>Ga0116202_10001274_pt1 | contig 14742 bp, 11 predicted proteins | sample LakKivw325mmetaG_FD_94479 | JGI IMG/M metagenome (GOLD analysis project Ga0116202, IMG submission 94479) | Anoxic lake water microbial communities from Lake Kivu, Rwanda to study Microbial Dark Matter (Phase II) - Lake Kivu water 325m metaG | ecosystem: Environmental > Aquatic > Freshwater >...
GCCCCAGATAGTCGCCTGCATCTTTGGCGATGAGCATACTTCCGCCCCGCATCAGCCATCCGGCTCGCTCACCACAGTTCCCCAGCACGACTATCCTTCCCCCGGAGTTGCCCACTCCCGTGTAGTTTCCAGAGCTTCCCCGCACAACACCAAAGCCTCCACGCATATTTCTAAAGGCATAATCTTTGCATCCTCCGGCAATGATCCCGCCGCCTGACATCTCCTGTCCCAGATAGTCGCCCGCTGCGCCGCGCACCAGGATCCTACCACCCGACATCCGCTCGCCCACATGGTCCGCAGCTTCCTCAAGGATTATGCTGCCGCAACCCATCTCCAGCCCGGCAAAATCCTCGGCGGGAAGCCGTAGCGGCGCAGTGCTCCGCTCGGCTGCAAAACTGCTGAGGTGACCCCAGAGCATCCGGTATTTTTTGCCGGGCTTGGCGGTCATGAGCTGGAAGAGGAGATTCTCATCGGCCGGAACGAGCGCTTCCACGTCGGCCCGGTCCGGCTTCGTTCCCACCCGATCGGCCAGGTCCTCCAGGCCGAAGATCATGTCTCCCCGGTGCGTATCAAGCCTCTTGGCTCTTGTCTTTCCCCGGTAGGCATCTTCCATGAAGCTCTTCAGCGACAATGCATCTGCTCCAAAGATGGGATAAAGTCCAGCCTGGCGATGGGATCGTCATAAGCCGAAAGCTCTCGCAGCGCTTCCTCCATTGCCATTTCCCCGTCCACCGCCCTGGAGAACACGAGGTTCATCTCCGCCCGCTCATTCAAGGTGCGGTTTATGCTTTTTTCCACGAGGCCTGAGATGAGGGCCAGTTTTCTTGCGCCGTAGTAAGGCGGGCTCTCCAGAGCAGAGCGGATGGGCGTAACCCGATGCCAGATGACATAAGGAGCCACAGCCTTCAACACCTTCAGATCGCCGTCACTGTGCAGCAGGAAGGCCATGGATCGGGTGAAGTCTCGCAGATCCTGCCTGACGCGGTCGGATAGCCCTTCATCCACCTGCCAGCAGAGGATTTCCGGATTATTGAAGTAATGGCAGCCGGGGCAGAGACCTTTGCTTGGTTTGCTGCCGGAGAGCTGGGTTTTGTCGTACCCTGGAGCGCGTTCACAGAGCGTGAAATCCCTGAGCAGGGAGAGGATGGCCAGCTCCACCTGGCTGGTCAGTTCAACCTTGGCAACGCTTGTGGGAAGGGCTTCGAACTCCTCTGGCGTGAAGCGCGGAAGCTCCCCCGCCAGCTCACGAACCTCGCGCTCCCGCTCAGAGAGGGTCAGGCCTGCCAGAAAGTCCGGCTGCACTGCCGGCACGCAGGCGGAGATGCGGTCCAGCAGGGCCTCATCCAGAGGATAAGTGGCGGAAAACTCAGGATTCATGGTGGCGAAGTAACAGGTGTCTCCCGGCTCCAGAACCTGCCCGGCATAGCTTATCTTCCTCTTTTGCAGTATCTCCAGGAACAGATTCTGTTTGCCGCTGGGGAAGCGGTTGATCTCGTTGATGAGCTTCCACCTGGATCTTGCCCAGGGGGTCCAGAGCACCTCAGAAGCTCCTGCTCCAGGGCGGGTCCACTGCCTCGGATCAAGAAATCCCACCATCTTCTCCTCAGTCTGCTCCGGATGGCCGGTCACCATCAAATTTTCCACCTCTCCCAAGCCGAGACCAAGGAACGATGAACCGAGCAGGTTTATCAGGGTAGTCTTGTTGGCACCCATGCCCCCGTAAAGGAGCACTGCATGGTTGCGCAGGCAGGCGTTGGCGAGGGAGAAGAAGAGCTGGGCATTGACGCTCCGATCTCCGATGGAGAGATCCTTCCTGCCCACATGCAGCCTAAGCTCCTCCAGGGATGCGACAAGGGATTCGATCTTCTTTGGGGGATCTGGCATGAAAAGATGGCTGCACCTGCGGTATTTAAAACAAGCGAAATGAAGGCGAATGGGACTCACAGATCTTGGATCTAAAAAAAGGAAAGATAACAGAAGGATAGCAAAGGTCGGTGATGTTGGATAGATAAAAGTGCTTGATCCAGTCACTTTCATCCGTGCCGCAGGACACAACCCTTTCGGTTAAGGCGATCTTTTAGCCTTTCAAGAATGGGAGTGAGCAAAAGTCGATTGCTACGGAGGGATTGATGCTATTCGACTTTTGCCTAATCGCGTTACGACATCAGACGAATATAAGGGCTTCGGTCAAGAAAAGGAGGGAGGGCAAAAGTCATTCTCTAGGAGGGATTGATGGCCGTCGACTTTTGCCTGGACAGTTTGCGACATATGACGATTTAAAGTTTTCGGTTAAGAGAAATTAGAATATTATTTAAATAGGAGGGGGAGCAAAAGTCAAGGGAATAGGAGGGATTGTTCGAATTGACCTTTGCTTGAAGCTATTACGATTATTAACGAATATAAATGTTTCTACTTGTGTCGATCAACGAACGAAAAAGGGACAGACAGATTGCGAAGCTCACTCGGATGTGTAGCCGTTCAGATTTGGCGGATGGGCCAACTTTTCCTGGGGCTTTGGGGGAGTTGCTGAAGATTTCGTATTCTCTCCAATCATCGATCTTTGGAGGAGGCAAAAGGATCATAACTTTCGTGGATAGATGGATCTGCATGATTTATACCATTACGCTCAACCCTGCTCTGGACCGCACCTTATGGATCCAAAGGGTCCGCGATGACGTGTCCAACCGCATTCTTGAGGAGAAGAGCTTCGCGGGAGGCAAGAGTATCGATGTCTCCAAGGTGCTGAAGAATCTGGAAGTGGACAACATCGCTCTGGGGTTTGTGGGAGGCTTTGCCGGCCGGGAGCTTGAGGGAAGATTGCTGAATGAGGGCATACAGAGTGATTTTGTGCGTGTCGCGGGAGAGACCAGAACGAACATAATCATCCACGAGGAGGAGACCGGAAAGCAGCTGGCATTCAATGCTCGCGGGCCGGAGATCAAGCCCAGCGAGCTGATGCAGTTCGTTGAGCAGCTGGAGAAGATGTCCTGTCCGGAACTAGTCACTATCGGCGGCAGCCTGCCCCCCGGTGTCAATCCTGTGATCTACCGCAAGATAATAACTCTGGTGAAAAGATGCCAGGCAAAAGTTGTCCTGGACGTCGACGGTGAGGCCTTGCGCATGGGCATTGGGGCTCTGCCGGATGTCGTCAAGCCAAACATCCACGAGCTATCCGAGCTGGTCGGAAGGGAGCTTAAGAATGTGGACGAGATCGCTGCGGCTGCCCGAGAGATAAACCTTCAGGGCGTGGAGATCGTTTTGGTGTCTATGGGCGGAAAAGGCATTCTGCTGGTGTCTCACGGGCAAGAGTTCCTGGCTGTGCCGCCTGTTGTGAAGGTGGAGAGCACCATCGGAGCCGGAGACTCCGCAGTTGCAGGATTCGTCAGCGGCCTGGTGCAAGGCAAAGACCTAAAGGAATGCCTGATCTATGCCGCAGCGGCCGGAACTGCCACCACATTGCGCCAAGGGACTGCGCTCTGCCAGAAGGAGGACTTCCTGAGGCTGGTGCCCCAGGTGAAGCTGAACGTCCTCTCCGAGAGAAGTTAAGGAAGTTTGGGAGGAGAAAATGACTGAAGATATCATCGTTCCCCTGGATGTGCCCGGACAGAGCCGGAATAAATACCTGGAGAACTATCTGAAGATCACCCGGGGGAGCAACAGGCTGATGCTCTTTGCCGGGGACCAGAAGGTGGAGCATTTCAACGACGATTTTTTCGGCCCTGGCATCGATCTGCAGGATGCAGACCCGGAGCATCTGTTCTGCATCGCTGCAAAAGCCCGCATTGGCGTCTTCGCCACTCAACTGGGCCTCATCGCTCGTTATGGAATGGATTATCCCGATGTGCCTTACCTGGTGAAGCTGAACTCCAAGACCAATCTGGTGGAGACTTCCCAGGCCGAGCCGCGCAGCCTTCAGTGGATCGATTTGGAGCAGGTTGTTGATTTTTCGGAGAGCAGCGGCCTGCATATCCTGGGCGTGGGCTACACCCTTTACCCGGGGAGCGAGCATGAGGCCGAGATGCTCCGCCAGGCGGCACAGCTGGTCTTCGAGGCACACCGGAGGGGATTGATAACGGTCCTCTGGATTTACCCGCGCGGTAAGGCGGTGAAGGAGGAAAAAGACCCTCACGTCATTGCTGGCGCCGCGGGCGTGGCCGCGTCCTTGGGAAGCGACTTTGTCAAGGTGAACTATCCCCAGAAAGCCGGCTGTAATTCGGCCGAGATATTCAAGGAGGCTGTGCTTGCCGCAGGCCGGACTAAGGTTGTCTGTGCCGGAGGCAAGAGCACGGATGCCAGATCCTTCCTGCAGCGCCTGCATGATCAGATTCACATCAGCGGGGCGTCCGGCAATGCCACGGGCCGAAATATCCACCAGAAACCTCTGGCGGATGCGGTACGGCTGTGCAACTCCATCTACGCTATAACTGTGGAGAATGCAAGCGTAGACGCCGCCTGGAAGATCTACCAGGGAGACTAATTTTAAAGGAGGTTAGATGCCCAGGCTCGTCTTGCTCAGGCACGGCCAGAGCCTCTGGAATCAGGAAGGCAGGTTCACAGGCTGGACTGATATCGATCTCTCCGAAAAAGGCAGAGTGGAGGCGAAAGCTGCCGGACGACTAATGCAATCTTGCGGCCTCACTTTTAACCTGGCCTATACCTCGGTCTTGAAACGGGCCATCAGGACCCTCTGGATAGTTCTGGATGAGATGGATTTGATGTGGATTCCGGCTATTCCCTGCTGGCGGCTCAACGAGCGCTTTTACGGAGATCTGCAGGGCCAGAGCAAGAGGGAGATGGAGGAGAAATATGGAAAAGTGCAGGTGCATCGTTGGAGGAGGGGCCTGCGAGATCTGCCCCCGGCTCTGCCAAAGGACGATGAACGCTCTCCACGGCACGATCCCAGATATCGCAGCCTGACAGAGGACCAGATCCCAAAGACTGAATCGCTGCAGGACACTTTAAACCGTATGCTTCCCTGCTGGCAGAGCCAGATTGCACCAGAACTACAAAAAGGGAAGATCGTCTTCGTTGCTTCCCATGGAAATACCCTGCGAGCTTTGGTAAAGCACCTGGAGAGCATCTCGGATCAGGATATCGAAAACGTGGAAATTCCAACGGGGGTTCCCCTGATTTACGAGCTTGATGATCGGCTTCGGCCAAAAGCTCGCTACTATCTGCATAGCCAAGAGGATCGCCGGAAGAACTCAGGGGGATGGCGGGAAGAGTTGGTGGATTTCAAATGACCTACGCAGTCGAGCTCATATCCATCGAGCGAAAAGAGGAGCTGGCCGAGCGTTTTGCTGGCCAGATTTTGTACGAAGTCAAGTCAGAGATCTATGGATGCTGCATCAAGCTATTGACTGGACTTTCTTTGGTCAAAGACCGATGGGAAGAGAGCTTCTATTCCGCTTCGCAGAACCTTCGCTCCCATGGGCGGCTTTACGTTCTTCAGGACACATCCGAGGCGCAGAACAAGGTCTATTATGACCCCCAGTCCAAGACCTGCTTCCTGCTCAACGTGGACTATTATGGCTGGATAAAGTCTCTGGCGCTGAGCGTTGCCGGTGACATACTGGAGGACGAGCACGCCATCTACTCGGTGCACGGGGCCTGTCTTGATGCTCGGGGCAGGGGGCTTTGCCTTTTGGGCGGCTCGGGCGCGGGCAAGACCACGCACACCTACGGGCTATTGCGCAGCCCGCGGGTGCGAGTCGTCTCAGACGATTGGTTCTTTGCGCGAGTCTACGGGGATGACATTCTAGCCTATGGCTCCGAGAAGAACTTCTACATCCGGGCAGATCTTTCCGAGATCTGGAAGGAGTACTCCGGGCTGGTGCAGAAGGCCGTCTTTGATGAAAAAGGCCGATCCGTAGTGGACTTGCGCTGGGTTATTGGAAAGGGACGAATCCTCCCGCTCACCACTCTGGAGAACGTGGTCATCCTGAAACGAGATGCTGCGCAGCAGGAGGAGGTGCGAGAGCTGAAGCCGGAAGAGGCGTTAGAGATTTTAGAGAAGAACGATTACTTCAATCCGCACCTGTTGGTCCATAGCGATTTCAAGCGCAGGCTTCGCAGCCGCTTCTTCAGCGAGCTTCTCGTGCGGGCGAGGGTGCACGAGGTCAACACCAGGGGCACGCCGGAGGAGAGCCAGATGGTGATCCGAGGAATTGTGGGGATCGAGTAAGATTGCAAGTTTATCAATAGTCCGATCAGTTTGTGCTGGGGATCGCGGGATCTAGTAGAATTGCAGGTTGTCCTTCATTTGGCTCTGCCAGAGCTTTGCCTGTTGCTCTTGTTTTCCGGCATTTTTCATCACTATCTGCTCAAATTCACTTCATGCACTATTCGCTCCATCTTTCCTGGGAGGCTCCCAGAATCAGGAATGAAGGCTTGCTCATGTTCCGTTTGTGCAGGTAGATCTGCGCAGATCTGTGCAGTTACTACATCAGCTCAACTGTGTGCTTATCATGCAGCTTATGGCAGAGTGGATTGGCAGAAGGTACTGGTTCGTTCCTATCACTTAAGAGGCGGCCAAGGATTGCTCCTGGAAGGCCTCCAGGCCCTCTAGAGGATGGAGAATGATTTTAATGCGACAAGACAAATTTAAAAGGAATCACGGGGTATTTAAATGCCAAACATTCCTTGGTGTCCCTAAATCATTAACTGGTTGATACGAGCAGCCGCAGCAATGCGGTCTGTGCCTGTTAATTATAAGCATTTAATGGTTCCTGGACACTAAGAAACATTCGGGACTCTACAAGATCTCGTAAACTTCGCTCAAGAATCAGGGAATGAATCCCTACCTTCCGATCACGATAGTTTGCTCAAAAAATAAGCCAACGAGTTCCTCCTTCACCCCATCTTCACCTTCGCCCCCAGCTTTGCCATCTCCTGGAAGAATCCCGGATAGCTCACATCCACCGACTCCGCCGTGTCTATCCTCGTCCCACCCGACACAAATCCAGCCACCGTTAGCGCCATCACAATCCTGTGGTCGTCGTAGCCGTGCACCTCCGCACCGTGTAACTTCCCACCAGCGATCTCCAGCCCGTCCGGCCTCTCCCGAATGTCAGCTCCCATCTTGGAAAGCTCCACAGCCATGGCGTGCAGCCGGTCGGTCTCTTTGTGGCGCACGTGCTCGGCGTTCATGACAGTCGTTTTTCCCTTGGCCACCGCCCCCAGGACGGCAATGGTCGGCACCAGGTCCGGGGTCAGGCTGGCGTCCACCTCCACGCCCTCCAGCTCGCCGCCCTTGATCTTCAGGTCTCCTTTTTCCTTGTCCCAGGAGACCTTGGCGCCCATGCGGTTGAGGATATCGATGATGGCCGAGTCGCCCTGGCGGGAGGGGAGGATGCCCTTGACTGTGACCTCCGAGCCGGAGACCGCAGCCGCAGCCAGCGGATAGGATGCCGAGGAGAAGTCTCCGGGAATGGTGTAGCCCTGGAGGTTGTAGGTCTGCTTGCCTGGCACGAAGAACTCCTGGCGCTTTGCGTCCACGCGCACGCCCGCGTCCCCGAGCATGTCCAGGGTGATCTCCGCGTAGGGCCGCGACTTCAGATCTCCCTCGATCACTATCTTGGTGTCGCCTTGGGCCAGAGGCGCAGCGATGAGCAGCGCCGACAGAAACTGAGAGCTTACGCCACCATTTAGACGGGCTGTGCCTCCGCGCATCTTTCCTTTGACCACCAGAGGAGCTTTGCCGTTATTGCGAATGGAAAAAGCCGTGGCGCCGAGGTCGTTCAAGCAGCTCAACAGCGGCCCGTTGGGCCTGGTGCGGATGGAGGCATCGCCGGTGAGCACCGCCCCCTCGGTCACGGCCGCCACAGCGGAGCAGAAGCGCAGCGTGGTGCCGGAGTTCAGGACGTTGATCACGTCCTCTGGGGTCTGGGGCTGGTCCGAGATGCCCTGGATCTTAACCTCATCCTTGTTCAAGGAGATCTTGGCTCCGAAGGCCTCGCTGGCGGAGATGGTGGCCCTCGTGTCCGCAGAGATGAGCGGCCGCTTCACTACGCCTCCCGGACCCAAGGATGTGATTAAAATTGCCCTATGAGTGTAGCTCTTGGAGGGCGGGGCATAGACTTCACCAGTAACAGTGGAGCGCTCGACTGACGCAATCATGGTAGAAAGAGGATCAAGGGAGTATAAGAAATATATGATGTGTGACATAACCGACAAGCGGATCTTGAGAGTGTTTGAAGACGTTTGTCGTATCTTGCACCAGTTGTGGAAATGTCCGCTCAAAAGCATGCCTGCTTCCGAGCGGAGCTGCCAAGGCGGTGGTGAGAAGCCCCCACTCCTCTACCGCAGAAGCCGTCCGTTTCACGGCATTCAACGTAGTACGACATAAGACGAATATAAATCTTACGGTTGCCGTGCAAAATCAAGAGCCATTTACTATCACTACTACAAAACTATGAACTCGACCGGCCCCCGTGAGCTTGTAAATCCATTTCCAAAAAGCATTGTTCTTCGGATGTGTATTCGTGCAGACGAAGGACCAGGAGATGAGTCTTCATGATCTACCAATCAGGGAAACTCTTTACCCAGGAGCAACATATCTGACATTGTGGATAAACAGATTTCTGATCCCTCCGTGTCCGAGGCTGCATCTATGGTACGTTCCGCAAGGCGCGGCAGATCTGACAGATCTGAAAGAATCGTCTCTCCTCATTCCAGACAGAGGGAAGCGGATCAAGGCGAATCCTTCCTCGCAAAGATCTCATCAAGTCCTAAGTTCAAACTGGCCTCCAGCTTCGCCCCTCGTGGCTCCCAGCCGCAGGCCATCGAAAAGCTTGTCTTGGGCCTGGAAGCAGGCCAGCAATTTCAAACCCTGCTGGGAGTCACAGGCTCGGGCAAGACCTTCACCATCGCCAACGTCATCGCCAAGGTTCAGAAGCCGACACTGGTCATCGCCCACAACAAGACCCTGGCCGCCCAGCTCTTTGCCGAGTTCAAGGAGTTCTTCCCCGAGAACCGGGTTGAATACTTCATCTCTTACTACGACTACTACCAGCCTGAGTCCTACATCCCCTCCAAGGACCAGTACATCGAGAAAGATTCGCACATCAACCCCAAGATCGAGAAGATGAGGCTGGCGGCCACGGCATCTCTGCTGTCTCGGGAGGATGTGATCGTGGTTGCCTCCGTATCCTGCATCTACGGCCTCGGCAACCCTGAGAATTTTCAAGGCATGGGCTTCGAGCTGAAGGTCAAGGATAAGATATCGAGAAGGGAGATCCTGGGAAAGCTGATCGACATCCTTTACGAGAGAAACGACCTGGAGCTTGCACCCGGAAGATTCCGGGTCAAAGGGGATATCATCGATCTCGTGCCGGGATATTTCAACAACATCATCCGGATCGAGCTATTCGGAGACGAGGTTGATCGCATCTCTGAGATCGACCGGCTGACCGGCCAGCGAAAGGAGGAGATGGACTACTTCTTCGTCTATCCCGCCAGGCATTACGTCATCCCGGAAGGCGAGCAGGAGGCGGCCATCCAATCCATCCTGCAAGAGCTGGAAGAGCGGCTGCCGAGGCTTGAAATGATCGAGTCCCACCGGCTAAAGCAGCGCACCCTGCATGACGTGGAGATGATCCAGGAGACCGGAAGCTGCAAGGGCATCGAGAACTACTCGCGCCATTTCGACCGCCGCAGGCCGGGCGAGCCGCCTTACTGTCTTTTGGATTACTTCCCCGAGGACTTTCTGCTCGTCGTGGATGAGAGTCACCAGACCCTGCCCCAGCTCAGAGCCATGTACCAGGGGGATCGCTCCCGGAAGAAGAACCTCGTGGATTATGGCTTTCGCTTGCCGAGCAGCTACGACAACCGGCCTTTGCGGTTCGAGGAGGTGCAGAAGTACATGAAGAGCGTCATCTTCGTGTCGGCCACGCCCGCAGACTACGAGCTGGAGCATTCCGCCCAAATCGTGGAGCAGATCATCCGGCCCACTGGCCTGCTGGACCCGGAGGTGGAGGTGCGCCCCATCGAAGGCCAGGTCAGGGACGTGATGCAGGAGATAGAAAAGGTTGTGGCCAGAGGCGATCGGGCGCTGGTGACCACGCTGACCAAGCGCCTGGCCGAGGAGCTGACCGACTTCCTGGCAGAAAACCAGATCCGCGCCCGCTACCTGCACTCCGAGATCCAGACCCTGGAGAGAACGGAGATCATCCGCGAGCTGCGATTGGGCAAGTTCGACGTGCTGGTTGGAATCAACCTCCTTCGGGAAGGCCTCGACATCCCCGAGGTGGGTTTCATCGGTATACTGGACGCGGACAAGGAGGGCTTCCTGAGGGATGCGCGCAGCCTCATCCAGACCATTGGCCGGGCTTCCAGGAATGCCAACTCGAAGGTGGTTCTTTACGCGGACAACATGACCGGCTCTGTCCGGGAGGCGGTGCGGACGACTGAAGAGAGGCGCAGGCTGCAGATGGCCTACAACCTGGAAAACGGAATCGTTCCCAGGACGATCAAGAAGCCGATCAAAGAGAAGGTCGTGGATATCACTGACACGAGGCACATTCCAAAAGCCGATATTCCCAATACGATCATCGAGCTGGAGATGGAGATGAGGGATGCGGCGGAGCGGCTGGAATTCGAGAGGGCAATACAGATCAGGGATACTATCAGGAGGCTGGAGAAGGAGATGAAGGGTTAAATGTAAAAAGATTATCCAATTTTGCTATACTGGTAGCCTTTCATTTTAATGTGGTGATGGAAGTAAGAGCCTTTAGATGCAGCGTTAATCAAGCTTTCATAAATTTGGCTCGGCACGCCGTAATACTGATACACGCCTCCGTTATGAAACTCTACCTCAAGAGTGGAAGTAGCAGGATCGTATCCCACCGATACGAGGTTGCTTGATTGAACGGGAACCCTCTTCATTTCGTGATCACTTTTTCATTTGGTTGACCGATCTTGAACGAAGTTCTGACAAGGCCCAAATGCATCCTTTTGGATCTCAATTTAGCTCTCTCTTCTAATCTTGGTTTTCTTTGATCTCTTAGCATAAATAGCCCCTTCCTTTCCTCTCAACCTATGGAAACCGCGGGTTTGCGATAGCCCCCATGCTCGCCGTTGCCGATAAGTGAAGCGGTTAGGCAGTTAAAACAGCACACTTTAAGTCGTTGGAAGGCCGTATTTACATTATGGAGAGCAAGATAATCTATTTCGAAGATACAGGGCCTGAGAATACCGAGGCCACCTTCGGACTGGTTTTGGATCGCATGAAGCTCACGGGAATCAGGAAGCTGGTACTTGCTTCCACCACCGGAGCTACCGCTCGGAAAGCCCTGGAGTTCTTCAAAGGCTCCGGCGCAAAACTAATTGTCATACCGCATCAGCACGATTTTTACCGGGAGAAGAACGCATTTCCAGAGGAGATGGTCAAAACCCTGCAGGATGCCGGGCATGATGTGCACTTCGGCACCATGCTCTTCCATACCGACAAGCTTTACGAATCCGCTACTCCCACTGTGATGGCTAATCTGCTGCGCTGTTTTTGCCAGGGCGTGAAGGTTTGCTTCGAGATTGTCCTCATGGCGACAGATGCGGGTCTGGTGGACAGCGGGGAAAAGGTGATAGCCATTGCCGGGACCGCCCGTGGATCGGATACGGCGCTGGTAATGCAGGCAGCTTCATCCCAAGCCTTGAAGAGGCTCAGGGTGAACGAGATCATCTGCAAGCCGCAAAACCCGCTGAACCTGGAGGAGCTGCAGGAGAGGATGGAGAAGGAGAGAGGATGAACTGGCCCTATCTCCTGTCCTTTGATCGTTGAGCAAAATTTTTGCATGCCTCTAGCAATCGCATTCAATACGCAAGGCGCTTGTCGCCCGAGCCGATGCCAGGAAGGATCTTCCGGGATTGGCAGTGATTGCCTTATCCACGGAAAGATAAAAAGTATCAGCCCTTCTTGGGCGCAAGGTATTTCAATTTTGACACCGACGGGTGGCGGTGGTAAATATGGCAAACGATAAAAAAAAGAGCAAGGGGCCACAACATCGCAACAGCAATTATCAGATGAAAAATGGCAATGCAGTCTCCAAGAAGCATGAAAAGAAGCAGGTTAAGAAGTCAGATGCAGACAGCCCTGTGAATGCAAAATCTGCACCTAAAGCAAAATCTGAGGGCCAGAAGAGCCTCATCTCGAACATCTCCGGAAGCATCTCCAGTGCCACCAACAGCATAACCAGGATGCTCAAGAGCGGTCCGTAGAAAAAGGCAAAATAGATGTCCGGCGCTTTTTAAGAGTCGTCCGGATAGATATGCATTTTTTGACAAAGAGGATTAATATTCAGCTAGAACAATTCATGTCAGCAATTGGCCATAGACTTTGACATTCTGGTTGGCCGACAATCCGGTTTGGCCAATTCCGCTCTGTTCATTTGACTTCGGTAGCAAGGGCAAAGCTTACCCGTTGGCAGCACCTACATTCTCCTGTTCTGGTGAAAGGGCATCAGATTTCAAAGGAACGATTCAATGAGTTCATTGATAGAATCTGGATGTATCAGGAGGCTAGATGGGTTTTTCCTGCCAGAAGGATCACGCGGGAAAGAAGTTAGCTGCAAAATGTGCTTCCTGAATGAGGACTGCTTGCAGGACATCCTGGAGCTTCAGAAACTGATTGCGCGAAACCTTTCCACCCCGGAAGTCTTTCACTTGCAAGAAATAGCTTCTTTCCGCGATCTCTTTGCTCTCGATCGTGCCGTAATAGGGGTACTAACAGAGGATGGTCTGATAGCGTATAGCATCATCCGCTTTCCCGGAGACGCGGAAGATAACCTGGGTCGGGACATAGGACTTTCGGAAAGAGAGCAAAGGAAGGTCGCCCATCTTCAGGCAGTGGCGGTTCATCCTGCTTATAGAGGCAACGGCCTGCAGCGGAGAATGGCTACGGCTCACCTCAGAGTTATTGAGGACCTGGGATATGAGCATGTCTGCTGCACTGTGTCTCCAAAAAATCCCTTCAGTCTTGGCAACGTCTTCGCCTGTGGATTCGTGATAGCGGGCCTCAAGCCCAAGTTCGAAGGATGGTGGAGGTACATAATGTACAAGAATATTTCACTTTCTCGGAACCTGGAACCGAGAGATGCAAAGGAGGTGATAGCCATCAAGAGTTTGGATATCCAGGCCCAAGTGGATCTTCTGAAACAGGGATTTGTAGGCTTCAAGATGGCCCTCCTGCCTGAGGGCTTTGAGGTGTTCTACGGCAGATTACAATGCTGATCCATCTTTTAAAATCAATAGCCCATTATCTCGTTGCAAAGCTTTATTTTCCGAGAAGGAGAAATTAATGGAGTAAGTGGTGGAAATGGCTAAAACCCTTTATGAGAAGCTTGGTGGCTATGATGCCATCGCCGCTGTTGTAGATGGCCTGATGGTGAGACTGATTGGAGACCCGCGTCTTGGTAGGTACTTTGCAGGCCACAGTGATGACTCGAAGAAGCGGCTGCGACAGCTTCAGAGGGAATTGATTTGCCAAAGCATGGGAGGGCCGTGCCTCTACCTGGGCCGCGACATGTCGACGGTACACAAAGGGCTCGGAATCGATGGAACTGACTGGCAGAAGGCGATCACCCATCTGGTGGGGGTTCTTGATTCCCTCAAGGTACCAGATGAGCTGCAAAAAGAGATACTAATGATGATGAACGATATCAAGAGCGATATTGTGGAGAAGCCTTAGACCCTTTGAGAGATGGCCAAGACTTTGGGAAATTGCCAAAAATATTATTCGTTTAATATCTGCAGCCCCAGAAGGGGATAAGTCATCGCAGTTTTCACGTTAAAATGATCCAATATTGACGCACGGTCCGAAGAAATCTTTTTTCGTTTGTCTGGTCGCTGCCCTCACCGCCCGATCGCCTTCGCCACCAGATCCACCAGATCGATCGCCTTCGTCCCAGCGCCCGCGTCGTTCAGGTTCCTGATGCACAGCGGGCAGGATGTGACGATGTAGTCCACACCATCTGGAACATCTTGCAGCCTTCTTTTGGCCATCTGCAGGGATAGATCTTTATATCCCGATCGCACCCCTCCCCCGCCCCCACAGCACCGGGCGGCTTTGCCGCTAGTCCTCATCTCTTTTAGCTCGCAGATGGCTTCGATTACCCGACGCGGCTGCTCGTAGATCCCATGGTGTCTTCCCAGGTGGCAGGGATCGTGATAGGTTACGGCGATACCCAGCGGCTCAAGGTCCAGCTCAGAGATATGCTCGGCCAGGAACTCTGGTACGCTCAGCACCTGGAAGTCCGTCGAATAATTTTTCTTGAGAGTGGTGTAGCAGCCTGCGCAGCCCGTAATGATGGTGCGGGCTCCTGTTAGCTTTATCTGCCTCAGATTCTCGTCCATGAACCTATTTGCATCGAAGCCCGTTCGCAGTAGCGGCGACCCGCAGCATTGCTCAGCCGGAAGCAGTGTCGCTCCAAAACGACTCAGGAGATCGAAGGTCCGTGCAGCGGTTCCAGGATAGCGATACGAGTTCATGCAGCCCACAAAATAGACGTAATCCGCCTTTTCTCTCCAAAGTCTGCGATCCCGGAGCCAGGCCAGCCTATCTCCCTGATCTCCAAAGGTGTTGCCGCATTCGAAGATATTTCTGGATAAAGCTGCCTGCTCTCCAGTCATTATGCCCTGGCAAACTAGCTCTCTTCGGGCAGCCTCGATCAGCTGGGGGAAGTTCACGCCCGCCGGACAGTTATCAGCGCAGATCCCGCAGTTGGTGCAGGTGTTCAGGCTGTCTTGTAC
>Ga0116202_10001275_pt1 | contig 14741 bp, 17 predicted proteins | sample LakKivw325mmetaG_FD_94479 | JGI IMG/M metagenome (GOLD analysis project Ga0116202, IMG submission 94479) | Anoxic lake water microbial communities from Lake Kivu, Rwanda to study Microbial Dark Matter (Phase II) - Lake Kivu water 325m metaG | ecosystem: Environmental > Aquatic > Freshwater >...
ATATAAAAAAAATCGTAGTAGGAATAGGGATTCGAATTTCTGTGGATAACCACTATTCATTTAATAACATCAACTCAAATCAAGAGAAAAAAATCTTGGATAATCTGTGAAACTGAGGTGAGATACCTGTGACTAATTACCCTCCTGCTGAATTTTTTCTATAATTCCGCCGATCTCTTGAGCTAACTGTGGATTATTTTTAATATCGCTTTTTATTTTTTCGTAAGCGTGGAGTACAGTGGTATGATCTCTTCCACCGAATTCTTCCCCAATGGCCGGTAATGAGTAATTGGTTAAGGTACGCGTGAGATACATGGCTATTTGTCGTGGGAAGGCAACCTCCCTGGTTCTTTTTTTGACCCGCATCATACCTGGCTTAATTGAATAGTGCTCAGAAACGACGCGTTGTATGGTATTAATGCTAATTTTTTTTATGACTGTTTTCGGCAGAATATCTTTAAGAATTTCCTCAGCGATCTCCGGGTTGGGGCTAATTTGATTAAGGGTACAAAATGCTTTGATACGTACTAATGCTCCTTCTAATTCCCGGATATTCGATGGGATTCGATCAGCAATAAAAAGAAGGACCTCATCCGGGATATCAATGTGTTCAGTTTCAGCTTTTTTTCGTAAGATCGCAATTCGGGTTTCTAAATCAGGTGGTTGGATATCGGCAAGCAAACCCCACTCAAACCGGGAACGGAGTCTATCTTCTAAGGTGGGAATTTCCTTGGGTGGACGATCGCTGGTCAACACAATTTGCCTGAGTGCATCATGCAGGGTGTTGAAAGTATGGAAAAACTCTTCCTGGGTTCTCTCTTTACCCGCTAAAAACTGGATATCGTCGATCAGGAGAACATCGACGTTGCGGTATTTTTGGCGGAAATCTTCAGTCTTATCATCTCGGATAGAGTTGATCAGCTCGTTTGTGAATTTTTCCGAAGAAGAATAGACGATTTTCGCTGATTGATTTTTTTTTAGAACATGATGGCCGATAGCATGCATAAGGTGAGTTTTCCCCAAACCGACTCCTCCATAAATGAATAGAGGGTTGTACGATTTAGACGGGCTCTCGGCAACTGCCATTGCCGCCGCGTGCGCGAATTTGTTGCTATTTCCAACCACAAAGGTTGAGAACGTATAGCGGGGATTCAGGTTTGGTTTCTCCAGGTTGTTGGCTTGAACTACGATGTTTTGAGGAGATGCTGGGGGAGAAGAGTTGGTTTCAGCGTCCACTACGAGCAAGATTTTGAGATCGGGCAAATTCTCTCCCGCCATTTTTTGGAAGGCATATCGCACCAGCTCCAAATATTTTTGCTTGACCTTTTCTCGAGCCAAATCAGACGGAACTTGTAATACCAATTGACTATCAATACATGAAATCGGTCGGATCGGTTCGATCCATGCTCCATATTCGGGTATGGACAACTGCTTCTCCAAATAGGAGATGGTTTTTTTCCACAACCCTTCTAGCTTGTCTGACCAATCATTCATATAAAGCCACCCCAATTTATTGAATATAATTCACAGGGATATCCACAACCAACGAGAACCCCCTGGTGAAGGGAAAAAAACGCTGGCAACACGCGTCATAAGGGAGTTTTTTAAGGAAGGAGAGATTACCTTCGAAACGTTTTTCATTTTTAGCTCGTTTATTATTAAACCACAAGAGAAAGCACCTTGGCAAGTTATCCACAGGTTTTTCACAGGTGTGGATAACTTCTCTATTTCCAGTTTTCTCTTAAAAGTATATCACGCTGCTGAGAAAGAAGGGATAAAATACGGGCAATAAATAGAGGGGGCAAAAAAAGTTTAAAAACCACCCCCCCCTGTCACTTTGCGGTACGCTAACGGAGGAGGGGTGGGCTAAAAAATTGTTTTTTTGGGCACTTTTCCACAGTTTTATACAAGATATCCACAGCTTTCTGTGGATATCTATCCTGGAAACTGTCACAGGATTCGATGTTAATCGTCACCCCTGAATGTTTCTATCAGGGGTCTAAAGTAAAAAAGACTTAGATTCCTGATTAATGCATTCAGGAATGACGTATGAAGACGTCACCTATCCTGGAAATTACCCAGGATCTCAGCCTACGGCGTAAGACGAAAAAAACTTAAAACAAGATGCATACACTTGGAGAAAGAATCCAAGAGTATGGCATGAGGATCTCATCTTTTTATCTTTTCCAACTCAACACCTCAGCCTCTCAACAACTCAACATTTTGGTGTTTCCATACTCACATGGTGCTGTGGAGTAGCATGACGGTCTATCCTTTTACCGCTCCCTGAGTGAGGCCGCCAACTAATTGTTTTTGAACGAAAAGGAAAAGAATAAAAACTGGTATGCAGATCAACACCGATGCCGCCATGAGATTACCCCAGTTCGTTTCATATTGTCCTACAAAATCAAAGATACCAACGGGAAGAGTTCGCTTATTCTGGCTGGTCATGAAGGTGAGGGCGAACATAAATTCCTGCCAGGTGATGAACAATATATAAGCGGCAGTGGCGCCAATACCGGGTCGGACCAGGGGAATCACGATTCTCCAAAAAGCCTGCAGACGGGTACACCCGTCAATTAATGCTGCTTCCTCTAATTCTCTGGGGACACTGGAGAAAAACCCGCGGAGCAACCAGACCCCAACTGGCACTGAAAAAGTGAGATAACCAATGATCAGTGAAAGGAAGGAGTCGATAAGGCCAGCTTTGCCCATGATGCGATAGAGGGGTACGATGATGGCTGCTAAAGGAAAAAGCTGACTGAGGAGCAGTAGAGTAAAGAAAATTTTTTTCCCGGGGAAATGGAGTCGAGCATATCCATAGGAGGAAAAAACCGACACCCCAACCACGATTGCCGTGGTTCCCAGGGAAACCATTAAACTGTTGATGAAATAGCTCACAAACATTGAACTATGACCAAACACGTGCTGATAGTTCTCACTTGTAGGACGCTTCGGAACCAGATAGGGAGGCGACGTAAATTGTTCGTCGGGAGCCTTAAGCGACATGGAAAGCATCACCGCAAAGGGGAATAATATAAATATGACCAAAAGGACAACAAAGATGCCAGTGATGATCTTTTCTCGGTAGCGAGGTTTCACGCTTCAACTCCTCCTCGTTTCAGGCTGAGGCGTACGTAGAATATACTGAAGATCAGAAGAAAGAGAAAATCAAGGACTGCAAATCCGGATGCCGCTCCAAACCGGAAACGTTTAAATGCCAGATCATACACATAGGTTGGGAAAATATGGGTGCTCTCCGCCGGTCCGCCTCCGGTCATCACGTAGATCAGCTCAAAATAGTTGAAGGTCCAGATAAAAGTAAGCAAAAAGGTAATGGTGATAATGGGCCGCATGGAAGGAAGGGTGACGTAGAGGAACTGTTTCCATTTGCTGGCTCCGTCGATGTTGGCTGCTTCATAGAGCTCTTGAGGCACTCCCTGTAACCCTGCCAGATACATCAGCATGGAGAAGGGAAACCCCTTCCAGATCGCTGCGAAAATGACGGCATATAAAGCGGTCCCGGGAATACTGAGCCAGGTCAGATATTGATTGATTAATCCCAAGCTTTTTAAGTAGTGATTGAGTAGACCGAGTTGGGGATCGTAAATCAATCTCCAAACCATGGCGGCAATCACCCCCGGCATTACCCAGGGGAGTATCATGATGCCTCGTATGATTGAACGCCCGAAAAAAGGTTTATTCAAAACCGTCGCCGAACCCAACCCTAACAGCAGTTGAAAGATGACCACCAGAATCGTCCAGATGATGGAATTTTTGAAGACAAGCGGAAGCATTTTACCGCTGAACAACTTGGAATAGGCAGCCCAACCTAAATAGCGGGTTGAGGTGAGCGACATATCGCTCAGGCTATAGATAAAGGTCAGAATCAAAGGATAAATGACCAGTATCGCCAACAGAACAATCGACGGGAGGGTAAAGGAATATCCGGTAAGCCATTCTTTTTTCATGAATAATCCTCCTGACCTCGAACTGGGTACCAACTGTAAATGATGAAGACCGTCCTGCTGCTATGCAGCACTATATAAATGTTAAAACATAATTTTCCCCCTTTCAAAAAGGGGGTGAGGGGGATTTGAAGAATGATGACCAACCAATCGAATTCCTCCAACTCCCTTTGTCCAAAGGGAGAGCAATTAAGTCCCCTCTGAAGAGAGGACTTTTCATTGTCTTAGGTATCTATTTATCCCTTCTCCCTTGATGGGAGAAGGTGAAGTTGAGGGTGATTTTTTAACGACTCACTACTCACTGTATTTCCAGGATAGGCTCATCAAAGAAGAACCGGGGGCCTGAAGGTACCCCCGGTTCTTTCGTTCTCCTTAGTTTGCCCCGTAGTACTCGTTGAGTAAAGCGTTAATTTCTTCAGTGGCCTGTTTCAGGGCACTTTCCACGTCTTTTCCACCGGTCAGTATAGCAGTAGTGGCGTTTCTTTGAATTTCAGCGAGGTCAGGATATTTCGGGAATATCGGTCGGTAGAGCGCCTGAGTAAGTTGCTGGAAGACCACATCGGAGAATTTCCGTTTGCTGGTCAGGAATGCCTTGGCGGCTTCGACGTTGGCTGGAGTCAACGAAGAAACCTTCTCGTTGACCTCTTTGCTGGTCCAGTATTCAATGAATTTCCAGGCAGCGTCTTTGTTGGGAGCGTTTTTATAGATGACCATATTCCACCCGCCAAAGGTCCCGATCGATTGCCCATTGGCCGGTTTGGGGAAGTTGGCTATTGCCCAATCCATCTTGGGAGCTCGGGCGGTGACAGTGTCTTGTCCCCATTCTCCATACCAGAACATCCCAACTTTACCAGCGGTGAAGAGCTGGAATGAATCTTCCTCGGTACGGCTGACTTCTCCGGGGGGGTTGATTTCCTGGAGTTTTTTGAAGTATTTCATGGCATCAATGGCTGCAGGTTGATCGAGTACACATTTGGTGAAATCGGAATTCAGGACCGAACCACCATTGGAGAAAACGAGAGCATCGGTGATGCACTGCACCGCATCCCCCTGGCCTACCCAAAGAGCCGTTCCCCATTTGTCGGTCGAAGTCATTTTCTTACCTGTTTCGTAAAATTCATCCCAGGTGACCGGTGGTTTTTCCGGATCGAGACCGGCGTCTTTGAAGAACGCTTTGTTGTAGTAATTGAGCGCCCAGACACCCACATCGAAGGGTATACCGTAGAGCTTGCCCTTGTAAAGTGCTGAATCCCAGGCTCCGGCAAAGTAGTAATCCTTTTTCACCGTCGCTGAATTGGCGACGTAATCATCGAGTGGAATGATGAAATCGGCGGCGGAAAACTCTGGATTCCAAATCTGATCCACAACCGAGATGTCAGGCGGATTGCCGGCTGCAGCAGCGATGAGCAGTTTATCGCGGTATTCATTGTAGGGGAAAACCGTGAATTTCACGTCAATATCGGGATAAATCTCTTTAAATTTCGCCAGCGCTTCTTCCTGGGCTTTTAAGAGATTGACATCCGCCTGTTTCATCAACCAGACATTCAAGGTGACTTTCTGAGCGTGCACCGCACCCGTAATGACCAAGACCATTACCATCAGTACACTAAAAAGTACGATTTTTTTCCTCATGTAATTCCCTCCCATTTCGTAAATAAATTGATTCAATTGCTATTCACCTGCCTGAAAAAAGGTTGTATCCGGTTAACACCTCCTTCCGAATATACAAACCATTTATAAATTCCTATTCACCATTCGTGGTGTTTTCTGGCACCCACTCGTTAACCAATCCTGAGACATATCGAACTTTCTCAATTTCGCCCAGGGGAGAAATTTCATCCGATATGCCCAATACCAGGTTGGGCGCGAAGAGCTCCAGCACCCGGTGGACATAGGATTCAAGCTTTTGATGGGAGTATTCAGGTAAAAATAGGAGCATGGGAATACCGTCGAGGAGGATCATGTCACCCATGGCTTCTTTGAGCTCCTCCAGAGTGACATCTCCTTGCGGAAGCGGTGTGGCGCCCTCGATACCGTCAAAACCGGAATCCCGGAGGTAGGGCAAGAGCGGCTTGAGCGAACCATCCATGTGAATGTGACAGAACTTTCCCGAGTGATGAAGGCATTTCACTCTTCGTTGATAATAGGGGACCAGATATTCATTGAAGATGCGCGGAGAATTGAAACGGCCGTCGATATTTTCACCGAAATTTAAGATTTGAACCGGGCTGGAGGCCAAGATTTCAAACAGGGAATCTTCGGCAGCTTCGGCGCGTCGTAGATAGTCTTTGAGTCGTTTCGGATAATCATAGATAAGACTGATGGTGTTTTCAATACCGGTATATTGAAGAAATAAGCGCTGGAAAGGAGATCGTTCCCAGTAGAACTGGATTTCTCCCTGATCACCCACTGCGGCCTGAGCTTCGGCATAAAATTCATCATCAAAACGGTAGGTCGTGCTGGTCACGATATCTTCGAGGATGCGGAGATCGTCGATAGTTTTCACCGGATGTTCGACGTAATGCCAGGAACACCCCCATTCCCCCAACTTTTTCTTTCCGACCAGTTCTTCTCCGCTGGGCGAGCGAAAGACCAGAAGGATGTCATCTCCATTCCGGGTTTCAAAAACTCCCGACCCCTTCGGATACTCAAAATGGATGAAGGTGTTCGGCGAGGAGATGTCTTGTCCCTCACCGTAGTAGTAGCGGATGGAACACTGGAGGTTTTGATACAGCTCGAGAATTGACATATGCCGATAGGATTCCGGCAACAGCCCACGTATCCGGTTGACGTTAAACCAATGCTCCAGACGCGGCTGCCAGGCAATCCGGTCGACTTTTTCACGGCGAAAGGTTCGGAGGACCCTTTCCCGGAAAGAGAGAAGTTCCATGTTTGGTATATACCCTCCCTTGTTCGTTATAGATTTCCGTTTATGGAGTTGCTGATCACTTCGCTGGCAACGCCTAAAGCGACTGCCTCTTCTCCTAATTGACTGGTCAGGATGGGAGTATTGTAAGCTTCGAGGGAAAAAATCGCGTCCCGAGCACTGGTGATTACCGCCTGAATATAGGTAGGGCATTTACGAGCGATTTCTCCACCGATAACAACGGCTTCCGGATTCAGGATATTGATGATATTGGCCACTCCCCTTCCTAAGGTTTGTCCCGACTGTTTCAGGATGGCTATGATATCGGTATCGCCATGGTGATAAGCATCGAGGACGGAATCAAAATCAATACTACTCCCGGTTGGCGAGGAATGGACTCGCCTTTTTTTGGCTTCACGAACAATGGAGGCGGTAGAAGTATATTGTTCGAGACATCCAAGGTTTCCGCAATAACAGGGAATACCGTTTTGTTCGATGATGGTATGGCCAAATTCTCCGGCATTCCCGCTCACGCCACGATAGAGGTTTCCTCGGGAAACGATTCCACCCCCCACCCCCCAGTCGGCGAAAATGTAAAAGAAACTTTCAAATCGTTTTCCCCAGCCAAACATTTTTTCCGCAAGAGCGGATGCCTTGGCGACGTTCTCGACCAACACCGGGTATTGAAAGGTGTTTTTGAATAACTGATTGGCATCAACGCTATTCCAGCCATAAAACGGCGATTGCTCGATGAGCGAGGTGGCCTTAAATAGAAATCCCGGGGTTCCGATACCGATACCGGCTATCTTCTCCGGGGCATAATGCAGAGATTCACCGAGTTGGGTAATTTCCTGAGCTAACTGAGAAGCGATGGAAACCGGACCCTGGGTCAGATCCGGGAGGAACTGGCTTCGCTCTAATATATTCCCCAGCAAATTACAGAGAATGATTTGTCCCTTCCGGGAAATCTCAACCCCAAGGACAAACTGGTGATCGGAGTTGATGTCGATCAGGAGCGGTTTTTTTCCTCGCACCGAACTCCCCTTGCCGATCTCTTTAAGAATTCCTTCTTGAATGAGTGCGTCGACAATACGCGAGACCGAGGGGAGCGATAACCCGGTTGCTCGGGATATCTCGGAGCGAGACACCGATCCTTGTTTTTGAATGAGCTCGATAATATTTGATCGATTAATTTTTCGGAGTAAACTTGGAGTTCCCCTCATTTTTTATTACTAACCTTTAGTAATAATAAATAACTTACTCTTCTCTATAATCAATTGTCAAGGGGGATTTGACGGTTTCATCTTTAAATCTTACGCCGTAGGTTGGCGATCTCGCCGTGAGAGATTTAAGTCTTAAGCTATTCACGACGTGCCCCTCATTTTATTTACAGCTCGCTTTCAGAACGATACGAGTACGTGCCAGATAAAAGTCCAGGCAAGCTTGTCGATGTGTTCCCATACTTCCTGAATTATTTTTTCGTCTCCAGAAAACTGAGGGATTCTTTGTTTTTGGAGCTCCCAGGGGAGGTTGACTCCCGGTCGTTTGAGAAGCGATCTGTTTTTTTCTTCCATGATGAATCTCCTTTCCCCGTTTGTTTGCTTTCTGGGTTCAGTACTGTCCATATTCCCGGGTGACATCGGTCATGGCTCGAATACAGTCGATTCGGGCATCATTCTGAATGATAGCCCCAGCATCCATGATGTATCCGCCGTTGCGGGCGACCCCGTCAATGACTTTTTTACAATAAGTTTTCACCTCTTCCGGTTCCCGGTGGAACAGGTCGTTTGGGATCCCGCCGCTCAGACAGAACTTATCTCCCAAAACTTGATGAGCCTTAAAAATGTCACCTCGGTCTACATGATAGACGATACTTCCTGCAGGAAGTTCACGGAAGGTTTCCAGGTGGAAATCCCAATTCCCCTCGGCGTAAAAAAGAACCTGGTTGCCGTGTTTCCAGATTTCCTCGACGATAGGCTTGAGAGTGGGCCAAAAGATATTTTTAAAATGTTCAGGGGTAATAAGAGGCACGCAACTGCGATGCATCCAAAAAGCCACCGGCACGTTTTTCTGGGGGTCAGCTCCATCAAGAGCGACCTGCAATAGATGAGGCATTACCGCTTCACAGGCGGCGAGCACCTTGTCGGGTTGAGTGTGAAGGTCGCTCACCAGGCCATAGTACCCTCGTAGCTTATCAGCGAGAATATCGAGTGGTGCCTTGAGGATACCGCTGATGGCGGAAACCACGCCGCATTCGGTACGAAGGGAATTGGCAAGACCACCCAGTGCGTCAAAATATTCCATCATCGCCATTCCACCCTTAAGGAGTGCCAGGTTGTGGCGTTCAGTAACGGGTTCACCGAGAGGTTTCACTTCGCTTGAGACTCGGGGGAACCAGACGTTGAACAAGTAACCGGTGGGGTCGGCGATGAGTTGGTCGTACTCGTCGGGCTGCATGAACGCCTTGTCCTCCGATGGCTCTTTGTACTGAAAACCGACATCGGGTGGGATATCAATGCCGGGAATCCCGTAATACCGAAGTCCCATCGCTTGCACCATGCCGGTCCAGCAATAGATCATGTTGGCGGGGAGAGCATCCCAATCAAAATCCTGGGCACATTTGAGGTAGGCTATGATGGCGTTGTGGTAATCATGGGTGGCTTCCTGTGCAGTGAAACCGGCATATTTGGAGGCAAACTCGGCCACAAATGGTCGGATGGGAATCATATCCGGTTTGCCGTTTCGCATCGCTGTGACATACCGCTTGAGTCTTGATTGATAGAGTTCATCTTTGCTCATTTCTTTTTCCTCCTTGTCAGAATTATAATAGTATTGAGGATGATCGCAAAGTACGTCATTCAGTAAATATTATTCACATCAGGGGAATGCCCTGGTAATATCATAAAAAAGAAAAATTGTATTCATAGGAACATCATCTGGGTGATCATCCTTTCTCGTAGGAGCACCTTTTAGGTGCGAATGATTCGCAGTAGGCACGTGGGTGATTTTCCACGTGCCTTATTTTTTCCGTCTCTTAAATCTTACGCCGTGGGCTGAATATCAACTTTAAGGTGTTCACATCCATATTTCTCTGTGATACAATTTTCTCGGATGGCGATGAAGTCCGCCCTGGTTTAGCCGAAACCGCACCTCATGCTGACGACTTCTATTCTTCTTTTTATGTCAGCTTGTAACCGAGTCTGACATCATATGCGATAAGTGGAAACCAATGCTTCAAATCGAATTTCACAATTGATCGAAGGTGAAGGCATATGAAAGAATTGTTGCTCGTCGGTACCGGAGGTGTTTTCGGCGCTTTGGCCCGTTATCTCGTCGGTGGTTTGATCCAAAAAAATTTCCCCGGTTTTCCGATGAGTACCCTGGTGGTGAACCTCATCGGAAGTTTTTTCTTGAGCTTCATCATGTATTTATCCGAATACGGAGGTATTATCAGCCGTGATATCCGGCTGTTTCTCACTGTTGGATTTTTTGGTGCTTTCACCACTATGTCCACCTTTGAGTACGAATCATTCCGTATGCTTGAAGGGCATGAGTATTTTCACCTTAGCCTCAATGTATTCGGGAATGTCATCTGTACAATTTTTGCTGTCTTTCTGGGAAAGGAAGTAGCTCTCCTCTTACGGAGGTAAACATGAAAAGACAAGAAGAAGCGATCTGCTTAAGGATCTTTATAGGTGAATCTGATGTCTATAGAGGGAAGCCTCTCCACCGCTATCTTTTAGAAGCCTTCAAAAAAGCCGGTCTGGCAGGAGCGACTGTTCTCCGGGGTATTGCTGGCTTTGGGAAAATGAGCTGCATTCAAACCACCTCGATCCTCAGGCTTTCTACCGATTTTCCGATCGTGATTGAAGTGATTGACCGTAAAGAAAAAATCGAAGCAATCAAGCCGGTCATCGATCAAGCGGTCAAGGAAGGCTTGGTGACTGAAGAACGGGCTATTGTCTATCTCTATGAAGCAACCCCGGACAAATAACCGGAAGATACTCAATGCTCTTTCTTGAAAGATCGCTATGGTTAGAGATGTGTCAGATTTTATGAACAATAAGCTAAAAATGGCGGCGGTCCAGCGACCCATTTCTGAGTCGTCGACCTCCGAAAAACTCTAAGATCTCCTGCCAAGAGCTGCTTTCTCCCGGGGTGATGGTGTCTTTCTTCACCCGATAATCGAATTTCCGTATCAGAGAAGATACGTCTTGGCTGAGCCGATGAAGGGTATTCAGTGAGAATTGGCGGAGGTCTGCTTTCACGCTCTCATCCCATCTGATATGAGTGAAGTGCCAGTGACAGAGAAATGTCCGTTCCCCCCAGACCGATTTGAGCTCATGCCACTGTTTCTCGATCACTACCTGGATGAACCTCTCTTTTTCTGCCCAGGCGGCACACAGCGGGCAGGATCCGTTGAGACTATTATTTGTATGAAGATAAGCACGAAGCACATCATCATAGATAATACTGATACCAAGGACCGACGGCCGCAGATCAAACAGGCTCCGAACATGCTCCCGACAAAATCCGCCCTGGCTCCGGATGCGGTCTCGAACCCCCGGATCGTTGACGTTTTCATAGAGAAGTCCATCAAGATAGCGTTCCTCGAACCGGCGCTTCAGGGCGCAGATGGGGCAACCACTTTCGGCAAAGAGCTCTTTCAAGTCATAAAAGATGTTATCCATAACACTCTCCTGAAAATTCATTTTCGGGTTTGATAAATCAAACCCCTACCAATGCCATTCTCATTGTAGGGGCGCAAATTTATTGCGCCCGGTTTGAAAAGATTATATAAAAAAGAAAAACTCCTGCCCAAAAATGGACAGGAGTTATCAGCCGAACTGGCGTTTTTAAAGGGGAACTCCATCCCCTATTTTCTATACTATTATAACAAATTGTTTCTCCCGGTACAATTTATTTAAGTGAGATAAGCCGAATAATGATGGTGAGCCCTATTCGCTGTTTTATTAAAAAAGAGTCCGGTGCTCTCAACGATGATTTTAATAAAGAGTGAGATGGTAGGATACTATTCTTTGGCCTTATTAATAATATTTGGTGGAGATGACGGGATTCGAACCCGTGGCCTCCGGCTTGCAAAGCCGGCGCTCTCCCAGCTGAGCTATTTCAAAGGTGTGAATGGCTTGTTTAAGCCATTCGCCATTATTGACCCTGGCTAAACCCTCTTTTAAGGACGCCGGACCCCCTCGTATCTGAATTATAATATTATAATAAGTTATCTTACTGAATTGAAGGAAGGTCAAGAAATTCATCTGTCTTGAAAACCACCTCATCATACCCCTCCACCTCCTCCAGCTTCATCCGGTCGAGCTTCTCTTGAAAGCGTCTCTGCCGGGCGAACTCTTGCGCTTCTTTGATCCTCTCTTCAGGGAGGTCGATCACAATGCCGGGGAAGATTTTACGCAGCAGGTCTTCGAAAGCAGGTCTTATCTCGGGGGCGGTGATCACCCCCGCAATTAATTTTTTAGGGCGTCAGCCGGGAAGGCTTTGCGGATGGCCTGGTAGGCGACCCGAACTTTCTTCTCGGCGTCTTCGTCGGCGATCCAGAAGCCGGCCTCGATGGCGGCACTGCGAAAATAGTCAATCGCTTTGAGGAGCTTCTCACTTCCCGCATTTCCCGGGAAGGCATCCTCAGCCCACAGGACGGCTTCCTGGGCGATCTGAACCAAACGCTGGTAGCGCTGGAACTTGATCCGGTCGATGCCGAATTTCCCAAAGATGATGGTTAACACCGTAGGCAGGATGAGAAGAATGACATCATAAATGATTTTCTGGAGGTCCATATCTCTTTCTCCTTTCTTTTGGGATATAATAAATATGAGGTGACTTATTCTATGAAACTGAAAATTATTCTGGAACCAAGCCCCGACGGAGGTTTCACCGTCTATGTTCCTTCTCTTCCCGGTTGTATCAGTGAAGGTGATACAACTGAGGAAGCGCTTCAAAATATCCGGGAAGCCATCGAACTCTACCTGGAACCGGTGGATGACGATCTCATCATTGATGAAAAAAACATGATCCAGGAGATTGAAGTGTGACGAAGGTTCCCAGTCTCTCCTACGTTGCGGTGGTGAGAGCGCTCCAACGAGATGGATGGACGATTGTTTGGCAAAAAGGGAGCCATATCAGAATGCACAAAAGAATTGGGAATGAGCTGTTAAAAATCACCATCCCCGCTCACCAGCCAGTGAAACCCTCTACCCTCTCACATATTTTGAAACAAGCCTCCATTGATTTAGACCATTTCCTCAATCTCTTGTGATGGTGAATGAATACGAAAACAATCGTCACGGCGAGGAATCCCATCAGCTTGCTTTTTAATGAATATTTCATATGTCATGGGTAAGGTTTTGGCCATGCTTCGTCACCTCCTTACTCGGTGAGGAGTTTTCCTTCGTTGAGGAAAACGTCATACATCGTCTTGTCGGTCAGGGCGAAGAGAGCGCTGGCGACGTCCCACACGTCCTGATCAGGAGCGGCAGCTTTTACGTTGCCCCAGGACTGGGAAGAAGTCCGCATTCTCCCGGTCTCGGGGCCCAGACCCTCTTCGAAGCGGATTCGGAGCCGGTTGACCTGTTCCACAGCAGTCACCGCCACAGAAAATACCTCCTTGGTTGAGGATAGTTGTTCCTACTCTATAGGCCGGGTGGGCGACAGAAAGAATATGATTTACACTCTTCCTTATTTATCATTAATAGAATATGCTATAATTTTGTGAAACATCGCCAAGCCTTTTTATGGTATTGAGGGGGAAATGCCATGAAGCAATTTTCCGATTCAAATCCGTCGTTGGAAAAATCTATACTTTTTAAGAAACCCGCACCTTTGTGGGAAACCCTGGAACCCCCCCCCCACAATCATCTCTGCCTCATCTACGAGTCGGAAGAGGAATGGAGCCAAGCCATCATTCCTTTTCTCAGTATCGGTCTAGAACGGGGTGAGAAGTGCCTGTATATCACTGCTGTCCACCAGGCGGCGCTGCTCCGACAGGTTCTTTCCAAGCAAAACATTCCGGTTGAAGCCTGCGAATCGTCTGGACAGCTCACTTTTTTACACCACCAGGATGCCTACACCCAAGACGGACGGTTCGACCCGGATCGAATGATCGCTCTTTTGAAAGATGAAACCGAGAAAGCGCTCCAAGAGGGCTATCCCGCCCTGCGGGTGACGGGCGAGATGAGCTGGGCACTGCGGGGCATTCCCGGTTCTGATACCCTCCTTGAATATGAATCAAAGCTCAACCGCGACTTCTTTCCCCTTTTCCCCTGCCTGGCGATTTGTCAGTACGACCGACGGAGGTTCAACCCGGAAATCATCAAAGGGGTGGTGATGACCCACCCGCTCCTCGTTCGGGGAGATCGTGTTTATGAGAATTTTTACTATATTCCCCCCGATGACTTTTTAAGCCAGAAGCGCAGCGAGCGGGAAGTCCAATACTGGCTCGACAATATCAAGGAGAGCGAGCGCCACCATCGGTCCCTTCTGGAGAGTTTTCCTGGCATCGTCTTCAAAGGGGATAGCAACTGGCAACCCCTTTTTATCCATGGCCGGGTGGGAGAGATCACCGGCTACACCCCAGAAGAACTGACGAATGGAACCCTGAAGTGGCTCGATATCGTCCACCCCGATGACGTCGAGATGTTAAACGAACTCGATCGAGAAATGATCCAATCTCACCAGTCTTTGTCGGTTAGGGAATACCGGATTGTCCGCAAAGATGGAACGGTTTGCTGGGTTGAAGAACATCTGCAGTTTTTTTATGACGAAAAAGGAAGCCCGAGGGACACTCAGGGAGTCATAATGGATATCACCGACCGCAAACACGACGAAGAGAGGATTCGCTATCTGAGCTTCCATGATTACCTTACCGGTTTATATAACCG
>Ga0116202_10001276_pt1 | contig 14741 bp, 18 predicted proteins | sample LakKivw325mmetaG_FD_94479 | JGI IMG/M metagenome (GOLD analysis project Ga0116202, IMG submission 94479) | Anoxic lake water microbial communities from Lake Kivu, Rwanda to study Microbial Dark Matter (Phase II) - Lake Kivu water 325m metaG | ecosystem: Environmental > Aquatic > Freshwater >...
GAATTACAAAAAAGTTGTGGATTTTTTGTTTGGGCTAAATGAAGCTAATCGATCTCCGCGAGAGGGATGGCAGAGGGTGGGCGTTGAAAATCCCGAATCAATCGCCGAACACACGGCAATTTGCGCGCAAATCGCATTTGTTTTGGCGAAAATGGAAGGCGCCGATGCCAAACAAGCAGTGGTTTTGGCGTTGTTTCACGATATCGGAGAGATTCGCGCCGGCGATGATGATTTGATGGCGCAAATCTATCATGATAAAAATGGCGCGGAAACGAAAGCACGCATGGCGCAAATAGAAGAATTATTTTTAAAGGATGAATTCTCAAAAATTTTTGGAGAGCTGGATGAAAAAAATACCAAAGAAGCAATCATTGTCAAAGACGCGGATTTACTGGAATTGGCGATACAGGCAAAAGTTTATGAGCATTCGGGTTATCGCGCGGCGTTGTTGTTTATTGACGGGATGCGCAATAAATTGAAAACCGAATCGGCGAAAAAATTATTGGCCGAAATTGAAAAAAGCAAAATTGAAGATTGGTGGATGGCGATTCCCGAGATCGCGGTCATTGCCAAAAAAATTTCGGGCAAGAAATATTGTTAAAATTTTGCATGATGACATAATCGATAAGGTTGCGGTAAATATATAAATACAGTTTTATAGGGGTCGCACCCCTGCTACGCCAAAGCTTCGCAGGGGAACGACCCCTCAAAAATGCAATGCCGATTCATCTTAATTATCAGGGCACAATCTGCCAAAAGTGCGGGGCGGAGTTTATCGCCCACCAAAAAAATTGCCAATGTCCGGCTTGCGGTCAAGCGACGGACGATTTTTGCGACTTTTGCGCCGCGACTGTCGCGTCAATGAAAGATCACAAGCAGATTTATGGCAATTATTTTCCCGCAACTTGGTTTTCGGGATCGGTTGCCGACACAATCCAACAAATAATTTTTGAACTTTTTGACAACTTTGAAGCGGCCCCTTTAGCAAGATCAGGGCAAGCTCCAGATTTTTATCCGTTTGCCATTGAGCAGCTGGCGCGGATGGAATGGGAGCCGGGTCAAGAACATTTGGCGTTGCAGGCCGAGCAGATCGCGCTGGAGATTTTTGAAATCTACAAAACCGACCCCGATTTTTGCGGCAATAATCTCAAAACCAAACCCATCAACCCAAAATTAAAAAATTTCCAAAAAGACTCTTCAGCTTCGTAGCGTGCGGGCTAGATAACTTTTTACGGCTTTGTGGTGAAAGGCAAAAATTGACTTTGCGCGAATTTTTGTTAGATTGGCGGTAGCACAAAAAATGCGTGCAGGAGGAATTATTGGTGACAAGTGTTGTAAATTTAGCAGAGGTTTTGCGGAGAGGTTTCCGAGCGAGACGCAAGGAGTGGCGGAAGAAATGCTTTTGCCAGCTTGTAGCGGATTATTGTACCTATTTCTGCGCAGCCCTTTAACGATAGTTTTAGAGCTGCGAGCAGGCAATAACAGATGGCTTTTTATTGATTACAACGGGAATTACTTAAGAATGTTTGTGTGGGAGGAAAACATTCTGAAGAATTTCAGGAAGCCATCTTTGCCGTATCAAGAATTGCAATCCTTTCCGCAAAAGGAGAAATCATTGAGGAAAAAAATCTGCAAGATTTCGAAATAGCTTTCTTGCAGGATCTTGTTGATTTTATAAAAAGTAAAGAATGGCGACATATTTTAGATTGCGGAGGAGATTTTTTATACAAACTTGGTAATAGGCAGCAGACTTTATCGAACGATTTGTGAGAATTCTACAAAATCTCTTGTTAAGATGTCGGGTTTATCAATTAGATGAACCTTCTTTTTTTATGCGCTTGACAAAGGGGCGGGTTGATATACAATGTAGGTATAATGTATGTATATATAATAAAGCAAAATTATGAGCGAAGTTATTAATTTTCGAATTGACAAAAAAACAAAAATTGAGGCGCAGGCGATTGCCCAAAAAATGGGACTTAATTTAAGCGATGTTTTGAAAGTGTTTTTAAGAAGTTTTGTCCGCGACAAAGATATCAGCATTAATTTAGAAGAGCCGTCCGATTGGTTTATCAGACAAATGATGGAAGTTAAAGAAGAAAGAAAAAGGGGCGAAGTGTCGCCGAAATTTTCCAATATGGAAGACGCGATAAAATGGCTTGATGGCGGCCGGAAAAGTTATGCGCGTTAATTTTGGTAAAAAATTTCGCAAACAATATCGAACTGCGCCAAAAGCAGTGCAGGAAACGCTCAAAGAGCGGTTGATGCTTTTTTCGCGGAATAAGTTTTCTCCATTATTGAATAATCATCAATTGAAGGGCAGGTTTGAAGGGTGCCGAAGCATTAATGTTGGTGGTGATTGGCGCGCGATTTTTGATGAATCCCAAAACGGCGATGTATTTTTTTCGCTTCTTGGCACCCATAGCCAGCTCTATAAAAGATAAGACCATATGCGCAAACTATATAGAATTTGCGTATTTTGATAAAATGAGATTGTGAAAAAACTATTTTCAGAATGAAATTTTTAGCTTTCGCGCGAGCCGGATGAGGAATGTCTGCTCGCAGTCTCGTTTTGTAGAAACGAGGGAGGCATATTGGGCTTAAATTTACAGGGGTTGAACCCCTGATAATTGGGATTTTGTTGGACAAGTTGCGGATAACGGGGTAGGGTTAAATAAAGGTCAAGGTTTATAATAATCAAATAATAAAAAATAAAAATACGAAAGGATTTGTGGGCAATATTGAAGATATCACCAAGGAAAATGAAAATTTTCGCAAGGTGCTCTACACCGGAAAATACAGCCAATTGGTGGTGATGAGTTTGAAGCCCGGCGAGGAGATTGGCGCCGAAGTTCATGAAGGACACGATCAGTTCTTCCGCTTTGAAAAAGGCAAGGCGAAAGTGGTGATTGACGGCAATGAATATCAGGTGGAAGATGATTTCGCGGTGATCGTGCCCGCGGGCGCGAATCACAACGTGACCAATGTCGGCGACGAGGATATTAAACTCTACACCATTTACTCTCCCGCCGAGCACCGCGAGGGAGTGACGCACGCCGCCAAAGAAGCGGCAATGGCCGACGACGAACATTTCGACGGCACCACCACCGAACAATAGTTTAACCGGCAACAAAAAAACGCGGCAATCCGCGTTTTTGCGTTGCAAAGAGCGATGTTTTTGTTATGCTGATAGTCATAGGAACATATAATCATAGAATCATAGAATCGTAAAACTATAGAAACAAAAAAATAGACCTGCTGCGCAAAGATTTGCGCAACAAAATTTTCAGATTTCGTGCGAGCCGGATGAGGAGTGAGGAGGCATATTGAGGCTAAATATGCCGACGATTGACGAATTCGGCGCAGCCGAAATATGGAAATTGCAGTAGTAAATCTTTACGCAGTAGGTCTAATATAAAAATAAAATTATGGATGAAGAAGTTTTGATTTGCCAGAGTTGTGGCATGCCGATGGCGGATGGCGAAGATTTCGGCACCGAAGCCGACGGCGGGCAAAACCGGGATTATTGCCGCCATTGCCGCCAAGAAGGAAAATTCACCGCCGATGTTTCTTTGCCGGGATTCATTGATATGCAGGTGAAAATCGCGGTGGAAAATTTGGGTATGGAAGAAGAGGCGCGGGCGGTGGCGCAAATCACTTTGCCGGAATTGAAGCGTTGGCGCATTGAATAATCTTAAAAATATGAAAACAATCAATAAAATTGTGATTTTGGCGGCCGCGGTTTTGATTTTGGGCGGCGCGGCGGCATTCTTGATTCCTTCCGGGAATGTGCCGGTGGTGGAGGCGCCGGCGGAAACCGAGATTGACGAAGATGACGAAAAGATCGCGGATGAAAAATATTGCAATGAATTTTCACCTTCATATTGCCCGCAAGAATGCGCGGTTTGTCCGCCATGCGAAATTTGCAGCTCAATCCAATGCCGCGCCGAAGCGTCGTGCGCGGCAATCGGGTTTGACAAGGATTGGTATCACGGCAATGTGGTGATTGACGAGATCCCGCCGATGCCGATGCCCGATGGCGATATTCCGGGCGCGAATGCCGGTATGGCCAATCCCGCTTCGGTTCATTGCGTTGAGCAAGGCGGCGAGGTGCAAATCCGGGAGGGCGACGGCGGGCAATATGGCATGTGCGTTTTTCCCGACGGGCGCGAGTGCGACGAATGGGGATTTTTCCGCAGCGGCGTTTGCGGCAATCCGTCGGATGGCGTTGCCGATAAAAATATTGACGATATTGTTTGTGGTCGGGAGAATTGCCACGGATTGGAAATTAAATGTGGCCCCAATCCCGTCGAGATGTGCACCATGGAGTATCGCTTGGGTGATAGATGCTTGCGCCATGTGAATTGCGGCATTGTCAATGGAGCTTGCCAACAAATTCCCAATGCGGCATTTGACGCTTGCAAGGCGTGCGTCCAACAATGCCAAGAGCAGTTTTCTCTTGATCCGACCAATCTTTTTAGCTGCGAAAGCCGCTGCGAATAATTTTAAGATGTGGCCAAGAAACAAAAATTAAAGAAGAAAAAATCCGTTGAATGGATAACGATTATTGATTTCACAAAAATCAAAAAGGGCGGAGTGTCCATTGATGAGGTTATAAAACGGTTATAAAAGCAATTTTGTCGCGGACCTTGATATTGGCATATGGGCTTTGTCGGGAGTATAAGAATTGCGGTGTATTGACCGGCAACAAAAGATTTTTGACGCAGGAAATCCGGCACTAATATTTTGTTTCTGCGAACGAGAATAGGAAAGAAAAAATAATTATGGCGAAAAAAAAATTTTATGCCTACAAAATAGACGGGCGGAGAGGAGTGGCGAATAATTGGGATGAATGTCAAAAGATCGTTTCGGGAATGCCGAATGCCAAATACAAATCGTTTGATAGCGAGGGCGAGGCGAGGCGGTGGCTGGAAGCGGGCGCGGATTATGCCGTTAAACATATTGCCAAAGAGCCGGGAATCTATTTTGACGCGGGCACCGGCGGTGGCAACGGCGTGGAAATCAATGTTACTGACAGCCGAGGGCACAGTTTGCTGCATCGAGTGTTGCCCGATAATGAATTGAGCGCGCGAGGGCATTACTTGCTGGGAAGCGGCAAGACAAATAATTTCGGCGAGCTTTTGGCGTGCAAATATGCCCTTCAGATCGCGCTGGAAACCGGCGCGGAGAAAATTTTTGGCGACAGCAAATTGGTGCTGGATTTTTGGTCCAAAGGATTGATTAAAAAAAGCATGGACGGCGAAACGATCGCGCTGGCCGATGAAGTTGCCAAATTGCGAAAAAAATTTGAACGGCTCGGCGGTCATATCAGCCATATTTCGGGCGGCGCCAACCCCGCCGATCTTGGCTTTCACAAAAACTGATTTCTGTTTTTGCCGATTCGCCAACATTCCAACATTCTTGAGAATGTTGGAATGTTTGTTGGCGGTTTATTGACATAAAATAACTGTTGTATATACTATGGTTATAGTAATATTTCGCATTATATTAATCAAAAAATATGAAAACGGTAATTAACGTCAAAGCCGATCAAGAGATTAAAATCGGCGCGCAGAAATTGGCAAAAGAGCTGGGGCTGTCATTGAGTGCGATTGTGAATGCCTATTTAAAACAGCTTATCCGCAACAAGGCGGTGGGTTTTTCGGTTGCGCCGCAGATGAGCTCGGAGCTGGAAACGCTGGCGGGCAAAGTTGATTATGACATTAAGCACGGCAAAAATTTGTCGCCGGCAATGGACTCAGACAAAAAATTGGATGATTATTTTGCCAAAATCAAATGACAATAATTTTTCATCGCAATTTTGAAAAACAAATTCTGAAATTAAAAATCGGCGAAAGGCGCCGTTTGCGAGAGCGATTGAAAATTTTTTTGCGCAATCCGTTTGCCAAGATATTGAACAATCACTCTTTGAAAGGAAAATATGTTGATTGCCGGAGCATTAATATTGGCGGGGATTTGCGCGCGATTTATAAAATGGCGAGTGATGATCGGTGCGTTTTCTTTGAAATCGGCACGCGCGGAGAATTATATTCCTAAACAATTGTTGATTTTTAGAGGAAAAGAGAGTAAAAATTAAGTAAACCCATAAAGAGGGTGTTTTTTTGAGGGCAAAACAATCATGCAAGTAGCGGCGGACACAATTTTTGCGATCGGAGGGGTCGCGGTGACTAACACCATGCTTTGGACGGCTTTGCTTGCTGTCGCGCTGGCGTTTTTTTTGCCTCGCGTTTTTGCCAAGGGAAAGATCGTGCCCGGCAAAATTCAGAATTTATTGGAGTTTATTTTGGAGACGTTTTTGAATTTTTGCGACTCCATCACCAATTCGCGCAAGAAAACTTTGGAAATTTTTCCATTCGCGATGACCTTGTTTTTATTCATTTGGGCGGCGAATTTGGTGACATTGATTCCCGGATTGGGAACTTTTCATGTTCTGCGCGCGCCCAGCTCCGACTTGAATTTCACCATCGCTTTGGCGGCGCTGTCAATGATTTATGTCAATTATTTGGCGTTGAGAAATTTGGGGCTTGTTCCTTATTTGGGCAAGTTTTTTAATTTCAAGAATCCGATTTTGCTGTTTGTGGGAATTTTGGAATTGATGGGAGAATTCACGCGCGTGATTTCGCTGTCAGTGCGGCTTTTTGGCAATTTGTTCGCCGGCGAAGTGCTTTTGATCGTGGTGTCCACCGGCATTCATTGGTCGCTTGCCTACTTGGTGCCCCTGCCGTTTTTGGGATTGGAAACGCTGGTCGGATTTTTGCAGGCGTTTATCTTTTCTTCGCTGATTGTGGTGTTCTATTCCACCGCCACGGAACTTACCCATTCGTAAAATTTAAAGTTAAAAAATCAAAAATCAAAATGACAATGCAAAATTAAAATTGAGAGCGTTGAATAATTGACAAAATTGTCAAGTTTGAAAAAAATTTAAGCTCAAATAATTCTTAAATTGGCATAATTCAACAATTATTCAATACTCTAAAAATTATTAAATGTTAAAATGAAGCGACAGCGGAATTTTAACACAAAAATTTTTCATTTTGATTTTTGCATTTTTAATTTATTATGAATCAGTTGGCGAGAGCGATGGTGCTGGGGTTGGAGTTGGGGTTTTTGATGGCCATTCCTTTGATAATTTTTTTGCTGCTGGGGTTGTGGCTTGATCGAAAATTTGATACAATGCCGCTGTTTGTGATAGTGTGTTTGTTGGCGGGGCTAGCGGTTGTTTTTTGGGAAGTGAAAAAAATAATTTTGCCGTTTCTTGAAAAAAGGTCGCAGAAAGATAAGCGAAATTAGCTCTTGATGAACATTTTTTTGATAGCGCAAATTTTTTGCTAAAAATTTGCTCGTGCTTCCGCCGGTCGTGTCGCAAACTATCAAAAAAATGTTCATCTGCGATTAATTTCGCGGGTTAAGAAATAGAAAAATAACAAAATCCTATGGAATTAGAAGTAATGAAACAGCTGGCCGCGGCGCTGGCAATCGGTTTGGGCGCCATCGGGCCCGGATTGGGTATTGGTCTTATCGGTCGCGGGGCGATGGAAGCAATCGGCCGCAACCCCGAAGCGTCGGGAAAAATCAGCACCAACATGATCTTGGCAATCGCGTTCACGGATGCCATCGCGATCTTCGCGCTGGTGGTGGCGCTGATCATCATCTTCATCTAGTTTTTTCGCGAAAGCGTTTGTTTTGAATCATTTTTAAAAAAGCTGTTTGCGGTTCGTTGCCGCAAACAGCGCATTATTTGTCTTTTGCGTTTTCTCATTAACTCGCGACTCATTAACTAACAAACTATTCTATGGAAGGAGGAGGATTGGGTATTGACCCGAAAATTTTAATCGGCAACGCGATCACTTTCATTGTCTTGGCGTTGGTTCTGAAAAAATACGCCTATCGGCCGTTTTTGGCGATTTTGGAAAAACGCCGCCAAGAAATTCAAAAAGGCGTTACCAAGGCCGAAGAAGCGGAAAAATCTTTGGCAAAAATTCGAACATTGGTCGAGGAGGCGCGCGCCGCAAACGAAAGAAAAGCCAAAGAAGCGATGATCCAAGCCGAAGCCAAGGCGCGCGACAAAGCTGCGGCGATTTTGGCCCAGACCGAAAAAGAGAAGCAAAAAATCATTGATAGCGCGCGCGCGGCGATGGAAAAAGAGGCGGCCGATGCCCGGACGCGCCGCCAAGAAGAGTCGCTGGCGCTGGCACTGGCGGTGTCGGAAAAGTTTTTGGCGCAAAAAATCACTAAAGACCAAGACAAAAAATTAATTGAAAAATTGGCACAAGAATTATAATCGGCATATGAACAGCAAAAAAGCGATTAAAATTTGGACGGCGGCGTTGGTCAAGGAATGTTGCGGCAAAACCGCCGCGGAGCAAAAAAAGATTATTTTGCGGCTAAAAGAGATTCTTAAAGCCAAAAAAAGAGATTATTTGCTGGCGAGAATTGTTTTGGAAGCGTTGGCAAAAATGAAGAAAATGGCGAAGTTTGAGATTATCTTCGCGCGCGAACAGACCGCGGAGGTTTGCGCCAAACTGGAAAATAAATTGGCCCGACGGCTGGGCGCCGGAGAGGATGCCGACATCAAAATCAATCCTTCAATTATCGGCGGATTTGTCGCGGCTACCGATAAATATCGGATTGACGCATCAATCAAGGGGCAAATTGAACAACTCAAAAAATCTTATTAAAATTAAAAATCCTGAATCCCAAGCACTAATCCGCCGATTGGCGGACCAAACAAATTCAAAATTAAAAGTTCCAAAACCAAAAAATCTGTTTGAAATTTTGAATTTTAAATTTGTTTAGGGTTTGGAATTTAGTAATTAGAATTTATTTAATTTTCTATGGATAAAATTGAACAATTTCGGCGGCAGTTGTCAGATGACCGGTCGGCGGCAAAAATTGATGAAATCGGCCAAGTGGTGGAGGTGGGCGACGGCGTGGTGAAGGCCTCGGGACTGATGAACGTGGAGAACTTTGAGATGGTGGAATTTGAAAGCGCCAAAGTTTTCGGTTTGGCATTGAATTTGGAAGAATATGAAACCGGCATCGTGGTGCTGGGTCCCGATGACGCGATTAAAGAAGGCGACACGGTGAAACGCACCGGTAAAACCGTTTCGGTGCCCGTTGGCCCCGAATTGGTGGGACGCGTGGTGAATCCTTTGGGTCAGCCGGTGGACGGCAAGGGGCCGATTGCCGCCAAGGAAACTTATCCCATTGAGTGTCCCGCGCCCGGCGTGATTGATCGCCAGCCGGTGGATCGCCCTTTGCACACCGGCATTTTGGCGGTGGATAGCTTGGTGCCGATCGGACGCGGCCAGCGGGAGTTGATCTTGGGCGATCGCGGGCTGGGAAAAACCGCCATCGCGGTGGATATGATTATCAACCAAAAGAATGAAAAAAATCGCCCGATTTGCGTTTATGTGGCGTGCGGCCAGAAAAAATCAAAGATCAAACGCTTGGTAAAAACTTTGGAAGATGCCGGAGCGATGGAATATTCCATTGTGGTGGCGGCGTTTGCCGATGATCCGGCGGCGTTGCTCTATTTGGCGCCCTATGCCGGATGCGCGATGGGAGAGTGGTTCCGCGATCACGGGCAAGACGCGGTGGCGGTTTATGATGATTTGACCAAGCAAGCGTGGGCGTGGCGCGAGGTGTCGCTGGTTTTGCGCCGCCCGCCGGGACGCGAGGCATATCCGGGCGATATTTTCTATCTTCATTCCCGCTTGTTAGAACGCGCCGCTCAGCTTTCAGAAAAACTGGGCGCGGGGTCATTGACGGCGTTGCCAATCGTGGAAACCCAGGCCGGCGATATTTCCGGCTATATTCCGACCAATGTGATTTCCATCACCGACGGCCAGATATTTTTGAATTCATCGCTGTTCTATAAAGGCCAGCGGCCGGCGATTGACGTGGGCACTTCGGTGTCGCGCGTGGGGTCCAAGGCGCAGACCGCGGCGGTTAAAAAAGTTGCCGGTACGCTCAAGCTTGATTTGGCGCAATTTCAAGAATTGGAAAGATTTTCCGAATTCACCGAAGAGCTGGACGCGCAGACGCGCCAGCTGTTGGAGCGAGGCAAGCGGATGCGCGAATTGTTAAAGCAGGCCGATCTGCGGCCGTTGCCGTTTGAAAAAGAGGCGGCGTTGATTTTTGCCGGCGTGAAAGGATTTTTGGATGATCTGTCGCTGGAATCAGTCGCGCCTTTCAAAGAAGAGCTTTTAAAAGAAATTGAAGAATCGGCGGCGCAAATCACCGATAAAATCCGCGACACCAAAAAGTTGGAAAGCGAAGTTGAAACCAAATTGGAAGAAGCCATCAAAAAAGCCAAAAAAAATCAAAATTAAGGAATAATGAGAGTGTAGAAAAACTATTTTCAGAACGAAATTTTCAGATTTCGCGCGAGAAAAATGAGGAAAGAGAAGACATACTTGGCAAAAGTATGCCGCCGACTGACGAATTTTTCGCAGCCGAAAAATGGAAATTGCAGTTGAAAGATAGTTTTTCTACACTCTCAATATATATCGTTGAAATTTTTTGCAAAAAATTTCAACTCCAAAATTTTTAATTTTGATATTTAAATTTTTAATTTTTTTATGGAGCTCAAGGAGATTCGTCTCAAAATTGAATCAGTTGCCAATATCCGCAAACTTACCGGCGCGCTGGAAACTTTGTCGGCGTTGAAAATGAAAAAAGCTCAGAAGATCGCGCTGGAATCGCGGCCGTTCGCTTGGCGGCTGGGGCGGCTCATCCGCCGCGTAGAGCCCACGCTCAGGGACAAAGTGAAATTGCGCAAACGCAAACTGCGCGCCGCTTTGGCGGTGGTGATTGCCAGCGATCGCGGTTTTTGCGGTTCATTTAATCAAAATATTCTTAAGAACGCGGAAAGCGAAATCAAAAAATTGGAAAAAAAATCACCGGTGGCGGTTTTGCCGGTGGGCAAAAAGGCGATCGCTTTTTTCAAAAAGCGCGGACGGGAGTTTGGACGAAGCGTCACCGGCGTGGGCGATTACGGCACCTTGGAGGAGTTGAAGCCATTGGCGGATTTTATCACCAAATCCTATATCGCCAATGATTATCAGCGAGTTTATCTGATGTGGACCGATTTTGTTTCCACTTTCAATCAAAAACCCAAGATGATGCAACTGCTGCCGTTGGAATGGAATGAGCTAAAAGATTTCGCCCATCAAGCCGAAGCCGGCGTTGAAGATGCCGAAACAATGATTGAACCGTCGGCCCAAATGCTGGTCAAGGAAATTATTCCCCAGTTAGTAGTTTATTTGATTTATCAGTGCGTTTTGGAGAGCAACGCGTCGGAACATTCGGCGCGGATGACGGCGATGCGCAACGCTTCCGACAACGCGCGCGAACGGGTGGCCGAGCTCACGTTGGAATATAACAAAGCGCGGCAAGAGCAGATCACTAAAGAGGTGTGCGAGATTTCCTCGGCAAAAGAAGTATTAGGGTAATGCAAAATGTAAAAATCAAAAATCAAAATTAAGGAATTTTTAATTTTGATATTTAAATTTTTAATTTGAAACATGGCTAAAATTACGCAAATAATTGGTCCGGTGGTGGACGCGGAGTTTGAAGAAGGCAAGTTGCCCGCGCTGGGAGGCGCGCTGGAAGTTGCCGGCAAAGATTTGATTTTGGAAGTCCAGCAATATATGGGCGGCAACACCGCGCGGTGTTTGGCGATGGGTCCCACTGAAGGGTTGCGCCGCGGCCAGGAAGTGAAGGATTCGGGCAAGACAATCACCGTGCCCACCGGCAAGGCGGCGCTGGGGCGGTTGTTTGATGTGCTGGGCGAACCGATTGACGGCTTGGGAAAAGTTGAGATCGGCAAACGCTATTCGGTGTTTCGCGAGGCGCCCGATTATGTGCAGCAAAAAGGCGAGGTGGAGATTTTGGAGACCGGCGTGAAGGCGTTGGACTTGTTGTGCCCCATGCCCAAAGGCGGCAAGATCGGATTGTTCGGCGGCGCGGGCGTGGGTAAAACGGTGTTGATTCAGGAACTTATTCGCAACATTGCCAAAGTGCACAAAGGCGTGTCGGTGTTTGCCGGCGTGGGCGAGCGGACGCGCGAGGGCAATGATATTTATTTAGAAATGAAGGAAAGCAAAACGCTGGATAACACGGTGTTGTTTTTCGGCCAGATGTCGGATCAGCCCGGAGTGCGTTTTCGCGTGCCGTTTTCGGCGGTGGCGGTGTCGGAATATTTCCGCGACGAAGAAAAAAAAGATGTGCTGTTGTTTGTGGATAATGTGTTTCGTTTTGTTTTGGCGGGTTGTGAAGTGTCGGCGTTGATGGGACGGATTCCGTCGCAAACGGGTTATCAACCGACATTGTTCACCGAAATGGGATCGCTGGAAGAAAGAATCACTTCCGGCAAAGACGGCTCCATCACTTCAATGCAAGCGGTCTATGTGCCCGCCGATGATTACACCGATCCGGCGGTGGTGGCGATTTTCTCTCATCTTGACTCATCGCTGGTGTTGAGCCGCAATGTGGCGGCGCTGGGATTGTTCCCGGCGGTGGATCCGCTGGCGACCACTTCGTCAATTTTAAATCCCCACATCGTGGGCGAGCGGCACTATCGCGCCGCCTCGGGAGTGGTGCAAATCCTTCAACGCTACAAAGAATTGCAAGACATCATCGCGATTTTGGGGGTGGAAGAATTGTCCGACGAAGACAAGCTCACGGTGAATCGCGCCCGCAAAATTCAGAAATTCTTAACCCAGCCGTTTTTCGTGGCTGAAGTTTTCTCGGGCAAACCGGGAAAATATGTTAAGCTGGAGCAAACCATTGAAGGGTTTGAACGGATTATCGCCGGCGAGTTTGACGATCGCCCCGAATCGGATTTCTATATGAAAGGCGGCATTGAAGAAGTCGTAAAAAATTAAAAATTTAAATATCAAAATTAAAAATTTTTCCTTAATTTTGATTTTTGATTTTTAAACTTTAAATTTACTACCGTGGATCTTGAAATTATCACGCCTAAGGGGATTGAATTTGCCGGCAAAGCGAATAAAATCGTGCTGCCCACCGCCAGCGGGGAGATCGCGGTTTTGCGCGATCATGTGCCGCTGATTTCGGTGTTAAAAGCCGGAAAGATAAGAGTGTCGGGCGCCCAAAAAGATTTTGAAAAAGAAATTGAGGGCGGTATTTTGGAAGTGGAAAAAAGAAAAATCGTCATTTTGCTCAAAAAATTTTAATTTCTCCGGTCTTTGGCAAGGCCGGTTTTTTGAAAAATATCCGAATTGCGAAATAACAATAGCGGATACCGTAGCGGTATTTGATATCGCTAAATTTTAGCGATATCAAATACCGCTACTTCTCCGGTAATGCCCATTTCGCAGTTCAAAAAAAATGGAAAATCGCGATCAAAATTGGGACGTGTTGAACATCGGTGCCGGACCGGCCGGTCTTTTTGCCGCTTATGAGCTGGTGGCGAAAAATCCGGGCATCAAAATTTTGATGATCGATCGCGGCAAAGAAGCGATGGAGCGAAAATGTCCGGTGAGCGACAAAAATCTTTCTTGCGTTAATTGCCAGCCCTGCAATATTATGTGCGGCGTGGGCGGCGCGGGAATATTTTCCGACGGGATTTTGAATTTGCGTCCGGACGTGGTGGGCGGCGATTTAAACGATTTTACTCATAACGAAGAAGAATCGCACAGAATCGTTGATCAAATTGACGAAACATTTTTGAAATTCGGCGCGCCGACGGAATTGCACGGGGTTGATAACGGCAAAGCCGAAAAACTGATGGCGCGTTCCATGGCGGCGGGGATTAAATTCCAACAGATAAAACAGCGTCATTTGGGCAGTGAAAACACCCCCAAGCTCATCAAAAGATTTGCCGATTATTTGCGCCAAGCGGGGGTGAAAATTATCACCTGCCGCGCCGTGCGTGATTTGATTGTTGAAGACGGGCGGTGTTTGGGGGCGGAGACGAATCGCGGAGAAAAAATTTTCGCGCGAAAAATAATTTTTGCTCCCGGGCGCGCCGCCGGCAATTGGACGCGAGAAATGGTAAAAAAGCACGGCATTGCCGCGGTCAACGCGCCCATTGACGTGGGGGTGCGGGTGGAGGTGCCGGCGATCGTGATGAAACCGGTGATTGACGTTAATCGCGATCCCAAGTTTCACATTTGGACCCGGCAATATGAAGATTTTATGCGCACCTTTTGCACCAACCATGAGGGGTTTGTGATTAAAGAAAGCTATGATGATTTTGTGGGCGTGAACGGCCATTCCTACACTCACAAAAAATCAAAAAACACCAATTTCGCGTTTTTGGTGCGCGTGGCGCTCACCCAGCCGCTGGAAAACAGCACGCTCTATGGCGAATCAATCGCGCGCATCGCCACGATTTTGGGACAAGGAAAGCCGCTGGTTCAGCGATTGGGCGACTTGCGCCGGGGGCGGCGTTCCAATCCGTGGCGCCTGCAAAAAAGCACCATTGCGCCGACTTTGGCGCAAGCGACGCCCGGCAATATCGCCATGGTGTTGCCGCATCGGATTTTGACCGACATCTTGGAAGGGTTGGAAAAATTAAACGAAGTGATTCCGGGCGTGGCGACCAATTCCACATTTTTGTACGCGCCGGAAATCAAATATTATTCAATGAAATTGACGGTGGACGACAAAATGCAAACCAATGTCAAAAATTTGTTTGCCGCCGGCGACGGCGCGGGTCTGAGCCGCGACATCGTCAAAGCCGCCGCCAC
>Ga0116202_10001278_pt1 | contig 14736 bp, 12 predicted proteins | sample LakKivw325mmetaG_FD_94479 | JGI IMG/M metagenome (GOLD analysis project Ga0116202, IMG submission 94479) | Anoxic lake water microbial communities from Lake Kivu, Rwanda to study Microbial Dark Matter (Phase II) - Lake Kivu water 325m metaG | ecosystem: Environmental > Aquatic > Freshwater >...
GGCCGGAACCATAGCCGTCACACCGGTGCTTGACAGGCATCGGCCACAGCGTTCTCCGAACAGGCTCCCCCATGACGTTTTCGCTGTGGTTTCGGTATGACAGAATCGCTGTGGTTTGACAGCCAACATCTTTTAGACCCGCAAGTTGGCGCGATGATGCGGGTCGAATTCTGCCCGACTTTACAGACCGGCCCGGCGGCAATAGACTCCTGTCCGTGAGACCGCGCCGAATGCCCGGCAAGAAGGCCTCGACCCGGGTCTGGCTGCTGCTCGCCGTCCTCGCTGTCGGCCTGGGTTTACGCATCGCCAACCTCGCCGACATCTCGAACTCGCCGTTCTTCAACCGGCCGGTGATTGACGGACAGGCCTACGACACCTGGGCCGTAGCCATTGTCAAAGGTAATGCCCCGGTCCAGCCGTTCTACCAGGACCCGTTGTACCCCCATTTGCTGGCCCTTGTCTATTCGGTATTCGGTCACAGCTATTGGGCGGTGTATCTCGTCCAGCTCGCGCTCGCCGTCGTCTTCCTGCTGCTTGTCTACGACACCACCCGGCTGCTCTTCGATTGGCGGGCCGGAATCGCGGCTGCGGCGATGGCCGCGTTGTACAAGCCGTTCATCTTCTACGAAAGCCAGATTGAAAAAACCGCCCTTGCCGTCTTCCTCACCGCTCTTCTGCTCTGGCTCCTCGCCCGCTCCCTTCGTCCTCCTCACTCCTCACCCATCACTCCGCACTCCTCGCCACCGGTTCGTTCTCGTCACCCATCACCCATCACTCACCATTCATCACACCTTCTCTGGCCACTCGCCGCCGGCGCTGCCCTTGGGCTAGCCGCGCTCACCCGCTCCAACACGCTCCTCTTCGCGCCACTGCTGCCGCTCGCACTCCTCCTGGGCCCGCCGACCACAAGCCGCAAGCTCCGAATTCGCGCCGCGGTACTCAGCATCCTCGGCCAGGCTGTTATCATCGCGCCGGTGTCAATCCGTAACTCGATTCTCGCCCGCGAGTTCACGCTGACGACCGCGCAGGCGGGCCAGAACCTATACATCGGCAACAGCCCCTACAACACCACCGGCCAGTATCAGGCCCCGCCATGGGTGAGGCCCAACCCGGAATACGAAGAACCCGACTTTGCCGAATACGCAAGCAAGAGCGCGGGCCGCAAACTCTCCCCGGGCGAAGTGTCTCGATTCTATGTCCGCGCCGCGTTCAGCTGGACCGGAACCCACATGCGCGATTTCGCCAAGCTCCTGTGGCGCAAAACCGTGCTCTACTTCAACAACTTCGAGGTCCCTGACAACCAGGACATCTACTTCTTCGCCCGCTACTCCTGGGTCCTGAGGTTGCCGCTGCTCTCGTTCGGCCTGGTCTTCGCCTTTGGCCTTGCCGCGATGATACTGCTCGCACGCGGGCTCAGCCGACTGTCGATGGTCATCTTCTTCTTCGGATATGCGGCTTCCGTCATTGTCTTCTTCGTCTTCTCGCGGTATCGCATCCCTGCCCTGCCCGCGCTGCTGCCTTTCGCCGGCGCGATGCCCCTCTGGCTTGCCGACTCCGCCCGTCCACGCCCCTCATCCAACGCCCCACGCCCCTCATTTCCCGCTCCTCTTGCCGGCGGGCTGACGCTCGTCCTTGCCGCCTTCAGTCTGACACTGTACCCGGTCCACCACGGCTCCGGCAAGGCCGAGGCGGCACAGTGTCTTGCGAACCTCGCCACAACCTACTATCATGAAGGCGATACTGCGAAGGCCGTCGCGACCTATGAGGACGCACTCCGAACTTGTCCCGGCCACGGCGAGGCATCCCGCAACCTCGGCATCCTCATGCTCAGCCGCGGCAGTGTTGACCGCGCGTTCCAGCTCCTCTCTGATGCCGAACGGGCCGACCCTGCCAACCCGTCCACCCACGTCTACCTCGGAAGAATCCTTGGCCGCCGAGGAGACACGGAAGCCGCCTTCGGCGAGTTTCGCCGGGCGGTCGCGCTGGCGCCCGGCCGGGTCGAGTTCCGCTTCGAACTGGCCACGGCCCTGCAGCAACTCAACCGCTACGAGCAGGCACTCGCTCAGTACGACACGATGATACAGCTCGCACCGGACAACCCTGTAGTCCGGCACAACTTCGCGGTCTGTCTCTACAACATCGGCCGGCTCGACGACGCCCGCGTTCAACTCGAAGCCGCCCGCCGACTCGGCGGGCCGGTCAACCCGAAGTTCGACTCGCTGCTGCGGGCGGGCCCCTCGTCACCGCCACCGGCACATCATTGATGCTCCTCCGTGTCGCTCGACGTGCCGACCGCGACCATACGCCCGGCGGAGCGACGCCTGGTGTTCGAACCACGGAGTAAACGGGGTGTCTCCCCCTCGCCGTCGGCGTTTGACATAACCGGTCCGGACGCCTACAATTCCACGATTATGTCCGACCAGCCGGGCAAGCCGAAGCTCACCAAACGTCCCCATCACCGTGCCGCGTCGCCGATGGACTTCGGCACCTTCTCCCCGTCCGTCGACCCAGAGACTCGAATCTTGAGTCAGCGGTCAAGGGGCCTGGGACCGTTCCTTGTCGTCGGCTGCGGCTCGATTGGACGCCGTCATGTCCGCAATCTGGTAGCAGGTGGAAATTCAGAAGTTGCGGTATGCGACCCGGACCCGGAAAGGACGGGGCCGGTTATCGAAGAGGCCGGACTGCTTCGGCCCGCGTATGCTGACTACAATGAAGCGCTCTCGAGTGTCAAACCGAACATCATCTTCATATGCACGCCGCCGCCCCTTCACCTGAAACAGGCGCTGGCCGCGGTTCGCGTCGGCGCGCACGTGTTCATCGAAAAGCCGCTATCGAACCGGCTCGACGGCGTCGACGAACTGCTGCACGCGGCGACCGACCGCAAACGGATCTGCCAGGTCGGCTACAACCTGCGATTCCACGTGGGCATCAGAAAGGTAAAGGAACTGCTCCACTCCGACGCAATCGGGCACGTTTCCTACGCGCAGGTCGTAATGGGCCAGTACCTCCCCGACTGGCGGCCGTGGCAGGACTACCGCCAGAGCTACACTGCACGCAGCGACATGGGCGGCGGGATCATTCTTGACGCGTCGCACGAACTCGACTATGCGCTCTGGCTCCTGGGCCGACCGGCGTCGGCTTTCTGCTCCGCGGACCGCATCAGCGGCCTGGACGTGGACGTCGAGGACTCGGCTACGATTCTGCTCCGCTACACGTCGGGCGCCAGATGCGACATCCACCTGGACTTCGTACGTCGGGACTACGCACGCGGGTGCTCGCTGTGCGGCGAGTCCGGGACGATAGTCTGGGACTACGTGGCACAGCAGGTACGGCTGTATCGCGCGGCTGACCGCGCCTGGGAAACCTTCTCGTGCGAGTGCGACCCGAACGACATGTATCGGGCCGAGCTCGAGCACTTTCTGGATTGTGTTCAGACACAGACTGACCCGTTGGTTGGCCTGGAGCAGGGGCGAACGGTACTCGCCTTGATAGAAACAGCCCGACGTTCTGCTGAAACCGGCACGTGGGAGGTAACAACATGGCAGTCCTGAAACGCAAGGTGGCTCTGGTGACCGGGGGCTCGCGCGGTCTGGGGGCCGAGGTCGTCCGCGAAATGGCAAGACAGGGCGCTGAAGTGGCGTTCACCTACACGCACGACCGCGATTCCGCCAGAGCGCTGACGACCGAGATCAGACGGACCGGACGGAAGGCTCTGGCCTTCAAGGCCGACGCTGCCGATTTCGCGAGGGCGGCCGATGTCGTCACGGCAGTCAGGGAGAAACTTGGCGGTCTGCACATCCTCGTCTGCAATGCCGGTTTCGCCCGCTCCGCACCGATCCACCAAATGAGCGAAGACGACTGGGATTCAGTGATGGCGGTTTCGCTCAAAGGCGCTTTCAACTACATCCGGGCGGCCGCACCCGCATTCATCAGCCAGGTATACGGCAAGGTCGTGTGCGTCGGCTCCATCAACGGGTTGAGAGGCCGCATCGGTTCAGCAAGCTACAACGCTGCGAAGGCCGGGCTCGAAGGTCTGGTGAAGACTGTGGCCGCTGAGCTGGGCCGGTTCAATGTGAACGCGAATGTCGTTGCGCCCGGGTTCATCGACACCCCATCCCAGGCGAAGACGCCGGAACTCATCCGGAACCTGGTGCTGAACGAGTGCGCCATCAAGCGACTCGGAACGCCGGCCGACATCGCGCCACTGGTGACCTTCCTGGTCAGCGACGCGGCGCGACACATCACCGGTCAAGTCATCAAAGTCGACGCGGGCCAATACATCTAGAAGTCTCACCGGAGAGTCCTGACAAGCGCCCTGTTATATGGTAGTATTGGGCCATCGTTTGGCAGTTGGCAGACAGGCCGAGGCTCTTCGAGAATGGGCAGCTTGGTCGGGGACGTTGACCCGCAGCGGGACCTGTGGACCTGCGACAGCCGGTATTTGAAGTACTCGACAAGGAAGCGTTCTAGGCCATCTCACCGCGCAATGGTCGAGAATGTTCTGGGACGATGACCTCGCGCCGCTCTGCACCCGGAGCAATGGTCGGACGAGTGTGCCGCCGAGCCTGCTGGCCAAGGCGCTGCTGTTGCAGAGCAACTGCCCTGTGAGCGATGCGGAGGCGACGGCGCGGACGCGGTTCGACATCCGCCGGAAGGTGGCGGTAGGGATTGGTGCGAGCCATGAGGCAGCGCGCCGCCTCGGCGGGCCGGTCAACCCGAAGTTCGACTCGCTGCTCAACAACCGGGGGCAACGTGGCCCCTGACGGCTTCCTGCTGCCCGCAGGCACCGCCCGTCAACACTAGAGGTCTAACAGAACATGAAGAAGCGAATCACCCGTACCATTCTGATACTGGCCATATCCGCTCCGCTGATGGTCGGCTGCGGTTCCGGTGGAGGTTGACCCGGCTGGAAACCAAGGCCGGTCAGGCCTGATACCACCCAGACGGCCCCGACGCCCAACCCCGACACGACCGGCGGCCCTGGGCGGAAGACTCCGGACCAAGGCAGGTAGCAACGGCTTAAGGACACGCCCCAAGCGACGCTTGACATTTCACTCCCGTCGGCGGAGAATCGGCGGTTGAAGATAAGAACCGGGACTGCGAAACTGGCTGCCCTGGCGCATGGCTGCGCCCACGGCGGCAGAAAGTGAATGTGAGGATAAATGGCAACTACGACTGACAAGCCGCGATTGCTGCTCGTCGACTTCGAGAACGTACAGCAGGTCGAACTGGCCAGACTCGATGACAGCTACCGCGTCATCATCTTTGTCGGACAAGGACAGAAGAACGTCCCGTTTGACCTGGTCACAAAAGCGCAGAGCCTCGGCAGCCGGGTCGAGTGGCAGAAAGTGATGGGGATGGGGAGCAACGCGCTCGACTTCTTCATCGCCTTCCAGCTCGGCCGCGTCTTCGACACGACGCCCCGACCCGAGTGCCTTGTGCTTTCCCGCGACAAAGGGTTCGACCCGCTCATCAAGTTCCTCAATGCCGACGGGATGAAGTGCAAGCGCATCACCAGCCTGGCCGAACTCCAGAAGTCTCCCTCCCCTCGCGCCGCATCCGCCTCCCCGCGTCCTGTCACCCACGCTCCTCGTCCCTCCTCCCACGTCCCGCGTCCCTCATCCCTCGCCCCGTCGGACGAGCCCACCCTCCAGCGCGCCATCGAAGTGCTGTCCCGAACTGAGAAGCGGGCCCGGCCGCGCAAGCGCAAGACTCTGTCGCAGGCCATCTCCGCGATGTTCCAGAAGAAGCTCGACAAAGAGGAAGTTGAGCGCATCATCACCGCGATGCTGGACAAGGGCCTCATCTCCGAGGCGCACAACACGATCACCTACGAGTTCTAGGACGAACGCATGCCAAAGACCGTGGCGAAGACTCCGACGGACGGAGCGAAAGCGGTCAGGGCGTACCTGGCCAGGCTGCCCGGAGAATCACGGGCGGCGCTCGAGAAGCTGCGCCACGACATCATAACCGCGGCGCCGAAGGCCGAAGAACTTCTCGCCTGGGGCATGCCTGCGTTCAGGCAGGGCAGGCTGCTTGTCGGCTATGCTGCGTTCAAGGAACACTGCAGCTTCTTTCCAATGAGCGTGGCAGTGATGAAGGCCAACGCGGCCGCCCTGAAGGAATTTGTCACTACCAAAGGCTCCGTCCATTTCACCGGAGAGAAGCCGATGCCATCGGCGCTCGTGAAGAGGATGGTCAGGGCCCGACTCGCGGAGAACGAAACATCCCGGGCCCGCCGCCGCCCTCGGCGGCTTGACTGACGGCCCCCGCCTGATAGTATCTCTATGGTGCAGTTTGCGCTTCTCCTGGCACTGGTCGCTGCCGAACCCACAACCCTGCTGACGCCGCCGTTCAGCCATACGATGGGGTTCAACCGGATTGGCCGGCTGTACATCAGCCTCTACCTCGGCAAGAACTTCAAGCTCGAAGACCCGCAGGGGATGTGCGGGGCGAAGATGGTCGAAGAGGATGACCCCACCACGTCGAATGACGACCATATTCTGACGTTGTTCGGCGTCAACTCCGGCTCAAGCCAGATCGTCTACAACGTGAAGCTGATTGAGCCGCGCATCTTCGGCTCGCCGGGCAACGACACGAATCACCTCAACCACCCCCACGGCATCTGCTGCGACAAACACGGGACAGTGTATGTGGCTGACACTGACAACGACCGGGTGGTACGGCTGAGGTACCATGACACGCGACTCTCGTGGGTGGGGGCGATTCCCAATGACGAACTACTGATGAACAACCCGGAAGCAAGGCTGAAGGCGCCGCGGGACGTCGCGATGGACACGCGCGGTCGGGTCTACGTGGCCGACAGCGGCAACAACCGCGTCGTCGTTTTCGACTCGCTCGGCGCGCTCGTCACGACCTGGACTGCCGACCTCGATGGACCGACCGGCGTCGGCGTCCTGGACCCGGACGCCGACTACAACGACCTGCACGTCAACGCCGCGGTCGTAGTCGACCGGGGTCGGACCCGTCTCAGCCAGTTCTCGCTCGACGATGGCCAGCAGCGCCGGATGATTGACATGCGCCGCATCGGCCTTGACGAGGCCGGTTTCGCCTACTGCGCCTACGACCGGCACGGGAACGTCTACGTCACCGACCAGACCAACTCCCAGATTCACCTCTTCGACCCCGACCTGAGATACATCGTCTCGTTTGGCCGGCAGGGCGTCGAAGGCACGACCTTTGAGTCGCCCACCGGCATCACCATCTGGCGTCGGTTCGGCCAGGTCTTCGTCTCCGAGGCAAACGGCGGGCAGTATTACTGGCTCGGGCTCGATGCGTATCTCATCGGCTTCTATCCGGACCGTTTCGATTCGCTGAAGCCCGGCACGACCATCGCGCTCTACGTGACCGAGATGGCCGACATCACTGTGGACATCGCCGACTCCTCGGGTAAACTGGTTCGTTCGCTGGCCCCGCCCCACCGCCAGCATCCGGGTGAGGCGCTGATCGTCTGGGACGGCCGCGACAACGCGGGCAAGCTGGTGCCCGCCGGCGAATATCGCATAAACGTGACCGCGCGCCCGACCTACGGCCGGCCGATGCGTATGCTGAAAAAGGAACTGACCGGTACGGTACGCCGGATGTGAGACTGAACAGAATAAGGATGAGAATCAGGAAAGATGAATAGCCGTTTCCTTTGTCCGAGTTCCTGCCGGCTGACGGCAGTTGTCCTGCTGGCCGTGCTTGCTGAGGCCGCCTTTGGCACCCGCTATGCCGCCGACTTCGAGGAACTGGGCACGTCGGCGCGCGCCATCGGCATGGGCGGCGCGGTCGTGGCTGCCGCGGCCGACCCCAGCGCCATCTACTACAACCCGTCGCGCCCCTCCGGCTTTGCGCGGACTTCGGTGCTGCTGCTCCACTCCGAGGACTTCTCCGGGCTGGTCAAGCACAACTACCTCGGCATATCGTTCCACTCCCCGCTCCAATCCATCGGCTTCGCGGTGCTGCACAACGGCATCCCGGGCATCAAGCTGACCGCCCTGCCCGACTCGACCCAGCCCTCGGGCCCGAACAATCGGCCCTATGTCGTCCGCGAGGTCAGTGCGACCCAGCTCGTCGGCTACGTCAACTACGCCCGCACGCTCTCGCCGTACCTGAGCATCGGCGGCAACGTCAAGCTCATCTACCATGACCTCGGGGTCGGCTCGGCCTTCGGCATGGGACTCGACCTCGGCGCAACTCTGACCCCGATGACCGACCTCGACGTCGGACTCCGGGTCCGCAACGCCAGCACCTCTCCCCTGTTCTGGGACACCGGCACGCGCGAGCTCGTGATGCCGCGCGCCGCCCTTGGTCTGGCCAAGTCGTTCAGGATTGCCAAAGACCGCCTGACGCTCGCGCTTGAGAGCGAGGCCAATATCGAAGGCCTGGACTTCACCCCGAACTTCGGATTGGAGTACGGATTCCGGAACGTGCTTTTTGGCCGGCTCGGGGTTTACCGGGGTAACTTCGCGCTCGGCCTGGGGCTGCGCATCAAGCGTTTCCACGTCGATTACGGCTATGCCCAGAGCAACGCCCCGGACTCGCGGGACCTTGGCAGCCCGCAGCAGATTTCCGGGGGAATCGAATTCTAGGCACCGAGGTCAGCCGCAAGCTACCCCACCTTGCGGCGCTTCTCATCCCGCTTATCGCCTACCCGCTGGCGTGGCGCGTCGCCGTGTCGGTGCTCGCCGGTATCACTTTCATCTTCCTGCTCGTCGACTTCATGCGACTGCGCATCACCTCGGTGAAGGGCATCTTCATCGTCCTGTTCGGCTCGATGCTCCGCCGCAAAGAATTCTCTTCCCTGACCGGCGCTTCGTACCTGATGCTCGCGTCCCTGGTCTGCCTCCTGATATTCGGCGCCGGCCCGTCCGGCCGGGTCAGCGGTGTGTTCATCGCCGCCATATCGTTTCTCGCCCTTGGCGACACCGCCGCGGCCATCGTCGGGCTCTCGGTCGGCCGGGTGAGGATCTTCCGCAAGACGCTTGAGGGAACCCTTGCCGGCCTGCTCGTCTGTGTCGGCGTGGCATGGGTGGTTTCAATCCTGCCCGGTCTTGACCTTCCCATCGGAATCGGTATTCTTGGTGCGATTTCCGCCTCGGTTGTCGAGGCGCTACCGATAGAAGTGAACGACAACGTCGTGATTCCGTTGCTCTCCGGGTCAGTGATGATGGTCGCCCTGCAGATTGCCCGGTAGCGGAATCACGACAAGCGAGTTTAACCGCAAAGTAGATGCTGACTGAGTCTTAAGGAGGCCATGCGTGAAGAAAAGCCTGACCCTTGTACTGCTCTGCCTGATTGCTGTTGCAGGCGCGTTCGCCGCCCCTCTGGGCGCGGCGCTTGACTCCGTGTACCGGCTCTATGTCGTGAAGGACATGGACCAGGCGTACGCGATGCTGCAGCGGCTTGAGACCGAGGCCAAGACACCGGCCGACCGCTTCGCGGTCCGGCTTGAACTCGGCGACTTCCTGCTCGATAAGAAGTCCGACCCGGCCGGGGCCGAGGCCGTGTACACGCGCCTGCTGACCGACTTCCCGAAGCACCGACAGGTGCCTGACGTGCTGTACCGGCTGGCCCTTTGTCAGGAACTCCAGGAGAAGTTCCTCGAGGCTGCCCAGAACTACGAAAAGGTGGCCACCCGCTACTCGAAATCAACCTACGGCACCGACGCGCTCGACGCCATCGAGCGCTGCTTCCGCAAGAACTACCAGGACCGCGTCGCCTTTGTTGACTCGTTCCCGTTGACCCGCATCGAGATTGACGACCGCATCAGCCGCAACCCGTCCGCGTACGAAAAGTACGAAAAGAAGCAGGAACTGCTCGACACGATGGTCGACAACCGGCTGCTCTACACCGCCGCGCTCGCCGCCGGCACCACCAAAGACTCGGCCTTCCAGTTCAACATCGGCGAACAGCGCAACCGGGCGATGTTCCAGGAATGGTACGAGCGCACGGTCAACTCGAAGAGCGAGCCGACCGAGAAAGAGCTGAAAGCCGCCTACAAGAAGGACCTCGCCACCAAGTACACCACGCCGGAGAAGGTTCATGGCTGGCAAATCCAGGTCGCAACCAGGGACGAGGCCGACAAGCTCCGCGCCGAACTGGCCGACACCACAAAGAAATGGGACAGCGTCGCCAGGCAGGTCTCGACTGCGCCGGATAAAGAGAAAGGCGGCGACCTCGGCCTGTTCGCCCGCGGCGCCCAGCCCAAGCCGATTGAGCAGGCCGCGTTCAAACTGAAGGTCGGCGACATCAGCCAGCCTATCCCGGTCAAGGACGGCTTCGTCATCCTCAAGGTGACCGAGCACAAGCCGCGGCAGGTCCGCACCTTCGAGGAAATGCGCACTCAGTTGAGCGGAGACTTGAGGCAGCAGAAGACCGCCCAGGCCTACGAAGAGGCCATCGCTGACCTGAAGAAGCAGGCGAACATCATGACCGACACAACCGCCATCGACAAGGGCAAGGATACCCTGGCCGTGGTGAACGGCATCCTCATTGACAAGGCCCTGCTGGAGGCGCGGCTCGACGCAATTCCGCCGTTCTACCGCTCCCAGTTCGACACGCCCGAGGGCAAGCGCCGCATCCTCGATAACCTCATTCTCGAAAAGCTCCTGCTCAAAGAGGCTGAGGCAAAGAAGCTCTGGCTGGTCAACAAGGTGGTTGACCAGGTACTCGCGCGACGGAACACCCTGCTCATTGAGACCTACCGGCGAGCGATGACCGTGGACAAGGTCGTCCTCGACTCGAACCGGCTCAAGGCCGAGTACAAGGCGACAATCAGCGATTTCAAAGAACCGGCCAAGGTCCACGCCCGCGAGATTACCGCCAACAGCCGTGAGCGGGCCGAGCAACTCCGAAACTGGGCTGTGAGCGGCAAACTCCCGGCCACAATTCAGGGCCGCGCCCTGCTCTTCCCGACCCCGATGCCGGACGTCGAAGCTGCCATCTCCGGCCCGACCGCCAACACCGATTCCATAATCGGTGAGTACGCCCTGGCTGGCGCGCCGGCACTGCTGCCGGGCAAGCCGATGGTCGCGACTGGTGCCAGGAATGTGCCCGACTTCTCGCAGAAGTCGAAACTGACCGGCCCCTACGCCAAGTCCGGCACATATGGCCTCGGATTCAACGACCTCACCAAACAGGACAAGCTCTACGAGGCGAAGCTCGTGAAGGTTGAGAGGATTGCCCAGCTCGACTCGCTGCTCGGCAAGCCGGCCCGGCCCGAATCCGCGGTCGTGACTGCGGCGGATTCGGCCAAGCTCGGGACCTATGTCGAGTTCAGCCAGGCCCTGCCTGCGAGTTTCGTCGCCGGCCTGTTCAAGCTCAACGACAAAGCCGAATCCCAGCCGCTTGCGACCCCGGCCGGTATGCTTGTTGTCAAAGTCACGAAGAAGGACACCGCGCAGAAGGCGGCATTCTCGGACATCGCCAAGCGGTTCTCAAGCTCGCCCAGCCGCTGGTCCGGCGGCGACCTCTACTGGCTCGCCAGGGACGATAAGGCGCACGACGCGAAGCTGGTCAAAGCCGCGTTCGCCCTGACCAAGAACGGCATCTCCCCAATCATCAAGGTCAACGACTCGAACTATGTCTTCGTGACCTTGGAAGAGAAGAAGGATGCACTCACGAAGCCCTTCAGCGAGGTCAGCTCCAAGATCGACAACAAGCTCCGCCGTCAGATGGAAAAGCAGCTCTACGACCAGTTGCTCAAGGACTTACGCGGCAAAGCGAGAATCGAAATCCTGATGAAGGAAGCCGACTTCGTGGTCGAACCTCCGCCTGAAGAGACCCAGCCAACCGAGACGCCAGAGAAGTAGCAGCCCGCACCAACTCGAAAGCCCCCGGCCCCAACCGCCGGGGGCTTTCACTCCCTCAGCCGAGCTGTCGCCCAACTGCTGTGGAAGAAGACTCCCGCCCTCGGCCTCTGGGAAAGGACTCCCGTTCTCGACTATGTCACGAAACCTCTCCCACAAGGGAATCCCCGCAGGTTCCGACCGAGGATACCGCCCAGCAGCCCCAGCGGCAACTGCAGTTCCGTTCTGGAATCCACCCTGGGATTCAATCCCGGATTCGTCCCCGGGACGGTCCCTTAACTGAATCTGAAAGCGAACCTGACGACTAATCCTGCATTGAATCTCAGGGCAATTCCCACCGTAACCTCCAGATTTACCTAGAGATACACCCTGAGGTGTCGATTGCCATTGAAAACTGACCCCTTTGTGCCACTGAAATCTGACCCCCCTCCCTTAGCTGCTTTCGGCCTGCTGATTGTCGGCTGGTTTGGACGTTTTGTCAACTCCTTTCGCCCGTTTGTCGCGCATCCGAAAGCTCTCGCCTTGGACCGCGAGAATGTGGCTGTGGTGTAATAGCCGGTCCAGTATCGCCCCGGCTATCACCTCGTCCCCGAATACCTCGCCCCACTGGTTGAAGGCCTTGTTGCTCGTTACCACCAGTGAGGTCTGTTCATAGCACCGGCTGACCAACTGGAAGCAGAGGTTGGCCCGCGGCTTGTCCATCGGCAGATAGCCCAACTCGTCGATAATCAGGAGGTCCAGCCGCGAGAAGCCATCCAGCTTCTCGATCAGGCTCCGCGTCGCCAGCGCCGCCAGCAACTCGTCCAATAGCGCCATCGCCGAGTAGAATCTCACCCGTTTGCGAGCCGTACAGGCTTTAACTCCAAGCCCGATGGCCAGATGGGTCTTGCCCACCCCGGGCGGGCCGATGAGGACCACGTTCTCCGACCGACCCAGAAAGGCCAACTCGGCCAGTTCCCGGACTAAGATTTCGTTCAAGGTTGGCTGGAAGCCGTAGTTGAAACCCTCGACCGTCTTGACGTATGGGAAGTGAGCCTTCTTTAGTCGGTGGTTGACCGACCGCTCAGTCTTGGCCAGCAACTCTTCCTCCACCAGCCGCCCCAAGTAACCGGAGTAGCTGGTCTTAAGCTGGGCCGCACGCTCAGCTTCCTGTTCAAAGGTCAGCGCTATCCGCTTCAGGTTGAGTCGTTCGAGATTGGCCGCAAGCCGTTCCGTCTCAGTCATGATGCACCTCAAAGAGGAGGGTTTGGTAGCTTTCCAGGCCACGTCTGACATCGAGATGAGGCAGCACGCGTTCCTGTCCAAGGAGTATCGGCTCATGTACCGCGGTCAGTTCCTGCTGGCTTAAGAGTCCGCACAGGAAGCGGTAGGAGAAGGTGTTGTAGGCGAGCGCCTGCTCGAAGGCGGATAGCAGTGCCTCGTGCGGGTAACTGGACTCAAGCGCGAGAATGCGTTGCAACTGGACATGGGCATTCATCCGGTACTGCGCCAGCAGTTTCTCAAGAAACCGGCCGGCCTGCTCTTCCGGGAAGCGGTGCTGAAACAGACAACTGAGCTGATGTTTGCTGGAGCTCGTGCGCTCCCGCAGACCCTGGTAGTGTGCGAGGTCGACGACGCTTTTGCCCTTCTCCTTGCTCAGTTGATGGCGGGCCAGGGTCTCGCCGGTTTGGGCGAGTATCTCCAGCCCGGCGGAAAGCGTCGGCCGGAGCCAGACCGACTTGCCGGCATACTGCCAGGGAACCGAGTAGCGGCTGCCGCCATAGGAGACCAGGCAGTCCAGACTCACCTTGCGGAAGCACTCGCGGCAGGAGATGAACCGGGTCGCAGGCAGCTTCTGAAGCAGCGGCTGCTCCACAAGCAACCGGTCCTGCGGTCGCTCTCGGGTGGTGCCGTGGATGCGGGCGTTAAGAGTCTCGGCGGCAAAGTGGTCCAGGCGGCGGACGAAGTCGGCCCAGTCGGCAAAGGTGTTGCCCTTGATGAAGTGCTCCTCGACCATCTGAAACGGCCGCTCGACCTTGCCCTTGGTCTGGGCGCGGCTTGGCCAGCAGGCCCGCGGCAGGAAGCTGTAGAAGCGGGCAAACTCCAGAAAGTGCCGGTTAAAGACCAGAGCGGGCCGGGGAGTCGTAACGATCGCCCGGGGGTTATCGAACAGCATCTCGTGAGGAACGCCGCCCACGGCGATGAAGCTCTCCTCCAGGGCCGCGAAGATGGCCGCCTGGCGGATGCCGAGGCTACAAGTGAGATGCTGGTAACGGCTGAAACCGAGGATGAAGCTGTGCAGATAGACTTTGGTGACGGCGCCGGCGATCGGCACGGTGTAAGTGCTCCAGTCATACTGACCCTGCCTGGCCGGCTTGGTCTCGAACCGTTCGACGGCCGGACTGGCGGACGTAAGCACACGCCGGTGCGAGAGATACCGATAGAAAGTCCTTCTGGGGCCAGCATAGCCCCGCTTACGCAGCTCGGCGAGAATCCGGCTGCCGATAAGCTCCTTTGCCAGCATCACCTCGATGTCATGCGCAAACGACTCCAGCTCGGCATTAGGCTTGGCCGGGCGAGCCGGGTAATCGGCAATAGCGCGGTCCCGCAGATACCGGCGCACGGTATTGCGTGACAACTCGAGGTCGCGGGCAATCTGCTTGATGCTCTTGCCCTGGTCACGAAGACAACGGACAGTGATCTGTGCTTGCACTGAAATCAACCTTTCCTCCCGTGCCGATCAACGGTCCAGACGGCACGAGAAATAGTATACCAGGGGGGTCAGTTTTCGATGGCACAGGGGGGTCAATTCTCAGTGGCACACCACATTCCTCCAGGCGGCACCATATGAGCGGGCGAGTGCACGCCGCGGGTATCGCAGCGGCCACCGTTCGCGCAGTCTCAGGACCCGGGTTGGTGAGATGAGTCTGGCAGTCCCGACCGA
>Ga0116202_10001279_pt1 | contig 14730 bp, 11 predicted proteins | sample LakKivw325mmetaG_FD_94479 | JGI IMG/M metagenome (GOLD analysis project Ga0116202, IMG submission 94479) | Anoxic lake water microbial communities from Lake Kivu, Rwanda to study Microbial Dark Matter (Phase II) - Lake Kivu water 325m metaG | ecosystem: Environmental > Aquatic > Freshwater >...
CTTAGATAATTGAATCTTCGCTATCTCCAATATATCTCTTCCCCTGGCCTTCCTTGCCATCGTCGCACCTCCCAAATGAATTGTGCGACAATTATATCATATTTGAATTAGAAATGGAATAAGGTCATAAGCCTTAAATAAATTCTGCCCAATATTAGTAGTGAGACAAAATGAATTTTGAGACTGCCTTATATTTGTTGCGAATTAAATTTTATCCTGCACCTATATATACCCAGGAAAAAGATCAGTAAAAAAAGACCTCGAATAAGATTATTTTGTCGCCGATTTCATTTATCTATCCATACCTATTTCAGAAAACATATTCTGCGACAACATCCCGCCATATCCCACATAATCCCTTATCATCCCGCATCTTTTTCGTCATTTTCACATTAAACTACTTGTCACCGTTTATATTAATCCCTTCACTGTTATGAGGGGATCAAACCCCATGAACTGGAAACAAGGCCTATTCCCAGCCTGAATGTAGGCATATTAAAAAATGAGCTTCCCTTTGGAAGCCCTTATATTTGGTACCCCCGGCGCGACTCGAACGCGCGGCACACGGATTAGGAATCCGTTGCTCTATCCGCCTGAGCTACGGGGGCACACGGATGATGTGTTGGGAAGATGCGTTTAACATGATTTGCCGGAGGTGTCAATGTTTCAGTCACGGCTTATCCGGGGAAGGAGAGGAGTATTTTCGCAAGGATGGCAGGTTACATTGCTTTCCGGAGGTGCGTTTCGATGATGCAGTCGTCACTGAAATTCGGAAGCTGCAGATAATCGGGGGGTGTCCCTTCAATTGCCTCTTCGGGGATAAGGCCGATCAGCTCGGATTCCAGGATGGGCACTCCGGAGAGCGCCGCCCGCTTTTTTACGGCATCGAACGCGGCACGGACGGACGTCACTCTGTAGTTGGTCAGGTTTATGGAAACCTGGACGATCTTTCGGCTTTTTAAAGGCACACCTATGGCCTTAAGGTATTTTAACCCGCCTCCGGACTGCCGGATGGCTGCTGCAATGTTTTTTGCCAGGCCCAGGTCTTCGGTGTCCAGGTTTATATTGAAAGCAATGAGCGGCATTCTTGCACCGACAACGGCAGCCCCCGACCGGTCATTGAAAACGGCCGGCCCCGCGTCGGGTTGCCAGTGGGAGCACTTGATTTTTTCTTTCAGTTTCTCGTATCCGCCCCTTCTGATTTTGGAAAGTTCCTTCCTGTCGTGGTGCAGGGCCGCTTCGCCATAGTAATAAACGGGTATCCGGCATTTCCCTGCAAAATCCCGGCCGAACCGGTGGGCAAGCGCGACGGCGTCCGGCATGTCCGCACCGCTGAGGGGAACAAACGGGACGACGTCGACAGCGCCGAGGCGGGGGTGCACCCCTTCGTGCTTCCGCATGTCGATGACAGCGGCGGCTTTCGTACAGGCGGCCATGGCTCCCGCAAAGACGTCATCGGGCGATCCGATAAAGGTGAAAACGCTCCGGTGGTGGTCGCCGTCCATGGAAAAATCGAGCAGCCTGACCCCCCGTACCGAACGAACGGCATCGGCGATCGCATCGACTTTCGCCGTGTCTCTACCCTCGCTGAAATTGGGAACGCATTCCATGATTTTCATAGGATGTCAGACCTGATGGAGGATCATTTCCGGCAGTTCCAGGCATGTCAGCTTGCCGCCGAAGACCGCTCCCGTATCGATGCCGATTTTATTTTTTTCTACGTGGGGCGCGGTATAGGATATGGGGGTGTGACCGAATATAACCGTCTTTCCGAAATCGTACGGGGAATTGATGAAATCGTATCTGATCCACAACAGATCATCCATGGTCTGCTGTTCGAGAGGAATGCCCGGCCTTAAACCGGCGTGGACGAAAATATAGCGGTCCGTCTCATAAAACGGCTGAAGCGTGGAGAAGAACTGCATATGGCTTTCCGGAACGATTAAATTTTCCGCCCGTCCCTCTCTCATGAACCCGTAGGATATGAGCGTTCTCAATCCGCCATTGTGCATGAACAGTTCCTCATCCCTGCGCTCGCAGTAATAGTTGAGGAACATTTGCTCGTGGTTGCCCTGGAGGCAAATGACGTTTTCGACATATTTCCTTATCCCCAGGATTGAATCGACGACCCCTTTGGAATCGGGTCCCCTGTCCACGTAGTCCCCGACGAAGACAACGGTGTCTTCCTTCCCGTCGATACGAAGTTTCTCGATGAGGGAATCGAGTTTGTCGTTGCAGCCGTGAATATCTCCAATGGCGAATATTTTACCCATATCAATGGTTATCCTGTCCGAACAGGGCGTCAACGAAATCCATGCTCTTGAACTCTCTCAGGTCATCCAGCCCCTCTCCGATGCCGATATAGCGGATGGGGATATTGAGATCCCTGGCGATTCTGATGATGACACCTCCCTTGGCGGTGCCGTCCAGTTTTGTGATGACAATTCCTGTTACGCCGATTTCATCCTGGAACATCTTTGCCTGGGTAACGGCATTTTGGCCTGTCGTTGCGTCCAGGACGAGCAATATTTCATGGGGGGCGCCGGGAAGCTCCCTTGCCATGATCCGTTTCATCTTCTTCAACTCCTCCATCAGGTTGACCTTGGTGTGGAGTCTGCCCGCCGTATCGATGATGACGACATCGGCCCTCCCGGATTTCGCCGCGTGAATGGCATCGAAAACGATGGCGGAAGGGTCCGAATCGATTTTCTGCTTGATCAGGGGGACGTTTACCCGGCGGCTCCATATCTCAAGCTGTTCGATGGCCGCGGCCCTGAAGGTGTCCGCTGCCGCTATCATGACAGGCATGCCCTGCTCTTTAAAACGATGCGCCAGCTTTCCAATGGTGGTTGTTTTTCCCGTGCCGTTCACGCCCACCACCATGATGGTAAAAAGTTGGCTCCGGGGAATGTGGAGCGGGGCTTCATTTCTTGTCAGGATATCCGTGATGGTCTCACGGAGGACTTTTTTCAGAAGTTCCGGACGATCAAGCTCTTTTCTTTTGACCTGTTCTTTAATCTTTTCGATGAGTTCGCAGGTAAAAGCAGGGCCGACATCGGCCGTTATCAGGATCTCTTCCAGTTCATCGTAGAGTTTCTGGTCGATGACCTTCTCTCCCAAGATAATGTCGTCAACGTTTTTGACGAGAAGATTCCTTGTTTTGGCAAGACCGATCTTCAGTTTCTCAAAAAAACCTTTATTTTCGATGGCCATTATTAAACCCTGTTTGTGAAATGAGATCGCTATCTCAGGGAATGCCTCTTTTTGTCATTCCGGACTTGATCCGGAATCCAGTATTATCAAATACTTCCTGGATCCCCGCTTTCGCGGGGATGACAGGGAAGCATGGATTCCCGCCTGCGAGGCTGTCTTGTAACTCCCTTTTTTGTCATTTCGAGTGAAACGAGAAATCCTTGTTCCCGACTGCAGGAAGGGATTTTTAAGATTCCTCACATTCGTTCAGAATGACATTTTCTTTATTCCGCCACAGCTTCTGTGCGCGGGAATAACAAAAGAGATACTGAGAATGACGAAAAATATTCTCAAGGTTCTCGGAATTTTTTGATATGTGTTTTATAACCATTTTTATCGGAAGTTGTAAAGACGGGAATACAGCCGACGCGAAATTAATTGAGGGCGACGGATACGACGGTGGAGATGCCCTGTTTCTGCATGGTGATCCCGAAGAGATTTTCGGCAAATTCCATGGTTCTCTTGTTATGGGTCACCATGATAATCTGGGAATTTGCAGCGGTATCTTTGACAAGATGATTGAACAGAGAGATGTTTGCATCGTCCAGTGCCGCGTCCACCTCGTCAAGGACGAGGAAGGGCGCCGGCCGGTACAGGAGGATGGAAAAAATCAAAGCAATGGCGGCCAGGGATTTTTCACCGCCGGAAAGCAGGCTGATGCTCTGAGCCCGCTTGCCGGGAATCACGATATCAATGTCCACCCCCGTTTCCAGCAGATCCGTTTCATCCGTTAACCTGAGGTTTCCCTTGCCGCCCGGGAATATCCTGGAAAATACCTCCTTGAAGCTTCGGTTGACGGCTTCAAAGGTTTCCGCAAACCGTTTTCTTGAGATCTGATTAATTCTTGTGATGGTTCTCTGGAGAGCGTCAAGGGAGGTGTTCAGGTCTGAGACCTGGCCCGTCAGAAAATCGAAGCGTTCCTTGATCTGATCGTACTCCGTCAGGGCAAGGAGATTCACTTCGCCGAAATTCTCAACGGATTGCCTGTCACCGGCAAGCCTTGTGGTCAGTTTCTCGATTTCCTGTTCATCGAGTTTCCGGAAATCGGGGATCAAGGCTCCTAAATTGATATAATATTTCCCTTCGATGTTTTTTGTTAAACCGTCCATCTGATAAGAGATTTCACGGTTTTCCATTTCCAGTTCGTTGATTTCCTGCACGATCTTGTCGCAGGTCTGTCGAACTTCCCGGATTTCCGCCTCCCCCTTCCGCAGTGAGGCTTCCCTTTCCTGCTGAAGGACTTTACTTTGAGTCAAGGTTTCTTCCAGTGCTTCGTAATCCCTGTAGAGCTTTTCCAGAAGGTCCTTTCCCCTTTCGATCTCTTTTGCCATTGATTCGACCTGAGACTCGCAGCTTCCAATGTCCTTCATCTTCGTGTCGATTTCAGAGGATAGGCCGACGATATCCGCGTGGAGCCTCGACAGGGTTCTGATGTTTGCATCCCTTTTCCCTTCCAGAGAAGTGAGCAGGATTTTTTGCTCCGTAAGCTCTTTTTCCTGGCCCTCCAGACGGGTCTTCAGCGCTTCCCATTCATTGCGGGAGGAAGACGTCACATGGTTGATCGACTTTTCCCGGCTCTCGTAGGAGCCGACTTCCTGCTTTACGGCATCAATCCTTTCCAGTGTTTCCGTTTCTTCCGATTTAAGGTTTTCGTGGCTGAATTCAAGGACATGAATTCTCTGTTCGGTTCGTCTGATGTCGTCTTCGAATCTTTCCATGTCTTTCTTTTTACCGTTGATCCGAAGTTCCAGATGATGAATGTCCGATCCTGACTGAAGCAATTCTTCTTCCCATTCGGAGATCAGAGAAAGAATCCTTTTCCTGTTTTCCCTGTCCTCTTCGAGCCGTGCCGTCAGGTTTTCCGCTTCAGCTTCCAGCTCGGCAATTTCTCTCTTGTTCTGCAGGAGGCTTCTTTCGCCGTTTGCTTTGCTGCCTCCGGTCAACACGCCCTGCGGGGTGATGATGTCCCCCTCCGGCGTGACAAAGGTACCCCTGAAGCCGTTCATTTCCCACAGAGAAATGCCGCGATTCAGGTTCGGTATTAAAAGGACGTCCCCAAGGAGATAATCAGCGATTTTTTCAAAATCCTGACGGACGTTCACCAGATCGATGAGTCTGACCGCTTCTTTTAGATGATCTGCCGGTTTTGAATCCAAACCATTGTTTCTGACTTCCAGGGGAACGAAACTTCCCCTCCCCAGGGAATAGCTCTTCAGATAATCGATCGCTCTGACGCCATCCTCCTGGCTTTTAACCACGACATACTGGAGCTTTTCTCCCAGGACGGCCTCAACAGCCGTTTCGTACTCCCTGGGAACATTGATGTGATCGGCCACCAGTCCGATAAAGGCGTTGCGGATAGTCATTTCCGAACCGGCCTTTTTATCGGCCGTCATGATGGACTTTATCCCTTCGTTGCACCATGCATAGCTTTCCTGGAACTCCTTCAGGGAAGTCAACCGCGTGGACTTTCTTCCCGCTTCTTCCTTCCTTTCCGAAATCTCTTCATCGAGCTCTTCCAGTTCCCCTTTCGACCGCTCGCATTCGTTGCCTGCGACGGATTTCCTTTCCCTGAGTTCCTCCAGGGAATCTTCATCCGATTTCAATTCCGTCCGGAGTTGCTCGATGTCTTGAAGAATCGAATCCAGCCTTTCACGGTGTTCGTAGATTTCCCTGTTGTCCCGATCCGCTCTTTTCCTGAGATCCTCGATTCTCTTTTCGAGGCTGATGAGCATGTTTTTTGCCTTGGCCTTGCCCGTTACGATATCGATGTATTCGACTTTCTTTTCCTCGAGATCCCGGTGCAGGGCATCGGCTTCTTCCTTGATTTCCTCGACCTTTATCTGGGACTGTGAGACCGCATGGCGAACGTTTTCTATTTTATCGTCCGATTCGCCCGTCACGGTCTTCAAAACTTCTATTTCTCCGGTGACATTTTCCTGTCTCTCCCTGAGAACCTCAACCTCCGAGAGGTTCTTTTGCTTTCTTTCGAGGAGGTCTTTGATATGACCCTTCGTATATTCGATCTTTTGCTCCTCGATATTGATGATGTTTCTCACGTCGTAAAGTTTTTTCTGGCAGTCTGAGAGTTTCTCCTCATTCTCAAGGATTTCCACCTTTAATCCTTCAAAGGCGGCCTCCAGTCCCTTGAGGTTCGTCCTGATTTCCATTTCCCTTCTGTCAAGAACCGCGCGTGATTCTTTCAGCGATTCTCCTTTTGCGGATAAGTCCGCATGGACCTGGAGGGCCAGAGTGATCTCCGCTTCCTTGACCCGTTTTTTCAGTTCCCGGTATTGTTCCGCTCGTTTTGCCTGCCTCGATACGGCATTGAGCTGGGTCTTGACTTCTTTGATGATATCGTTCAGGCGCAGGATATTCTGTCTGGTTGCCTCCATCTTCCGGGAGGCAGCTTCCTTCCTGCTTTTATATTTGGATATTCCCGCGGCATCTTCGATGAACTGCCTTCTATCTTCAGGCTTTGCCTCGACGAGACTGGCAACGCTGTTCTGTTCGACGATGGAATACGTTTTGGCACCGACCCCTGTGCCCATGAAAAATTCTCTGACGTCAAGCAGTCTGCAGGGGACTTTGTTGATGGTGTACTCACTTTCCCCATCCCGGAACAATTTTCTTGAAATCATGACCTCACTGCAGTCGGCGTATGTTCCGGAAAAAGAATGGCCGTTATTCTCAATAACCATGGATACTTCCGCCATGCCGATGGGACCTGTATCTTCCGCCCCGTGAAAGATGACGTCGTCCATCTTCTTCCCCCGGAGGGTCTTGACCCGCTGCTCGCCCAAGACCCAGCGGATGGCGTCGACAATATTGCTCTTGCCGCATCCGTTGGGGCCGACAACGGCGGTGATGCCGTCAGAGAAGTCTAAAACGACTTTGTCTCTGAAAGATTTAAATCCGACGATTTCCAGATTCTTCAGTCTCATTGCTTTTTTTGCATCCTTACGGTAATGAACCAAATGAATTTTAACAAAAGAAACGCCACTTGTAAAGAAAAAATACAACCAAATGTATCCGGAATAATTTCGACCACAATATGTGGTATCAGAGCAGGCATCGAAAAAAGTCCTGTTTCATGCTGAAGGAACGTGTTAGGGGTTCGATAATGATGGATGAGGAAACGTGGGCAGTGGTTCATACGACATCGGGTATGACCCATGCGAACATCATCGTGGGAAGGCTGGAGACGGAAGGCATCCCCACGCGATTGAAATACGAAGCCGTCGGGGCAATTTATGCCATCACCGTCGACGGCCTCGGACAGGTGGACATTCTGGTGCCTGAACAATGGCTGGATTATGCCCGCACCGTCCTTACCCGGTCCTACGACGAGGAGGATCTGGACTGGGAGAATTCCTGATCAAAATATGCCGTCGAGAGGGGTTTCACAGCGGGGGCAGCGTGTCCCTTTCAGGTTGATTCTTTCGATATAAAATCCATAACGGTCGATGAGCAGTTCTTTACAGTGGGAGCAGAAGGTATTTTCCCCTTCGTCTCCGGGGACATTGCCGCTGTAAACATATTTAAGGCCGGCGGCCTTTCCGATTTCGGCGGCCCTGTGAATGGAAGCGACAGGGGTAGGGGGGAGATCGTCCATCCGGTAGCGGGGATGAAACCTGCTGATATGCCAGGGGGTCTCTGCGCCGAGAGAATGAATAAATTCAGCGATCTGTCTGAGTTCTTCGTTGCTGTCGTTCAGGGTGGGAATCAGCAGGGTTGTGACTTCCACCCAGATGCCCAGAGATTTCATCTTTTTCAGGCTGTCCAGAACGGGCTGGAGCCTGGCGCCGCAATGTTTTCTGTAAAAATCGTCTGTGAAGGCCTTCAGATCCACGTTTACCGCGTGGAGACAGGGCGAGATAGCCTCGATCGCTTCTTCCGTCATGAAGCCGTTGGTCACGAAGACATTTTTCAATCCTTTTTCGTGAGCCATCTTTGCCGTATCATAGGCGAATTCAAAATATATCGTGGGTTCCGTGTAGGTGTAGGCAATGGTTTTTGATCCGGTCTTTCGGGCTTTCTCCACCATTTCCTCAGGTGTGGATTCCCGCCCGAAGATGCTTCCCGTCTCCCGTGGCGCCTGGGAGATATCGTGGTTCTGGCAGAAGGTGCAGCGAAAATTGCAACCGACGGTGGCGATGGAAAACGATTTCGATCCCGGCAAGACATGAAAGAGCGGTTTCTTTTCGATGGGATCCACGTTTTCCGCAATGACTCTGCCGTAGACGAGGCTGAAAAGGGCGCTGTCCCTGTTTTCCCTGACGCCGCAGATGCCCCGGTCAGCGGGCTTGATCCTGCAGCGATGAGCGCAGAGATGGCACCGTACGTCGTTTCCATCCAGTTTCCCGTACAGCATGGCTTCCCGTGTCATGATTTTATCTTCTTAGTGCAAGCGGTTCATAAATTCGGTTACATATTGTCATTTCGAACGAAGTGAGAAATCTTAAATGAATTACTTAACCGCCGATTTCTTTCATACACTTCTTAATGTGGCCTTCGTCGCAGGCGTGATCGTGTCGGATAGGCTTTTTTGCAATGGCTATTTTTATGAGATTTGCCAGGTGGTCGTCGTTACAGCCATCACGAAGGGCGCCCTTCAGATCAACCTCTTCATCCGAAAGAAGGCATGCCCGGAGATGACCGTCCGACGTGAGGCGAAGGCGGTTGCATGAATCACAGAAGTGATGGCTTACGGGGCTGATTAAGCCGATTTCCCCGGCGCCGCCTGCAATCTTGTATATTCGCGCAGGCCCGTCGATTCGTTTTCTTTCTCCGTCGACAGGCTCAAGTTTGTACATCTCGCGAATCTTTTCCCTGATGACATCACTGGAGAGGTATTTGCTGTCACGGTCCAGCTCGGTGTGCCCAAGGTTCATCAACTCGATGAATCGGATCTGGAAAGGTTTTACGATACACAGTTTTGCAAAATCCAGGATCTCGTCGTCATTGAATCCCTCAATGGCTACAATATTGATCTTGATGGGTGAGAATCCGATCCGGTGAACTGCATCTATTCCTCTAAGAACAGCATTCAGATCACCGCCTCTTGTGATGTGTTCATATTTTTCAGGATTCAGAGAATCAAGGCTGATGTTGATCCTCCGCACACCGGCGTGATAGAGTTTCCCGGCAAAGTTTTCCAGGAGGATACCGTTGGTTGTCAGGCTGATGTCCTTGAGATCGGGGATGGTTTTCAGGGAAGCGATAAAGTCAACGATGCCGCGTCTGACCAGGGGTTCACCTCCGGTCAATCGGATCTTTCTGATTCCCATGTCCACAGCGACATGGATGATGCGTGACATTTCCTCATATCGGAGGATATCGTCATGGCCAATGAGCGACAGACCTTCTTTGGGCATGCAATACATGCAGCGCAGGTTGCATCGGTCCGTGATTGAAACCCTCAGATAGTTGATGTCTCTGTTATAGTTGTCTAACATCGTTTTAAAAATAAAATCGCCATACCTGATGCGGGAACAACAAAGCATGAAAATGCTGAATTCTGACTCCTGAATTCTTTTATATATGGTATCCGGTTTGTCGTCTTGAGCGGCTGATCTTTTAACATACTATAAACGGCATGGCAAGACATTCACACGGTCCTCGTAAAAAGTCCGGACATCGCGCCGTAGCATTGTCAAATCCTCCTTGACACCCCGGGATTTCTCTATTAAAGACCAGCTTTCAACAAATTTTCATTGATTATCGGAGGAGCAGGGCCAGGAGCACATTTATGAATAAAATACCTATCACGAAGGCAGGATTCGAGAAATTAAAAAAGGAACTGGAATGCATCAAGACCGTGTCTATACCTGAAAACATCCGCGATATTGAGACGGCGAGAGCGCACGGGGATATCACCGAAAATGCGGAATATGCGGCTGCCAAGGAAAGACAATCCTTTCTGCAAGGCAGGGTTCAGGAACTGGAGAACAATCTTGCCATGTCCTATGTGGTCAGCCTCCATGGGTTGACCCGCGATAAAATTGTTTTCGGGTCTATCGTTACCATTGAGGATATGAAAACGGGGGACGGCATCACCTATCAGCTCGTGGGACCCTTTGAATCGGATATCAACAAAAATACAATTTCCGTTACGTCGCCGATCGGGAAGGCGCTGATCGGCAGGAACGTTGGCGATGAGGTCCGGGTGAAGACGCCGGGTGGGACGAGGGAATTTGAAGTTGTGGATATCTCAGTGGAAGAGGCGGATTCTTTCGCAACGAATGAATGAATAAAAAAAGCCGGAAATTCGCAAGGATGTTTTGTCCTTGATTCCCGGCTCTTTAGTCGATTTTTTTTACAATTTTTCCGAGACGTTTATCCTGATCATGGCTCTGATCAGGGCGATTCTTGCCGACTCAAATTCCACATCGTCCTTGGACAACTTGGCCAGCTTTCCTTCTGCATTTTCTTTCGCCCTTCTGGCTCGTTCCTTATCGATCATATCCGAGCGCTCGGCCGTTTCCACCAATACGGTGACTTTACTTCCTGTGACTTCAGCGTATCCCGTATTCACGGCGTAGTAGGTTTTCTTGTTGTCCTTCGTAAAACTCAACTCGCCTATGTCAACGGAGCTGAGAAGCGCAGCATGGCCCCGAAGAACACCGAACTCACCCTCGGTTCCCGGTAGCGTCACCTCTTCGATGCTGCCGCTGAAGGCCATTTTCTCAGGGGTTACAATTTCCAACATCAATTCATCAGCCATGAATATTCCTCCGGCTTGCTTACTCTGACAGCTTCTTCGCTGCTTCGACGACCTCGTCTATGCCGCCAACCATATAGAAGGCCTGCTCGGGCAGATCATCGTGTTTTCCTTCCAGAATTTCCTTGAATCCTCTCACGGTTTCCGCAACAGAAACAAATTTGCCCTCTCTGCCGGTAAACTGCGCGGCAACAAAGAAGGGCTGGGACAGGAACCTCTGGATTTTTCTTGCCCGGCTCACCGTCACTTTATCGTCTTCGGAGAGCTCATCCATACCCAGAATCGCGATGATGTCCTGGAGGTCCTTGTATTTCTGCAGGGTTACCTGAACCTGTCTGGCTGTCTGATAGTGCTCCTGGCCGAGAACGACGGGATCCAGGATTCTGGATGTTGAATCCAGAGGATCGACGGCAGGGTAAATTCCGAGTTCCGTAAGAGGTCTCGATAGAACGACGGTTCCGTCGAGATGTGCAAAAGTTGTTGCCGGCGCCGGGTCTGTCAAGTCGTCGGCAGGAACATACACGCACTGAACGGCGGTAATGGAGCCTTTATTGGTCGAGGTGATGCGCTCCTGGAGTTCTCCGAGGTCTGTGGCCAGAGTCGGCTGGTAACCGACCGCCGAGGGCATTCTTCCAAGAAGAGCCGAAACTTCGGATCCTGCCTGGGTGAAACGGAATATATTGTCGACGAAAAGGAGCACGTCCTGGCCTTCAATGTCCCTGAAGTATTCTGCCGCGGTAAGCGCCGTGAGTGCCACTCTTGCCCTTGCTCCGGGAGGTTCCGTCATCTGGCCGTAGATCAAGGCGGCCTGTTTGAGAACGCCGGAGTCCTTCATTTCCAGATAAAGGTCGTTTCCTTCCCGGGTTCTTTCACCGACGCCGGCAAACACCGAGATGCCTCCATGATGCATGGCGATATTATGAATCATTTCCATCATGACGACGGTTTTTCCGACGCCGGCCCCGCCGAACATCCCCATCTTTCCGCCTCTGGGGAAGGGGACGAGGAGGTCGATAACCTTAACGCCCGTTTCCAGAACGTGAACGGATGTATCCTGTTCGAGAAATGACGGCGCTTCACGGTGGATCGGTGAGTGGTTCTGCGCCACAACAGGTCCCAGACCATCGACCGGTTTGCCGATGACGTTCAGAATCCTGCCCAGGCATTCCTTTCCGACGGGCACCATAATCGGGCTGCCCAAATCCTTTGCCTTCATTCCTCTGACAAGGCCATCGGTAATGTCCATGGCGATGCATCGAACGACATTATCACCAAGGTGCTGGGCAACCTCGACAATCAAATTGTCTTCCTCGCTATTGATTGTGGGGTTGGTGATGGTGATGCCGTTAAGGATATGCGGGAGCTTTCCTTCTTCAAACGCCACATCAACTACCGGTCCTATTACCTGTACAATCTTTCCTATATTCATACCTGTCTCCTTCTATTCTGCTTAGTGGTCAGAGGTCGGGGTGTTAACCCTTTGCCAAGTCTTTGATAGCCGGACCACTGACGACTGATTTTTGCTTCCGTATGGTTTATCCCCTTGCGAGGGCTTCTGTACCGCCTACAATGTCCATCAGTTCGGCGGTAATCGCCGACTGCCTGGCCTTGTTGTATTGCAGGGTAAGGCTCTGAATCATTTCGTCACAGTTTTTCGTTGCGTTGTCCATCGCCACCATTCTTGCCCCGTTCTCTCCGGCGGCTGTTTCAAGAAGCGCCCTGAAGATCAGGATATGAACATACATGGGAAGAAGTTTTTCCAGCAAGACTTCGTCGGAAGGTTCATAAATATAATCAATTCTTTTTTCCGGGTCGACATCCTCATCCTTTCCGATGGAAGGCAACGGGAACAATCTTATGACGGTCGGTCTCTGCGAGGAGAGACTGCGAAAATGATTGTAAACGAGGTACAGTTCATCGTACTCCTGACTGATAAATGGAGGGATAATGTCATTCGATATGTTGACTGAAAGGGTGATGTCAAATTTCCCGAAGACATCCGACCACTGGCTGAGTATCTGGCTTTTTTTCCTGAAATAATCCCTTGATTTTCTGCCGACTGTGATCAGGCCTACTTCTTTGCCTTCAGAGGCTTTTTCCCTCATGAATCTCTCTGTCGCCTTGATGAGATTGGTGTTGAATCCACCGCAAAGCCCCCTGTCCGAGGTCATGCAGATCACCCGGATTCTTTTCGGATCCCTCACCGCAAGGAGCGGGTGTGTATCGGCATCCACCCGGAGGGCCAGGCTGCTCAGCACTTCCATGAATTTACCCGCATAGGGGCGGAAATTCTCCATTCTGGGCTGGGCGTTCTTGAATTTCGAAGCGGCCACCATATTCATGGCTTTGGTAATTTGCTTCGTTTTCTTTACGCCGGCAACTTTCCTTTTAATGTCCTTTAGTGCGGCCATTAAAATATTCTCCCTTTTACTAATTTAGGTATCATAGATCGGATGATTGTTTCGTTTAAATACAATCCTTACGCCGAGACGAAAACAGAATCAAACTCAGTCAGCACATCTCTTAACTTTTTCTCGAGATCCGGACTGATGATCTTCTTCTCATCGATTTCCTTCATAACATCGGGATACTTGGTTTCAATAAAGCTGTGAAGCTGAGGTTCGTATTCCTTCAACTTGCCGAGCTCATATTTGTCAAGGAACCCTCTCGTTCCCGCGAACATGATCGTGACCTGCTTTGATAAGGACATGGGCTGGAACTGGGGTTGTTTCAGAATTTCCACCAGTCGAATACCCCGGTCCAACTGTGCCTGGGTAGCCTTGTCCAGGTCGCTTCCGAACTGGGCAAAAGCGGCCAGCTCTCTGTACTGGGCCAGGTCCAGCTTCAATGTTCCGGCGACCTGCTTCATGGCTTTAACCTGGGCGGCGCCGCCGACTCGCGAAACCGATAATCCGACGTTGATGGCCGGACGAATACCGGAGAAGAACAAGCTCGGCTCGAGGTACACCTGGCCGTCGGTGATGGAAATCACGTTTGTCGGGATATAGGCGGACACGTCGCCTGCCTGGGTTTCAATGATGGGAAGGGCGGTAAGAGATCCGCCTCCGAGTTCAACACCCACACGGGCGGCACGCTCCAGCAGCCTGGAGTGGTTGTAGAAAATGTCGCCGGGGAAAGCTTCTCGTCCGGGGGGCCTTCTCAGCAGCAGGGAAATCTGCCTGTACGCCACGGCCTGTTTGGAAAGGTCGTCGTAGATGATAAGAGCATCTTCTCCCTTGTCGCGGAAGTATTCGCCGATACTGCATCCGGCGTAAGCGGCCACGTATTGAAGCGTTGCCGGATCACTTGCGCACGCCGAAACAACACACGTGTAAGACATGGCGCCGTGTTTTCTCAGGTTTTCAACCACTTGGGCGACGGTTGATTTTTTCTGGCCGATGGCTACGTAAATACATTTGATGCCCGTATCCTTCTGCCTGATAATGGAATCGACACAGATGGCCGTTTTCCCGAGCTGTCTGTCGCCGATGATGAGCTCACGCTGTCCTCTCCCGATGGGTGTCATGGCGTCAATGGCCTTGATGCCCGTGTACATGGGTGTATTGACCGGCTGGCGTTGAATAACGCCGGGGGCGATCATCTCAATTCTTCTGAACTCGTTTGTCTCAATGGGACCTTTTCCATCGATGGGGGCGCCGGTTCCGTCAATGACTCGACCAAGCAAGGCCTCTCCCACGGGAACCTGGGCAATCCTGCCCGTCCTTTTTACGATATCCCCTTCTTTAATATGGGTC
>Ga0116202_10001280_pt1 | contig 14727 bp, 13 predicted proteins | sample LakKivw325mmetaG_FD_94479 | JGI IMG/M metagenome (GOLD analysis project Ga0116202, IMG submission 94479) | Anoxic lake water microbial communities from Lake Kivu, Rwanda to study Microbial Dark Matter (Phase II) - Lake Kivu water 325m metaG | ecosystem: Environmental > Aquatic > Freshwater >...
AGGATGAAGCGGTCGTACTCCCTGATATCCGCATGTATTTGTTGCATGTCGTCTTCCATCACGCAGCGTCCGCCGGTCTGAATGCAGCCGTCGCAGTGGGCGCAGGGCGCGATATCCAGGTCGGCCAGCACGATGTGCTTGATCTGCGCGCCTTTAGCGGCGGCTCCGATAATGGCTTCGTTCAGCAGGCGATCGGTGTTGCCTCCGCGGCGGGGGCTGCCCGATATGCATAACAATTTCAACGCTCAACAGCCCTCACTGGTACCGGGCCCGTGCGGACCCCTGTTCAAAACAAGTAATGATATAATGTTAGGCAGGCATTTTGCAATCGGACTATAGATTGGCTAAAATGTAGCCGTTTTTCCGCATCGTGATGCGCCGGCTATCCAAACTAACGAGGAGATTTGCGATGACAAAAGCTGAGATTCTGGCCAATGCTGCCAAGGAAAAAAGGACACTTCTGACCGAGGTAGAATCCAAGGACCTGCTCAAGGCGGCGCGCATACCCGTGGTTGAGACCAGGCTGGCCAAGTCCAAGGCGGAGGCCGTGGAGCTGGCATCCAAGCTCGGCTTCCCCGTGGTCATGAAGATAGTCTCACCCGACGTGGTGCACAAGAGCGATGCGGGCGGCGTGAAGTTGTCTATCGAGAACGCCACGCAGGCCGGCAAGGCCTACGGCGAGATACTGGCAAATATCAAGAAGCACTATCCCAAGGCCAAGATCATCGGCGTTTCGGTGCAGAAGATGGCCAAGCAGGGCATCGAGGTCATTATCGGCATGACCAAGGATGCTCAGTTCGGCCCGGTTATCATGTTCGGCCTGGGCGGAATACTGGTAGAGGTGCTCAAGGACGTATCCTTCCGCATCGTGCCCATGACCAAGAGGGATGCCTCGGAGATGATCACCGAGATCAAGGGCTTCCCCATTCTGAAAGGCTACCGCGGCCACGATCCGGCGGACGTGCCCTTCCTGGAGGATTTAATAATCAAGGTGTCCGATTTCGTGGAAAAGAATCCTGAGATAAAGGAGCTCGACCTCAACCCGGTTTTCGCCTACAAGGACGGGGCCATAGGGGTGGACGCCAGGATCATACTCGAGCCCGCGAAATAAAGCGGCCTTTCCCGCATTTCACCCTGATCCCCTGGCCGGCCGCAGGCCGGATGCTTGATACATCGTTTTCGGGCCGGTTGCCGCCGTCCCTGCCGGCGGACCGGAGGCGCAGACCGATCATTTGGATGCAGGAGAAATAAAGCGGAGGTGCTCGCATGAATATTTTTCTGGGCAACCTGGCCCGTGATGTGACCGAGGAAGATATCGGGGCGGTATTCGCTCCCTTCGGCGTGCCAACCTCCGTATCCATCGTCAAGGACAGGTACAGCGGGCAGCCGCGCGGATTCGCGTTCGTGGAGATGGCCAACCGGGAAGAAGGGGAGGCTGCCATAGCGGCTCTCAAGGGCACGAAGTTAAAGGACAGGACGCTGGACATCAGCGAGTCCATGCCGCGCGACAAGCATGGCGGCGGAGGCGGCGGACGCTTCGGCGGAAAGCGCAAACCGCATGGAAGGCGCTGATAATCTGCCTTGACACGGCCTGGAGGCCTTGTTAGTATACAAAGCTCGTGGGGATATAGCTCAATTGGGAGAGCGCTGCGTTCGCATCGCAGAGGTCGGGGGTTCGAATCCCCCTATCTCCACCAGACTATCAAAAGTGAAATAAGAGCAGCTCATCAAGCAGGGCTGACTATTTTTTAACAAATAGTTTGGTCATTTCTCGTATATTTTCTATCTTCTCCAGGTTATAAATACTATCTGTTAATTCCTCAGCCTGCCTGTGCTTCAAAAATCGATTGGCCTGGGTTTTAAAGTTATCAGCTACCTGTTCATCAGTCATGGGAGTGACGTTATCCAGACTGTCACTGATAACACTTTTATCTTTCATGACAACATTTATCCGGCAACCCTGCTGGAATGTTTGGGAGAACGTCTTTTCTATATTTTCGTCAACTATCATAACGGAGTTAGCCGCTATTCCGGATACTAGAGGATCATTGTATCTATCATAAATACTCTGATTCAGTTCTTTGAAAGTCAGTGCGGCGGCAACGCCAAATTCCAGGCTTAATTTGGCCTGTAGCATATTGGTGAAAGGGCCTGGATTGTGCACACCCGGATAATTCATTGCTGCCTGGAACGTTCTAATTTCTATATTGTTAATTTCTTCCGGATTGATTGTCCGGGTTTTTGACATTCTGTGTGCGAGCTGTACTGCTGTTTGAACCATGGCGCACGACGGGACCGGTTTGAAATATACACTCGATATTTCATATGATTGACCTAAGCCTTCCAGTATACGATCAGCTGCCGGTTGCCTTTTGTAGCCGTTCCAGAATCCCGCCGACCCCTCGATAATGAATTTCGACGCGTGAATGCCCATTTTACCGAGCATCGCTGCCCTGACGCCGTTGCTGGAGGTAAAGCCGTTGTGGAAGTAAAAATCGTCGGTTCCCTCAGTAAAACATTGCTGGAATCCCATGGACAAATTGCCAGCCATGCCCAAAGCATTGGCTGCCTGATCTTGGTTAAGACCAAGCAGCCTGCTCGCAGCGGCACAGGCGCCGTAAGGCCCCCAGAAGCTACTGGGTCTGAATTTGCTCATAAATTCGAAGCTCATCACGCTGACCCCTATCCGTCCTATTAATTCATAGCCAAGAACGATAGCTGTTACGAGATCTTTCCCGGTGCAATTTGTTTCCTCTCCCACTGCCAGTGCTGCCGGAATAACCATTGTGCCGGGATGGCTGCCTGTAGCAAGATGCTGGTCCTCCTGTATGATGCTGTGGGCCAGAACCGAGTTGACGAAGGCTACATCCGGGGATGGAGCTCTGATACCATCAATAAATGAAGTAGCAGTTCCCTTGGTATTGAGAGTCTTTAAGTAATTGATGGCGGTTTGCGACCACGGCAGGTGATGACCGTTGAAGGAACATGCCAGCACGTGAAAAACGCAGGCCTTAACCTTCTGTATCAGCGGCTCGGGTATATCTTCAAAGCCCAGGGATGTAATTTGCCTAGCAAAACTCGTTGTAATACTGATTTTATCGTTCATACTGCCTCCTTCGATGCTTTTACAAGCTCTGAATCCTTATTTTGATACATCCTGTTTCCACTTCCACAAGATTCCAACACATGCTTAGTCAGATAATTTTGTATAGTATCATTCTTCAATTAAATTGTCAATAGCATAAAGTTCGATGTTGACAATATATTATATAGAATGTTATTATATCATCAAGTTTAATCCTGAACGCATCACTTAAATAAGCAATAGCGTGCAGAATGACGTCAGTAAAAATACTGGTCGCTGAATATAAGATATCGATATTTTAAGAAAGTGAGGTAGGTAGCCTGTATTTTCCGTATGCAGGGATGCTGATCAAAATACCGACACGGCCTGATAAAAAGTATTAAAGAATTCAATTAATAAATATAGGGGTATGCTGTTAATCCGGGAGCAATAAATAATGGAGGGTAATTTATGGTACAAGCTCTGGAAGGTATCAAGGTTTTAGACCTATGCCGCGGATATCCGCCGGCCACAGCGGCTATGCATCTGGCGGACTTTGGCGCCGATGTAATCAAAGTTGATCCTGTAGGTTTCAGCCCTACGGAACACATTAAGGATGCCGCAGAGGACCTGATGCTTATCTATACATTTCTGGATCGCAACAAAAGAAGCATTAAAGTCAACATGAGGTCGGAGGAAGGGCGTGATTTAATACGCAAATTAGCTGAAAACGTCGATGTTCTGATTGAAAATTCACGTGCCGGGACGATGGAGCGTCTGGGAATTGGCTATGAAACCATTAGACAAATAAATCCGCGGATTATTTATTGTCAGGTGAGTGGATATGGCCAGACCGGACCTTATCGCGATTGCGTGGGTCATGATGCAAACTTTATGGCTGTATCGGGAGCCCTGAGTCTCATAGGTCCAGTTGACGGGCCTCCCTGTTTTCCCGGCAATATGGTAGCCGATTTTGCAGGAGCTGCGCTGTACCCTTTAGCCGGTATATTGCTTGCGCTGCTGGCCAGGGAAAAGACAGGCAAGGGACAACTGATCGACATAAGCTATATGGATGCCGTATTTTCTTTTATAGCAGTTGACGTTTCTGTGAACCTGGTTTCCGGTGAGAAGAGAAGACGCGGCAAAACCATGACGACAGGTGGAGAACCCTGCAGCGCTGTTTACCCAACCAAAGATGGGGAATACATAACCTTACAATGTATAGAACCCCAGTTCTGGAAGAATTTTTGCCAGGATATAGAAAAGCAGGAACTGATTTCCCGCCAGTGGCCGCGAAATGACGAGGAACGAAAGGAGCTATTCGGAATATTGAAGTCGGTCTTCCTGACAAAGACCAGAAATGAGTGGTGGGACTGGGCCAAAGAAAAACAGGTTATGCTGGCTCCTGTTAACTACGTAGAGGAAGCTGTCAATGATCCGCATTTAATAAGTCGCAAGATGGTTATGCCAAAAGAGCACTCTGTTCTGGGTAAAATCAAACAGCTGGGTAACCCCCTGAAATTATCAGATACCCCTCCCAGTTACAGAACATACTGCCCGCGACCCGGTCAGCATACTGACGAGATTTTGCAGGAGCTACGGTTCAGTGAAAAGCAGATAGACGAGTTGCGTAAAGCAAGAACTGTTGAATGAACAATGGGTAGTTAAGCTGAGATGCGAGCACGGGGAAGATCGAAGTTACTTAGTCGAAGCTATTCCAAATCAGAAGGAAGTACTGTTTTGCATGAAAGAAGTCGGTAACAAGGTAGAATAAATTCGAAGGAGAGTATTGGAGGTATGGAATCAACAATCAAATCAGCGGCGCAATCACAGAAGACCTATAAGGTTACCAATGGGCAGAAGGCCAGCATTCTCATTGTGCTGATGGTCCTGTTCATCATCAACTATGCAGACAGATCTATCCTGTCTGTTGTGTTACAGCAAATAAAAATCTCGCTCGGCTTTTCCGATACGGAACTTGGTGCAATACAGACAGCATTTCAGCTCATGGTTGGAGCGGTTACAATTCCGTTAGGGATTCTTATCGATCGCTGGAGTCGTCGTAAGCTTGCTGGCATAATGGCAATATTCTGGAGCATAGCAACCTTTCTTACAGGCCTGTGCACAAATTTTATCAGCCTGCTTTTCGTCAGGGCGGCAGTTGGCCTGGGAGAGGATGGGTTCACGACTATCGGCTCGGGCTGGTTGTCGGTTGCATTCAGTAAGGCCAAAAGGGCAATGATAAGCGGCATCTTTGGTATAGGTGGGACAGGTGGAAGTGCTCTCGGTATGATAGTGGGCGGAATTATCGTTACGGCGACCGGCATGTGGCAAATGCCCTTCTTCATATTCGCAATACCCGGCATAATCTTCGGAATCTGGGCATTTTTCCTCAAGGACTATCAGAGCCCAAGGAAAGAAGGGGAAGGCTGGTTAAACAAGCAATACTTTAAAGAATGGCTAAGGCTATTTAAAATAAAGTCATACTTATTTACACTCTTGGGACAGATGTGCTTTGGCATGATGCTGACTACGTGGTCCGGCTGGTTACCCGCGTTCATGATGCGCGCTTATGATATAAATGCAGCACAAGCTGGCGGAATTGTGGGAACTGCTGCTTTAATAGGTATATTGGGATCGCTGGCCGGCGGTTTTATTGCCGATGCCTGGTACAAAAAGCACAAAGGCGCGCGTATCTATTTAATGACTATCGCCCAGCTGTTCTTTGCTATCCTGGGTGGCATAGCAATATATCTGATGGGTTCAATACCTATACCTGCTATGACCGTTCTGCTAATGGTGACGATGCTGGCAGTCGGAATGTGCGGCACACTTATTTATTCTCTGACAATGGATGTCACGCCGGTAACTCATAGATTCTCCTCTTATGGCATCGTCGTTACCTGTTTCTTTGTAGTCGGCGCAATAGGACCGTCGATCGTAGGCGCCATTTCTGACGCGCATGGCGGTGGAGCCGAGGGCATACGTGCCGGATTGCTCTGGCTGCTTCCCGTGACCTTCCTGGCGGTGATTTTCTACGGTATCAACTGGAAATACTATCCCAAGGAGAGTCAACTGGTAAGCGACACCGTTTTGGCTGAGAAATAGAAACAATCCAAGCGTTAGTAATGAAAATAGCAATGGAGAAGTTGCCGGACAGAGCGATGGATAGTCAGGCAATTTCACCATTGCCATGTAAAATGAACAAAATAGTCTAATGAAAGGCGGCATTTTAGCATATGGAAAATAAACCATGTACGAGGAGGTAACCGGATATGACAGGACCATTAGCGGGAATAAAAGTACTTGACGTTGGCGCTTTTGGGGTAGGGCCAGCTGCGTGTGGCTTGCTTGCACTCATGGGCGCTGAGGCTATCCGGATCGAACCTCCAAATTTAGACGGGCTGATATTCGTGGGGACTACCGTAGGTGGCTATGGATCGACTTATATAGGCAGCCACTTCAATAAGAAAAGCATAATCATAGACCTGAGAGATGAAAAAGGCAGGAAGCTGGGTACTAAATTAATTGAATGGGCTGATGTAGTAATTAATAACCGACGTCTGGGCGCACTTGAGAGAATCGGATTCGGTTACGATGAAATGAATAAAATCAATCCGAGGGTAATATACATAGAAAGCACATCCTATGGAAATAAGGGACCCTGGTCTAAATATGCCGCCGCAGACCATTTTGTACAGGCGGCATCAGGTTTTGCCAGTGTCACCGGGAAAGAAAGTGGTGAGCCGGAGATATTCAGAAATGCGGCGCACGCGGATATTAACGCATCATTAACAATCGTGACGGCAACACTAATCGGATTGCTGGCCAGGGATATCAAAGGCAAGGGACAAAAAATCGAGACCTCGCATCTGCAATCGACCATGTCAATGCAGATAACACGCATGTCCGAGTTTTTCGCCACGGGGAAAAATCCTGAGAGGCTGGGAAGCGCCAGTGTTCACATTGTTCCGTCTCAATCATTCAGGACCTGGGATAACAAATATGTAAACATCAGTGTGCCGAAAGAACGTTATTGGCCGAAGCTGTGTGCAGCGTTGGAATTGCAGAACATCCAGAATGATCCAAGGTTCAAGACGAATACACTAAGAGTGAAAAACCGTGATGAATTGATTCCGTTAATTCAGGAAAAAATTGCCGATAAACCTGCATACTGGTGGATGCTGTATCTGAGGAGATGCGATGTGCCGTGCGGACTTAATTACGACTATGAAGCCCTGATCAGCGATCCGCATATTCAGGCGAATGGATGGTTCTTCGATATGGATAGCATGTTCGGTGTAATTAAAGGATATGCAGCGCCATGGCTTTTTAAAAAGACACCTGCAGAGAAAATGACTCCTACAGTCAAACCGGATCAAAATCGCGATGAGATTCTTAAAATGCTTAACTCATAGAGGTCAGCTCACTGCAAGTATCTTAATTATTAAGAGTTGACAGGAGGATAAAATGACAGAGGTTCTCGGGGGAATAAAAGTCGTTGATTTAACTGAAGATGTTGCTGGGCCTTATTGCTCGATGCATCTGGGCGATCTTGGCGCTGAGATAATAAAAGTAGAGGGTATCGAAGGTGATACTACCAGACAACTTGGCCCCTTTATCAAGGGGGAAAGTTCTCTGTTCATGTCTTTAAACCGTAATAAAAAAAGCATAGCGGTCGATTACAATAAACCCCAAGGCAAGGAGATAGTATATCAACTGGCCAAGAACGCAGATATATTTATCGAGAGCTTCGATTCCTGCTATGCCGAGAAACTGGGTCTGGGATACGAGGATATCGTTCGATATAAATCACAGGTAGTGTACTGCTCGATCTCAAGTTTTGGCGAGACCGGTCCGTACAAAAACAGACCTGCATCAGAGCTTGAGCTGCAGGGGATGGCAGGTTTTACGCAGTATTTGGGTGAGATGGGCGAGGAACCTGTAAGGGTTGGAGTGGATGTCGCAGCCATGGGAAGCGGCCTGCATGCCATGCAGGGTATCCTGGCAGCGTTATATTACAGGCGGAAGACAGGTATCGGTCAGAAAGTGGAAATCTCAGCGATGCGCTCTATGATCCAAATGGGTTGTTACTGGATACAGGCTTTCTGCAATCCTGATACCTATGGCGGATGGTTTTTTACTGGTCCTTATGACCATGCGGAGCACGGTTACGCGACCCTTGATAGGCCGATCGTGTTTTCTGTCATCGGACGGGTTGGTGGCGGAATAGAAAAAGCTCTGGATATATGGGTGGAGTTTTTAAAGAGGGTCGGACTTGGTGAATTGCTTGAGGATCCATGGTTTAAATATAAGGGGCTGAGAGCTGTAGGCCTCGGCAGGGATGCGCAGGAGATGAAGCCTCTTTTCGAAACGTATTTTGCGGACAAGAAAAGCGAAGACATGATAAATATGATCGACGAACTCGGGGGTATGGGCTCTGCGATATATGACTATGAGACATTGTTCGGGGGATCAATGCATCCTCAGGTGCAAGCCGTAGATATGATCAAAGAAATAGAGCATCCGGTGTCCGGTAAAACTAGGGTGCTGGATTTACCCCTGACTTTGTCTGACACACCGGCACAAATCAAATGTGCCGCTCCGACGCTTGGCCAACATACGACAGAGTTGCTATCAGGCCTGGGATACAGCGAAGCGGATATATCCAGGTTAAAGAAAAATAAGATAGTTGCCTGATAGAATCACAATTGATCTGGAATTACGTATGGCGAATTCAACGAAACAAAAGTGATGTATCTACACGGTACTTAGAGAAGCTAACTTTCACGGTATATATATTAAATTTAATAGGAGGTACATTTTAATGGCGAGGTCTAACAAGGTTGCAGTAATAACAGGGGGAGGTCGAGGTATTGGCAAAGGGATTGCCCGTATATTCACAAAACGGGGAATCGACGTAGTGATAGCGGGCAGGACATTTGAAGTACTTGAGAAAACAGCCAAGGAATTAAAGAAGGCGGATATTGAAATCTATCCGGTGAAAGCCGATGTCAGCGTTCTTTCGGATGTTGAAAAGCTGTTTGATTTCACCATGGAAAAATTCGGCAAAGTGGACATTCTTGTTAATAATGCCGGAATTGCCGAACCGATAGCACCGATAACCGATATAGACCTGAAACTGGTGGATGATCTAATAAACATTCATTTCAAAGGTACATTTTACTGTTCTCGCAGAGCAGTCAAAGAGATGAAAGCACAAAAAAGCGGCAATATCATAAACATCGGCTCTGTTGAGGGGTTGGAATCATTGCCCGGTATAGTCTATGGTCCGATGAAAGCGGCTGTTCATCAATTTACTAAGGTACTGTCCCGTGAGCTGGCTGCCATTCCTATCCGCGTTAACTGTATTGTCCCGGGCCTGGTGCTTACCGAAATGATGGATGAACTGACAGATCGCGATGTCGATGTATTTCTTAAATACATTCCGATGCATAAGGCGCTGGTGCCTGACGATGTAGGCTACCTGGCATATTTCCTGGCTTCAGATGAAGCGCGGTATATAACCGGCTCGATCATCACTGCCGATTCGGGCATAACGGCAGATGCGGGCTGGTATGCCTTTGGTTTATAGCATGCCGCTTTCAATCATCGTTAGCCCTGGTTAATTGATACTAAGGAGGATTAATTGGATGATTAACTCCGTGCTGGGACCCATTGCCCCTGATAAGCTGGGAAAGACACTGGTACATGAACATTTTATCATCGGTCAGCCCGGTTGGAACACTGATGAAACAATGTTTCCGTATGACAGGAAGGCCGCATTTAAAACCAACATTGAAGTATGTAAGGCTGCCAAAGAAGTCGGCATAGCTACTATCATCGACTGTACCCCAAATGACTATACACGGGATCCGGAGCTTTATAAGGAACTGGCTAAGAAATCGGGAATTAACATTATATGTGTTACTGGCCTGTTTAACGGGACTACCGGGGCAACGACCTACTGGGTAGCTAAGACCATGTTTGTCAAGGACATGCCCAAAATGATGGCGGAGTTGTTTGTAAGGGAGATAAATGTTGGTATCGGTAAAACAGGTGTGAAGGCGGGCGCCATCAAGGTCGCATCCAGTGAAACCGTTACTCCCTATGAGGAAAGCGTATTTAAAGCTGCGATTATAGCGCAGAAAGAGACTGGTGTACCGATAATAACGCATACAGAGGGTCCGGATCCCGGAATAGCGCAGGCTGACCTCTTTCTCAAGGAAGGTGCTGACAAAAAGAAAGTTTTAATCGGCCATGTATCTAACTCCACCGATATGAACTATTACAAGGCAATTCTGGATAAGGGATTCTACGTTGGTTTTGACCGCATGGGGATGATTCTATATACGCAGGATGAAGTCTGTATCAAAAATATCTCCGAGTTATGCAAATTGGGATATGCGGACAAAATTATGTTATCCCATGATACGTGCAATTACTGGTGTGGCCGCTCTTTGCGCGTTATTGCTCCTCCCGAGATAGTAGCGATGCTGAGCAACTGGCGGGTAGATTATGTATCCAGGAACATACTCCCCGCTCTTAAAGAGCGGGGAGTCACAGATAAGCAGATTAATACAATGATGGTGGACAATCCAAGGAGTTTATTTACAGGCAAGTAATCAAGGAGGCTCATCCCGTATGTCTAATGTCTATATCATCGGTATCGGCATGACCAATTTCGGCAAGTTGCCCAACCGGAGCGTTCGCACAATGGCCGAAGACGCCACACAGCTCGCCCTGCAGGATGCAGGACTGGGTAAAAGGGACTTGCAGGCGGTCTTTTTCTCCAATTCCTTCTGGGGTATGTTCTCAAACCAGCACTCCATACGTGGGCAGGTTATCATGCGGGGTATGGGTATTGATAAGATACCCGTTGTTAATGTGGAGAATGCATGCGCAGGAGCATCGTCAGCGCTTCATCTTGCTTACACCGGTATCCGTGCAGGACTGTATGATGTAGCGCTCGTACTTGGTTCGGAGAAGCTAAGCAATCCCGATAAGGCATTGTCCCTTTCAGCATATGCTTCCTGCATGGATGTAGAAAACCTGGAAAAACATATCAATATGATTACCGACTTCAACAAGTTGATCAAGATTCAGTTACCGGAAGATAAATCGGCACCGGGAGAGGGCAGGAGCATCTTCATGGACGCTTATGCAATGGGAGCAAGATGGCATATGGATAGGTTCGGATCAACACAACGCCAGCTTGCCGTCATTTGCTCGAAAAACCACTGGCACGGATCATTGAATCCGCTCGCTCAATACCAGCAATCTATGACAGTAGAGGAAGTATTGGCTGATAAGGCTGTGGCGTATCCTCTGACGAGAGCGATGTGCTCTCCGATCGGTGATGGCGCTGCAGCGGCCGTTGTCTGTTCAGAAGAGTACTTGAAAAAGCTGAAGAATAGTCATCCGGTTAAAATAATGGCTTCAGTGATGGGGCAGGGCAGCGATAGGTCATTGGACGGTGAAGACATTGGCGAGAGATTGTCCAAACAGGCTTACAGGATGGCAGGGGTTGGGCCGAAAGACATTGACCTGGCTGAACTTCACGATGCTACAGCCTGGGCTGAGTTGCACCAGTCCGAGGCTATGGGTTTTTGTCCGATGGGAGAAGGTGGTTCCTTTGCTGAGTCGGGCGCGACCAAGATCGGCGGTAAAAAGCCGATCAATACCAGCGGTGGGTTGGAGTGTCGCGGTCATCCAATCGGCGCCTCGGGACTGGCTCAAATTTACGAGCTTTGTCTACAACTGCGTGGCGGCGCCGGTAAAAGGCAGGTCGAGAAGGCACGCATCGGTTTAGCCGAGAACGGTGGAGGTAATATCGGCGTGGAAGAAGCGGCTATGTGTATACATATAGTGCAGAAATGGTATTAACTGAAATTTATTCGGTTATATACTTACCAATAGACCTTTGGTAACACTCTTGGACATGATATTCACGAGCTCTTGCACTGTCCAGATGCCGTCCTTGAAGATGCTGGATACAATTTCCGGTTCAGAGTAAAGGCCGATTTCACCTCCGCCTACCATAAAGCTTTTTCCGTTTATGTTTGCGGCGGCATCCGTGGCAAGATAAACAACCAGGGATGCGATATGTGCGGGAGACATCCTTTTCATCTCCGCCTCGAGACCGGTTGTCGCATTGCTGGTTTCCTGATTTGAACTTTTCTCGAGGGTGGCCTGCAGATCTGGTGAGATGGTCATGCGTGTCGCGGCCATGGGACGTATACAATTACAGGTTACCCCGTACTTGGCCATGTCTAATGCCACCGTGCGTGTGAAGCCGGCGATGCCTTCCTTGGCCGCGCTGTAGTTGGTCAGTCCCAGGTTAGCCTGCCCCATATTGCCCAGGCCTGTCTGAGAGGAGGTGTTTATGATGCGGCCGGACCGTTGCTGACGGAAATATGCACAGGCATGTCTGGTGCAGTAAAAATGCCCGTACAGGTGCACCCGCTGCACGATATCCCACTCTTCCTCTGTCATATTGAAAATCATGCGATTACGTGCGATACCGGCGTTGTTCACCAGTATATCGATCCTACCGAAGGCATTTATTGCAGCCTTGATGATGCGTTCTCCGCCTTCCCAGGAAGCAACAGAGTCATAGTTGGCCACCGCCTCTCCGCCCATTTTCTTGATCTCGGTAACAACTACATCAGCAGGCGCAGTGGACGCTCCTGTGCCATCCGTTTTTCCTCCAAGGTCATTTACCACAACCCTGGCTCCTTCGGTGGCGAAAAGCAGTGACTCTGCTTTGCCCAGGCCGCCTCCCGCACCGGTGATCACTGCAACCTTTCCATCAAGTAAACCCACTGTAGAAACCTCCTTAGTTTTTGCACACTGATTATTCTATATGCTCGGGCAAAGACTACCTTGTTTGTCCTTTCCAGTCATGGACCGTGCTATTTAACGCAAACGGGATCAGGTTGTTATAAATACTCTATTGCTATTTCTTTGCAGGGGAAGGTAAGTTAAACAATTTTTGGGCATTTCCCCCCAAGATCAAATCAACTTCTTTTTGAGTGAAGTGGTATCCATAATTGGTAGCCTGTTCGGGGAGTGTCTTGAAGAAATTCACCCATTGCGGTAGTGTAGACTTCTCTCCACAGAATCGTGGGCCGGAGATCTGATCGCTGGAAAAGAGTATTCGCTCGGCGCCCACGGAGTCCCTCATCGCAGCGAGTTTGGCTACGAACTCAGCCATATTGGGGAGGTCGTAATTCCAGTCGGAAAGATCCAGATAGCAATTAGGGCATTCAAGGGCAGTTTGTATGGCTGCCTGCCACCATGTCGAATATCCCGAATGCGCGATGAATATTTTCATTTCAGGATATCTCTTAGCCAGCTTCTTAACATGCTCTGGATGCGACGCATTATTTACGCTAACGTCACTTCCAAAAGTTGTAACGCCCATACCTGAACGGATGTGGATATCGACCGGAATACCGGAATCTGCACATTTTTTGAACATTGGCTGAATTAACTCATCATCGAGGTTGAATCCTTCCGCTGAAATCTCTCCGCAACCCTTGAATCCATATTCGTCGATCGCCCTGGCAAACAACTCCAGTGCTTTCGGCCTTCGCGGATCGACGTAAACCCAGACATAAAGTCTTCCCTTATGGGCCTGCTCCAGTTCTGCGCAGCCTTCCAGTTGCTTATCAAACGATATCGGCGGTTCCTGGCCATTGTTGCGTATCCATGTATCGGAGGCCAGGACGAATGAGATATCAACTCCGGCGGCGTCCATGTTATCAATGAACATTTTCCCACCAGTGCCGTCAGCTATACCATTTAGAAGCTTTGGAAGGATCATCTCTGGAGTGCGTCCAGCCTCCTTGGCTGCCCAAAATTGGGCTAGGGGCATATAAGCCGCCTCTGAAACCCAGTCGGGTTTGGCAATATAATGAGTGTGCCTGTCAATTACTATCATTCCATACTCCTGATATTTTTGCTATGAATACTTTATCCCTCTCATTTTTATGTTGTGAAAGGCTTTACCCACGGCTCCATCTCTATCTGAAGCGCCTCCAGTATTCTGCATACCATCCCGTAATAGCCAATGATTGCTGTGAGCTTGACTATTCCCGGGTCATCGAAAAACCTTCGCAGATCAGCGAACGTGCTATCGCTGACTCGGACATTCAGGGTGACCTCATCGGTGTATTGCAGAACAGCACGCTCTATCTCACTGAATTTGTCAGAAGATCTCCAATCAGAAAGATTTTTTAGCTGGTCTCTGGTTAAACCGGCCTTGATGCCGATACGTGCGTGGTGAGTGAACTCGTAGTCCGACTGCAGAAGGTTTCCAACCCGTAAGATAACCAGTTCTCTCAGCTTCGGATCAATAAACTCAGGATTCAGTAATGAATTACCCAGCTCGATGAAATTGCGACCTATTTTGGGGCAGTTGCCTACCACCTTGAAAATATTGGACAGGGGAATTTTCAGATCCTCCAGTATCTGGAATATTTCTTTGATAATTGGATCAGCTTGCTCTTTTTCAACCAGTTTTATACGTGCCATTTATCCTCCGCAGACCCAGAATACATATAGTTATACGTCGAACTTATTGCCGATAATTATATCTCTATTGCATATTATTAAAACATATATTATTATTATGCATATTATTATGAAAGATATTATAA
>Ga0116202_10001281_pt1 | contig 14724 bp, 18 predicted proteins | sample LakKivw325mmetaG_FD_94479 | JGI IMG/M metagenome (GOLD analysis project Ga0116202, IMG submission 94479) | Anoxic lake water microbial communities from Lake Kivu, Rwanda to study Microbial Dark Matter (Phase II) - Lake Kivu water 325m metaG | ecosystem: Environmental > Aquatic > Freshwater >...
CCTGGTGGCTGAGCCGAAGCTCGTCCTGGCCGATGAGCCGACGGGCAATCTCGACTCGCACGCCTCCGACGAGATCGCCGCGCTTTTGCGCCAGGTTGCAAACGAGTGGGGCCGGGCGGTGGTGATGGTTACGCACGCCCCGCACATTGCCTCGTATGCTGACCGCATTCTCTTCCTCAAGGACGGCGCTATTGTTGACGAGAGACGACCCGAACCGCGTAACGCCAATACCGCTGATTGGGTAGCGGGCAGAATGTGAAGGATCGCTCGAAACGCAAAGCGGAAAGTTGGTTGAGATGAATTTTCAAATGACATTAGCCGCCCGCTATTTGTGGGGGCGCAAACTCAGGACATTTCTCACCACCCTGGCCATTGTGCTTGGCGCGTTGGTGATCTTCAGCATGAACACCGTGCTGCCCACCATGTTGCGCGCCTTTCAAACCAATATCCTGGCCGCTTCTGGCCAGGTGGATGTGACCATCACCCACAAGACCGGCGAGGCGTTCTCGTACAAAGTGCTGAACCGGGTCAAAACAATCGCGGGCATCCGCGTGATCGCCGGGTCATTGAGCCGCACCATCAACATCCCGAATGATTATTTTGGCCGGTCCGAGGTAACGGCCCTGACCCTGACCGGCATTAGTCCCAGAGATGCGCAATTGTTGCGCAATTATCCCATCAAAGAAGGGCGCTTTCTGCGGCCCAGCGATACCACTGTCGCCGTCATCACCACCAGCCTGGCCGACAGCCTGGGGCTTGAGCTTGGCGACAAGCTGCACCTGCCAACGACCGAAGGCTCAGCATCCCTGAAGATTGTAGGGCTGCTTCCGGCGCGAACGTTGCCAGGGAACGAAGAGGTGCTCGTCACGCTGGATGAGGCGCAAAAGTGTTTCGATCTTCCCGACCGCATCAACACGATTGAGATCAATCTCGATACAACCGATCCGGCTCAGCGCGAGGCCATCCAGGGAGCCATCGAGGCTGCACTGGGAAAGGACTATACCCTGGGCGCGCTGTCGAGTGGAACGGAAATCTTCGCCAGCATAAAAACCGGGCAGGCGGCGTTCAACCTGTTTGGGTTCCTGGCTCTGTTCATGGGTGGCTTTATCATCTTCAATACGTTCCGCACCATTGTCGCCGAGCGCCGGTACGACATCGGGATGCTGAGGGCCATCGGAGCCAGCCGCCGCACGATCATTGGGCTGATCCTCACCGAAGGGTTTTGGCAGGGTGCCGTTGGTACGGTGATCGGGATGGCATTGGGTTATCTGATGGGCGCAAGCCTGTTAGCCTTGATGGCGCCGTTATTAACGCGATTCATACACCTTCAAATGGGCCTGCCGGTTGTCCAGCCGACGCTGGTCCTCGTGACCGTGATGCTGGGGATCGGCGTCACCCTCCTTGCCGGGCTGCTGCCAGCTTTCAGCGCCAGCCGCGTGACGCCACTGGAGGCGCTGCGCCCATCCGTGGCCGAAGCCCGCCGACGCCTGGTGGGTGCCAGCACGGTCATTGGTGCCGTCCTCGTCGTACTGGCTGTCCTGGGGTTGATTTCAGGCAACATGGGCCTGACCGCTCTCGGCGGTCTGACGTTTCTGATCGGATTGGTCCTCGTCGCGCCTGCCCTGGTGAAGCCAATTGCTTCTGTGTTCGGCGCCCTGCTCGCGCTTGCCTTTGCCCGCCAGGGGACAGGCACGCTGGCCCAGGGCAACTTGACTCGCCAACCGACCCGGGCGGCGATCACGGCGAGTGCCACCATGATCGGGCTGGCCATCATTGTGGGCATGGGCGGCTTGATTTGGAGTCTATCCGGCGGTTTCCTGGGTATTTTGCAGCGGAGTCTGGGGAGCGATTATCTGATTATGCCGCCTTCTGTCGGCGTGTGGAGAAGCGACGTCGGCGCCAGGCAAGACCTGGCTGAAAAGCTGCGCGCCGTACCCGGTATAGAGGCGGTCAGCACGATGCGCTTTGCGGCAGCCACAGCGAACGGCGATGATATCTCGCTGCTGGCCATTGACCCAGAAGTATATCCACGGGTGGCAAGCCTGACGTTCCAGCAAGGGAACGCCAGAACTGCTTACAATGAACTGGCGAATGGGCGTACTCTGATCACCAATGGTGTTTTCGCTGCACAGGCAGGACTCAAAGTTGGAGATACCGTGCGGCTCTCGACACCCACAGGCCAGAAGGAATACCAAATCGTCGCCATCGCTGGCGACTACCTGAACGCCAAAATCATGACGGCCTATATCTCGCAGGCCAACCTCGAAAAGGACTTTCACAAAAGCGAGGACATCTTTATCCAGGTGAACCTGGCGCCTGGTGCCGACCCGGCTAAGGTTGAGCAAAAAATGGGAGCTATTCTCGAGGATTATCCGCAGTTCAAACTGGTCTCCGGGAAAAGCTATTTCGAGGAAAACAAGCAGCTCTTCGATTCCATTTTTATAATATATTTCGTCATCCTCGGCGTTCTGGCATTACCCTCGCTGATTGCGCTGCTCAATACACTGGCCATCGGCGTGATCGAGCGCACGCGCGAGATCGGCATGTTGCGCGCCATCGGCGCCACACAAAGACAAGTGCGCCGGGTAGTAATCGCCGAGTCGCTGTTGCTCGCGGCAATCGGGACGGCGTTCGGTCTGTTGGCCGGACTCTATCTGGGCTACGTGATGGTGTTGGGGCTGAGTGTCAGCGGATTTCCGGTCGCGTATGTCTTCCCTTACTGGGGACTGTTGATGGCGATTGCCGCCGGCTTGATGTTCGGTGTTCTGGCGGCTCTGCTGCCAGCACGCCAGGCCGCGAGCATGGAAATCATTCGCGCCCTGCGATACGAGTAACGAGCATCTGCCGGCCTGTTGTTGGCGGTACAGCAAACCCTCCCGCAGGCTTCGCCGTGAGCGTTCAGCCGAACGGTTTTGGAACCTGCGGAAAGGTAGCAAAAGGCGCAGGACCCGATGTCATACGCGGGCCTGCGCCTGTATTTACAAATCTGGACAGGAACAGATTTAGCGCTTGGTGTAGGTCGGCGCCTTGCGTGCACGCTTGAGGCCGGGCTTCTTGCGCTCCTTCATCCGCGCATCGCGGGTGAGAAATTCACCGGCCCGCAGTATGGGACGAAGGTCGGGATTGGCTTTGAGCAGAGCGCGGGCGATGCCCATCTGCACCGCACCTGCTTGCCCAGTAACTCCCCCACCCTGCACATGCACGGTGACGTTAAACGTGTCCCGCATGCCCACCGCCTCCAATGGGGCCAGCAACTGAGCCACGTCAACCGCGCGGGAAAAGTATTCCTCTAGCGGCTTGTCGTTGACGACAACGCTGCCCGTGCCGCCCGGAAAAAGCCGCACCCGGGCCATAGACGTCTTTCTTCTGCCTACCCCTTCGTAATAAACACTGGACATCTATCCAATCTCCTCTCTACAGGACCAACTCTTTGGGCCGCTGCGCCTGGTGGGGATGTTCCTGACCGGCGTATATCTTTAGCTTTTTGATCATTCGCCGCCCCAGTCTGTTCTTAGGCAGCATCCCTCGCACCGCCGCCTCCAGCACGCGAGTGGGGTGCTGGGCCAATTGATCTTTGAGGCTGATGCTCTTCAGACCGCCCGGATAGCCCGAATGGCGGTAATAGAACTTCTGCTCCAGCTTGCGCCCGGTGACCCGCACCTTCTCGGCGTTAATCACGACGACAAAATCGCCCACGTCCAGGTGGGGACTGTAGGTTGGTTTGTGCTTGCCTTTGAGAATCCTGGCAATCCTCGAAGCGAGGCGGCCCAGGTTCTTGCCCGTGGCATCCACCACGAACCACTCTCGCTCGATTTCGCTCGCTTTAACCGCGTAAGTCTTCACAGTTCCAGCTCCTTGAAAAAACGTGATACGCGAAACGTGAAACGTGATTTCCACGCATCACGTTTCACGAGCATAATTCACCCGCATCAGGCACAGGCCGTGGGGTGGGGCCGTAGGCCCGGCCAGACTCCTCTGTGCCGCCTGCAGAATCTCCGCAAAATCCTGAGGTGAGAGTTCACCGCTCCCCACTCGTAACAGCGTGCTCACTATGCTGCGCACCATCCGCTGCAAAAAGGCGTTCGCTTCAATGTCGAAGTAAACGAACGGCCCTTCCCGGCTGCATCCGGCCCGCAGCACCTGGCGTACAGTGTTCTCCCCCTGCGGCGGCTGCCCGAACGTGGCGAAATCGTGTGTACCGATCAACGCCCGCGCTGCCCGATCCATGCTCGCCACGTCCAGCGGATGTGGCCAGTGACAAGCGAAGCGCCGGGCCAGGGGCGAGCGCAACGGCTGATTGAGAATGGTGTACCTGTACTCCCGGCTGAGAGCGCTGAACCGGGGATGGAATCCTTCCTCGGCCAGCGCCAGCTCTCGCACCGCCACGTCCTCGGCCAGCAGGGCATTGAGCGCCCGTTCCAAATCGGCCAGCGAATGCCGCCACCGCGTGTGGAAGGCGATTACCTGTCCACGGGCATGGACTCCGGCGTCGGTACGGCCGGCGGCAGTGATGCGAATCACCTCCTGGGTAACGGCCGCTAGCGCCCGCTCCAACTCGCCCTGCACGGTCGGCTGGCCATCCTGCCACTGGAAGCCGCAGTAATCTGTGCCGTCGTACTCGACCGTGGCCCGCACGTAACGGAAACCGGATGCCGATTGCTGGTTGCCAGCCACCTGCGCCCGGTGTCCGCCCTCGCCCATCCAATTACTCCTCGATCAGTTCGATCAAGGCCACGCGCGCCCCATCACCCTGTCGCTGGCCCAACTTGAGGATGCGGGTATAGCCTCCTGGTCGCGTCTCGTAGCGGGGGGCAATCTCGTCAAAGAGCTTACGCACCGCTTCTGGGCCATTCAGGCGAGCAGCAGCCAGTCGCCGGGCGTGCACCCGGCGAGCCGGTTCGTCCGTGCTGTTACCCCTTTTGGCGATGGTGATCAGCCGCTCTGCCTGACCGCGAATCGCCTTGGCCTTGGCCTCGGTGGTGGTAATTCGCTCATGGATAAACAACTGGGTGATCATGGTTCTATATAGAGCCCGCCGCTGTCCAGTACTGCGGCCCAGCTTGCGGCCGGCTTTCCGATGCCTCATGTCTTACTCTCCTCAGTCTCCGACTGGCTGTGCTCGTCCGGGGAAGGCGATGCGGCCTTACGCCTATTCTTCTTCCCCCTCGCTCTCCTCCTCAGCAATTATCGCTTCTTCGCCTCGCACCCCCGTGCCCAGGAATCCCTTGGCGGCCAACTTCTCCCGCAGTTCCGTCAACGACTTAGCGCCGAAATTGCGTATGGTGAGCATCTCTTCCTCGCCTTTTTCCAGCTTCTCCAGCACCTCGCCCACCTTGGTGATGCCTGTCCGCTTCAGGCAATTGTACACTCGCACGCTGAGATCCAGGTCCTCGATGGGTGTGTCGTAGATTCTCGCCGGAATACCCTCTTCGACCACCCCTTCTTCCCCCGGCAATGGCATCTCTTCGACTCCGGCGACCAGCGAGAGGTGTTGTACCAGAATCCGCGCCGCTTCTCTTAGAGCGTCGAGCGGGCGGAGCGTGCCGTCGGTCCAGATTTCCATGACTAGCCGGTCGTAGTTGGTCATCTGCCCCACACGAGTCCGCTCTATTATGTAGTTGGCTTTGCGAACGGGGCTGAAGATCGCATCTACCGGCAACTCCCCGATAGGGGCCCGATCTCGTTCACTGGCCGGGGAATACCCCCGGCCCTTCTCCACCCGGAACTCAATCTCCATGTCCACATTGTCAGAGTCAACCGTCAAAAGGTGCAGGTCAGGATTGATAATCTCCACCGAGGATGGGACGCTGATGTCACCGGCAGTGACGACGCCCTCGCCGTGCACTTCCAGGCGCATACGGGTTGACTCGTCAGTATACATCTTGAGACGCAGCTTCTTGACGTTGAGAATCAGCGTCATCATGTCCTCTTTCACCCCAGGGATGGGTGAAAACTCGTGGTACACGTCACTGACGCGGATAGACGTTACCGCTGCTCCTGGCAGGGAGGCCAGCAGCACGCGACGCAGGGCGTTACCTAGAGTTATACCATATCCGCTTTCCAGTGGACTGATGACAAAGCGTCCGTAGTTTTGAGCAGCGGCGTCACATTCAACTTTGGGCAAAACCATATTGGACAAAGGTCACCCTCCCTTCCCTGAGGTCCAGCAGACAGAGACAGGGTAAATCAGTCACGAACTCCGAACCCAGGGTTTTCTAGCTAGTCTTTGATCCCTCGACAAGCTCCGTAACCAGATCAGGGCGGAGGCTATCGAGGGGGGTGCCGAAAGTTAGCGGCTGTAGTACTCCACGATCAGGTGCTCGTTAATCGCAGAGTCAATCTCCGCCCGCGTGGGTAGATTCAACACGCGCCCCGTTAGATTAGCAGCGTCGAGGCTCAACCAGTTCGGCACGTCCTTCTCGTCCAGCCCCTTTGCCACGTTCTTGAAATAATCGAGCTTCCGGCTCTGCGGGCGCACCGTCATCTCATCGCCCGGCTTAAGCAACATGGAAGGGATAGTAACCCGCCGGCCGTTGATACAGAAGTGGCCATGCTGTACGAGTTGGCGGGCCTGGGCCCGCGAACTGGCAAACCCCAGCCGATAGACCACGTTATCAAGCCGACTCTCCAAAGTGATTAGCAGATTCTCCCCAGTTACTCCTCTACGTCGCAGTGCCTTTCTGTAATAACGGCGGAACTGTCGCTCCAGCACGCCGTAAACGCGGCGCACCTTCTGCTTCTCTCGAAGCTGCTGGGAATAGTCTGAGGCGCGCCCACGCCGAAACTGGCTCTCACGACCATGTGCTCCTGGCGGATAAGCTCGCCGTTCCACCGCGCACTTCGCACTCAGGCATCGCTCTCCCTTGAGAAACAGCTTCTCGCCCTCTCGCCGACACATTTTACACGTTGGACCCAGATACCTTGCCATTGAACCTCCTGATTTGAGTGAGGGACGACATGCCATCGGCCATAATCCCGGCTCGATGGTACAATTCCCGCACTAGACCCTTCTCTTCTTGGGCGGGCGGCATCCATTGTGAGGAATGGGAGTCACGTCGGTGATGGAGCGTATCTTCAAGCCCACCGCTTGCAGGGAACGGATAGCCGCATCCCGACCGGGACCCGGCCCCTTGACGAAGATGTCCACCTCTCGCATCCCACTTTCCATCGCCGCTTGAGCCGCCTGCTGAGCCGCCATGCGCGCCGCGTATGGGGTGCTCTTGCGTGAGCCTTTGAAGCCGGCCGTCCCCGCACTGCCCCAGGTAACCACGTTACCCTGTGGATCGGTCATCGTGACGATGGTATTATTGAACGTAGAATGAATGTGAGCGTGACCATACGGCACGTTGCGCTTCTGCCGTCGGCCCCCAGTTTTTCTATCCCGTCTTGCTGGTCGTCCCATACTTTTCCTCCAACAACTGTCCTGACATCAGATTAACCCGGTGAATTGGGAAGGGAAACAGACGTTGCCCCGCCGCCCAATCCAGCAACAGCTTCAACGACTACTTCTTCTTCATCCCTCGGCGCCGGCCACGGCCAGGCACCGTTCTCTTGGGACCGCGCCTGGTGCGCGCGTTCGTCCGCGTTCTCTGTCCGTGTACCGGCAGGTTCAAGCGATGCCGCAACCCGCGATAGCAGCCAATATCCATCAGCCGCTTGATGTTCATCTGCACCTCACGGCGCAGATCGCCCTCCACCCGATAGTTGCGACCGATGATCTCTCGCAGCCTGTTGGCCTCGGCCTCCGCCAGATCCTTCACCCGCGTATCGGGGTTAATGCCCGCCATTTTCAGAATCTCGTTGCTGGTAGCCCGGCCAATGCCATAGATATACGTCAGGGCAATTTCCACCCGTTTGTTGCGAGGCAAGTCTACGCCCGCGATTCGTGCCATTTAATCCCTCCTAACCATCCTCACTTCCACATTTTGACCACGGCCGGGAGCGTTATCCCTGCCGCTGCTTATGCCTGGGATTTTCGCAGATGACTCGCACGATGCCCCGCCGGCGGACAATCTTGCACTTAGGACATCGTCTCTTAACCGAAGATGAGACCTTCATGACAAACCTCCAATCACCTTCGCTACCAGACGCTTTTAGCCAAATTTACCAGGCTCCCATCACGAATCTGCGAATCTCACGAATGTTTTTCTGTAGATAGAGAAATTCGTGCCATTCGTCCATTTGTGACATTCGTGATAAAAACCGTCCAATAGCAAACAATTATCACAGCCGGGTAAGAATTTCCGGCTGGCCGTCAGTGACGGCAATGGTGTGTTCGAAATGTGCTGAGAGTTGGCCATCCAGAGTGACTACCGTCCACCCATCGTCCAACACGCGGGTGCGCCAGGTGCCCATAGACACCATAGGCTCCAGGGCGAAAGTCATGCCCGGCCTGAGGAGGCCCCCGTTTCCAGGCTCACCGAAGTTGGGAATCTGCGGATCCTCGTGCATTTTCCGCCCGATGCCGTGTCCGGTGTATTCGCGGACCACCGAGAAACCCCGCGTTTCGGTATAATTTTGAATGGCCGCCGACACGTCCCCCAGGTGATTGCCGGCCAGACACTGGGATATTCCCGCTTCCAGTGCGCCGGACGTGACTTCCAGCAAGCGACAGGCCGCCGCCGGCACCTCTCCCACCGCCACGGTAACGGCTGCATCTCCCTGGAAGCCTTTGTAAATCGTTCCCACATCCAGACTGACCAGGTCGCCCTCGTGAATCTCCCGTGGACCGGGGATGCCGTGCACCAATTCCTCGTTGATAGACACACACAGCGCGGCGGGGTAACCTCGATAGCCTTTGAACGAGGGAACCGCCCCGTGCTTGAGAATCGTTGCCTCGGCCAAGTCGTTCAACTCTCTGGTGGTGACCCCCGGAGCGATTTTCTCCTGTAAAAGGGCCAGGACTACGGCGACGATGCGACCGGCCTCGCGCATGCGCGCCAGTTCAGACGGCGATTTCAAGGTGATCATCAATACCCTGCGCGCTTTCCATCAAGACTGGCCGTCAGCTCGGATGGCGGCTAACAGAGCAGCCTGCACCTGCTCGATGGATTGCTCTCCATCAATCTCCACCAGCAGGCTCCGCTCCAGATAGTACTCAATCAACGGCGTGGTCTGCTGGAAATACACCTCGATGCGACGACGTTGAGTCTCAGGCGTATCGTCCGCCCGCTGGTAAAGCTCCCCGCCGCACACGTCGCACCGCCCGGCGACCTTCGGCGGGCTGAACAGTTCGTGATAGATTGCCTCACACCGGCGGCATGTCCAGCGCCCGGCCAGCCGGGCCAATAACACCTCATCCGCCACTTTGATGTAGGGCACGACCCCCACCTGCCACCCCTGCTCGGCCAGAATTGCGTCCAGGGCATCTGCCTGAGCTATGGTGCGCGGAAAACCGTCCAGGATGGCCCCGCCAGTGCAATCGGGCCGCGCCAGCCGTTCCTTGACCATGGCAATGGTCACCTCATCGGGGACCAGTTCACCCCTGTCCATGTACGTGCGAGCCAGTTTTCCCAGCTTAGTCGCATCCTGCAGGTTCTCTCGAAAGAGATCCCCGCTGGACACGTGAGGAATGTCCAGCACCTCTTCCAGGTAAACCGCCTGGGTCCCCTTGCCTGCGCCAGGTGCGCCCAAAAGGACGATGAACTTGGGCTGAACCTGTTTCCCGGTTTCCACGAACATGCGCTCCTCTGTGGTGTTACTTGATGAATCCCTCGTAGTGACGCATGAGGAGCTGAGCCTCGAGCTGGCGCATGGTATCCAGCACTACGCCAACCACAATGAGCAAGCCTGAACTGGTAATGAGCATGGTTGACGTTTCGGTCACATCCTTTACCAGCCAGGGCAGGATAGCCACCAGGCCCAGGAATATAGCACCCACCAGGGTGATCCGTCCCAACACCCCATTGAGGTAATCCTCCGTGCGCTTGCCCGGTCGTATACCAGGGATAAATCCGCCCTGCTTTTTGAGATTCTCGGCCAGGTCCTGCTGTTGGAAAATGACGCTCGTATAGAAATAGGTAAAACCGATGACCAGGAAGAAATACATGATCCAGTAGAAAGCGCTCTGGCCGTTGAATAAGTTGTAAATGCTCGTGGACACGGTCTTCACCCAGGAAACCCCGGAATTGGTGAAGTAGGACGCGATCACACCGGGAAGCATCATGAAAGATTGGGCAAAGATCAACGGGATCATCCCGGCTGAATTTACACGCAGTGGTAGGTGTGTGCTCTGTCCACCGGCTATGCGCAATCGGTCGCCGCGCATAGCCAGGACTCGCTTGCCGTACTGCACCGGAATACGGCGTTGTCCCTCCTGCACTATGACGATGACCAACACTGTCACGGCGGTGATGATCAGGAAAGCAATCAAGCCTCGCAGGTCAGTGGTGATCATCGCCCCTACTCGCTGAGGAACGCGGGCCACAATTCCTCCCAGGATGATGATCGAAAGCCCCTGGCCGATGCCCTGTTCGGTGATCAACTCGCCCAACCAGATGGCAAACATCGTGCCCGCCGTCATGGTCAAAATCGTCGTCAGGGTAGGCAGCCATGCTGAAGCCGACAGGCCGAAATTGGCAATGACTCCCTGAGATCGCATCTGCATGCCCAGGCTAAACGCCTGAAGTGCGCACAGGGGGATGGTCAGGAGATAAGTGTATTGATTCATCTTATTCCGTCCGGCCTCCCCCTCCTTGGCCAATTCCTCGAGGGCGGGAATGATCGGCTGCAAAAGCTGAATGACGATTTGAGCTGTAATGTAAGGGTACACCCCCATGGCCATCACTGAGAAATTGGACATCGCCCCGCCGGAAAACATATCCAACAGGCTAAGCAATTGGTTCTGGGCAAACACCTCGGCCAGGAGTTCTGCCTTGATGTTCGGCACCGGCACGTGCGCAGCCAGACGGTAGACGACCAGGATCAGAAAAGTGATCAGCAGTTTCCGTCTTAAGTCTGGTAATCCGAACGCGTTTCTCAGCGCTTGTATCATTCCCATCCTCCAACCACGGGCCGAATCACAGTCTTCTCGCTATCGCAGGCCGCTGGACTGTAGCTCTCAATCCCGCACCCATTTCTGTCTGGTAGGCAGCACTTCAGCCACGCCCCCGGCGGCCTCGATCTGGGCTCGTGCGCTGGCCGAAAAGCGATGGGCTTTGACGGTGAGGGGCCGATCCACCGTGCCCCGTCCCAGGATAGCCACCGCCTCGTCGGCGCGTTTGATAATCCCCGCTGCTGCCAGGCTCTCGGGAGAGACTTCTGTTCCAGCCGCGAACCCTGCCAGGCGGTCCAGGTTGACTGCCGTGTATTGCACTTTCCCGACATTAGTAAAGCCACGCTTGTGAGGCAGGCGACGCACCAACGGCAACTGTCCACCCTCAAAGTAGGGGCCTTTGACGCCGCCGGTGCGGGCTCCCTGCCCTTTGGTCCCCCGGCCGGCCGTTTTGCCCTGGCCAGCCGAGATACCCCGCCCCACGCGCTTGCGTTTTTTCTTCGTCCCTTCGGGGGAACGCAATTCATGTAACTTCATCATCCCCTCCACGCTTGTCCTATGGCTGCTGCCTACTCAACTTCTTCTACCGTTACCAGATGTTGGACTTTGTGTATCATTCCACGGATTACCGGGGTATTGGCTTGTTCCACCACATCGCCCAGGCGATGCAGGCCCAGGGCGCGGATAGTTCTCTTCTGCTGTGCAGAATACCCGATGCCGCTCTTCACATAGGTGATGCGCAGCTTAGTCTCTGATCGTTTTTCTTTTGCTTTCGACTTAGGCATTGCCACGACTCCAATAAGGGCTGACCTCGCGGATGGGTTTATCGCGCAGGCGAGCCTCCTCCTCAATGTGTTTGAGCTGTTCCAGACCGCGCATGGTGGCCAATACCACATTGAGAATATTAGCACTTCCGAGAGACTTGGTCAGGATGTCCTTGATGCCTGCCGCCTCGACCACGGCCCGCACCCCACCGCCAGCTACCACGCCAGTGCCAGGAGAGGCTGGTTTGAGCAGCACTCTGGCCCCGCCAGCCGAAGCAATCACCTCGTGAGGTATGGTAGTGCCCACCATGGCAATCGGGCGCATGTTCCGGCGGGCGCGCTCGGCGCCCTTGCGAATAGCATCTGGCACGCCGCGTGCTTTGCCCACCCCAACGCCAACGTTGCCCTGGTTATCGCCCACCACCACCACAGCGCGGAACCCGAAATGCCGGCCACCCTTGACCACTTTCGCCACGCGAGAGATATTCACTACTCGTTCGTCCAGTTCCTCGCGTTCCTCGAACTCCCTTCTTGCCATTCGTCCTCCTCAAATTGGCTGCTAAGCCCACAGGCCGGACAGAATGTCCGATCCCTCTCCGGGTGCAGACCAGGATTTTGGGATGCCTGCTCCCCCAGAGCTAGAATTCCAGCCCGCCCTCACGGGATCCATCGGCCAGAGCCTTCACCCGGCCATGGTATAGATACCCACCGCGATCGAACACCACCCTCTGGACACCGCGAGCCAGCGCTCGCTTGGCCAATACCTGCCCCACTAACCTGGCCTGCTCGGTTTTGCTCAGGCCCTGAACCTTGTCCCTCAACTCAGGATCTAACGTGGAAGCAGAAACCAGGGTGTGGCCTTGGCCGTCGTCTATAATCTGGGCATAGATGTGTGCCAGGCTGCGGAATACGTTCAACCGCGGGCGGTCACTCGTGCCCAGTACTTTCCTTCGCACGCCCTGATGACGCCGCTTCCTTGCCAGTCTGCTTTTCTCACTCATCACGTTTCCCTTCCCTCAAGACCAGTTATCCACCACACCGGCACACCGATGCAGGGCATTGCCCACTGCTACATGCCAACCTTGCCCGCCTTACCAGGTTTGCGGCGGATGCGCTCGCCCTGATAGATGATGCCTTTGCCTTTGTACGGCTCGGGAGGGCGAACTCGCCGAATACGAGCAGCCACCTCGCCCACCAGTTCCTTGTCCATACCTTCCACCGTGATGAGCTTGGCTCGCTGCTCTACCTGAAATGTGATGCCTGCTGGCGGCTCGAATTCCACGGGATGCGAGAAACCCACGTTCAGGACCAGCTTGTTCCCCTGCAACTCCGCGCGGTAGCCCACCCCTTCGACCTGCAACACCTTGCGGAAACCCTGGCTCACCCCGGTCACCATGTTTGCCAGGAGCGCGCGGGTCAATCCGTGGAGGGCGCGGTGCTGCCGCTGATCGGTTGGGCGAGTGACCACCAGGTGATCAGCCTGCAAGGTCACGGTCATATCCGGATGGAACGTTTGGGTCAGCTCACCGCGTGGGCCACGCACTGTGACCCGGTTCTCATCAATGTGTACCTGCACCCCTTTGGGCACAGAAATAGGCGTTCTGCCAACTCGCGACACTGGAAACCACCTCCCACCTGCGTACTGTTTGCTACCCCTCGCCTACCATACGTAACACAGCAACTCGCCGCCCACATTCAACTGGCGCGCCTTCTGCCCGGTCATCACCCCCTTGGACGTAGACAGGATGGAGATTCCCATACCACTTAGCACCCACGGGATGCGTTCTTTTTTCACGTAAACTCGACAGCCCGGCTGGCTCACCCGCTTCAGGCCGGTGATCATGGGCCGTCGCTCTCGGCGCTCGCCCACGTACTTGAGCCAGATACGAATCATCGGCTGCGGGCGGTCGCCGGTCACTGCAAAATCCTGGATGTAGCCCTCGTCCTTAAGAATCTGGGAAATAGCCAGCTTAGTCTTGGAATTGGGCACAACCACGTAACCATGTCCCGCCATTGAGGCGTTTCTTATGCGGGTCAGCATGTCAGCAATTGGATCGGTCATGCTTATCTACTCTCCTCGTTTGGTCTCGCAAAGCACCTGGGCGTTCGACTGCGTTAAGAGCGGAGCTTCAGAACGGCCACTTACCTTTAAGGCTCACCGACAGCGCAGCGCCACGCCACCAGCTTACCAACTCGACTTTACAACGCCGGGAATCTTTCCCGCTGAGGCTAACTCGCGGAAGCAGACGCGACACAGCTTGAAACGGCGGATGTATCCACGGGAGCGACCACATCGCTGACATCTGTTGCGCACGCGCACTTTGTACTTTCGACGCTGCTCCCGATATATCATGCTCGTTTTGGCCACATTTCCTCCTTAACACCACTATATCCTCCAGCGGGTTCGGGTTGCGAACCTGCGGGAGAATTTGCCAGTGTCTAATCCCTCCTAAACGGCATCCCCAGCAGAGACAACAACTCCCGACCTTCCTCGTCATTCCTGGCGGTGGTCACAATGCTGATCTCCATCCCACGTACCTTGTCAATGGAGTCGTACTTGATCTCCGGCCACACCAACTGCTCGTCCAGACCCAGGGTATAGTTCCCCCGGCCGTCGAAGGCATCGGGCGAGATGCCGCGAAAGTCGCGCTTTCGGGGGAGCGCCACGTTGCACAGACGGTCGAAAAAGTCCCACATGCGATCGCCTCGCAGAGTGACTTTTACGCCAATGGTCCGCCCCTCCCGCAGTTTGAAGCCAGCAATGGATTTCCGCGCCCGGGTGACCACCGGTTGCTGGCCGGTAATGGTGGCTATGTCCTGCACAGCGTAGTCCAGGACCTTAGCATCTTGCAACGCTTCTCCTAATCCTACGTTGACCACGATCTTCTCCAGGCGAGGGACTTCCATAACGTTACGATAGTTAAACGCATCCATCATCGCCGGGACAACCTGTTGTTTATATCGCTC
>Ga0116202_10001284_pt1 | contig 14716 bp, 14 predicted proteins | sample LakKivw325mmetaG_FD_94479 | JGI IMG/M metagenome (GOLD analysis project Ga0116202, IMG submission 94479) | Anoxic lake water microbial communities from Lake Kivu, Rwanda to study Microbial Dark Matter (Phase II) - Lake Kivu water 325m metaG | ecosystem: Environmental > Aquatic > Freshwater >...
CCACAGGGTCCCGGTGGGCCATCTGGAGGCGGGACTGAGGACCTTTAACAAGTTCAACCCGTACCCGGAAGAGATGAACCGCAGGCTTACAACGGCGCTTGCCGACCTTCATTTTGCTCCGACCAAAAAGGCGCTTGACTGTCTTGTTCAGGAGGGTATCCCAAGACAGAACATTTTTCTGACCGGCAACACAGTGGTAGATTCTCTGCTTTTTGCGGTCAAGAAACCCTTTGACCTCAAAAAAGCCGGAGTAGATTTGCCCAAGAACAAAAAGGTGATCCTGGTAACCACCCACAGGAGAGAAAGCTTTGGCGAGCCCATGCGCAGCGTCTGCCAGGCTCTGGCCTTAATTGCCGAAAAACATGCGCAGATCGCAGCTGTGGTGCTGCCGGTCCACAGAAATCCCCGGGTCAGAGAAGTTGTGAGCGAAACGCTTTCAAAAACACCCGGAGTGATCTTGATAGAGCCGATGGACTATATCCCTTTCGTCCATCTGATGAAAGCCTCCCACATTATACTGAGCGACTCTGGAGGAGTTCAGGAAGAAGCGCCTTCGCTCGGCAAGCCCGTCCTTGTTCTGAGAGAGACCACCGAAAGGCCGGAGGCCGTTGAGGCGGGGACCGTGCGGATGGTGGGTACTGACACAGATACGATAGTCAGAGAAACGGAAAAACTTCTTACGGACGAAACAGAATACCAGAAAATGGCAAGGGCAGTAAATCCCTACGGGGACGGACAGGCCGCCGAAAGGATACTGTTTGCCATAATGAGGCGGTTCGGCTACACCGACAGGATGCCGGAAGAATTTGATCCGGCAAGGCATTCGCTCAAACTGAAATGAATTTTCTTAGATACAGAGACCTGGCCTTCAGTATCGCGGGCAGCATAGTGGCCCCGCCGCTGGCAGGGCTTTTGCTGGGCCGCTTTCTTGACGGCAGGTTTGGCAGCTCCCCGGTTTTTACCCTGATACTTGTGCTGCTGGGGATAGCCGCGGGGTTGAGGAGCCTTTTGAGGATCGCGGAAAAGGCGGGCAGGAACTGATGATAGAAATAGGGCATCACAGCGTCTGGCATTTTTTAGGCCTTGATTTTCATGCCGATACAATAATTGCCATGCTGATGGTATCCGCCGTCATAGTTGCGGGCGCAGCGGTGCTAAGGCATTTTCTGCTGAAAAGCTCTCCTAAAGGTCCTACCATGCTTCAGGCCGCGGTCGAGATGGCCATGGAGCCCATAAGCGCGCTTCCCGCAAGCGTTATGGGAAAAAAAGGGGACCAGTACGCGCCCCTAATTTCCACGCTCTTTATCTTTATACTTATTTCCAACTGGTTCGAACTCCTTCCCATAAACGCCGTTTATTCGCTCTTCTTTGATAAATGGGCCGCGCACATCCCGCATGTGACGGCTCCTACCACGGACCTTAATGTGACTGCAGGGCTGGCGCTGGTGGTCTTTTTCTCGACCCACTACATTGGGTTCAAGGAAAAAGGCTTGGCATACATCAAAAAATTCTTCGAACCTTTTTTCTTTTTTCTCCCCATCAATCTCATGGAAGAGGCGGCAAAGCCGTTCTCCCTTGCGATAAGGCTTTTTGGCAATATGTTCGGCAAAGAGACCATACTTATGATACTTATCTCCCTGGTGGTGTTCCCTGTAATATACCCCGTTCCCATCCTTGCCCTGAGTCTGTTCATCGGGTTCATTCAGGCATTTATCTTCGCACTTTTGACTACTTTTTATATCGGAGGGGCGGTTTCGGACGGGCACTAAAAAAACTGATAGAATACAGAAAGGAGGAAGCACCATGAACCAGCCAGTGATAGCGGCGGTCTCTATCTTTTCCGCGGCTTTTGCCCTTGCGATCGCGGCAATAGCCTCGGCCGTTGCCCAGGGCAACGCCACAGGAAAGGCTCTGGAATCCATTGCCAGGCAGCCGGAAGCAAGGGGCCCGATTACGCAGGCGCTCATTGTGGGCCTTGCATTTATTGAATCCCTTACACTGTACGTGCTGCTGATAGCAATAGTGCTGATCTTTGTGAACCCGTTCAAATAGAAACAAGGAAAGCCCCTAACAGGAATGAACAAAAATGCTTGAAATAAACGGCACGATCCTTGCCGTGATCGTCAATTTTTTGCTGCTGGTCTGGATCCTTAAGGCTTTCCTTTTTAAGCCTCTGGAGAACATGGTAAGACAGCGCAGAGATAAGATCGCCTCGCAGATAAAAGAGGCGGAGGGCAGGCTTCTTGAAGCGGGAGACTTAAAAACTTCGTATGAAGGCAGGCTGCGCGGCGCGGACGAGGAGGCGGGGCTGATCATCAAGAAGGCGTCGGAATTTGCGGCCAAAATAAAGACCGACGCTTTTGAGGCCGCCAAACTTGATGCGGCCCAGCTCATAAGAAGGGCCAAGGCGGAGGCGCAGGCCGAAAAGGACCAGGCGATAAGGCAGGTAAAGGGGCAGATGGCGCAGCTGATAGTCCTTGCCAGCGAAAAGCTGATCAAGCGGTCAATTTCGGAAAAGGACCACGACGATTCTATAAACGAAGCCATCGAGCGGCTGGGAAAGGCTGACCTTAACTGATATGGCGGATGCGGCAAAAAAATACGCGCGGGCCCTGGCGATGTCCGCGAAAGAGGCGTCGGGTCTGGAGAGGATATCGTCGGATTTTGGGCAGTTCGTCGAGGCCATGAAACGGTCAAAGGATTTCTATTCCATGTTCTTTGCCCCGCAGTTCAGCGCCGAGCAGAAGTCCTCGATCTACAAAAAGATGTTCTCTCCTGCGCTAAGCCCGGGCTTTATCAGATTCCTCGGGCTTATACACAGGAACAAAAGAGAGCGCTGTCTTTTTGACGCGCGCACAGAATTCGAGCGCCTGCGCCGGGCTATCAAAAACGAGGAAATAGCCGTAGTTACTACCGCTGTGCCCCTTAAGCCTTTCCAGCTGGGTCGTTTGTCCGAGGTTCTTTCAAGAAAAACAGGGAAAAAGATCATCATTAAGAACATTGTCGATGCGGCGATCGTATCAGGGGCAAGGATCAAAGTAAGGGATAAAATAATTGATGTAAGTACGGCTGCCAGACTGGCAGGACTCAGAAAGGAGCTTGGCCGGTGCTAAAACCTTCGGAGATCAGCGAAGCGCTGAGAAAAGAGATCGAAGGCTATGAAGGCCTCTCAGAGATCTCGGAACAGGGCTTTGTAGCTTCTGCCGGGGACGGAGTAGCCTCTGTCTACGGCCTTGAGAACGTGATGTCGATGGAACTCCTTGAGTTTTCTTCAGGCCCCATCGGGATCGCCCTTTCGCTTTTGTCCGACAGCGTAGGAGTGATAATACTTAGAGACGCAGAAAAGGTCAAAGAAGGCGACAGCGTGAAAAGGACGGGAAAAGTGGTCTCTGTTCCCGTTGGGGACGCTCTTCTTGGAAGGATAGTAAATCCGCTCGGCGAGCCCGTTGACGACGGCCCCTGCATCCTAACGGAGAAAACACGGCCAATAGAGATCGTGGCCCCATCTGTTATAGACAGGGCTCCCGTCAACAGGCCGCTTCAGACCGGTCTCAAAGCAGTGGATTCCATGATCCCGATAGGCCGCGGGCAGAGGGAGCTGATAATAGGTGACAGGGGGGTCGGCAAGACCGCGATCGCAATAGATACGATACTCAACCAGAAAAAGTCCGGGGTCAGATGTTTTTATGTGGCGATAGGGCAAAAAACCTCTCTTGTGGCAAAGATCTACGAAATACTTAAAAGCCGCGGCGCCATGGAATACACTACCATCGTCTTTGCCTCTCCGACAGACTCTCCCTCGCTGCAGTACATAGCCCCGTACGCGGGCTGCGCGATGGCAGAGGAATACCTCTATAACGGGGGCAATGCCCTGGTCATATACGACGATCTTTCTAAACATGCGGTTTCCTACCGACAGCTTTCACTGCTTTTGAGGAGGCCTCCGGGCAGAGAAGCATATCCGGGAGATATTTTTTATCTGCATTCAAGGCTGCTTGAGAGGGCCTCAAAGCTGAGCGAAGAAAGAGGGGGCGGTTCTCTTACGGCACTGCCTATCGTGGAGACCCAGGCCGGTGATATTTCTTCCTACATCCCCACCAATATCATTTCCATTACCGACGGCCAGATCTATCTGGAGAACGACCTGTTCAACTCCGGGATCCGCCCGGCGGTGAATGTGGGGCTGTCGGTATCCAGAGTGGGAGGCTCGGCGCAGATAAAGGCGATGAAAAAAGTGGCAGGTAGCCTGCGCCTTGATCTTGCTCAGTACAGGGAGCTTGCAGCTTTTGCCCAGTTCACGTCGGACCTTGATAAAAGCTCTCAAAGACAGCTTGAGAGAGGACAGCGGCTTACTGAGGTCCTAAAACAGGACCAGTATGTCCCCATGGATGTCGCGCAGCAGGTCGTTTCCATCTATTGCGGAACAAAGGGGCACCTTGACGATCTCAAGGTTGAGCAGGTCATCGACTTTGAGAGAGGATTGATCGATTTTGTAAAGAGCAATTATTCCGAAGTGACGGATGATATAGAAAAAAAGGAAACTCTTGAGGACTGGGCCGAAAAAAGGCTTGAAGAAGCAGTAGAAAGCTTTAAGAAGCTCTTTTTGTCGGGAAAAGGAAGTAAATGAGCGGCCGCCTGGACTATAAACGCAAGATAAAGGCCGTGGCCAATATAGCCAAGGTCACCAAGGCCATGGAAACGATGGCCTCCATCAAATATCAAAAATCAAGCCGGCTGGCGCTCTCTGCAGCTTCTTATTCGGAAGAGCTTTATTCTTTTGTTTCGCAGCTGGTAGAGTCCCTTTCAAGGCAAACGCGCTCCAGCCTTAAGCTCTGCGAGATCAGGAAAACAGGGATGGTCCTTTTTGTTGTTTTTACCTCTGACAAAGGCATGTGCGGAGCCCTTAACACGGCGCTGCTGCACAAAGTTGAGGAGGCGGCACAGGAAGAAAAAGCAAAAGGAAGAAAGGTCCGGTTCATCACTGTTGGGAAAAAGGGGCTCGAGTTTTTGAAAAGAAGAAGCTTTGATGTCATTTCCGGCCACAACACCGCTCCTTTTTCTAACCGTGACGAGACCGCAAGGGACCTGGTAAGAGAGGCCGCCGCGCTTTATAAAAAGTCTGCGGTGGAAGAAGTCTATCTGTTCTACAATCATTTTGTGTCCGCCTCAAAGGCTCAGATCTCGGCCCTGAGGCTGCTGCCTCTGATATTTGAAGAAGAAAAGCACCTCGACCACATCCCCGTTAAAGAAATGCCGCTGTTCTCGGAAGTTTATCCCAATACGCAGTTCCATCTGCCCCCGTTCGTTTTTGAGCCGGACAGCCGCATTTTTTTGGAAGAGATGCTGATCAGATACCTTGAAACAATGGTCGTGCAGGTGATCCTGGACTCGGACGCAAGCGAGAACGCGGCCAGAATGATAGCCATGCAGCAGGCTACTGAAAATGCCAAAGACATGATAGAGACCCTTACTCTGGCGGGCAACAAAGCAAGACAATCGCAGATAACAGGCGATCTGATAGAAATAACAGGAAGCGCGGAGGCACTTAAATAATGGGTAACGGCAGGATAGTGCAGATAGTGGGCCCGGTGGTGGATGCAAGTTTTGATGCCGCAGAGCTTCCCAGGATAAATGACGCGGTATCTGTCCGCTCAGGGGGCGGCGAAATAATCATGGAAGTTCAGCAATACCTTGGCGACGGCCAGGTAAGGTGCATAGCCATGGGTTCAACGGACGGACTTTCAAGAGGCCTGGAAGTTGTGGATATGAAGGAGCCCATCAGCGTTCCGGTCGGGAAGAATGCCCTTGGAAGAGTGTTCAATATTCTGGGACAGCCGATAGACAACAAAGGAGAGGTTAAGAGCGAAAATAGATATCCCATACACAGGCACAGCCCTTCTGTTACAAAAGTAGAGACCGAGGAAAAAGTTTTTGAGACGGGCATAAAGGTGATAGACCTGCTTGTGCCGTATCCCAAAGGAGGCAAGGTCGGGCTTTTTGGCGGAGCGGGAGTGGGTAAGACCGTTGTCGTGATGGAGCTTATCAGAAATATCGCGACCGAGCACGGAGGGGTATCCATCTTTACCGGAGTGGGGGAAAGGAGCAGGGAAGGCAATGACCTTATCCTTTCCATGCGCCAATCCGGGGTTATTGACAAGACGGTCCTGGTGTTCGGCCAGATGAACGAATCTCCAGGAGCAAGGTTCAGGATTGCCATGTCGGGACTGGCGTTTGCCGAATACTTCAGGGACGAGGGCAAGCAGGATGTTCTGCTTTTTATCGACAATATTTTCAGGTTCGTCCAGGCAGGATCGGAGGTCTCGACCCTTTTGGGAAGAATGCCTTCCGCGGTAGGATACCAGCCGACCCTGTCAACAGAAATGGGGCAGATACAGGAGCGGATAGCTTCAACAAAAGACGGCTCTATCACCTCGGTCCAGGCGATCTATGTCCCGGCGGACGACCTAACAGATCCGGCTCCCGCGACCACATTTTCACATCTTGACTCAACCATTGTTCTTTCCAGGGCCCTTACGGAGCTGGGCATCTATCCCGCTGTAGATCCTCTTCAATCTTCTTCAAGGATAATGGACCCCAAGATAATCGGACAGGACCATTTTGACACGGCCAAAGAAGTGGTCAAGATACTCCAAAGGTACAAAGAACTGCAGGATATCATCGCCATCCTGGGGATAGAAGAGCTTTCTGCGCAGGACAAGCTGATAGTGGCAAGGGCAAGAAGGATCCAGAAATTCCTTTCCCAGCCTTTCTTTGTTGCCGAAGAATTCACCGGTAGAAAGGGCAAATATGTGCCTCTTTCCGAAACGATCAGGGGATTCAAAGAAATTATCGAAGGAAAGCACGACGCTCTCCCGGAGAACAGTTTTTACATGAAAGGAACTATCGACGAGGTCATAAAGGATGCCGATAAAACTAAGGATAATTGAACCCGAGAGGATATTAAAGGAAACGCAGGCCGAAGAGGTCTCCCTTATGACTCAGGAGGGTTCGCTGGGAGTGCTTCCGGGACACATTCCGATGGCGGTCCACCTAAAGCAGGGAGAGGTTTCTTTTGTATCAGGCAAAACAACGGAAAAGGTCGCCATAAAAGGGGGCTTTGCCAGAGTGCTTCCCGACAGCGTTACGGTCTTTACCTATTAACATGAGAAAAATACTTGTCAAAGGCGGCACACCCCTTAACGGCACTGTGGGAATAAGCGGTTCAAAGAACGCTGCGCTGCCGATCCTTGCTTCCACCATCCTGCTTGGCGGCGAGACCACGATATCCAACATACCCCTTCTGCACGATGTCATAACCATGATCAGGGTGTTGCGTGCCCTTGGGATGAGGGTGGAATACAGCGAGCCGGGAAGGGTGCATGTCTGGGTGGGCGGCAAGATCAGACATGTGGCCCCTTACGAACTTGTCACTAAAATGAGGGCCTCTTTTTTTGTCATAGGTCCTATTCTTGCAAAGGAAGGCCTTGCAAAAGTGCCTCTGCCGGGCGGCTGTGCGATCGGTTCCCGGCCGGTAAATTTCTACATTAAAGGCCTTGAGGCGATGGGCGCTGTCATAAGAATGGAGCACGGTTTTGTTATAACCGAGGCAAAAAAACTAAAAGGAAGCAGCATCTATCTAGATTTCCCGTCGGTAGGAGCTACCGAAAGCCTGATGATGGCCTCTACCCTGGCCGAAGGCACAACAGTAATAGAGAACGCGGCGCAGGAACCCGAAATTAAGGACCTGGCCCGTTTTCTTAACAAATGCGGAGCCGATATCAAGGGTGCCGGAGAGGAAAAAATAACCGTCAAAGGGGTTTTGCAGCTGAAAGCGCAGGATTACAGGATTATCCCTGACAGGATAGAGGCCGGCACCTTTATGGTGGCGGCAGCGATCACAAAAGGTTCGGTCACGGTAAAGGACATTATTCCCGAGGATGTGGCCGTGATAGCGGCAAAACTGGCGGAGACAGGGGCCGAGGTCGAAACAAAAGAGAGCTCTGTCAGGGTTAGCGCAAAAACTTTGCCAAAGGCTGTCAACATAAAAACCCTGCCTTATCCGGGATTTCCTACGGACATGCAGCCGCAGTTTTCCGCGCTGTTGTCCGTTGCCGACGGGGCTTCCGTAATCACAGAAACTATTTTTGAGAACAGGTTCATGCATGTTAACGAACTCAACAGGATGGGAGCGGACATTCAGACCGAAGGCCACAGCATGATAATAAAGGGAGTCCCAAAACTGTCGGGAGCTCCGGTAAGGGCATCGGACCTGCGGGCCGGAGCCGCGCTTGTGCTGGCGGGGCTATCTGCCGAGGGGCAGACGCTTATCGATGACACGGACAGGCATATAGTAAGGGGCTATGAAAGATTTCTGCAAAAACTCAACGGCCTTGGCGCGGATGTTAAAGAAGTTAAATAAACTTGCCGCCTCGGTAGCAAGGGCGGAAAAGTCAAAAGGCAGCATAAGCGTTGTCCTTGTCAGGGACCCCGAGATCAGGAAACTCAACAAGGAATTCAGGAAGATAGACAGGGCCACTGATGTTCTCTCATTTGAAATGGGAGAAGAGGGGCTACTGGGCGAGATAATTATTTCCACTGATTCGGCCTCAAGGAACGCCCGCAGGTTCGGTTCTTCTCTTGATGATGAGCTCAAAAGGCTTGCCATCCACGGGGCGCTGCACCTATCAGGATATGACCATCTGTCAAAATCTGATAGAATGGTAATGAGGGAAAAAGAAGACCGCTATGCCAAGAAAATTTGCTGAGAGCCTGGGATATGCCGGCAGGGGACTGGTCTATGCCTTCCGCACTCAGAGAAACCTAAAGATACATCTTGCCGCAGGAGCGTTTGCCGTTGTCCTGGGGGTACTGCTCCAGATAAGTTTTGTCGAAATGATGATCCTAGTCCTGGTGATCTCTTCGGTGGTGGTGCTCGAGCTGCTTAACACCGCGATGGAAGAGATCGTAAATCTGATGATGCTCACCAGAAAGATCAGGGCCATGGTCGCAAAAGATGTTGCCGCAGGAGCGGTGCTTGTTGCGGCGATAGCCTCCGTTGTGATAGGCTGTTATATCTTTTTGCCCAGGCTAATAGTCCTGGTGTTCAGGAGTTAAAGAGTGCTTAACGAGATCTTGATCCTGGCCTTGTTGGTGGTCTGCTCGGCCTTCTTTTCCATGTCCGAAACGGCGCTGACCTCGGTCAGCAGGATAAAGATAAAAAAGTTCCTGGGCCAGGGTTTTTTCGGCGCAAAAGCCCTCTACGACCTTAGAGAGAACCCGAACAAAATGCTTTCCACCATACTGGTAGGGAACAATCTGGTCAACATGGGGGCGGCCTCCCTGGCCACCTATATCTTCATCAACCTGTTCGAGCGCAGAGGGCTTATGAGCGAAAGTGTTGCGGTGACAGCGGCCGCGCTAACAATGACCTTTCTGGTCCTGATATTTGGAGAGATCACTCCCAAGACCATAGCTATCCGACTGAGCGATCGCATCGCGCTTTTTGTGGCTCCCGTCATCTCATTTTTGTCGCTTATCTTTTATCCCGTGATCTATGTGCTGGACATACTATGCAGGCCCCTGATAAAGCTTTTTGGAGGAGATGCCGTAAGCAAGGTCCCGTTCGTGACAGAAGAGGAGCTTAAGATGCTGCTTTCCGTAGGGCACGAAGAAGGTGTCCTTGAGCAGGAAGAAAAAGAAATGATACACAGCATCTTTGAGTTCGGGGACACTACCGCTAAAGCTGTGATGACCCCGAAGCCGGATATGGTCTGTCTTGAAGTGTCAACTCCTCTAAAAGAAGCTGCCGCAAGGATAATCGAAGCGGGGCACTCCAGGATACCTGTATATGAGGGGACCGTGGATAATATAACGGGGGTGCTTTTTGCCAAAGACCTGATCGGCATCTTTGCCATGGGTAAACAGGCCGATCTTAGAGAACTACTGCGGCCACCGCTGTTCGTTCCGGAATCAAAAAAACTTGATGATCTGCTGCGCCAGATGCAGTCTTGCCACATGCATATTGCTATAATAGTGGATGAGTACGGCGGCACGGCCGGCATAGTGAGCCTTGAGGACCTTATAGAAGAGATAGTGGGCGAGATAAAGGACGAATTTGATATCGAGGAAAAAACGGTCGACATCCTAAGCGACGGCTCGGCGCTAGTGGATGCCAGGCTTTCTGTGGTCGAGGTCAACGAAAAAGTCGGGACAGCGCTCCCCGAAGGCGATTACGATACCGTGGGAGGTTTTGTGGTGTCTCTCCTCGGCAAACTGCCGACAGTGGGGGACATTGCAAGATTCGAGGACCTGAGGATCTATGTTGAAAGAGTCTTTAAAAAGAGGATAACCAGGATAAAGATAGTTCGGCTAAGAGCGTCGGAGACGGAAGGAGACGGAATTGTCGGAGGATAAAAAACCCAAGTATATTTTTATAACCGGCGGAGTTGTTTCGTCCCTTGGCAAGGGGATAGTGGCTTCTTCTATCGGCAGGCTGCTTAAGTCAAGGGGACTGCGGGTCACCGTTCAAAAGCTGGATCCCTACATCAATGTAGATCCGGGGACTATGAACCCCTATCAGCACGGAGAGGTCTTTGTTACCGAGGACGGGGCCGAAACAGACCTTGATCTGGGGCATTACGAGAGGTTCATAGACACCTACCTTGGAAAGGTCAACAACATCACCACCGGAATGGTCTACTGGACCGTTCTTCAGAAGGAAAGAAGAGGCGACTTTTTGGGGGGTACGGTCCAGGTCGTCCCGCACATAACTAACGAAATAAAGGACAGGATCAGGAGGGTCACAAAAGAGGAAGAGTTTGATGTTGTGATCTGCGAGATAGGGGGCACGGTAGGAGACATAGAGAGCCTGCCTTTTCTTGAAGCCGCGAGGCAGTTCTCAAAAGAAGTGGGGCACGCAAATGTAGTCCATATCCATGTCACCCTGGTCCCGTTCCTTGAGACCACCGCGGAGTTCAAGACCAAACCGACCCAGCACAGCGTAAAAGAACTCCGTGGTATCGGGATTCATCCGGAGATCATTGTCTGCCGCTCTACTGAGCCGATAACACAGGAACTTAAAGAAAAGATCGCTCTCTTCTGCGATACGGACAAAGATGCCGTAATAGGTCTTCCGGACGCGTCTTCCATATATGAGGTCCCGCTCTCTCTCCAAAAGGAAAAAGTGGACAACACCCTCATTAAGTATCTGGGCCTTGAATGCGGCGACGGGGACCTGTCCGAATGGAAAAAGATGGTGGAGGTCATAAAGAACCCGGCAAGGTCCGTAAAGGTAGCGCTTGTAGGCAAATATGTAGAACTTAACGATGCTTATCTGAGCGTTGTGGAGGCGCTTAAGCACGGCGGGATCGCTTCGGATGTCAAGGTCGAGCTCATGTGGGTTAATTCCGAAGAAATAGAAAAGGAAGACGATGTTTCCAAGTATTTTGCCGGAGCCTGCGCGATAATCGTGCCGGGAGGGTTCGGCTCAAGGGGAATAGAGGGAAAGATCAAGGCCATCAAATATGCCAGGGAAAACAAGGTCCCGTTCCTGGGCCTCTGCCTCGGTATGCAGTGCGCGGTGATAGAATTTGCCCGCAGCGTTTGCAACATGGCGGATGCCAACAGCTCGGAATTTAATCCCCATACCAAATTTCCTGTGATCGATTACATACCCGACCAGAAAAACGTGAAAGACATGGGCGGGACCATGAGGCTTGGGGCCTATCCGTGCAAGGTGGAGCAGGGGACCAAACTATTCGATTCCTATCAGGAAGAGTGGATCTACGAAAGGCACCGCCACAGGTACGAGGTAAATAACGACCTAAGGGCCGCGCTGGAAGAAAGGGGCCTTAAATGCAGCGGAGTTTACACCGACGCCAATCTTGTCGAGGTCGTGGAGATAGCCGATCATCCTTTCTTTATAGCAGTCCAGTACCACCCGGAATTCAAATCCAGGCCCAACAAGCCCCATCCCCTGTTCCGCGACTTTGTGAAAGCGGCTGTTGTAAGATCAGGCGAGCAGGAAAAACTGTTCTAGAGCCCCTTTCGGGGGTCACTTCCTTCTTTTTACTATTCTGTAAACCTTGTGCGCTCCGGTAGAAGCCATAAGCCCCAGAACAGCGGTAATGACGGCCAGAGGCCATAACGGGAGGCCGGTTTTTGATGTGCTGCCGGATATGATGGCGATCTTGCTTTTTCCTATCACTTTCATGCCAGCCTTGTCCACTATCCTTACCGCATACACTCCGTTGCCCAGTTCATTTCCAAAATCATCCTTACCGTCCCAGGTAACATCATTAAAACCTGCTTTGCCTCCGTTGGACCCCGAGAGGAATTCCCTTTTGAGCACCAGCCTGCCGTTGACCCCGAATATATAAAGCGCCACGGCTGAGTCCTTTTCCAGGTTGTATGTGATCCTTGCACTGCCGGAAGAAGGATCGTAGGGGTTGGGGTGCGCCAGCACAGCCCCTATGATGCCCTGGCTGCCGGTTTCGGAAGCCACTCTCAGGTCAACAAGGCTTGCCTCGAATAATGAGCCTCCAGACCCTGTGGCGGTTATGCTCAGCGTGTGAATCCCTGCTGCAAGAGGCGTTCTGACAGAATAAGAAATGGTAGCCCTGTCTAGAGCCTGTTCGAAAGAATCATAATAGGAGTGAGTCCCGTCGCTGACAAGCGAGCCGTCCAGATAGATCCTTACCGATGAGGCATCCAGCGCTTCCGTTGTTGAGGCTATCCCGGAAAATGCCAGCCTGCTGGAAACGGTGTCGCCGTCCCTAAGCTGTACACCGGCGCTGTAGACCGATATCGGACTTATGGATGTGGTGGACACAACTTTTGAGACCGAAGCAGGGTTCTCTATGCCGTCCCCGTTCCTTGACTTTACCCTGAAACCGTATTCGGTCCCCGGTAAAAGGCCAGAAAAGGTCCAGCTGTCTGCCTTTATCCAGCCGCTGTTAGTGCCGTCCGTCAGATTCTCTATCAGTATTCCGGAACTGCCCAGGGTCAGATTGCTGAAAGTCCCCGCGGCTTTTACTGTTATGCTTGTAGAGGATGTGGTGACCGGCTCAAGGTCGGAAGGAGCTTCTATCCAGGTATATTTTGATGAGGCTTCTGAAGTAAAAGCTCCGTCCCCGTTGTATGCCGTGCATCTGGAAGTGTAGAGAGTATTGGGAAGGAGAGAGGCTTCGACAGTTGTTGATGTTGCTGCCGGGACCCTTAACCTTATTGTTCCGCCGCTGTCAACTATGTAAAAACCGCTCTCATTTGTTGAATTAACCGCCCAGGAATGTGAAAGGGAGGTTGTTGAAGCCGCGGCGCTCAAAAAGGAACTCGGCGCGGGAGGCCCCAGTTCGAACCTGACATAAACAGCATCCGTGCCCCCCGAATTGACAGCGCTGTAAACTCCCGGGGTAACCGGCATGTCGTTAGAGGCGCTGTATCCAGAAATATAGAGCGTGTTGCTCTGTGTAAGAAAGAGATCTTTGAGAGTGTCATCTGATGACCCGCCGAAAAATGTAGAATAGACAAGGTCTGAAGAGCCGTTGCCCGAAGGGTCCAGCCTGATCAGAAGGCCGTCGTAACCTCCCTTGAGTTCCTTTTGGTATGCGTCATCAGTAACCGGAAAATCCGCGGAGGTGGTAAAGCCAGCTAAAAAAATGTCTCCGGACCGGGCTGCCGCCATTTTTAGGCTGTTATCGACACCTGATCCTCCTACATAGGTAGAGTAGAGCAGTGCCCCTTCGGGGCTGAATTTTGAAAGGGACCCGTTTAGAAGAGCGGAAGGCCTCGAGGTTTGAAAGGCCCCCCCGGTAACGGGAAAATCAGTCGAGAGAGTTGTGCAGCTTGCGTAAACATTTGATAAAGCATCGACATTGGCCTGCCAGCCTCTGTCTGTGTCGCTGCCGCCGAGAAAGGTGGAAAAGACAAGATCGCTGCCGTCGCTGTTCAATTTAGTTACAAAGGCATCCCTTTCGCCGCCGCCAAATGTTGGCTGGAAACAACCCGAAGTGACAGGGTACTCCGAAGATGTGGTGTCCCCGACAAGGCAGACATTGCCGCTGCTATCCACCTGCATCTGTCTCGTAGTTCCCTTTCCTATGAAAGTGCTGTAAATAAGGTCGCCCGATCCCAGTCCCGAGGGTGATATCTTGGCTGCGAAATTTGAGGTGCCGCCCGGATGAACGGTTTTATATGCATTAGGTGTCGTGGGCATGTCAGAGGAGCAATAACCCGAAAGATAGATGTTGTAAGAATCATCCACACAGGAAGCGTAGGCTACATCGCTGCCTGAGCCGCCAAAATAGGAGCAGTAGAGGACCGAGGTTCCCGTGCTGTTGAGCTTTAGCACAAAGCAGTCGAGCCCTCCCGAAAGCGTGCTGTCATAACAGCCTGGGGTGGCCGGGAGGTTTGATGAGCTGGTATACCCTCCAACATATACGTTCCCCGAACCGTCGCATTTCAAAGCGTTGATAAATTCCATTCCGTTGCCGCCGAAATAGGTAGAGAACTCAAGGCCGGAAGCATCCGGGGACAGTTTGCTGATGACCAGATTCTGGGTGCCGGCGCGGGTGGTCTGATATGCCCCAGGAGTGGACGGGAAGTTGTCCGAGTAAGTTTCGCATCCTATGTAAATATAGCCGGAATTGTCAACAAAGATCTCTTCCCCCTCATCATTGCCCGTTCCTCCGATATAACCGGAAAAGACAAGCGTGGGATC
>Ga0116202_10001285_pt1 | contig 14694 bp, 9 predicted proteins | sample LakKivw325mmetaG_FD_94479 | JGI IMG/M metagenome (GOLD analysis project Ga0116202, IMG submission 94479) | Anoxic lake water microbial communities from Lake Kivu, Rwanda to study Microbial Dark Matter (Phase II) - Lake Kivu water 325m metaG | ecosystem: Environmental > Aquatic > Freshwater >...
GGCTCAGGGATACCCTCACTTCCCCGGCATCGGCGTCCACACCAAGCGCGTCGAGGTCCTGCAGGAGCACCTTGACGGCAAGCAGCGGCTCATTCTCGATGTCGGGCAGGTCCGCGACTGTGCCCGCACGCTGGTCAACGGTGCCGAAGTCGCCGTGCGCCTCTGGGAGCCATACGAAGTTGACATCACCGACTGCCTCCAACCAGGAAAAAACGACATCGTGGTTGAAGTGGCCGGAACTCTGGCCAATCTGTATGCGAAAGCCAATCGCCCGGCCGGCCTGCCCGGCCCCGCGCGCATCTGGGTCATCGGATAGCATGAACCACACACATTCCGGAGGCAGCGACTGATGGACCCGACACGGTTCACACTCCGCGACGGCCGCAACGTCATCGTCAGGCACATCGAGAAGGACGACTACGAGCGGGTGCTTACCTACTTCGCGGGGCTGGGCGAACAGAGCCGCAAATTCTTCTGCCCGCACCCCTTCGATGAAGAGCACGCCCGCATGATCGTGGACACCTCCGACCGCACCGACACCGTCCGCCTCGGTGCCTTCGCAGACACTGCCGACGGCTTTCTGGCGGGGTATTTCTACTATGAAGATCAGCCGGAGTACGAGTTTTCACACGTCGGCTGCGGCATCATTGACGACTACCACGGCCAGGGCCTCGGGCAGATACTCATGGACGCTCTCATCGCCGAGGCCCGCCGCAACGGCAAGCCCGGCCTATGGCTCTGCGTGGACAAGCCCAATCACCGCGCCCTGCACCTCTACAGCAAGGCCGGCTACCGCATTGTCGGCTATACCCGCCGGGAGACCCACTATGACATGATCCTCGATTTCGCCGCCGAGGCCACACCCTTTCGGCATCGCTGCATCTACCTCCACCCCATTGACTGGAAAGACACGCATCTGACCGCCGACACCTGGACCCTCGATGAATGGAAGCTCTATCTCGACCTCATCCAGAGCGCCGGCGCTAACATGCTCAAGATCTTCATCTGGCCCACCCTCTACTACCACCCCGACTATCCCGACACCTACCGCAACCGGTGGCGCTTTGAGGTGTACAGGCAGGCCCTGGAATACGCTCACACTCTCAACATCGAGACGCACGTCGGCATTGCCTCCAACGGCGTGCCGCCCTCCGTGTGGCTGGCCCATCCCGACAAACGCGCCGAAGAGGTCGGTTACCGGGGCATCGAGCTTTGCTGGAGCCGCGGCAAGGAGCAGATCCTGCACTTCGCCGGCCACATCATGGACTATTTCAGCGGCGCTGCCGACGGCTACATCATCTGGTATGCCGATCCCGGCCTCTGCGTCTGCCCGCAATGCGCCAACTATACGCCCGTAATGCAGGAAATGATGCGGACCTACGAGGGGCTCGCAGGCGGCCGCGCCCAGGTCCATCACTGCCCCTGGTGGATCTGGTGGATGGCCGGCGAAGACAATCGCCTTTCCATACCCGTGACGCCCAACATCCGCGAAGACATCTTCGGCAGCATGACGCCGGGCGACTGGACGTGCTCAGCTTCGCCTTCTTCATGGACCCCGAAGGCGGCAATGAGGGCCACAACATCCTTCCGCGCACCATGTTCGACCAGATCGAGGCGGCTGTGGACAAGGCCGCCGGGCTCGGCCTCGGTCTGCTCAGCTACCGCCTCACTCCCTTTACCCAGTTCCACTCCGACTGGCTGTTCTTCCGCAGGCAGCTCTACCCGGACATCACCCGCGACCAGGCGCTGCACCAGCTTGCCGCCTTCCTCGGCGTGGGCGAGGAATACGTGGAGGGGCTGAACCTGCTTGACGAGTGGTGGGCCAGCCGGCAGACCGGCTATGACATCGCCAAACTGCACGCGGCGGCTGACATCTTCCGCCGCCTGGCACCGGAGCGGCCCGAATACCTCGCTCATCTCTCGGAAGCTGCGGATATCCTGCTGATGCTGGCGGAAGCCGGCATGGACAACGGCTGGCAGGTCACCGATGAGCTTGTCCAGGCAGTTCAGATCCGCATGGAGCAGAGCGCGACCTTCACCAGCTTCACGCACGAGCTTCTGTGGGCGCAAAGCCGGGCGGCGGTCTTCCTGCGCCCTCGCCTGCAGTGGTGGATGGAGGCCATCAAGCCGACCCGCGCGGCCGAGTAGCGCTCACTTACACAACTGCGCACAACAACGATCTGGCGGAGGACAGGCAGCATTGCCTGTCCGTGACGGAAGGGAGCATGAGCGATGAAGCGTCTAACGTTTCCCGTTGGTCTGACCGCAGTTCTGGCTCTCTCGGTTCTCACGGCCCCTGCACGAGCCGCCGAGTACTATGCCTCACCTGCAGGCGGCGGCGACGGTGCCACTGCACTGACCCCGTGTTTCGTCAAGCAAGCCGTAGCGAAGCTGCAGCCCGGCGACGCGCTGCTCCTGCTCGACGGCACCTATACCGGCGATGATTCGATGCTCCGGGTAGCCGATTCCGTCAAGGGCACTGCCGAAGCCCCCATTCTCATCAAGGCCCAAAATGATGGGAAGGTGCTCATTGACGGCGAGGGCGTGCGCTATCCCGTGCAACTCTACCAGACCGAGTATATCATCATCGAGGGCATGAACGCCTGCCGCTCCAAGATGACCGTGGTCGGCGTCAGCAGGAGCAGCCACTGCATCGTCCGCCGCGTCTGCGCATGGGACGCCGGCGACGACAACACCAACATCTTCGCGGCTCACTATGGCGACTACAACGTCTTCGAGGACTGCGCCGGTTGGGGCATTGCGCGGAAGACCTACTCGTGCTCGCAGAACGGCAATTACACCACCTTCCGCCGCTGCTGGGGCCGCTGGGAGGGCTGCACCAACGTTGGCCCCAAGATGGTCATGACTGTCTCCTACAATTCCCACCATACGCTGGCTGAGAACTGCATCGGCACCTGGGATGGCACCAAAATGCCCGAGACCTACGTCGTCCACGACCACGGCGTGCCCTTCACCAATTGGGGCAGCCGTCCCAAGGAAGCCGTCACCATGACCAACTACGGCGTGGATCAGCCCTACGGTGTCTTTGGCATTGACACCCGCGACGGGCCTGAGGTCCGTCTCTTCGGCTGCATTGCATACCGCCTCGCCGGCCAGCGCACCGTCCCCTACATCGCCAACTACTTCATCTCCCGAAGCGAGCAGGACCCCGGGACAATGGTTGACTGCGTGTCCTTCATCGAGCAAGGCGCCGCGCCGGTCCGGTCGTTCAACCTTACACACGTTAGCGGGCACGACCTCACATCCATCGGCTCAGAGCAGAACGCGGTGGGCACAGGCCAATTCGAGAACCTGCTGGTGCTCGACAGCCCCGCCCCACTGGTCGCCGATGGCGGCAACATTCTCCAATCCGAGAAGGGCGCCAGTATATGGTTCCGCTATGAGGACGGCGTGCTCACCGATGTGCCGCTGTGGCCGTGGCCGATGAATGAGCGCATCAAGGAGCTTATCGGCGTGGATGTGACGAAGACGGTATTCGAACTCGGCGGCGGCACGCTGCCGGAAAGCGTGCGTTGACCTGTTTCCCAGAGGTGCGTAATGCTGGAACTTGACGCCCACCGCCGCGCGCTGGAGCGGCTCGACCGCATGATTGATCTTGACCACGTCGCCGCATGCGAGCGCGCGCAGGCCGACATGTGGGCGGGCCAGCCGCCGGAGCGCATTCCCACTTTCATCTCCTTCCCGGCGCCGCCCGACTGGCCGAGGTACCCCTTCACCCAGTGCTGGGACGACATCGAGAAGAACTTCATGACGCAGATGGCCGGCGTTTACTGCGGGGCGTTGCTGCAGGACGACCGCCTGTGCACGATCACGCCGGAATGGGGCGTGGTCACCATCCCCGAGCTGTTCGACGTGCCCAGCATCATCACCGACCAGGGCAGCTCGATGTCGGCGGGCCTTCACGATCTGGAGACGGTCCGCGCGCTGATTGACCGCGGCATGCCGGACATTTGGCACCACCCGCACATCGCCAGGCTGGACGCCTTCGTGGACTTCGCCACTGATGTGCTTGCCGGTTACGAGAACCTCGCGCAGGTCGTGCACATGGTCGTCCCCGACAACCAGGGGCCGTTCGATCTGGCGCACCTGATCTGGGGCGCTGAAATCTTCTATGCCCTTCACGACCATCCCGACGTGGTCCACGACCTGCTGGCGCTGACCACGGAGACCTATATCCGGTTCACGCACTACTACAAGCGCAGGCTGGGCGAGCCGCTGGACTGCGGCTATCACATCTGCGGGGTGAAGCTGGCGCGGGGCGGAGTGCGCATCTGCGACGACTCGGCGATGCTCTGCTCGGCCGATGTCTATCGCGAGTTCGTCCGGCCCTACAACGAGCGCGCCTATGCGCCGTTCGGCGGCGGATGGCTGCACTACTGCGGGAATGGCAATCACGTTCTCGACCAGATGCTGGCCACGCCGGGGATCAATGCCATTCACATGGGGAACCCGGACCACTGCGACCTGTACGACCTGTACTACCGTATGCGCGCGGCGGATGCGATCCTGATCTGGAGCGGGTCACTGCAGCGCCTGGCCGATCTGCGCGCAGATGGCGGGGGCGCTCACCCGACCGGCCTGATGGTCCTGACTGAGAACCGCTACGCGGCGCAGGACCTTGAGGGCGCGCGGCGCGACCTCGAGCGCGTCCGTGGCTACCAGCCAATCCCCAAAGCGCCGTACTAGTATCCGCAGGACCGACTGTGCTGCCGTGCCGTTCTCCGTTGCCGTGCCGTCGCCTCGCGGAGGGGCCGCATGCGAAGCATCCAGCCCATGTCGTTACGGGGTCCAACAACACGGGCCTCCCCACTCAGGGAGGCCCGTGTTTGTCATCCACAGGGCAGGTACGCTCTACACCAACTCCCCCACATTCTCCCGCACCTTGCGGATCGCGTCCAGGATCAGGTCCATCGAGCGCGTGTCGTGATCCGCGAAGGCCTGATGCCCCAGCGTCAGCGCCTCATTGTCCAGCGCGTTCTGGGCCACCGGCGTCTGCGTCTGCGAGTAGTCCGGCGGCTCGATGCCGTCCGGGTAGCACACCGGCCCGAAGTGCCGGTTCCTGAACAGCGGGTTGTCCTGAATCGGGTGCATGTGACCGGCCCCCAGCGATACTCCCTCCGCCGCCATCGCCTCCACGAACTTCTGCCGCGACAGCCCCTCGAACTCGTCCGAAATGAACTTGAATAGGTAGTAATAGAAGCCCCAGCGCGTGCATCGCTCGCCGCGCTCCAGCGGGGCCATGCCGGGGATCTGTCGCAGCCCGTCCTCGAAGTACAACGCGTTCTTATCCCGCCGCTCGGTCTGCTCCGGCAACCGCTTCGTCTGGCAGTACGCAATTGCCCCCTGCCATTCCGTCATCCGCAGATTCGAGGCCACCAGATGGAATTCATAGAACGGCCGCCCCGAGAACCGCCCGATGTGGTGGAACGCATACGCCTTCCCGGCCAGCTCTTCGTCATTGGTGATGACGATGCCGCCCTCCCCGCAGGTGAGCGTCTTGCCCATCTGCAGCGAGAACGTCCCGAAGTCCCCCAGCGTCCCGCAGCCCTTGCCCTTGTACTGCGAGCCCTGCGCGTGGGCAGAGTCCTCGATGACGAACAGCCCGTGCTTCTCCGCAATCGCGTTGATCCGGTCCATGTCGCACGGGAAGCCGCCGTTGTGTACCGGGATGATGCCGGCGGTGCGCGGCGTTATCGCCCCCTCGATGGCGTCCGGGTCAATCTGGTACGTCTCCGGCTCCACGTCAACGATGATCGGGATGCCATTGACCAGGACGCACGCCGTCGCCGTGGCCACGAAAGTCGAGCACGGAACGATGATCTCATCTCCCGGCTGAATGCCTACCGCCTTCAGCGCCATCTCGATGGCCTGCGTCCCGTTCGTGCAGGCCACCGCGTACTTCCCGCCCTGGTATTCCATGAACGCGTTCTCGAACTTCGCCACCCAGCACTTGTCAAGCTCATCCTCACCATAGCCGCCGCGCCACCAGCGCCGCGATTCCAGCACCGCCATCAGCGCATCGCGCTCTTCATCGCCGATCTCCGGCCATTCCGCGTATAGCGGCTTGCCCAACTGCTCGTTGACCGCCTTGGGGCCACCGTTGATTGCCAGCTTCGCCATCTCTGAACCCTCCTTGCTGCTATCTCTCTCGACTCTCTCACCAGATCCGCTGACCGGTACAGCCGTCCTTGCCCGTGCACATTCCCTGCATCGCCACGGCACACCTTCCGCGTGTCTGCTCCCTCTCGGTCGCACCGCCAAAGGAGGAGAACTGCGAGATGCTGCGAATTCCTCCACACACCAAGGGAGGTCATAGCAATGTATCAGCCGCAACTGCCCGACATTTTCCCGCAGGACTACAGCACCGTGACGCAAGACGATTGGCGCACCTGGCGCGCGGGCGTCATCGAGCGCTTCGTTGATCTGATGGGCGAGGGCCTCACCGAGCGGCCCGACCCCAATCCCCAGATCGAGGAGGAGATACAACAGGACGGCTACCTGCAGCGGCTTGTCTCCTACGATATCGAGGAGGACGACAAGGGCTGGGCGTGGGTCCTGATTCCCGATGGCTGCGACGGGCCGCGGCCGGGGGTCATGTGCATCCACGGCACCACCGCCGACGCCAAGGACGCCTGCCTCGGCAAGGGCGAGCACCCGGGCGGCTCCAACGGCATCGCCGTGCATCTGGCCAAACGCGGCATGGTCACCATGTCTCCCGACCACTTCTGCGCCGGCCAGCGTGCCCCCAAGAACAACCCGCCCTACAACACCGCCGAGTTCTATGAGAAACACCCCGACTGGTCGGAGATGGGCAAGGACGTGTACGACCACCAGCAGGCCCTGGATGTCCTCACCGCCATGGAGCAGGTGGACGCCGACAACATCGGCTGCATCGGCCATTCCCTGGGCGGCTACGGGACGGTCTTCGTCGCCGCCGTGGATGAGCGCGTCAAGGCGGCCGTCTCGAGCTGCGGCATCACCACCTGGCACTGCGATCCCGAGCGCGGCGCATGGTCGCGCATTCCGCCGGGCCGCTACAAGCACTTCCCGAAGCTGCTGCCTTATTTCATCAGCGGCCGCCCCATTCCCATTGACATACCCGAAATCATGGCCGCCATCGCCCCGCGTGCCTTTCTCAATCTCTCCGCCGTCGGCAACGATGTCTGCTTCCCGATCTTCGAGCCGTTCGGCGAAATCTACTACCAGATCGAGCGCGTTTACAAGGCGCTGGGCGCAGAGGGCAAGTTCGCCTGCTATTACCATTCCGAGGAGCACTCGTTCAACCCGCCCAACCGCGCGCTGGCCTATGCCTGGCTCCAGGTCCACCTGGGCCTCGCCGACGAAATCAAACTGGCCTGAGCGCCGCCACAGGAGATGATTCGCGTGAAGCTTTCGCTCTATACATTGCTCGCCAGCGAGGTGAGCCTCGCAGAGGCCGTCAAACTTGCCGCCGACGCCGGCTTTGACGCCGTGGACATCCGCCAACATGAAGGCGGCGCCCATCTGCCCAACGGCGCTCCACCGTCGGAGGGCGAGCGCGTCAAGGCTCTCGTCGCCGATAGCGGCCTGCACATCTCCGGCCTGACCACCTACTACCGCGTCGGCTTCACCGCTGCAGCCGAGCGCGACGAGCACATGGCCGGCATTGCCAGCTCGATGGACCTTGCCGCCGCGATGGGCGCGCGCTACTTCCGCATCTCCGGGCCGACCTATGACCCCGTAACCGGCTATGCCCGCCAGCGCGAGATGACCCGCGAGCAGGCCGCTGAGATTGCGCAAATGGCCGCCGAGCACGGTCTTGTAGTTACCGTCGAGCAGCATGGTGGCGCCCTCACCGCCTCCGCCGGGCAGATACTCGACCTCTTTCGCGGCGTGACCAATGACCATCTCGGCATCGTCTATGACCCGGGCAACTGCCTGCGCGAGGGCTACGAGCGGCCCTCCGTGCAGGTGGACATGCTTCGCGACATGATCAAGGCGGTGCACGTGAAGAACGCCATGACCAAATCCGACGAGCCGCCCCAGGAGATGATTCCGGTTGACCAGATCCGCCTCGACCGGGGCATCCTTGACTGGCCGGCCATTGTCAGGGCCGTAATTGACACTGGCTATGCGGGCTATTTCACTCTGGAGGACTTCTCGCAGTTCGGCTCGCTTGCCGAGAAGTTCAAGTGGAACGTGGATTATTTGCGCTCCCTGGCCTGACCCGCCGCCGTGGCGTTGCCGTGTCGTCGCCGTTGCTGTTCGCTGTTGTCTCCGGTAGGGGCGCACTGCGTGCGCCCGCGTATACCCAAATGCCGGATACGGGACTCGGGCTGGAAGCTGCGAACGCGACGCCGTCGCGTTCGCACCTGAGCTTTGCGTGCACGCAAAGCTCAGGCCGAGCTACGCGTTGAGAAGAATACGCGACAAGATGAAGGCGGGGCGCGGTGGCGGTGCACTGGCACAGTTAGGAGTCTTTGGGAAGGGGTCCAGCGGGTACCCGCGCGTAGCGTGGGTGCACTTTCTGCAGAAAGGGTTCCCACTGGTGCAGAAACGGGTTCCCACTGGCAAGAAAGGAGACCAAGAATGGCTGGAATTCCGATTGCTTTGGAGTTGTATTCGGTCCGCGAGGACTGCGCGCAGGACTTGCCCGGCACGCTCGAGAAGGTGGCCGCGATGGGCTATGAGGGCGTGGAGTTCGCCGGGTACCACGACCGCACTGCGGAGGACCTCCGCAGGATGCTCGACGACAACGGCCTTGTCTGCTGCGGCTCCCATCTGCGCATAGACATGCTGCTGGGCGACGAACTGCCGAGGACCGCGGAATTCAACAGAATTCTCGGCAATCCGTACCTGATCTGCCCCGGTTTGCCGGAGGAGTACCGCAACAGCCGCGCCGCGTGGCGGCGGACCGCCGAGCTGTTCAACGAAATCTCCGCCAGGGTCCGGCCGACGGACATGTGGACGGGCTATCACAACCACTACATCGAGTTCACCGAACTCGACGGCGAGCTCCCCTGGGACACGTTCTTCGGCAATACAGACCCGGAGGTCGTCATGCAACTCGATACCGGCAATGCCTTGCACGGCGGCGCCGACGTGGTGCCCTTCCTGCAGCGCTATCCGGGCCGCGCTCTCACCGTTCACCTGAAGGAATACTCCGCCACCGACGACAAGGTGCTCATCGGCGAGGGCGACGTCCGCTGGCAGGAGGTCTTCGAGCTCTGCGAGACCTCCGGCGGCACGCGCTGGTACATCGTCGAGCAGGAGAGCTACGCCTATCCGCCGCTGGAGTGCGTGGACAGGTGCTTGCAGAACCTGCGCAGCATGGGCAAGTAGAGCGACGCGGCTACTTATCGGAAAGGAGCAATACCAATGCAGTATCGCCAACTGGGCAAATGGGGAGTTCGCCTCAGCACCATTGGGCTGGGCAGCTATCTCACCATCGGCATGCACGTGGATGATGACACCTCGAGGGAGTGTATCAAGTTCGCCTTCGATTCCGGAGTCAACTGGATAGACACGGCCAACGCGTACAACATGGGGCAGGCCGAGGTGACGCTGGGCAAGCTGCTGGCCGAGTACGACCGCGACGACTTCGTGCTGCTCACCAAGGTGTGGGCCCCGATGGGCGACGGCCCCAATGATCGGGGCTTGTCGGCCAAGCATGTCTTCGAGCAGTGCCACGCCAGCCTGCAGCGCCTGCAGACCGACTACATTGACATCTACCTGTGCCACCGCCCGGACCCCGACACGCCCCTGGAGGAGACCATTCGCATAATGGACGACCTGGCGCGCCGGGGCGAGATCCTGTATTGGGGCGTCAGCGAGTGGCCGGCGGAGCTGATCCAGGAGGCCGTTGACCTGGCCGCGCTGATGGGCTGTCGGCCGCCGGCCGTCAACCAGCCTCGCTACAGCCTGATGTGGCGCGTCCCGGAAGCGTCTGTGTTCCCGACGTGCCTGAAGACCGGCCTGGGCAATGTGGTCTTCTCGCCGCTGGCGCACGGCGTCCTGACGGGCAAGTACGCGCCAGGCGAGCCGCCGCCGGCCGGCACCCGTGCCGCCGACGACACGCAGAACGAGATCATCATGGACCTCTACTGGACCGACGAGAACCTGCGCAAGGCGCAGCGGCTCAGGGAGATGGCGGGCGACCTCGGCCTCTCGGCGGCGCAGCTTGCCATGGCGTGGTGCCTGCGCCACCAGGCCGTCACGTCGGTGATCAGCGGCGTGACGAAGGTGGCCCCACTGCAGGACAATGTGGTTGCGGCTGACGCCGAAGTGCCCGACGATGTGTACCAGGCGCTTTGTGAGATGTTCCCGGAGAGTTGACTTCGGCAACGGTCTCCGTTCAGCAGCCCCGGGTTCACGCGTGCCACCTTGTCGCGTGGCACAGGCTTCCCAGCCTGTGCACCTGTGCACCATATCCGTTCACCAATGCCGTCTCCCTTGCCGTTCGTAGGACGGGCGTCCCTGCCCGTCGCCGCCATGTCGTTTGCCTTGGGATTGTCGTTTGCCTTGCCGCTACCGTGTGCCTCGTCGTTGCCGCGCACCTTGTCGTTCGTCGTTGTCGTAAGGGGAGGGGCCGACCGACGGTCGGTTGCGTCGTATGCAACCGGACGGAGATCGGTCCGCGTCCTCCGCATTACCTTCGCATATGTCCCTTTCCCGTGCATCCCTCTCCATCGCGTAGCTCATTACCCATCGCGTAGCTCGGCCTGAGCTTTGCGCTGTCTGCAAAGCTCAGGTGCGAATGCGACCCCGTCGCATTCGCAGCTTCCAGCCCGAGTGACGTAACCCCCGACATTCTCCATACGCGGGCGCACGCAGTGCGCCCCTACCGAGAGATACACGCGTGCCACACGCTTCCCAGCCTGTGGTTGTCTTGCCGTTGCCGTGTGGGACGCAGACTCGCTTGTCGTGCCCGCTTCGCTTCGGCTGTGCGTCGTTTGCCGTTGGGGCGTGGTGGAGGGGATGGTGAGCGGGGCGAGGTGGCTGTGCGGTGGCGCGGGGCGGGAGCCCTATTCCCCGCGTTCACAACTTTTCACAATTCTGAAGGAACCCTCCAACCCTTCAGCCCCGCGCGCTCAGGGCCTCGTGGCGATTTGCGGAAGTACCCTTCCGCCCTGGCCCTTTTTCGGCCCGATCACCGAATCAGCCCTTACCCCTCATCAGCCCCGCTCTGCCATGGCTTCCCGGCTTCCCATGGCCCTCTGACCGGGCCGCTTGCCGGGCGGTAAGGGGGTGGGCATTGGCCGCCAGGGGGGTACACCTGCGCGCACGCCGAGGCCACGAGGCATTGATTCTCAGGCGCTCGTAAGGGGGGAGGGTTTCCACGAAAAAAGCCGCCCGTAAAAGGCGGCAACCGCGCTACGACCGAATCAGGCCGGGTTCGCCTTGCCGAAATCCCCCGCAGGCCTCCCTCCTGGCCACTTCACAATATGCACAAATTTGCCATACTTACGAGTGCTGCAAGGCGCTCTTGAAGTTGTTTATCAGCCACATGACTTTCTCGTCTTCGGCCACCAGCTCGCTCACCTTGTTGTAGGCGTGCAGCACGGTGCTGTGGTCGCGCCCGCCGAAGTGCCTGCCGATATCTATCAGACTCAAGTCGGTCAGCTCGCGCGTCAGATAGATGGCGATCTGCCGTGGCCACACGATCTCCCTGCTGCGCTTCGGCCCCACAATCGCCTGCTGCGCGGTGTCCATTTGCGCGCCGACGAACGCCACGATGTCATCCACATTGATGTGCTTGTCCTCGCCGTTGGTCGAGTAGTCCTTGATGATCTCCTCTACGATGGCAAGGGTCGGATGCACGCCGCTGAGCGATACCGATGCGCAGATCTTCAGCAGCGCCCCTTCCAGCACGCGGATGTTGGACTCGATCTTCTTGGCCACGTACTCGAGGATCTCGCGGTCCAGCTCGATGCCCTCCGCCTGCGCCTTCTTCTCCAGGATCGCAATCCTGGTCTCCACGTCCGGGCAGCGCAGGTCGGCGACGATCCCCGCCTCCAGCCTGCTGCGTACGCGCGGCGAGAGCGTCTGCAATTGCCGGGGCGGGGCGTCGCAGGCGATCACAAGCTGCTTGTCGCTTTCGTAGATGGCATTGAAGGTGTGGAAGAATTCTTCTTCGGAGGTCGGCCCGTCAATTGCGGCGATGAACTGGATGTCGTCCATCAGTAGCACGTCCACGTTGCGGTACTTGGCGCGGAAGCTGGCCGTGCGGTTGTCGCGGATGGCAGTGATCAGCTCATTGACGAAGTGCTCGGCGGAAATGTACATGACGCGTGCATGCGGGTCGCGCTGCAGCACGCGGTGACCGATGGCCTGCATCAAGTGCGTCTTGCCCAGGCCGACCTTGGAGTGAATGAACAGGGGGTTGTAGGCCGTGCCCGGCGAGCGGGAGACCTGTGTGGCCGCGGCGTGAGCGAAGCGGTTGCAGTCTGCGACTACAAAGTTCTCGAAGGTGTAGCGGAGGTTGAGCATGCCGCGCGCCTCGTCATGCCGCCTTGCGGGCGCTGCGGCGGCCGCCGGAGCCGCTGGCGTCTTCTCTGCCGCCGGTGCCTCGGCGCCGGCCGGCTGGGAGTGGACCTGGGTAACCAGTGCTACCGGCTGGTGCGCCAGTTCCTCCAGCGAGGCCTGGATGAGCGGCCGGTGCTGGTTGGACAGCATGTTGGCGGCGAAGTCGTTGGGCACGCCGAGGATGAACGTCCCTTCCTCGTAGGACAGCGGCACCGACTGCCTCAACACCCCGTCGAACGTGGCAGGCCCCATCCGCTCCTTCAGGAGTGGCAATACCTGTTCCCACAAGGCCTGGCTGGCCGACAGTCGCTCCTCGGGCACGTCGTAACACCCTTCCCTCTCGCCTCTTCAGAACACGTTTCGCTTCTCCAAGCTACGATGGAAACAGGCCCCTGCCCGGCCGTGCCCTTTTCTGAAAAGGCCAATATCCGCTCGGTGAATGTGCCGCACCTGTGCGCACCACTGGCGCTCCGCGATTGCCCCTGCACGCCTGCGCTTGCCCGCCGCCTCGAAACACTACTCGGAGTCATGCCCTCCGCGTACCGCATGCGCCGCTCGTCCAGCCGGCCCATTCGAAGGCCACCGCGTCCGCCGCGCGAGCAAGCGCGCCTCCTCAGCGCTGTGCATCACCGGCTATGTCAAGTTGCCCTATGCAGTCCACCTGAATCGAGTGACGGCTTCCCCTGCTGGAGAACACCAACAGATGCTGGGAACGGTGTATACCACAGAATGGCAAACAAATGGGCGGCTGCGGTAATATATGCAACTTTGCGTGGAGTATGCTGCGAAGAAGACTACATGTGGTCTAGAGCAGTTATATTATGTCCTATTTATGTCCAAGGCGCTCTCTCGCGCCTCAAAATCCGCTCGCCTTCCGCGTCTCGATCACTGTCTTGGTCACTGTGGAAAACTATATCACACGGGCTGTGTGGGTTGCAAAGGAAATTTTGCGGTATTTTGTTGATTTTTTGCGAATAATGACGTAGCCTGTTCGAGCAATCCGGCGGCTGTAATGCTAGTTTCCTCCTGGTTTGCCCGCGACCTCTTGCCTGTTTGTGATATGTTTGGGAACTTTAAGCGATATCTTTGTTACGGAGAATGCCGAGCGCGGCGGCATCAGAGAGTGATGGGTATGCGCTCTGGATACTCCCCCTGCGTATCCGGAGCGAAAGCGCCGGAGAGGCGTCGGGGGCCGGCCGCCACGGCTTCCGCCCTGCTGCGCGCGACGGGAGAATGGGCCTCGCGTGACACTTGTGCGGCGCCTTGACCGCCCAGGCCCCAGTAGTATAATGGCCCGCGAAGGCGGGAAGCGGCGACGCGTTGGCCGATAGCGATGTGAAGGCGAGCAAATGCGTCGCACAAGGAGGCTGGGCAGTGAAACTGACTGTGCTCGGGACGGCGGCGGCGGAGAGATGGCCGCCACGGCGCGTTAGCTATCGTCGCGTGGTTCAAAGGAGGCGATGGGTGTGAGTAGCAGGGACAACGGCGGCATCGAGATGGGCGTGTACGGGCTGGATCACCCACACGCGGCCGGGCACTACGAGGCGCTGGATTCGGTTGCAGGCATCGAACGGGTGCTGGTGTGGGACCCGAATGAGACGGCCGCACGAGGGCGCGCCGACACCCTCAGCCGAGGGAGTTACTACGCCGACGGCTGGGAGGCCATGCTGGCGGATGAGAGCATCCCGGCAGTATGCATTCTGACCAATAACCGCGACGCGGGCCGGCTGACCGGGCAGGCGATGGAGGCCGGGAAGTGGGTTTACGGGGATAAGCCGGGGGCCGCCAACGTCGCGGACATGGAAGAGATCGTAGCCGTCGGCGAGCGGACCGGCACGTGGTTCTGCCCGTGCTACGGCAGAAGGCAATACGCGGACACAATGGCGCTGATTGACGCCCTGCGGGCGGGTGCGGTCGGAAAGCTATGGTCGTTTCAGGCCGTCTGGAGCACCTCGACGGCGGGGCTGCGCGGTGTGGAGAACTGGCTGTTCGACAAGGAGGCGGCCGGCGGAGGGATCATCTACTGGCTGGCCTGCCACTGGCTGGATACGCTGCGGCTGGCAACGCAGAGCCGGGTGGTGTCGGTCAGCGCGATGGCGGACTCAAAGTACCCGGGCGTGAGCGTGGAGGACGTGGCCTGCGCGAACCTGCGGCTCGAAAACGGCGCGA
>Ga0116202_10001288_pt1 | contig 14684 bp, 15 predicted proteins | sample LakKivw325mmetaG_FD_94479 | JGI IMG/M metagenome (GOLD analysis project Ga0116202, IMG submission 94479) | Anoxic lake water microbial communities from Lake Kivu, Rwanda to study Microbial Dark Matter (Phase II) - Lake Kivu water 325m metaG | ecosystem: Environmental > Aquatic > Freshwater >...
ATATTGAGTTGTCTGAGTTCATCCTCAGTCATTTCCAAAGCAGGGCGCTTATTTACAAATGGCATAATATTAGAATGCATTACAAGGTATTAAATGTTGCTATGTTATTTTGGAACTTAAACAGTAGTGTTGAAGCGACGATCAATGGCTGCGCAGGTACCGCAGGAATTTCTCTCTGTTGTCGAAGGTCTTCACCTGGCCGGTTTTGCGCTCTTCGATTCCCCGCTTTACGCCCTCTTCAAACTCCGCCACCCTGGCCTCGTCTTCGTCTGCATAACCGGCCTTGGCCGGGCGGACCTCAGCTTTCGCCATTCTGAAAAACCTCGAATATTAAGGGCGACCCTTGAAGATATAAAATCTTTTCAAGGCCGTTTTCGATCAATTCGACGGCAAAAGACCGGCTAGGCTGCAGTCAGCGGTTTATGACAGAGCTGACAAGAGATTATCCCTTCTCCTCTTCAAGCAGCTGGGCCTCGGTCGCGCCCTCCTCCGTCGCGGGCACCCTCGGCGCAGCCCTCTTCTTCCAGGCCCTCGTGCTCCTCTGGCGGTCGCACGCTGACCTTGCCGGGAGCTTCTTTAGCCACCCCCAAATCTCATAAAATCCGGTGCCAAACAGATATATCGGTGGAGCCCCTCCCCGGAGTAGGTGTTGGAATGGTGGAAGTCCACAAGGTCTCAGGCTCGCCCTTCGACGGCAACGTCTACCTGATCCTCGACGAGGTCCCGGTCCTCATCGACGCGGGGATGGACCCGGAGCCGACGCTCCGAAATATCAAAAAGTACATCGACCCCCAAAAGATCGAGATGATCATCCTCACCCACAGCCATCACGACCACTCCGGCGGAGTGCCCCTTCTAAAGGAGGCGACGGGGGCGAGGGTTCTGATCCACGAGGATGAGGCGGGCTTTCTCGGAGATGACATGGCGACGGTGGCGTACCTCTTCGGCCGCCCAGCCCCCGAGATCGAGGCCGACGGGCTGTTGAACGAAGGGGACAAGATCGACCTGGGGGAGTGGCGGCTTGAGGTGATGCACACCCCGGGCCACTCGCCGGGGGGGATATGCCTCTACGAGCCAAAGGCCAAAGTCCTCTTCTCGGGGGACACCGTCTTCCCCCAGGGGAACATCGGGAGGACCGACCTCTTCGCCGGCTGCGGCGAGGACCTCGTCAGGTCCATCGAGAGGCTGGCGAAGCTGGAGGTCGAGGTCCTCTACCCCGGCCACATGGAGGTCGTGAGCGGGGACGTGGGCCGCCAGATCCAGGCGAGCCTCCGGTTTGCGCGGAGAGTTCTATGACCAATATGACCAATTAAAGAGAGCGATGAAGTGATGAAAAGATGAAAATGAAAATGGAGACAGAAAAGTCCGGATCCGAATTCGACCTCTCGGGCGCCGAGAGGACCGCCCGGATCATGAAGCTGGAGCAGGAGTCGGTGATTCAGACCTACACCCGCCAGCCCATCCTCCTGGTCCGGGGTTCGGGGGCTCGAGTCTGGGATGCGACGGGTAAGGAGTACATCGACTTCGTCGCTGGGGTAGCCGTCAACATCGTCGGCCACTGCCACCCCGCCGTCGTCGAGGCGATCGCCCGACAGGCGAAAGAGCTGATCCACACCTCAAACCTCTACTACACCGAAAACCAGGTCTTCCTCGCCGAGGAGCTGAAGACCCTCACCGGGATGGACAGGGCCTTCTTCTGCAACTCCGGAGCCGAGAGCGTCGAGGCGGCCCTGAAGCTCGCCCGCCGGGCCACCGGCAGGTCGGAGATCGTCGCCGCCGTCCACTCCTTCCACGGCAGGACCCTGGGGTCGTTGGGGGCGACCTATAAGCCGATGTACAGGGAGCCCTTCAGGCCCCTGCTGGAGGCGAAGTTCGTTCCTTTCGACGACCCCGAGGCGCTGGCTGCGGCGGTCTCGAAGGAGACCTCGGCCGTCATCCTGGAGCCGGTCCAGGGCGAGGGGGGCGTCAACGTCCCCCACCCCGAGTACCTGAGGGCGGCCCGCTCGATCTGCGACGACTGCGGCGCTCTCCTTGTCCTCGACGAGGTCCAGACCGGCTTCGGGCGGACGGGCAAATGGTTTGGAAAGGAGCACAGCGGCGTTCTCCCAGACGCCATGACCCTGGCCAAGGGGATCGCCGGAGGCCTCCCCATGGGCGCCATGCTGGCGGCGGAGCCGGTCTCCGACGTCTTCCAGAGGGGCGACCACGCCTCCACCTTCGGCGGCGGCCCGCTGGTTTCGGCGGCGGCCCTCGCCTCCATCGGGGCGATCAAAAGCGAGCGGCTTGTAGAACGTTCGGAGGCGATGGGCGCGTACCTGCGGTCGCGGCTTTCGGAGGAGATCGACGCCCGCGAGGTGAGGGGCCTCGGGCTGATGGTGGGCGTGGAGCTGGAGGCGAACTGCCCCGAGATCGTCAGCGCGGCCCGGGAGCGGGGCGTCCTCCTCAACGCCACCAGCGAGCACGTCCTGAGGATGGTCCCGCCCCTGGTGGTGGGAAGAGAGGAGATCGACCGCGTGGTGAAGGTGCTTGGCGAGATACTCGAAGAACCTTAGGCCCTGCCTGGGGCAGCTGAGGCCTTACGTCGCGGGACGGGGAATTCAGGAGATCGCGGCAAAGTACGGCATTTCGCCGGACGCGATCGTGAAGCTCGGGTCCAACGAGAACCCCTACGGTCCCAGCCCGAGGGTCTTGGAGGCGATGGGCTCCGTCAGGCCCGAGAGGTACCCCGAGCCTGAACGGCTCATCGACTCCCTGGCCGATTACGCGGGGTCTGACCCTGAAAACGTCCTCATCGGGGCCGGGATGGACGGGGTGATGGACACGGTCACCAGGCTCTTCCTCGACCCCGGCGACAGGACCGTCATCTACACCCCCACCTTCAGCTACTACGAGATCCTGACGGTGACGGCCGGAGCCGATCCGGTCTTCGTCCGGCGGGGTGAAAACTTCGAGGTGCCGACGGAGGTGCCCGATGGCGTCAAGATCGTCTTCATCTGCTCGCCGAACAACCCCACGGGAGACCTGATCTCAGAAAAAGACCTCAGGGCGATCGTCGAGACGACCGACGGGGTAGTCTTCCTCGACGAGGCCTACGCCGAGTTCAGCGACCAGAACTTCCTCTCCCTCGTCGGGGAGTACGAGAACCTGGTGGTGGGAAGGACCACCTCCAAGGCCTTCGGCCTCGCCGGGATGAGGCTCGGCTACGCCGTCGCCCCCGACTGGATCGCAAAAGAGTACAGGAGGGCGGCCCCCCCCTTCTTCGGCGTGACGACGCCATCGGTGGCGGCGGGGATCGCCGCCCTGGACGACCTCGATTACATGAGGCGGTCTGTCAAGGCCATCCGGGAGGAGAGAGACCGGCTGTGGGGAGCGATCCCCGAGTTTTGCCCCTCGGGCGGAAACTTCCTCTACCTTGAGACGGCAGAGCCCTCGGGGAGGGTGGCGGAGAAGATGCTCCGGCGGGGCGTCATCATCCGGGACTGCTTCTCCTTCCGGGGGGCGGGCGACCACGCCGTCAGGGTGACGGTGGGAACCCCCAGAGAGAACGACCGGTTCCTCGAAGCTTACGGTGAGGTATGCGGATCGCCCTGACCGGGACCGCCGGGACCGGCAAGACGACCGTCGCAAACCTCCTCCCCTTCAGGGTGATCGACATCAACGCCCTGGTGAGGGACGAGGGGCTCTCCCTGGGGACGGATGAGGATCGAGGCTGTCTGATAGCCGACGTCGACTCCCTGGCGAGGCGGGTCGAGGAGCTGGCCCCGGAGGATGACGAGGAGATGGTGATCCTGGAGGGGCACTTCTCCCACCAGCTCGCCAGCGAGGCGATAGTCCTTCGGACCCGACCAGCGGTCCTGAGAGAGCGGCTCGCCCGAAGAGGGTACCCCGAGAAGAAGATCAAGGAGAACCTGGAGGCGGAATTCCTGGACGTGATCCTGGTGGAGGCGACGGAGTGGTGCGAAAGGGCGAGCGAGATCGACACCACCCGGCGTTCTCCGGAGGAGGTGGCTGAGCTGGTGGTGGGGATACTGCGCCGGGAGATCGAGATGCCTCCGGGAAAGATCGACTGGACTGGAGAGATGGAGTTTGACCCTTGACGACCTGAGATCGAAGTTCCTGATCGTGACGGAGCCCCTCGCGGCGATGGCAGAGAGGGCCGGGGCATCTCCCAACCTGATCTCCCTCCTCTCTCTCTTCTTCGCCCTGGCCGCAGGGGGGTTCTACTATCTCTCGGCCGGGGACGCCGCCCTCCTCGGCCTGGCAGCCCTGATGGTCCTCTTGAACTCGGCCTTCGACGCCGTCGACGGAGCCCTCGCCCGGAGGACGGGGCGGGCGGAGCCGAAGGGCGACTTCCTCGACCACGTCATCGATAGGTACGCGGACATGGCGATCCTGGTGGGGATAGTCCTGGCGGGCTACGTCTCAGAGGCGGTGGGGATCTTCGCCGTGATGGGGGTCCTCCTCACCAGCTACCTCGGGACCCAGGCCCAGGCCCTGAGGCTCGGCCGCCTCTACGGAGGGATCATGGGCCGGGCCGACCGCCTGACCCTGATCCTCGTTGCCACCGTCGCCAACGCCCTCTTTCCAGAAGACCTGGCGGGCCTCTCGATCCTGGGGTGGGCGATGATCCTGATCACGCTGGCGAGCCACGTCACCGCCCTCCAGAGGATCTTCCTCATCTGGAGGCGGCTTTAGTTCTCGTCTTCGGGAGGTTCTCCCTCAGGCCTTCTAGCTTCGCAGGCGGAGGATCTCTGTCATCTTCCCGAGGTGCCAGGCGATCTCTTCCATAAATTTCAGAAAATCGGCCTCGATCTCCGTTTCTCGTCCCAAAACCAAAAGGCCTCTTCGTTCTTCGTTGCAAAAGGGCGTCGAAGCCCAGAATGCCGGGCGATCTCCCTCGACCGCCATCTTCGTCCCGGCCTTCTTCAGAAGCTCCTCGGCGTCCACCTGGTCGGCAAAGCTCATCAGAACCTCCAGGGGCCCCTCCAGGGCTCTCAGGACCAGCTTTCCATCTTCCAGGAGAAATACGCCCCCCACATCAAACCCCTTCAGCCCGGCCATCAGCTCGGAGAGCGCCTCTCTCATGAGCTCCTCCTCATTCCCCCGAAAGTCGATGGCCTTGAGGGCGAGGGAGTAGAGGATCGAGAGCCTGATGTTTCCCATCAAGAGGTCCTTTTCTCCCTCCTTCCTCTCGGTTATGTCCACCAGGCTTCCGAGAACCCACCTCTCCTCCTGATAGTCCAGGGGCACGATCCTCGCTTCGACCCATCTTTTGGACCCATCCTTCCTGACGATCCTGAACTCGTGGACGATCGACCTTCTCGGGCCGACATCTTTAGCGGCCCCCTCCACGCACTCGAAGGACTCGGGGTCGGCGAGGCTCCAGAAGTGCTCGCCCATCAGGTCCTCCTTTTCGCAGCCGAAGATCTCTCCGAACTTGGAGTTGACCATCTTGAAGCAGCCGTCCTGGAGGACGTATATCCCCGTGGGCGAGTTATCCAGGATGTATCGCGAGACCGTCTCGGACCGCTCCACGTCCCTCTTCATCCTCCGCTCCTCTGACCGAAACCTCGCCTCGGCGATCAGCGCCTCGAAGATGGTGGGGAGGCTCCTCAGGCTGTCGACGCTCTTTATAACGAAGCTGGTGGCGAACTTCTCGTAGGCCACCACCTGCAGCTCCTCCGTCCCCCGTCCCGTCACCATGACCACGGGGACGTCCTGGTCGGCCCTCCGGATCTCCTCCAGGACGTCGATGCCGCTTATGCCGGGGAGGGCAAAGTCCACCGAGACCAGGTCGTATCGGGTCTTTGAAGCCTTATCGAGCCCCTCCTCTCCTGATGTGGCGATGTCAGCGAAGAACTCGTCGTGCTTTGAAAACCCGAGGAGGATCAGCTCGACGTCGTTGGGGTCGTCCTCAATGATCAGGATTCGGTAAGGGTTCGTCATGGATTCCCGCCCTTCGTCTCGTCTCCCAAATATTCAATCTCCTTCGATTAGTATCTTCCCTTTCTCGATTCTCAAAGGGTGGTGAGGTCGGCGGGGATAGAGTTATCTATTCCTCAAGACAACCGGCTTCTCATACCGGATTGGGGGCATCGTAACGAAAAAGTCCTGGCTTTTGATCCTCTTCTTTCTCTTCCATCTCGGCCTCTCCGAGGTCCATGCCGAGACCCTGGTCGTCGACCTGAGCGGGGGCGGGGAGTTTTCGACCATAAGGAAGGCCGTCAATGCTGCAAAACCCGGCGACGAGATCCTGGTCCGTCCCGGATACTTCAAGGAGGGGGAGATCCCCGTCCGCCAACAGGTCGCCATCGTCGGGGTCCCGGGCTCGGTGACCCTCGAGGGGGGGTTTGTGGTGGAGGCGTCCGGCTTCTCCATCTCTGGCTTCGATATCAGGGGCTTTGGGAGGGGGGTCGGCGTCGAGCTGAAATCTCCCGGAAACACCATCGAGGGCTGCACCATAATGAACTTCTCGACGGGGGTTCTCTCCGAATCTTCGAACAACCTCATCCTCGGCTCGGCCATCGAGGGGTGCTCCGTCGGGGTCCGGCTCATGGACGGATCCGACGATGCCGTCATCGAATCAGAGATCAGGGCCGTCCTCGGCGCTGAGGTGGTGGAGTCCCGGGGCTTCTCCATCTCCAACTGCACCATATCCGGCGTTTCTATCGCGAACTCCACGGGGGGCACCGTCAACGGCTCCGTCTTCGTCGCCGAGACGGGGGTCGAGATCTCCAACTCCGACGGCAACGTGATCGTAGGAAACAACTTATCCTCTCCCGAGAGGGGGATAGTGGTCCGAGGATCGAAGAATAACCAGATCCTGGATAACGCCGTCTTGCGAGCTCGGGCCGGGGGCATCATCCTCATGGGCTCCGAGAACAGCTCGGTCGTCAACAATTCGGCCCGGGAATGCAACATCGGGATCATTCTGAAGGACTCTTTTTATAACCGGATAGAGAAGAACCTCCTGGCCGAAAGCCAGGGCGCTGGAGTCCGGCTGGAGGGATCGAAAAATAACGAGATCTCAGGAAACCTCTTCATCGATAACGTCGGAGGTCTGATCTTGAAATCGGGTTCCATCGAGAACTCCATCGAAGATAACCAGCTTCTCCGAAACGAATTGGGTCTATCCATCCTGGGATCGGGAGGGAACGTCCTTCGGGGGAACCGGATGGACCTGAACAGGCACGCCGTCAGGGTCGATCGGGAAAACCTCTCGACACCCGACGACGTCCCCTTCCGCCAGGACTTCGACTCCTCCAACTCCGTCGATGGACGGCCCGTCTGCTACCTCGTCGACGGTCGGGACCTGGCGCTCGTGGGAGAATGCGGCCTCCTCGCCCTGGTGGGGTGCGAGAACGTCACCGCCGAGGATCTATCCATCTCCAACAATAGCGTTGGCGCCCTCATCGTCAACTCGACGGATTGCCTGGCCAGAAACGTCACCCTCTACGGAAACGAGGCCGGAGTCCGGATGCTGAACGCCGCCGACTGCAGGATCGAGGAGAGCCGAGCCGATAACTGCACCTCCGGCTTTTTGGTCGAGGGAGGTGCCAGAGCCGATCTCCTCGGCTGCACCGCCCTCGGCTCTTCCGACTTGGGGTTTGATATCGTGGACTCGGAGGGGGCGGTCCTTAGGGGTCTTGAGGCCTCGGAGGGCGGGGTTGGCATATCGCTTCTCAACTCTTCGAGCTGCATGATCCTTTCGTCCACGGTGACGCGAAACGATGAGGAGGGGATAAGGCTGATGAGATCTCCGAAATGCGTCCTGAACCAGAACAGGGCCTCCGAGAACCGGCGGGGGATAAGCGCTTCGGGCTCAGAGGGGGCGACGGTGATCAGAAACGACCTCTCCTCCAACCGGGAGGCGGGGATCGCCCTCGACCAGCTCTCGATGGCCACGGTCTCGGGGAACGCGGCCATCGGAAACGGGGACGGCGTCTTCCTCCAGTCCGTCTCCGGCGCGAAGATCGAGGGGAACAACCTGAGCAAGAACAGCCGCTACGGCCTGAGGATGAGCTACTCTCGGGACGGGAAGGTCGTCGGAAACTCCTTCGTCCAGAACGGGCTTGGAGGAGCGAGCCTGATCGACTGCACCGGCTGCTCGGTATACCACAACAACTTCATCGAGAACGGGGATTCGATGATGCCCCAGAACGCCGTCGACAACGGGGATAACGCCTGGGACGGGGGGCCAGAACTGGGCGGAAACTACTGGAGCGATTTCGCCGTCGCCGGAACCCCGGGGTCGTGTCCCAAGAAGGTCCCCGCGAAGGGGACGGACAGGTACCCCTTTGGAGACCCCGACGGATGGAAGTAGCTTTGCAAAAAGGAGATGATGAGACGACGCAAGAGATCGACGATCTGGACATCGCCCTCATCAGGGCCGCCCAGGAGGGGATAAAGATCTCCCCAAGGCCTTACCAGGCTCTGGGGGAGACGCTATCCATCGGCGAGGAGGAGGTGTTGGAGAGGCTGAGCCGCCTCCGTGAGGAGGAGGTGATCAGGAGGTTTGCTGCCACCATAGGTCACAGGGCCCTGGGGATCGTGGCCAACGCCATGATAGTCTGGAGCGTACCAGAAGAGGACGTGGAGAGGGTCGGAGGGATCATGGCCTCCTTCGACGAGGTGACCCACTGCTACGAGCGCCCCTCGACTGCTAAATGGCCCTACAACCTATATTCCGTCGTCCACTCCTCCTCTCGGAACGAGTGCCGGAAGGTCGCCGCCGAGATATCCCGCAAGACCGGAGTCGACGACTACCAGGTCCTCTTCAGCGAGAGGGAGTTCAAGAAGACGGGGGCCCGGATCTGAAGGGCCACCTCCCCCTCCTCCTGGATCTGTCGGGCCGAAAGGTCGTGATCTTCGGCGGCGGGGCGGTCGGCGAGAGGAAGGCGCGGCTCTTCTCGCAGCACGCACGGGTGACGGTGGCAAGCCAGGACTTCTCCCCCGGCCTCATCGAGATGGCGAAAGATGGATCGATCGAGCTATTCAGGGCCAGCCTCCCTTCCGGTGCCGACGACCTTCTCCGGGACGCCTTCATCGCGATCCCCGCCACCAGCGATCCGGACCTGAACATCGAGCTCGATGAGAGGGCGAAGGGGTTGGGGGTCCTGGTGAACAGGGTCGACGGCGTCGGCGAGGTGGTCGTCCCCTCGGTGATCAAAAGGGATCCCGTACTCGTCGCCATATCTACCTTTGGGGAGAGCCCGGCGCTCTCCAAGCTTCTCCGCGAAAGGATTGAAGAGGTCCTGGGCGAGGGGTACGCCGATATGGCCCGCATCCTCGGGGAGATGAGGGGGGTCCTGAAGGAGCGGGTACCGGAGCAGGCCGAGAGGAGGAGGATCCTCCTGGAGATCATCTCAGACGAGGGGGTATGGAGGCTCCTCCCCGAGTCCTACGAAAAGGCCTATAAGAGGGCCGGAGAACATCTCCCCCTCAATGAGCGAGATAGCCTCGATGCTGGTGACCCATCGGAAGGCGAAGATCGACGATATTGAGCGGGCCTGGCACGGCGACCTGGAGACGCTTCTATCCTGGATATCGTCCCACGAGCTGGTGGAGGAGTGCGCCGTCCTCAAGACCTGCAACCGGGTCGAGATCTACGTCGTATCGCCGCGGGGGGAGAAGGTCCTCTTCGAGCTGGCCAAGAAGGCCCGGGTATCATCGCGCATCATCGATTTTCAGGATCACGACGAGTCTCTTTTGCACCTTCTCCGTCTCGCCTCGGGGCTGGAGTCGATGATCATCGGCGAGGACCAGATCCTAGGCCAGATGAAAGAGCTCTACTCGATGGCGAAGGAGGCTGGCACCACCGGCTGGACCCTGGACGTAGCCTTCAAGAAGGCGATCTCGGTCGGAAAGCGGGTCCGTCGCGAGACTCGGATCAACGAGAGGTCGATCTCCGTCGGCTCTGCCGCCGTCGACCTCGCCGAGGAGATCCTGGGAAGCCTGGAGGGGAAGTCGGTCCTGGTGATCGGGGCCGGGGATACGGGGACGTTGATCTCGAAGGCCCTCCTCTCAAGGAACATAGGCGAGCTCTTCGTCACCAACAGGACCTTCGGCCGGGCCCTCTCCCTCGCCGCCGGCCTTGGGGCCGAGGCCGTCCCCTTCGATCGGATGAAGGAGATGATCGGGACCTCGGACCTGGTGATCAGCGCCACCTCCGCCCCCCACTACATCTTGAGGCGGGACGACCTGGAGGAGGTGATGGCGCGGAGGACGAAGGGGACGCTGTTGATGATCGATATCGCTAACCCCCGGGACATCGCCGAGGATGTAGGCGAGATCCCCGGCGTCGAGCTCCGCAACATCGACGCCCTCCGGGAGATCAGCGCCGAGAACATGAGGCTGCGGATGGCCGAGATGGAGCGGGCTGAATTGATCATCGCCGAGGAGCTGGCCCTCCTCAAGGCGAAGTACAAGAGAAAGAGGGCCGAGGAGCTTTTGGGGATGATCTACTTCCAGGCCGAGGAGATCAAGGCCCAGGAGTGCATGAAGGCGATGAACAAGCTCGGGGCCCGCCATACGTTGGGGGAGGTCGAGGAGAGGGTTCTGATGGACATGAGCCACTCCATCGTGAACAAGATCTTCGCCGAGCCGACGAAGGTTCTCCGAAAGGCGGCGGAGCGGGGGGACGAGGAATGTCTGAGGTTTGTCGAAGAGCTATTCGGGCTGGAGGCAGAAGATGAGAAGGATGCGTAGGCTTCGTAAACCGGGGATAAGAAGGATGGTCGCCGAGACGAAGGTCTCGGTGGACGACCTGATCATGCCCCTCTTCGTGGACGAGCGGCTGGCTGCGCCGATGGAGATCGGGTCGATGCCGGGCCAATCGAGGCACTCCATCGAGAGCCTCGCGAGAGAGGTCGAGGAGCTGGAGGAGCTGGGGGTTCCGGCGGTGATCCTCTTCGGCCTTCCCAAAGAAAAAGACGAAATGGGCTCAGGAGCCTGGGACCCCGCGGGGGTCGTCCAAAAAGCCGCCGAGCGGATCAAGGAGACGACGTCGAAGGTCGTCGTCATCGCGGACCTCTGCCTCTGCGAGTACACCAGCCACGGCCACTGCGGCGTCATTCGAGACCAGGAGGTCTTAAACGACGAGACCCTCCCCCTGCTGGGAAAGACCGCCGTCTCCCAGGCGAGGGCGGGGGCGGACGTCGTCGCCCCCAGCGGGATGATGGACCACATGGTGGCCGCCATTCGGGCCGCCCTGGACGATGAGGGGTTCTGTGACACGCCGATCCTCTCTTACGCCGCCAAGTACGCCTCGTCCTTCTACGGCCCCTTCAGGGAGGCTGCGGAGTCGGGGTACGCCTTCGGCGACCGGTCCGGCTACCAGATGGACCCCGCCAACGCTTTAGAGGCGCTGTGGGAGGTGAGGCTCGACATCGAGGAGGGGGCGGATATGGTGATGGTGAAGCCCGCGATGCCCTACCTCGACGTCCTCCGGATGGTGAAGGACGAGTTCGGGATGCCGACAGCCGCCTTCCAGGTCTCCGGCGAGTACTCGATGATCATGGCCGCGGCGGAGCGGGGCTGGATCGACGGCGAAAAAGCGATGCTGGAGGCGCTGACGTCGATCAAGCGGGCCGGGGCGGACATGATACTGACGTACTACGCGAAGGAGTTTGCGAAGAAGCCGAACGAGTGAGCGAGGAGTCTCGGTCCGAAGATGTGCGAAGATGTGGTGGTAATCGAGCCCTCCGATTTTGGGCGGGACCTGGAGGGTCTGGTTCCAATGGCCGCTTTAAATTTTGCCCAGGCCGAAGGGCAGAGGGCGATTCCAGCCATCGCCAAAAATCCGGATCTTCTTCTGGCGATCGAGAGGGCGGTCAGGCAGGTTCCCACCCGGCATCAGCTCTTCCTCGGCGACAGCAGGTTCATGGATGAGGTGCCAGACGAGAGCGTCCATCTGGCGGTCACCTCACCGCCCTACTGGACCCTCAAGGAGTACCCCGCCAGCGAGGGGCAGCTCGGCTCCGTCGAGGACTACGAGGAGTTTCTCGAGGAGCTGGACAAGGTCTGGCGGAACGTCTTCCGGGTTCTCGTCCCCGGCGGCCGCCTGGTGGTTGTCGTCGGGGACGTATGCCTTCCGAGGCGCTGCTTTGGACGACATGTGGTCTATCCCCTCCACGCCAGCATCCAGGAGAGGTGCAGGAAGATCGGCTTTGACAACCTCGCGCCGATAATCTGGTACAAGATCGCGAACGCCAGATTCGAGTCGAACAACGGATCGAAGTTTTTGGGCAAGCCATATGAGCCGAACGCCATCGTCAAAAACGACATAGAGTATATATTATTTCAGAGAAAGCCGGGAGGGTATCGAAAGCCCTCTCAGGCCGCTCGCCTCCTCTCGGTGATCCCCGAGGATCTTCACAAGGAGTGGTTCCAGCAGATCTGGACGATCACGGGGGCATCGACGAGAAAACATCCCGCCCCCTTTCCTCTTGCCCTTGCTGAGAGGCTTGTCAGGATGTTCTCCTTCGTCGGAGATACGGTTCTCGACCCCTTCATGGGCACGGGAACCACAAACCTGGCCGCTGGTCAGTGGGGTCGAAACAGCGTGGGATTCGAGATCGAGCCGACGTATTTTGAGATGGCCTCAAATCGTCTCAACAAGATCAAAAGAAAGCAGCTTACTCTGGATTTTGACGGCTTCTAGAGGGTGAGATTATCACAGATTTCGCTGGGGAACTCGTTTTCTCGGACGCTGTGAGGACGTTCTGGCAGATCAGAGATCGGCAGATAATGGACCAAGAGAGTCGCGGCGGGTCTGACCAGGGGGCGCGGAGCGCTGTCACCGGCGGAAAGCAGATGGACGGATTTGTCCGGAAGATCATCGAGCTGATTAAGGCAAGCGGCATCGATGAGGGGAAGATCTATACGAAAAAGACCCACCTGCCCGGATTCTTCCGGCCGGCGAAGGGATGGGATATCGTGGTGGTAGTCGATGGAGAGCTTCAGGCTATGATCGAGCTCAAGTCTCAGGTGGGCCCGTCATTTGGAAACAACTTCAACAACCGCACCGAAGAGGCGATGGGCACAGCCCTGGACATCTGGACCGCCTACAGGGAAGGTGCCTTCCGCGGATCGCCTGCTCCCTGGCTTGGGTATCTGTTTTTGCTGGAGGACTGCCCAGGATCAAGAAGCCCGGTCAGAACTCAAGAGCCCCACTTTCCCGTCTTCGAGGAGTTCCGAGGCGCTTCATACGCCAAGAGGTATGAGCTATTCTGCCGAAAGCTGGTACGAGAGCGTCAGTACAATGCTGCCTGTTTCATCATTGCAGATCGCGAAAAATCGAACTCTGCCGAGAACTACGTCGAACCGGCAGAAGACCTATCTGCAAACCTCTTTTTATCTCAGCTGACTCGCCATGTGGGCGACCGAAGGTAGGATCAGTTTTTAGGTAAGAAATCTGCAATTTCAACTCCGCCACCACGGCAATGGCGTCCATCTCCCCCAAGAACTCCGGCCGAGCGAGCCCTGCGACGAAGGCGGCGGCGATCGCCGGCGGGTCGGGCCGCTGGGTCCAGGCCCGCTGGAACGGCTCTAAGGCCTGCCGGGGCGTCAACGAACTCGTTGCCACTTCGAGGAGACGTCAGACGCCATCTAAACGCTCTGTTAAGGCTGGGGTCCAGAGGACTTATGGGCGAAGATAAAGACGGAAAGCTTCTCGCCGTCTTTCCTCTACAAACTCTGAAGCACTTCCCCGATGTCCAGGCACTCGACTTGGCCATACGCCACAACCGCATCCAGGCCAAGCTCGACCGTGCCTATCTAAAAACTACCTCGTTTTTCTGAAAACATACCTCAAAAACAGACTGAATAGTTATGATGGGTTAGTGATTGATTAATGATAATCGTTTGAGTGCTGGCTTTGTTCAATCCGGATATTGGTAAGCATTTATGGCCAGGAATGACAGTTCCTAGCAGATTGAGTGAGGCCATAATACCGAAATATTTTTAACTTAGGAATTCATAAACATATTAGGTGGTTTGATGAGACTGAAAGCAGTTTTATGCGCACTGATGCTTACAGCGATGTCGATGCCGGCTATAGCGGACGATTTAATGGCCCCCATCTCATTGTCTGGGGTATCCAGTGATTCGGCAGCGGGACAAGTGGTGTGGATGCCAGCTGGGCAGATGGTATCAATATTACCGATTCACGCGGCATCAATGTACGTAGTGCCATGGTCTGCCTCGTCCCACGCCAAGGAACCGATACAACTGTCGGGATCTGGATTATACTTTACCCCAAAAGGATGGTATCCTCGGACTTCTTTTGGGGGCGGTGGAGCAGGGATTAATGTTGACTGGCTGCCCGGTATCTGAGCGCAGACGTTTCTAATGCTTGGATGCGGACCGATGATCGAGTCGGTGCTATCCCGCCCCCAGGTAAGGGGGCGGAGACCTAGGCCATCAGATGGGCCGCCCCTCCTCCGCCACCACGGCGACGGCGTCCATCTCCACCAGAAACTCCGGGCGCGCGAGCCCCGAGACGATGGCGACGGTGATCGCCGGCGAGTTGGGCCGCTGGCCTGCGGCCCGCTGGAACGGCTCGGAGGCCGGCCAGGGGGTCAACAAACCCATGGCTCCTCCGAGGATACGGCGAATAGTATCCAGAGGCGCTGCTAAGGCTGGGGTCCAGAGGACCTACAGTCGAAATGAGAAAGGCAAGCCCC
>Ga0116202_10001290_pt1 | contig 14677 bp, 15 predicted proteins | sample LakKivw325mmetaG_FD_94479 | JGI IMG/M metagenome (GOLD analysis project Ga0116202, IMG submission 94479) | Anoxic lake water microbial communities from Lake Kivu, Rwanda to study Microbial Dark Matter (Phase II) - Lake Kivu water 325m metaG | ecosystem: Environmental > Aquatic > Freshwater >...
CGGCTGACGGGGGTCGAGTTCCTGGAGCAGAGCGAGACGCCGGGGCTTGGCGCGCGGATCGAGGAGCCGTGGTTCAAGGCGCAGTTCAAGGGCAAGAAGGGGCCGTTCGAACTCGTGCCGGAAGGCGCGCCCGACAAGGAAAATGAATTCGACGCCATCACCGGGGCGACAATCACCTCCAAAGGCGTGCGGGATTTGGTGAATGCCTGCGTGGGGAGAAATGGAACAGACCACGGACATTAGACCACAGACTACAGACTACAGACTACAGATCACAGACCATGAAAGGTAAGACGGCAAAGGTGTTTCTGGCGAATCTGGGGGTGGATAACCCTGTGTTCGTGCAGATCCTGGGCATTTGCTCCACGCTGGCGGTGACGAACGTGGTCAAGAACACGCTGGTCATGTGCCTGGGCCTGATCTTCACGACGGCCCTGTCGAGCTGGACGGTCTCGGTATTGCGCCGCTGGATTCCCTCGCGCACCCGGATGATGGTCGAGGTCATGATCATCGCCGGCTATGTGATCGTGGTGGACATCGTCCTGCGCGCGTTCCAGCCGGAAGTCTCGCGGCAACTGGGGCCCTATGTGGGGCTGATCATCACCAACTGCATTGTCATGGGCCGCGCGGAGGCGTTTGCGCTCAGCAACCGTCCCTGGCTTTCGCTCGTGGACGGCGCGGCGGCCGGGGTGGGCTATTCCTATGTCCTGCTGCTGATTGCCATCGTGCGCGAGTTGATGGGCTCGGGGACCGTCTGGGGGATCCGTGTCCTCGGCGCCTGGTGGACCAACTGGTCCATCATGGTCATGGCGCCGGGCGCGTTCTTCGTGCTGGCGCTGTTCATCTGGCTGATCCGGGCGAAGGTCCTGAAGCAGCCCGGCGCCGGGAAAGGAGCGGGCCAATGAATGGGACATGGCACCTGCTGACGATCCTGGTGACGGCGGTGTTCACCAGCAACATCCTGCTGACGAACTACCTCGGGATGTGTTCCTTCCTGGCGGTGTCCAAGGAGGTCAAGACCTCGCTCGGGCTGGGAACGGCCGTGGTATTCGTCATGGCGGTCACCTGTCCGCTCAACTGGATGATCAACGCCTGGGTGCTGGAGCCCCTGCACCTGGATTACCTGCGGTTCATCGTGTTCATCGTGGTGATCGCGGCGTTTGTCCAGGTGCTGGAAATGATCATCGAGCGCGTGTCCGAGACGCTGTACGCCAACCTCGGGATCTTCCTCCCGCTCATCACGGTCAACTGCGCCATCCTGGGGGCGGCGCTGTTCATGATCATCCGCAAGTACACGCTGGCGGAGTCGTTCCTCTACGGGGCGGGCAGCGGGCTGGGCTGGGCGCTGGCCATCCTGGCGATGGCGGGCATCCGGCAGGAGAAGGTCAACCAGAGCAAGCTGCCGCGGGGGTTGGAGGGACCGGGCATCGCGCTGGTGGTGGCAGGCATCATGGCGCTGGCATTCATGGGATTCTCGGGCATGGGAGGCGGCAACTGACGCCATGATGACGGCATTCCTCATCGGCCTGGGCGTGATGTGCGCGATGGTCCTGCTGATGACCCTGGTGATCCTGGTGTGCGACGCCACCATCGCCAACTATGGCCCCGTGCAGATTGTCATCAACGGGGACAAGGAGGTGACGGTCGAGGGGGGGCGGCCGCTGCTGTCGGCGCTGAAGGACCGGCAGATCTTCATTCCCTCCGCCTGCGGCGGGCGGGGCTCGTGCGGGATGTGCAAGGTGCGGATCCTGGAGGGGGCGGGGGACCCGCTGGCGACGGAGCTGCCGTGGCTCAACGCGCAGGAGCGCAGGGACAAGGTCCGCCTCTCGTGCCAGGTCAAGGTCAAGCGCCCCCTGCGGATCGAGATCCCGCCGGAGCTTCTCGATGTGCGGCAATACCGGACCACCGTTCTGCGCCTGCGCGACCTGACGTATGACATCAGGGAAGTGACGCTGCAACTGGCGCCCGGGGACCGGATTGATTTCAAGGCCGGGCAGTTCATCCAGTTCGAGGTGCCGCCCTACGCCCTCACGGACGATCCGGTGTACCGCGCGTATTCCGTCTCGTCCAGTCCCTCGACGCACGACCGGGTGGAGCTGGAGATGCGCCTGGTGCCCAACGGCATTTGCACCACCTACGTCCACAAGTACCTCAAGGAAGGCGATGCGGTGACCATCAACGGCCCGTACGGCGAGTTCCACCTGCAGGACAGCGACCGCGAGATGATCTGCGTGGCCGGCGGCTCGGGCATGGCGCCCATCAAGTCCATCCTGATGCGGCTGGACGAGCTGAAATCGCCGCGCAAGGTCCGGTACTTCTTCGGCGCCCGGACCGGGCGGGACCTGTTCCTGGTGGACGAGATGCGGGCGCTGGAGCGGTCGCTGCCCGATTTCCGGTTCATCCCGGCGCTTTCGGCGCCGGAACCCGGTTCCGGCTGGCAGGGCGAGACCGGGCTTATCCCGGCGGTGCTGGAACGGCATGTGACGTCGGTGGCGAACGCCGAGGCGTACCTGTGCGGCAGTCCCGGGCTGATCAACGCCACCGTGGCGGCGCTGAAGAGGAAAGGCATGCCGGAAGACCGCATCTACTTCGACAACTTTGGATAGGACGGGGGAATGGCCATGAAAGAGACGCCCCAGATGAAAAGCGCCCGCGCGAACATGCGGCCGGGCAAGCTCAGCCTGCCGGGCTTCCTCGGCGACGAACGCGACCTGGCGCGGCTGCTGGACGAGGACAACGAGGCCGTCAAGCGGCTGGGGTTGACCCACGCGGCGGTGGCCGCCCGCATGCGCGAACTGCGCGACGCGGGCGCGAAAGGGCTGGGGGAATTCATCGCCGTGGCGCCGCATTTCGACGTGCGCGTGGATTCCGTGCGCGGGCGGATGCCGTGCCCCTTCGGCGAGCGCGGCCTGTATCCCAAGACCAACGTCACGGTGCGCAACCTGGCGACGGGCCGGGACATCACCTACACGGATCTGCACATCCACCTGGTGGCGGCGCACGGGTTCTACGAGGGGCGGGGCACGCCCTACCGGCTGGAGCCCGCGGACCTGGCGGCCATTCTGGAGATCCGGCCGGCGAACAAGGAAGAGACACCATGAAACCGAGACCCTTTATTCACGAGGATTTCCTGCTCGAAAACGAATGGGCGCGCCGCCTGTACCACGGGTACGCGGAAGACCTGCCGATCATTGATTACCACTGCCACCTGCCGCCGGCGCAGATCGCGAACGACCACCGGTACCGCAACATCACCGAACTGTGGCTGGGCGGCGACCACTACAAGTGGCGGGCCATGCGCACCAACGGGGTGCCCGAGCGGTTCTGCACGGGCGACGCCACGGACCGGGAGAAATTCGACAAGTGGGCCGGCACGATGCCGTACCTGCTGCGCAACCCGCTCCACCACTGGACACATCTGGAACTGGCGCGGTACTTCGATATCCACGATCTGCTGAGTCCCGCCACGGCGGACGCCATCTGGACGGCCTGCAACACGCGGCTCCAGGAACCCGGCTCCACGGCCCGCGGCTTCCTGCGGCGCTCCAAGGTCGTGCTCGTGTGCACCACCGACGATCCCTGCGACGACCTGGCCCATCACCGCGCCGTGGCCGCCGACCGTTCGTTCCCCGTCAAGGTCCTGCCCACCTGGCGGCCCGACAAGGGGATGGCGGTGGAGACCCCGGCGGCTTTCAATGCCTGGGTGGACCGTCTGGGGGCGGCCGCGGGCATGGAGATCGGCACGTTGGACGAATACCTCGAAGCCCTGCGGCGTCGGCAGAAGGCGTTCCATGAGGCGGGCTGCCGCCTGTCGGACCACGGGATCGAGACCGTCTATGCCGAGGACTATACACAGAGCGGCGTGGCGGCCGATTTCCGCGCCCTCCGTGACGGGCGGGCGCTGGAGGCGGCGGCACAGGCGCGGTTCAAGTCCGCGATGCTGGTCGAGTTCGGCCGGCTCGACCACGAGTTCGGGTGGACGCAGCAGTACCACCTGGGCGCGCTGCGCAACAACAACTCCAGGCGGTTCGCCGCGCTCGGGCCCGACACCGGGTTCGACAGCATCGGCGACTTCGAGGTGGCCCGGCCGCTGTCCCGGCTGCTCGACCGGTTGGACCGCGAGGACCGGCTGCCGCGCACGATCCTGTACAATCTCAACCCCCGCGACAACGAGCTGCTGGTCACCATGTGCGGCAATTTCCAGGACGGGTCCGTGGCCGGCAAGATCCAGCACGGCAGCGGCTGGTGGTTCCTGGACCAGAAGGACGGCATGGAGCGCCAGATCGAAAGCCTTTCGCAATTAGGATTGCTCCGCCGGTTTGTGGGCATGCTGACCGACAGCCGGTCCTTCATTTCCTATCCCCGGCACGAGTATTTCCGCCGCATCCTGTGCAATCTCCTGGGCCGCGACATGACGGCGGGCCTGGTGCCCGCCGATGAAGCGCTGGTGGGCGGCATGGTGCGGGACATCTGTTACCGCAACGCCGCGCGCTATTTCGGGTTCGATCTGCCGGTGGAGCCGTAGGCACGGGCCTCACGAATGCAGCCGGCGGTATCCTGACGGGGAAAGGCCGAAGGTGGCCGTGAATTGACGGATGAAATGGCTGTGGTCGTAGAACCCGCATTGCACGGCGATCTCGGTGATCTTGGTGGAGGAGGCCGCCAGCATCTGGCAGGCCTTGTTCAGGCGCAGCCGGATGAGATACTGCATGGGTGTGACCTGGAACAGCGCCTTGAACCGGCGCTCGAACTGGCTCAGGGACAGGTGAGTCAGCGACGCCAGCCGGGGGACGGAAATGGACTCCGGGAAATGCTTGTCCATGTACTCCATGACCACAGCCATCTCCCGGTACCGGCCGGCGGTCACGGTGGCGCGGGTCAGGTCGCGGGTGAAACCCGCCAGACCGATCACCTCGCCCCGCGGATCGCGGACGGGAACCTTGGTGGTCACATGCCAGCTGATGCTCCGGTTGGCGTTGGGGACCAGTTCCACCCGGCTGGCCATGGGCTTGCCGCTGCGCATCACCTGCCGGTCGTCTCGTACGAAGTGGTTGGCCAGTTCCCGCGGCGAGAAGTCGTAGTCCGTCTTGCCGAGGATATCCGCCAAACGCCGGCCCCCCAGCATTTCCACGAATGCGGGGTTCGCGTGGACAAATTCGCTCTTCAGGTTTTTTACAAAGAAACTGACGTCCGGGAGGAAATCAAACAGCTTCATGGCCGAATGAATCAAGGGGGAATCATCCGCCGGGTCTGTCTTGCGCATGCCGGGAAAATACACAAACATGCGGGTTTCATGCAAGACGGTTCCAGCCCCCGATTCTACGATTTCGGAGTTTGGCGGGAAAGGTGTCTTCCGGGCAACCAGAATTCAAAAGGAGAGAACAGGATGAACGCATTCAGGAATGCGGGCGATATCAAGGTTGGTGTGGTGGGGTATGGCGGGGCCTTCAACATGGGACGCGGCCACTTGAACGAGATGAAGGCGGCCGGCATGACGCCGGTGGCTGTTGCGGAGATCGATCCGTCGCGCCTGGAGGCGGCCCGGAAGGATTTCCCGGGCATCGAAACGTACGCGACCGTGGACGAGATGCTGAAGCAGTCGTCGGTGAACCTGGTCGTGCTGATCACGCCGCACAACACGCACGCGGAATTGGCATTGAAGTGCCTTAAGGCAGGCCGGCATGTTGTCGCGGAAAAACCCCTGGCCATCACCACGGCCGAGTGCGATGCCATGATCGCGGCCGCGAAGAAGGCGAAGGTGGTGCTTTCCACCTATCACAACCGGCACTGGGACAACATCATCCTGGGCGCCATGAAACACCTCCGGGCCGGGGCGATCGGCGACGTCGTGCGGATTGATGTGGAGATGGGGCGCCTGGCCAAGCCCGGCGACTGGTGGCGGTCAAGCAAGTCCATTTCCGGCGGTATCCTCTACGACTGGGGTGTGCATATCTGCGAGTACATCCTCCAGATGACGAATGCCGGGATCGTCGAGGTCAGCGGGTATTCCTGGTCGGGAGTATGGGCCAGCCAGACGCGGTGGAAGAAGGACACGAACGAAGACGAGGCGCAGGTTGTGGTGCGGTTCGACAGTGGGGCCTGGGCGACCCTTCAGATGACGTCCCTGGACGCCCGGCCGAATCAACCCTGGTTCAAGGTGATCGGCGCCAAGGGCACGATGCTGCTGGACTGGAATGCCACGACGATCGTGAAGCAGGATGGCGACAATCTGGTCACCACGGTTGTGCCCAACCCCAAATCGGAGTGGCCGCGTTTCTACCAGAACGTTGCGGATCATCTCGTCAAGGGGGCCAAGCTGGTGATCACGGCCGAATGGTCGCGGCGCCCGATCCACATCCTGGATCTGGCCTGCCGCAGCGCCAAGGCGGGCTGTGCGATGAAGGCGAAATACAAGTAGGGAAACAACAACCGCTCTCCGAAGGAATGGCAGCGTACCAGAAAGGTCGCATGAGCAAGAAAGCATTGGTGGTGTGGGGCGGTTGGGACGGTCACACGCCGGAAGCGTCGGTGAAGGTGTTCATCCCGTGGCTGGAGAAGCAGGGGTTTGCCGTGGAAGTCTCGACGACCTTGGACGCGTATCTCGACGCAGAGAAACTCAAGGGGCTGTCGCTGATCGTGCCCTGCTGGACCGGGGGCAAGATCACGGGGGAGCAGAGCAAGGGGCTGCGCGAAGCCGTGGCGGGCGGAGTCGGTCTCGCCGGCTGGCACGGCGGCATCATTGATTCGTTCCGCGAGGATACGGAGTACCAGTTCATGACCGGCGGCCAGTGGGTGGCGCACCCGGGAAACAACATTCCGTCCTATGAGGTCAGGATCGCGGATCGGGAGCACCCGATCACGCGGGGCATCAAGGACTTCGTGCTGAAGGACACCGAGCAGTACTACATCCACTATGACCCGGGTGTGCAGGTGCTGTGCACGAGCACGTTCACCGGCGAGTACGGGGACAAGACGCTGTACAGGGCCGGGACGGTCATGCCTTTTGCCTACACGCGGGAGTGGGGCAAGGGCCGGGTGTTCGTGGCCTGCTGGGGGCATACGTACAAGGACTTCGAGGTTCCCGAGGCGCGCGAAATCGTGCAGCGCGGCTTGTTGTGGGCGGCGAAGTAACACAAAGAGGAGAGGCATCATGATACATCGGAAAGTGCGAATGGGCATGGTGGGCGGCGGACGGGGCGCGTTCATCGGCGCGGTCCACCGGATCGCGGCGGCGATGGATGGCCAGATCGAGTTGGTCTGCGGCGCATTCAGCGCCGACCCGGCCAAGTCCAAGGCGTCGGGCAAGGACCTTTTCCTGCCGGCCGGGCGTGTATACGGGTCGTATGCCGAGATGTTCAAGAGGGAGAAGGCCCTGCCTGAGGGTGAGCGCATGGATTGCGTCAGCATCGTGACTCCGAACCACATGCACTATCCCGTGGCGAAGATGGCGCTCCAGAACGGGTTCCATGTGATCTGCGACAAGCCCCTGGCGTTCAACCTCAAGCAGGCCGTGGCCCTGGCGGCGCTGGTGCGCAAGACGGGACTGCTCTTCTGCCTTACCCACAATTACACGGGTTATCCCATGGTCAAGGAGGCCCGGGAACGCGTCAGGTCCGGACAACTCGGAAAGATAAGGAAGATCGTGGCGGAATATCCGCAAGGCTGGCTCGCCTCCCGGCTCGAAGCCACCGGCCAGAAACAGGCCGACTGGCGAACCGACCCGAAGCGGGCAGGGATCAGTTGCTGCATGGGGGATATCGGAACCCACGCGGAGAATCTGGCGGAATACATCACAGGTTTGCGTATGGAGTCCCTGTGCGCCGACCTGACCACCTTTGTGAAGGGGCGCAAGCTCGACGACGATGGCAGTGTGTTGGTGCGCTTCCAGGGCGGGGCCAGGGGAATCCTGTTTGCCAGCCAGGTCTCCGTGGGCGTCGAGAACGGCCTGGCGATCCGGATTTATGGCGAGAAGGGCGGGCTGGAGTGGCATCAGATGGAGCCCAATACCCTGATCGTGACGTGGCCGGATCGGCCCCGGCAACTTGTGCGTACCGGCACGGGCAGCGTGATATCCGGGATGGCGCAAGCCGCCACCCGTGTTCCCGCGGGGCATCCCGAGGGATATCTGGAGGGCTTCGCCAATCTCTACCGGAATTTCGCCTCCGCCCTGCAGGCGCGGATGGCGGGGAAGAAGCCCGCCGCCTCGGCGCTCGACTTTCCCACGGTGGAGGATGGCGTTCGCGGCATGGCATTCCTGGAAGCGGTGGTCAAGAGTTCCGCAGGCCGGGAAAAATGGGTCAAACTTGCAAGTATGTGAGAAAACACAAGATCATGTGCTCTGAAACAGGAGTGGTTGAATTATGATCAGGATTGCGATCGTTGGAACTGGCGGGATGGCGAATGCGCATGCCGTGGCTTTTAAGGCGATTCGCGGCTGCAAATTGGTGGCCGGTGTTGATATTGATTCCGACCGCGTGAACGGGTTTTGCCGCACCCACGGGATTCCCGCGGCCTACGGGTCGGTGGCTGAATTGCTCGGGAAGTGCGATTTTGACGCCGCCTCGGTAGTCACCCCGGACCCGTTCCACGTGCCTTGCGCGTTGCCGCTGGTCAAGGCGGGGAAACATGTGCTGTGCGAGAAACCCATTGCGCCGACGGCGCCCGAGGGGCTCCGGCTCGTGAAGGCGGCTGAACGGGCGGGTGTGATCAACATGATCAACTTCTCCTACCGCAATAATCCGGTCCTGCACATCGCCCACGATCTGGTGGCGGCGGGCAAACTCGGTCGCATCCTGCACTTCGAGGCGCACTATCTGCAGACGTGGCTCTCCTCCCCGGTTTGGGGCGACTGGAAGACCACGCCCGCCTGGTTGTGGCGGCTCTCCACTGCCCATGGGTCGAAGGGCGCCCTGGGTGACGTTGGCGTCCATATCGTTGATCTCGCCACCTATGTCGCCGGCCAGAAGGTGACCTCGCTGAACGCCCGGCTGAAGACCTTTTCGAAGGCGCCGGGGAACCGCGTGGGCGACTACGTGCTCGACGCCAATGATTCCGCCTACCTGCGGGTGGGCCTTGCCGGCGGCGGGATCGGGGTTATCAGCACAACCCGGTGGGCCACCGGACAGAAGAACTCGCTGAACCTGGCGCTGTATGGAGACAAGGGCGCCCTGCGCCTCGATCTGGACAAATCGGGAAACGAGATGGAGGTGTGCATCGGGAAAAACGTGGCCGCGGCGCAATGGGAAACCTTGAAATGCCCGTCCCTGCCCAACATGTACGAACGCTTCATCCGGAGCATCCGGAGCGGCCGGAACGATGCGGCGGACTTCCGGCGCGGCTGGGAGGTCCAGAAAGTCCTGGACGCGTGTTTTGTCTCGGAGGAAAAGCGTGGAGATGTCGTTGTGCGTTGATAAAGATCGGAGGAAAGACCATGGCAAGATCAGTGACGTTGTTTACGGGGCAGTGGGCGGATCTGACGCTGGAGCAGCTCTGCCGGAAGGCGAAGCAGTTCGGCTATGACGGGCTGGAACTGGCCTGCTGGGGCGATCATTTCGAGGTCGAGAAGGCCGACGCCGCCTATTGCCGGCAGAAGCGGGAGTTGCTGGAGAAGAACGGATTGAAGGTGTTCTCCATCAGCGCCCACCTGGTGGGGCAGGCGGTGTGCGACCGGATTGACGAGCGGCACAAGAGCATCCTGCCGCCCCCTGTGTGGGGCGATGGAGATCCCGAGGGCGTCCGCCGGCGCGCGGCGAAGGAGATGATCAGGACCGCCAAGGCCGCCAGGATGCTGGGGGTCAATGTGGTCAACGGGTTCACCGGCAGTTCGATCTGGCCGCTGCTGTACGCCTTTCCGCCGGTTTCGGGGGCGATGGTTGACGCGGGGTTCAAGGACTTCGGCACGCGCTGGAAGCCGATTCTGGATGAGTTCCAGAAGGCCGGCGTGAAGTTCGCGCTGGAGGTTCACCCGACGGAAATCGCGTTTGATATCGTGTCGGCCGAGCGGGCGATCGAGGCGGTGGATGGCCATCCCGCGTTCGGGTTCAACTATGACCCCAGCCATCTGGGCTACCAGGGGGTGGACTACGTGGCGTTCATCGAGCGCTTCCGCGACCGGATCTTCCATGTGCACATGAAGGACGTGGGGTGGCGGCAGACGCCGGGGTTGTCCGGCGTGTTCGGCGGGCATCTGACGTTCGGCGATTCGCGCCGGTTCTGGGATTTCCGGTCGCTGGGCCGCGGCAACGTGGACTTCGAGCGGATCATCCGGGCGTTGAACGCGGTGGGGTATGCGGGACCGCTGTCGGTGGAGTGGGAAGACAGCGGCATGGACCGGGAGCATGGGGCGCGCGAGGCCTGTGCGTTTGTGAAAAAACTCGATTTCGCGCCCTCCGGCGTGGCGTTTGACGCGGCTTTTGAAAAGAAATAGATCCATGAATACACACCTCTGCACGCTGTTCTAGCGGTGCGGGTGGCGGAGAAGGCCGGGCGGACGCCGGAGACGGTGTCGAGCGACAACATCAAGAGTCTGGCGATGGTCTTCGCGGCTATAAAGAGCGCGGCCAAGGGCCGGGAAATCAAGGTGGAATGGTAAACCCAAAAAAGCGAGGCACACAATGACGGCGCATGAGAATCATCGGGATATCCGGATTGGAACACTGGTTAACGCGGGAAAGAATACCGGGGAGTATATTCGGCAGATCGTCCCGCACGGGTTTGAGAGTTTCTCGCTGACCTTCTGGAAGACGCTGGGCGGCACGGACCTGAAACGGCTGGCGAAGGAAGTCAAGGAAGCCATCGGGGGCCGGGACGCGGTCATCAGTTCGCTCGGGATCTACGGCAATCCTTTGGAGACCGGGGAGACGGATCAGGAGACGCGCAAGGGATGGGAAGCGTTGATTGACCATGCGCACCTGTTCGGCACGGACATTGTGGCGGGATTCGCCGGGCGGATTCGCGGCAAGCCGATCGAGGAATCCATCCCGCGTTTCAAGGAGGTGTTCGGGGCGCTGGCGAAGAGGGCGGCGGACAAGGGGGTGCGGCTGGCGTTCGAGAACTGCAGCATGGGCGGCACCTGGCAGAGCGGCGACTGGAACATCGCGCACAATCCGGCGGCATGGGAAATGATGTTCGACGCCGTGCCGGCGGACAACATGGGGCTGGAGTGGGAGCCGTGCCACCAGATGGTCAGCCTGATTGACCCGATGCCCCAGTTGCGCCAGTGGGTCGGCAAGATCTTCCATCTGCACGGGAAGGATGCCACGATTCTCTGGGATGTGGTGAAGACCCAAGGGGTGTACGGGAAGGGCTGCTTTGCGTTCCACCGGACGCCGGGATTCGGCGACAGCAACTGGACGGATATCATCAGCGAATTGCGCCGCGGCGGGTTCAAGGGGGCGCTTGACATCGAGGGCTGGCATGATCCAGTCTATCGCGACGACCTGGAAATGACCGGGCAGGTGCACGGATTGAATTATCTCAAGCAATGCCGCGGCGGCGCGTTTGTGCCGAATCCGCAGGTGTGAAGGGACAAGGGCAAGATCATGGCGATGACACACAAGGAGCGGGTGCTGAACACCCTGAACCGCAAGCCGGTGGATGCGCTGGCCTATGGCGATGGGTTGTGGGGTGAAACCCATGCGAAGTACGTGGCCCAGGGAAAGATGAAGGACGGCGAGGACGCGACCGCCCATTTCGACATGAGTTGGCGGGCTGGAGGCTGGTTTAACAGCACGGCGAACCTGGATTTCAAGGAAGAGATCCTGGAGGAGACGGCGGAAACCAAGCTCGTCCTCACGGGAAATGGCGCCACATTGCGCTGGTGGAAGGCCCGGTCCGGCACCCCGGAGCATGTGGATTTCAAGGTCAAGGAGCGAGCCGCCTGGGAAGACCTGATCAAGCCGCACCTGCTCAAGATGGACCGGCGCCGCATTCCGTTCGAGGGCTACCGGGCGAGCCGGGCGTTGGCGGCGCGGGAGCAGCGGGCGTTCTGCTGGGCCGGATTGGCGCCGTTCGAGCAGATGCACCCTGTGTGCGGGCACGAGTACATGCTGATGGGCATGGCGCTGGATCCCGAGTGGGTGCTGGACATGACGATGACCTACGCCCGCATGACGATCCTGCACCTGGAAACGCTCTTTGCCGAAGAGGGCTTGCCCGACTTCGTGTGGTTCTATGAGGACATGGGGTTCAAGGACAAGCCGTTCATGTCGCCGGCGATGTACGAGGAGCTGGTGATGCCCGGCCACAAGCTGCTGTTCGACTATGCGCACTCCAAGGGGCTCAAGGTGGTGGTGCATTCCTGCGGGTTTGTCGAGCCGCTGGTGCCGGGCCTGATCGGGGCTGGCATGGACTGCCTTCAGGCCATGGAGGTCAAGGCCGGGATGGACATGCCGAGGATCGCGGCGAAGTATGGCGACCGGATCACCTTCTGCGGAAACCTGGATATCCGGATCATTGCCAGCAACGACCGCAAGTTGATTGACGAGGAACTGAACCGCAAGATCGTGCCCGTATTGAAGGGCGGCAGCGGCTTTATTGTCCACTCCGACCATTCGATCCCGCCCGAGGTGGAGCACGATACGCTCCAGTGGTTCTTCCAGCGCGGCAGTTCGATTGTCAGCCGGTTGTAGGCGCATGCAGGCGTGAGTTGACTCCGTCCGGTGATCGGGTATCCTCTGCGCCATGAATATTCTCGTTGTGGGCGGAGGGGGCCGCGAGCATGCCCTCGTGTGGAAACTGGTCAACGACAGCCGCCGGCCGAAGGTGTTCTGCGCGCCCGGGAATGCCGGGACGGCGTCGCTGGCGACCAATCTGGGCATCGGGGCGGAGGATATCCCCGCGCTTGTGAAATGGGCGCGGGCGAACCGGCCGGACCTGGTTGTGGTGGGGCCCGAGGCGCCGCTCTGCGCGGGGCTGGTTGACCTGCTGGAGAAGGAAGGGATCAAGGCGTTCGGGCCCTCGCGGACGGCGGCGCAGCTCGAGGGCAGCAAGGTGTTCGCCAAGGACATCATGGTGGCCGCCGGGGTTCCCACGGCGCGGGCCAGCATGTTCACCGATGCCGGCCAGGCGCTGGAATTCGTGCATTCCATCGGCGCGCCGCTGGTGATCAAGGCCGAGGGGCTGGCGGCGGGGAAGGGCGTGACGGTTTGCGCCACGGTGGCCGAGGCGGAGCGGGCGGTGCGCGAGTCGCTTGTGGACGGCGTGTTTGGCGCCGCGGGGCATCGGATCCTTGTCGAGGAATTCCTCGAGGGCGAGGAGGCTTCGATCATGGCGCTGGCCGACGGCAGGCGGGTGGTGATCCTGGCGCCGGTCCAGGACCACAAGCGGGCGTATGACAACGACGAAGGGCCCAACACCGGCGGGATGGGGACCTATTCGCCCGCCCCGGTGGTTACGCCCGACATGTATCCGGCCATCGAGCGCGACGTGTTCGGGCCGACGCTGGCCGAGTTGGAGCGGCGGGGCATAGGCTACAAGGGGGTCCTCTACGCGGGGCTGATGATGACCAAGGCGGGCCCCAAGGTCCTGGAGTTCAACTGCCGCTTCGGCGATCCCGAGACGCAGGTGATCCTGCCACGGGTGGCGGGCGACCTGGTTCCCGCGCTGGAGGCGTGCGTGGATGGCACGCTGCGGCCGGAACTGGTGACGTGGCGCGAGGAAGCCTGCGTGTGTGTGGTGATGGCGGCGGGCGGCTATCCCGGAACGTACCGGAAAGGCGACGAAATCCGCGGCTTGCGGGAAGCGGCGGCGCTGAAGGATACGATGGTGTTCCATGCCGGCACGGCCTTGCGCGAAGGGCGCGTGGTGACGTCCGGCGGGCGTGTGCTGGGAGTGACGGCGCTGGGGCGGGATCTCAAGGATGCGGTGGACCGGGCGTATGAAGCGGTCACCCGCATCGGTTTTGACGGCGCCATGTACCGCACCGACATCGCCGCCAAGGCCTTCCGGCGGGGATAGCGGGCTGACGACTTGCCGGGACTGTGGTACTATTTGTGGTTGTGAAGCAATAGGGGTGAAATAGCTAGGAGGCACGCAGGCATGAGCAAGGTGGAAGTGGCTGTGGTGATGGGCAGTGATTCGGATTGGCCGTTGCTGGAGGATACGGTGGGCGTATTGAACCAGTTCGGCGTAGAATGCGAGGTGCGCGTGATGTCGGCCCACCGGACGCCGGATCTCGCGGCCGAGTATGCCAGGCAGGCGTCGGGGAAGGGGATCCAGGTGATCATCGCGGCGGCGGGCGGAGCGGCCCATCTGGCGGGCGTTATCGCCGGCCACACGACGTTGCCGGTTATCGGGGTTCCTGTGACGAGTACTCTCATGGGCGGGCTGGACTCGCTCTTGTCCATGGTGCAGATGCCGGCGGGCATTCCGGTGGCGACTGTGGCCGTTGGGAAAAGCGGCGCCACGAATGCCGGCCTGCTGGCGGTGCAGATCCTGGCGCTCGGCCGGGCGGATTTGCGGGAGAAGCTGCTGAAACACAAGAAGGCGATGGAAGAAAAGGTCAAGGCCGGCAACGAGCGCGTTCAAGCGGAAGTGGCGAAGAAGAGGTAAGACTTCAGAATTCAGTCCGGCCTCTGAGCGGTGCTCAGGTTTTTCGAGGAACTGAATGTCCAATATCCAACACGGAATGTCCAACATCCAAGTGGGAGAGAGTTGTGCGAATCAATGGACAACTGGC
>Ga0116202_10001293_pt1 | contig 14668 bp, 17 predicted proteins | sample LakKivw325mmetaG_FD_94479 | JGI IMG/M metagenome (GOLD analysis project Ga0116202, IMG submission 94479) | Anoxic lake water microbial communities from Lake Kivu, Rwanda to study Microbial Dark Matter (Phase II) - Lake Kivu water 325m metaG | ecosystem: Environmental > Aquatic > Freshwater >...
GATTGAGAACCGTGACGGATAGCATGAGGCCTGCTGAAAGTCCAATCAAGGCATCTCGCGCCCTGTGGCTGGTTGCCTTGATGAAGAACCCGAGCACGGCGCCCAAACTTGTGGCCATGCCCGCGAGAGTGCTCAGTAGGACTACCTGAGGATCTAACAAATGCGTCACCGCTTCAATGCACAATATCGAGTTGACGAACGAACATTCATGACAATGAATTTCGTGGAGTATCTGGATCTCAAGACGGGTGAGCAGGCAGGCGATGGAACGGGATCACGGACGCTTGATGGCATTGATCGTCAACCGGGTGGGAATCCGTGACGTGCGTCCTTGCAGGGCTCGGTCAAGCAGACTAGTCTGCCAGCCACATAGGCTTCGACGGCTTCTCCAAGATTGCTCACCGGGCCCGTCAACACTACGATTCCATGGTTTTGGAAAGCGGGTAGCCCTCTCGGCCCCATGCCCTTGACCACAAGCGCGTCAGGCTTGAGGCTCGCAACAATCGTCTCGGCTCCACCGTGGCCTCCAAAGTGCTCGCCCACATTTCTCTCAGATGTGATTGAGATGGCCCTGCCCTCAGCTGAAAGATCGATGACCGCGAACTCGGGGGCTCTTCCGAAATGTGGGGAGATTACTGACCGTTCAATGTCGAAGCTCTCAATCGGGATCACCAGTCTAACCATGCAAATCTCTTCTCCGCCGAAGCCCTTATTAGTTTATGAATATTTATTCGTTACTATGCCCAGGCCGAAGAAATGTCGATGGGTCTGGTGTGAACCATCCGTGAACTACTTCAAGCCCAGAGGCATACCCATGACTGCGCTGGAAAGGATCAGCTTAGCAGTGGACGAGCTGGAGGCACTCCGGCTTAAGGATCTAGAGGCACTGGAGCAGGAGCAAGCTGCCACTAACATGAACGTGTCTCAGCCGACATTTCATCGCATCCTAGAGTCTGCGCGTGACAAGGTTGCAGACGCCCTGGTCAACGGTAAAGCAATTAGGATTGAAGGAGGGGATTATGTCGTTAAGAAAGGCGCTCGTCTGTTCAAGTGTTATGACTGTCAGAATGAATGGCAGGAACCCCATGGAACCGGAAGACCAGGCAGATGCCCGAAATGCAACAGCACGAACATCCATAGAGCGCCAAGTGACAGAGGATACGCAAGGAGAGACGCGAGGTCGAGGGGAGGCCGGAGACGTGGACAGAACTAAGATAGCGCTACCCTGCGTCGGCGAGGCAGATCTCCAAGCACAAGTGTCGCCTCACTTCGGCCGCTGCGACTCGTACGCGATTGTGACAATAGAAGAAGGAAGGATCAAAGCTATCGAGTCGATTTCGAATCGGAACCACACCGAATGCGGCGGTTCCGTGAATGCGCTGGTAGAGAACGGGGTTGGGTTGATGCTGGTAGCAGGGATGGGGATGCGTCCGTACTCAGCTTTCAAGGAACTTGGCATCGAGGTCAGGCGTGGAGTCACTGGGACGGTAGCGGAGGCTGTCGAGCTCTACCTGAAGGGAGAGACCTTGCCCATGGGAGAGGACAGCTCGTGCGAATGCCACATGAACGCAAACGGACCACACCATCAAAAATGAAATCTCATCCACATCGAACTGACGTCGTTTTCTTCCCTGCCAAACCGTCGGGTGCTTAGGTCTCGTCGATGACAGAAGCCGGTCCGATCTCTGGGGGTGATTCGCTGTGATGATTACACCGATAGGAGTAATTCACACACCATACACGGCGTTGGATGAGGTTCCGATACAGCCGTGCTACTCAAGCGGGGTCGGCGAAGTCGAGCTCTTCGAGGAATACGAGGAAGGACTGAAGGATCTAGAGGGTTTCTCCCACATCGTGATTCTCTATCTATTTCACAAATCTGAAGGATACTCACCGACAGTCAAGCCGTTCCTGGATTCGGACGAGCACGGGCTTTTCGCAACTAGGCATCCGAATAGACCCAACCCAATCGGCATGTCCGTGGTCAGACTCGTCGAGAGAAAAGGAAGAGTCCTACAAGTGCAAGATGTCGACGTTCTGGATGGAACCCCACTCATAGACATGAAGCCCTACGTGCCGAGCTTTGACCACAGAGCTGTCGTGAGAATTGGCTGGCTTGAAGGCAAGGTTTAGACGAATCCATGGCCTCCGGCAGCTAGTGGCAGTTACAGGATCTTATTTGGCGGCCATCCCGTAGAGCCGGCTTCCGATGTCCTCCAGAGCTTCTGGCACGCCCGGCAGGTCCGGACGGTCGACTTCGATACAATACTTGTCAACCCAGAGAGCTTGCAACCATTCCGTTCTATGACGTAAGCGAAGAGCTTTCTTAATTCTCTGAAAGGCGCCGTCCGGTCTCCGCGTGTCCATGAAGAGGTTGTAGCCCGTGCACCGCATCTGAACCACCAGCGAGTGCACTCGTGCAAGCCGTGCAAGCTCCTGATCGAACTCTTTGGAGAGTATTTGAGGTTCATGCTTCGGAATGAAACGCATCCTGTAGGGCGCGGTTTCGCATCCGAAGTACAGCGGTCGATAGTCGCCTTGCTTGATCCCAGCCTTCTCCAATTCGTCCTGGATCTCAAGCCAAGGTCTCACCCGCGCCCTCAGGTCCCTAATCAGTTCACACGTCTGTTTGATGGCTGATGACATCCTTCCGCAGAACCCCAGACCGATCTTACGCTCGGTCTATTGTCGAATACGTATTCAAATTAACTCTTTCGATCGCACAGGAATCGATGGGTAGGGGAATTGAACCAGACTCGCAGGTTCCGTCCTCACAGGCTCTGAGAAGATGACAAGACCTGATTGAGTTTGAGGAACCGAAATGTCCGTAATCAATAGGTAGAGTGGCGATCTTCCGACGTGCCCGCCACCTCAGCCTCGTTAGATTAGCGTGATCCTTGAACCTCCAACCGACCCGCAATTTCACGTGCGCAAAAAAAGCTGCAGGCTGCACAAGAGTCGTCGGGAGAACAATGAAACGGACTGATCCCGCCAATGTGTATGCGCATTCAGACTTTTCTTGAAGGAACTTGAGTCCTACTTCGTGGTTTCCTGCCTTGATTTGTAGAAGAAGTATCCTATGATCAGGAATGTGGTCACTGGGGAGACCCATGATGGCACATGTATTCTGAAGCTTTCTAGAACCATTACGAGGCCAAGGGCGAAGATTGAGTACATCGCACCGTTCTTCAGATACCTATACTTTCTCACATTCTCGATGTTCTTGACGGTGAGTTGTCGCACGACTATCGCGCCGACGCCGTTTCCAATCAGTATTAGCGGCACAGAGAGTGTGAACGCGAATGCTCCGAGGACGCCGTCGATTGAAAATGTTGTGTCGATAACCTCCAGGTAGAGTAGTTTGCTAATGTCGGACATGCCCGTGGTACTACTGAGCATACGCCTCTCCATCTGTGCCGCGTTCTCTTTGAAGCCGTGTGTGATGAAGAAACCTGTGGAACCGACGACAGCACCGAACGCCATCATCGGATTCACCCTGATCGTCAGCCAGACCACCAGGGTGAGGATGATGGATACGGTCGCGTAGAACCAGACGCCATGCTTTTGTATGGTCGCCTCGCCGCGTAAGCCATAGTACTTCGGTTCGAGGAAGAGCCAGTAGAAGAAGAGAAAGACCAAGAACATGCCGCCACCGATGAGTAGAACTGGCGCGGATTCCTCCACAGCCTTGATGATTTCAGGGTTGGAAGTGAAAGTCACAGCCAGCACGTCGATGAGACCCAACGTAGGATTGCTGCTCCAGAGAATCGCTATTGGGAGTAGTCCTCTAACTACGAAGACGGCTATGAGAATCCCCCAGAATAGAAACCACCTCCTTGACCTACCGGACATCGTCGAGAGGACTTCAGAGTTTATGATCGCGTTGTCGACGCTGTTGATCACCTCGAACAGGCTCAACCCGATAACTATCAACACGTACTCAAGCAACAGGAACTCTCTTCCATGGCTGTCTTCAAAGACTGAGGGCTTTGGACGCTAAAGCATTGAGTGAAACACGCCGAAACCTCTCAGTGAAGCGCTTCGAAAGCACCATGCAAAGTGCCGCCCGATTAGCCTTGCTATTACGCGCCACTCGACGTGAGCTCGGACCGAGTAGAGCGAGGTCAGCTGTCCTGAGTAGTTTGGCGGGCCTGGTTAGGTGACATTTCACGTTTAGAACCAACGAAATCCGTGCGGACCAATACTACGCAATCAGTCCCAGATAGGATGCACGGTGCTATTAATGAGCTCGAAGAATCCGATTTCTAGTCAATAGAGTCCGACGTTATGCCCTCACGGTCTCACGAGGATAGGAACCTCTTTTGCGTCTCCTCGATGTTGGCGTCTCTTCGTTCCCTTAGCTGCCGATGGATGGCTTCTAGTTTCTTTCTCTTCGTATCGTTTTTCTCCCCATTGATCTCCTCTTCTAGCTGTTTCTCAACGATATCGAATCCCTTGTCAAGGTCGATGGTCACCGTCAACTTGGCCCTTCTCTCCGATGCCAATGCAGCAGCCACCATTCTCAAAGCGGCAGCATACACTCTGACGCCAGTGTTTGTGTCAAGTTCGCGGTCAGACGTCACATCGAGTGCTTCGATAACAGCGCGAGCCTCATAGCGAGTACGAGATAGAGGTTCGTGGCCAGATAGCAAGACGTTGAGCGACTCGAAGGTGAAAGGGTCCTTCGGGCTGGCTAGCTTCTGTCCTATGAGGAGTTTCTTTGCAAGCTTCTGTTTTCTCATCTCCTCTGCTAGGCTAAGCTGCTTCGTAATTTCGGCACCTTTGTCCGTCAGGGAGTAGCCTCTCTCCCCGCTCGCCACGAGCCCATTGGACTGCAATCTGCGCAGATTCTTGGCAAGACCAGCGTCGCTCAGACTCAGCTGTTTTCTTAGTTCGGTGAAGCGCATCGGGCCGTCCGCGCACAGAACCAGAATCCGTCTCACCTTGGGACTCCTGAGCTCCAAAGTTCGTCTCGCCTGGGGCAGCTTTACGTAAGGTTAAGTATATTAACCGCTTGATCGGGGACTATACTCAACGTTGGGTATAGTGAGGCCGATCACACGTGGGAAGCCACGCATCCAGTCGAAACGCGAGCGAGAGGGGTAGACGCGAGCTTCGCTGTAGCCTGCCTGCTGAGAAATGGGTATGGCTTGATGAGATGCGGCAGACTGGCGTTGCGGAAACATACTCCGCCCTCATTATTCTAGCATTGGAAGCACTCCACGCCGGTATCATCCAGCGGCGCCTGCAGGAGGCTCGTCTCAAGCATTTGCTCGAAGACGAGTTGCCATGAAGGGCCTTCGAAGGCGCCTCAAATCAAACGCGATACGCTCGCCCTTCCAGGGCAGGCTCCTGTGGTGCCAACTCCGGCAAGCCCGAATGAGTAAGCTCCGCGGAGAGGTGGAGACATCGTGAAATTCAAGGAGCGCGACGCTGCTGACAGACAATTAGACGAGTATCTCGAAAGAGCATTGGCGCGAATGTCTCGACAAACCGCGTTGCTTCTCAAGGGCTCGTCCCTTTGCGGCGCCGAGTCGCCGACCAGAAACGAGCACAGAATTTCACCACCTCCCGTTTCTCTTGCGGTCTCTCCGATGACTCACGGAGTTGGTGCTATCATCCCTCCAAGTGAAGATACGGCAGGTTCCTCTCCTGATGTCCTAGGGCCTCCACTGGAGGAGTTCTTCACACCGCGAGTCACGAGACTGCTATATGATCCAACGGCATGCTGTCCACTCGGACACACGGCGGTTCGACCCTACGCCCCGTACAAGACAGAATGCGGCACTGTCAGACGCTTTTATTGTTTCATCTGCGAGAAGACATATTCGGAACTAATCAAGCCGAAGCAGGAGTTTGAGCTCGCTTTTCTGGTTGGGCACTATTTTGCGAAGGTGAGTCTTCGTCGTTTTCCTGTTCTACTGCAATTCATCGGCAGGGCATTCCAAGTTTCTCAGACAGGGCATGGATTCCCAAGGCGGCTAGAATTGCCTGGCCTAAGCGAGTCCACTGAAAAAAGGATAGTAAGAAAATATGCGATGAAAGCTGCAGACCTCACAGCTGACAATGTCACAACGCTCCTCCGGCCTCACAGTTACGGGTTTTACGGACTTGATGCCTTGAATGTTCCAGTGTTGGGCGAAGACAGAACATGCTTTCTTGCTGAAAACTTGGTCACCAGCGACATTCATTGTTCGTTTCTTACATCCCCAGAGGAACCAACTGAAACCGTCGAGAATTGGAGGCGATTCCTTCGAGGGTTCGCGAGGACGGTCAAGTACACGAGAGGTGGATTGAAGCAAAGCGTCATGGATGATAGAAAGGAGGCGTGGGAAGCATCTCGACTAGAACTTCCACTGCACGTCAGAACGTTGGACTCGCAGCATGTAATCGCAGACATCGAGGAAGAGTACCTTCCGAAGACCTTCCGGAGCCCCAAGCTTGAGGCCATGATCTCCGAGATCAAGTACGCTTTACGCTATTCCGAATCGAAGGAGCAAGCGAATCAGATAGTGGCACACGTGCTGTCCGGTCGTAGCCATTGGCTGGAAGGGGAGAAGGAGAGAGCGCAAAGGGGTGTGCGCGAGACGTTTTCGAGGCTCGACCAAGACACATTAAGGCGGCTGCTTTCCCATTGGGGCCTTGTTCGTCCCGGCAACGCCCTGCATTTCCACACGACGAATCCAACCGAGTCCACGATCGGTAGGCTTCGCGAAACCTTTGATTCACTGAACTGCTTCCAATCCGACGAGTTGGTTCGCGGCCAAGTGAACCTCATCATACTAATTGCGAGACTCACGCCGAACTCAAGAAGCGGGCTGTCACCACTCCGGCGCGGAGGCGTCAAAAAGGCCCTCGACGACCTACTGACCCTCTTGAATGCTTTCGACGCGAAGTCACCTGTACGCTAAAGGTCCTCAACAAGGGAGGAACCCTAGCTGCACAATTTGACACCTCGCTCAAGCAGAAATGAGCCATTCGCCTGAGCACGAACCTCACGGTCAATTTCCAGCATAATCGAACCGCCGTTGGCTGCCACAAGCGTCCAGCAAAATCTGCACCCACCGCCAAGGCGGCGGTGGTGTCAGAGTATGCTACCCTGCTGCAATTGACGCAATTGGTGCGTTTCTGCTGCTACGCTGGATGCCCCCGTGTCTCAAGTCTGATTGTTTCTTTTTTGCTGATTGACTGTGGGGTGTCATTTCGTGGGTCATGAGGAAGGGGCCACAGGGAAGCAGCGTCGCTCTTCTATGACCTACCAAGAGGCCCTTGCGCTGGGTAGCAAATGTGTGTGATCGAAGTCTTCGAGCTGGATTTCTAGTCTACAGGTGACGACTACAAGTACCACTTCGAGCCACAGGCGAAACAACGATTCGTGGACTTGCTCCGCGAGCGGTTCAATTCAGGCATCAGATACACGGGACGTACATTGAAACTGACTTGAAATCGGCGGTCAAGAACGCGTTGACACCGAATCGAATTTTGAAATCGGGGATGCTGTGATCCGGCCAAGGGAATTTGAATCGGCGATTTTCTTGCGTGGGTGCGCAAATAGCCTACCCCACAACGCACCCAAAACCACGACGCGCGACGGTTCGAAAGTACGACCCGAGCAGAGACTGGAAACGAAACTAACCTGAAGGCAGAAGGTACGTTACTCGTGGAATAGCAGCATTCGAAAGAACTGTGTCATCTTGCCGGAACTGCCCTTGCTATTGAGACGAGTTTTGAAAGTGAGAGCTCATCGACGGCAGTCTTGGAGCTCACATATGGTTTGATGGGTTCTTTCCCAACTAGTTGTCGTACTCCGTCTGATTCGATTAGTTGCACGCGCTGGTTGTAGTTCTTGAGGACGTTTTGTGTGACTTTGACTCCTAGTGTCTTGCTGGCCTCACCGTACGTTGAGATTTGGTAAGAATAATGTTGTCTGGAAAACAGCTTCGCCCGTGGTTCAGGGCGAGTGCCGCCGCGATTCATTGGGCCGCCTCTAGGTCTGAAGGTGCTGCCGAGAACATCGACATACGCGAAGAGACTCAGAAAATCATCTGCTCTAGTGCTATTCTTTTCGAACTGAGGATAACCGAGGTTGCATGCGTAGATGAAGACTCCGCTCAAAGGCTTCCGTTGACTAATCTCTGCTAGGATCACTCGAAAATCGGGCTCGTTGCTAAGTATGTCTTTGTTCAAGGCATCGATAGCAAATGATTCGATTCCTTTGTTGAAGTATAGTTCCAGAATCGGTCTAGAGAATTTTGGAGGCAATAGTGGGATTGTTCCGATTATTGGCTTGCTATTGTGGAGGGTTTCTATTTCATCGATGACTTGCTCTTGCATTTTCAGATATTGCTGAAGTTTGGGTGCCGAAAGCCGCCCAGGTCTATTGGTGTCCCCGCCCGGCGGGTGATCCTTTAGCATTCCACTCTTCACGCTCGGAAGAAGCACAACTCTATGGCTGGCCGAGTACAGGTGGTGCGCAAGTGTTCTAATGCTCTTGACTGTTGGAAACTTGTCCAGTCGAAGATCGAAGATCGTCAGATTGAATGCCCCAGCAATGAACTTGGATTGGATCTCCTTATGCAGTGGCAGTGTGCCAGCTTCTAGTGCGCCTATAGTTGCTGCGTTGATTATCCTTGGCAGTTCGTTGACGATGGGCTGCGACGCACCCGCCATCGGACTTGAGAGGGACCGTGATGGTGATTCGAACGAAGTCCCATCGGGCAAAGTGATAGTTTTGCGAATTGTTCCTAGTTCTTCGTCTCGCGAAAGTTCTCTTGCCGCGAGATGACCAGTCATAGCTTATAGCCAACGCGCCGTATAATCTGGTGTCATGTCTGCTATAACAGATTATGGTCTGGAGACGCCTTCTAGGGCGTTCCTCGTTCTGGCGCTCTGCCTTGATGACAGGAAGGGACGGAAGCCAGCAGACATACTTCACATTCAGAAGATCATAAGGTATTTCGAATATCTGAGACAGAAGAGAGAGATCGATTACTCAAACTTCAAGCTTGGCCAAGTGTCATACGAATTGGAAGAGAGCCTTCGAACTCTCCAAGAGAGCGGGCTCGTAACGAATGTCGGAACCAACTTCCAGCTCACCGACGATGGCCGAATGGCTGCAGAGGAGCTCAAGCCGGTTACCTCTGCTGATGACCTCCGCAAATTGGCCTTTGCCAAGCAGCAGCTGAACGATCTGAGTCGTGATGAACTGCTGTTTTTCATGTACAAATTGATTCCCGAATCGCAAATTAACTCCACTGAAGCACCCCGCCTCATGAATAGAAGCCGCGAACTGGTAGAGGCGTTGTACCGAAAGGAAGTAATTAGCGCCGCGATGGCAGCGAAATGGCTGGAAATGCCCGAGTCAGACTTTCTGACTTCACTGTCGAAGAAACGATAGCTGAATTGCTGAATGAACTATGTGTTCGATACCTCTGCCACTGCGGTGCTCTTAGAGACCTGCGGTCTTGGACAAGCGCTTCAAGCCTTCGGCCAGACTGCTGACCTCATTGCTCCGAATAGAGTCAAAGCAGAATACATGAACGGGGCGAGACCAGGACGTGACTTGGAAACCTTCGAGCGGGTCTTCAAGACGGTTGATGTAGCCGTCGCCTCGGAGCTCTTGCCTTACTTCAACTTTGACAGCGAGTGCGGAGAGATAAACGTAATCTCATATGCGCTTCGCAACAGCGAGTCTTGCTGCGTGATTGATGAAGGATTCGGTCGGAGAATCTGTGCGCTTTTTGGACTGCAGCTGACTGGGTCTATTGGCATCATCAAGGAACTGTGCCGGCATAGGCTAATCTCGGAGGAAGAAAGGCGATCAATTCGACGAAGACTGCGACAGAGTTCTTTCTACATATCTAAGGAACTGCTACACGAGGTGTGACTGAGCACACTATGGGCTTTTTTCTTCTCGTCGAGTTCCCTGATGCCATGGTTTTCTCGCGAAGCGAATCTAACATTGGTTCTCCAAGAATCTCTGAACTGCAGTCGGCATATCTTAGGTCGTTCTGTGGTCAGAAGTCTGTTGCGCACCAAGAGACCTGTGTGTACCCTCACTGGTACGGGCGTCGTAACTTGAACCGTCGTCCGTCGCTTAGTTGATGTGTGAGTGTACACCATGAGAGCCGCACACGCCACACGAAACGTAGGAAAACTCAGCGTACAAGACATCAACCACAATACAGAAATCGCATAAGAATACCCATGTTTGGTCCAAGACTCGGTTAGAACCAGGTATCCGATATCTCGCGTCCCCTTTCGAGGTGGTGATGTCGTCTTCTCTAATTGCTAGACGGTATCCGTACAGAATAGAGATGGGAACATATCCATATACGCCTCATCCTGGCACGGGTTCTCAACTGAATATTAGGATTAGCGCTGCCTCGATTGAAACTGAAACGATGCTCAGATGGTACATAATACATCCGGCCCTTTACCACGATTCTTTCTATACATCTACGATTCCAGCTCATCTGCAGATTCCCACGCAAGTCACGGGAGCCATCGCTGAAGCAGTGACCCTGCGACTCTTTCATGAGCTATATGCAGCGCACAATGTCGTGAAAATTAGAGAAAGACCTAGTTCAAAGACGGCGGATTTTGCCATGGACATCGTCAGAGATGGCCAACCTCAACATTGCCTTGTTGAATCTAAAGGATCAAACAGCCCTAGAACGGGAATTAGCTCCGTTCAGCTGGATCAGGCATGGGAGCAGCTACAACTCACAGGAGAGGTCTATGACCCGCCACCGGACGCTAAGTTTGCCTCGCTGGTCTCGTTTAGAAACAGGACGATCACGGTAATCGAAGTGTCATAATGAACCCGGAGTTTTTGCGGAAGCTTGAACTTGCTTGGAAGGCGATGTGGGTGGGTGACATTTCTCGCGCTTACGATATCCTCGAGTCCTTTTCACCAGATGAGCAAGTCGATCCGATGCTTAGGAATAATATAGATTTCAATCTAGCCGTTTTCTCAACATTGCTCAACAAGGATAGGGCAGAATATTATCGTACAAAATTAGAGAATCTGTACAGAGTCATCGCAGAATATCCCAGTTATCCCAAGCCTAAAGACAAGAAGGAAAGAAGGAAAACGAAAGAAGAAAAACAAGAAAGAAGACAAGAACTCCTCTACAGGCTAAAACAACTTCGCATACGGGAGATGCCGTTGGCGGAGAAGCTTTCCTTTTTCATTTCTCCGAGGGAAGCTCGTCGAGAACTTAATGCAGCAATGAAGTTCGCGCAGGGAATTACAGTGCCTGAGATTTGGACTGTAGGAAGATTCAGATATTCAGTGGGCAGCGATCTTTCTGCAAATATTGTCCGTGCCTATACGGATTCTGAACTGAATTTGAACCTAACTAAGAATTTGACTTCAATGACAATCAATTACAATGAGCCTGATCAAGAACCAGATCTGATTAGCTTCACTCTCCACGACGGACCGACCGAGATCATTGCTAGAAAAAATGGTGTGTTGCTAATTACCAGACCTGTAGTATTTGGCGAAAATGCAAAAGAAGTAGCTAGTCATCTGATTTCCAAACTTAATGGGGTTTACTTTCCGGAGAGTCTTCAATAGATAGTCGTACATCGGTTTTGTATGTGCCAGCTGGTGCGAGCATCGTGATTTGAACCGTCGTCGTTGACGTAGTTTTGTGTGTGTGAGTAGGCTGGTGCGAGCGCCGCAAATTGAACTGTCAGAATGTACGCGTGCCGTGCTTGGTGCGACCATCACGATTTGAACCGTTGTCGCACTGTGAGTAAGCTGATTCGGGCATTGGAATCTTAACTCGAATGTGGGTGCATTCCTGTCAACCCGTACAGGTCCAGTGGGCTTCAACGCGGTCTCGAAACCGTTCCGCTTTCGCTATCCCTGATCAATGAGCGCCACCTGTTGTGTTCCTTGGATCTCCAAGTTCTTGCAGCTTCGCTTGGAGTTACCCCGAGTTTCGTGTGACGGCGGACGCAGTTGTAGTATGATTTGAACCCCTCCGTAAAAGCTCTTGAGGTGCGGTCGCTTCCGAAACCAGCCATCGTTTTCAGCCTTGTCCTTACGGTACCGTTGTAGCGCTCAAGCCTGTTGTTGCTGCAACGCTTGAGGAAGCCTCGATCCGCAACATGAGTGACATGAACATGCCGTTGCTGCTCATTGATTTCTCCAACAGCACTGGAGTATGATGGGAGACCATCAGAAATCAATTGTAGTCTTGACTGGGCAACAGATCTCATTCCTTTGCTGAGTAGTCGTTTCGCTTCTCTCGTATCCTTCCTAGCGGTCACCTGGACTGCGATGAGGTAGCGTGTCCTGTGATCCATCAAGTTCCACAAGTTGCGTGTACGTCCCTTTGACTTGATCCTCATCTCATCGACATGCCACGTGCCTGAGACTCTAGGCTTCATGGCGTTCACGTAACGGTTGATTATGGCGACGTACTTACGAATCCATCGCACCACTGTCACATGAGTGATCTTGAATCCGTACTGCTGATTCAAATGATCGGCAATCCCGCGAAGGCTCACGCCTCTGAAGTGTAGGTCAATTGCTGTAGTCACTATGTTGGCTCTGTACTGCAAGCCACGAAAGCCGGTTCTCGACGTGAACTTGTGACCACAGGTTCTACACTCGTATCGTTCCACGAGCCCTGCTCTTGTCTCGTAGTTGCCACGCCCCGCGGCAGGTTCAGCAGTCTCGCATCTGGGGCAGACATCGTCTCTGCCCTCCACAGGTCCAGTTATCCTGCTCAGCATTGCCGAGATGTGCTTGCATCGTCGGTGAGTTCTAGTGCTGAACGGGCAATCGCAAACCCAAATGCGCTTACTCCACGACACATTGTACCATCCTTTGCGCGATTGGGATCTCACCTGATAGCGCCACGGGTCCAAGCGCCGTACGTGCATCGTGTTCACTGTTGTTCCAAGTCCTTGCGAGTTAACAACTGGTCTCGAATAGTCGAAGTGAACTGAACCGTTCGAGCGTGACGTGCTCCGTCGAGACTTGCGTTTGATCGATGTGGGCATTAGTGGTCTGTCCTCGTCTCTGTCGGCAGGAATGAACAGCGTTGGTTCGCACAGGATCGGCAGATGTCTTCACCCGGTCTGAAGGTTGAGGCTGCTTCTTGTGCGTGGTTGATGAGTAGTTCGCGCGTGGTCTGAGCCTGACGTAGGATTGATTCGATGTAGTCTCTCGTCAGCTGTATGTCTGTTTCTCTGTTTGATAGCACGACCTCATCGTAGTCACGATTCGAGTATAGCGCAGTTTGAATATGGTGTAGTCTCGTCAGTACCTTAGCGCTCTTCACTTCGCAGACGCGGAGTCTGCCGCTTGCGTCTTGGAACACCAGATCTGCTCGGCAACCGTTACCTCGCTTCTCGATTTCTCGCAGTTGGTAACCAAGTCCCAGGTGACGACGGATGACTCGCAGTGCCGTCATCGCATGCATTCCAAGAAACCGTAGCCGAGCGTCTTCAGGGAAAGGCTTCGGAAAATATGCGGGACAGACAATCTTGCGAGCAAGAAGCGAGGGAGGGATTCGGAGACTCATTGGGTATCTATAACAGATACAGGTCAACACATATATCAAGGTATCTATAATGGATACGTCATGTTCACCCGAATCCTAACAGACCTGGAACGCAAAAAGCTCCTGACTTTTGTAGAGAAAGATCAGATACCGGACACCCTACGGCTTCTAATCAGCAGGATCAGGAGATTCAGCCCTCAGATCGAACAAGACCTAGAATTAATGCACAAGGGCCTGAGAAAGTACGAGAAGCGGAGAGCGCACAGTGCATAATCTCATCTGAATCATCATGCGATCAGGAGACATTTCCTCGGTCCAGAATTCTCTCGAATTGATACAGGGACTCGTTCTTATCGATAGCTTCGCTTACAGCCTTCTCAGCATCTGCGGGCCTGTTCCATATCACGTCCAGCAATTCTCGAACTTCATTCTCATTCTTCGCTACCCTGCAGACGTGTTGGATTGTCACTTTGGGGCTGCATCCTCGTTCGCGGAGTTTCTCGTTGAAGTCCGCAGCTTTCAGGAGGCTCATGTTTAGGCGTCCGGCATGCGACGCCAAGTTCACTATTTGGCTGCCAACGCGAACTCTCTCCTTAGGGTTGAAGGCGGATGCTGCAAGGACGCCTGTGACTCCTTGTTTGAGCTGACGGCCGTCAGGCGTGTCTACGCCGAAGTCTGTGCTCCATCGTAGGACGTTCAGGAACTCGTCTAGGTCTTGCTTTCTCACGATGCCCCATTTGCATTCTAGCACGTAGGTGGTGGGCGGAGAGAATAGGCCCGGCGTGACGATCCAGACGCGGTCGACTTCCGCGTTCATTCTTCTTCCGCCAACGCTACGGATGAGATGTAGCGTTATGCGTCTGGAATCCATGCCTGTGGTTCGATGGGGCTGTTCGCGGAAGCTTGCGCCCGTGGTGAACTTGTCCACGAACCATTCCACGGCAGCTTCCCAGTTGTGGCCGATGCGGTTGTCGCGGCCCTTTTCGACTCGGATATAGTTCTGCTTCAAGTCGACAGCGGCGCGCAGATCCTCGTCTGCCATTGAGTTGTGGTAGAAGTATCTGTAGTTGTTGAAGATCTTCAATTCTTTGAGGTCTGGGTAGAGTTGCATGGCTCTTTGAATTGCGCCGTCCAACTCGTGA
>Ga0116202_10001294_pt1 | contig 14663 bp, 13 predicted proteins | sample LakKivw325mmetaG_FD_94479 | JGI IMG/M metagenome (GOLD analysis project Ga0116202, IMG submission 94479) | Anoxic lake water microbial communities from Lake Kivu, Rwanda to study Microbial Dark Matter (Phase II) - Lake Kivu water 325m metaG | ecosystem: Environmental > Aquatic > Freshwater >...
CCAAATCCGAAAGCAACGGGCGAAGACCTGCAGGAGCGTGTTTCCGGCGAGCGTTGACGGCAATCGCGCAGTGTGATATCATGCCAGTGTCAGCCGATTGTGCTCGCGCCCAGTCCCATGCTTGGGTCTGCGCGTGCCTGACATGCCGGCCGCCAACGCAGGCGACACAGATTGGCCATTGTGGGGAGGTGCATCTGAATTGCCCGAGTTCGTGGGCGTGCGGAAGGTCCTGGTCTGATGCCCGGTCTTCTGGTACTCAAAGCCGCAGAACTGCTGCGCGCCCTGCAGCAGGCCGGTTTCGAGATCGTACGCCAGCGCGGAAGTCACGGACGATTCAAGCACGCCGACGGCCGTGTTGTAACTGTACCCATGCACCCCGCCAGGACATCGGGCGGAAGTTGCTGCGCGACGCCGATCTGTCACGCGACAGTCTGGACGACCTGCTGCGCAAGGGATAGCCTCGGGGCAGCCGGTCAGTCTTCATCCACTTCTGGGCCTCGCGGCCCAGGTGAGGTGCCCCCATGACGCATCGTCTCGCCATCCAAGGCTACTGCCCAGGCGCCATTGGGCGCATCGTCGAGCTGCACGGCACGTACTACGCCCAGCAGTGGGGATTCGGAGTGTTCTTCGAGGCCAAGGTGGCCGCGGAGCTGGGCCAATTCCTGGCCCAATTTGACCCCAAACTCGACGGCTTCTGGATCGCCCAGTGCTGCGGCGACGTCGTGGGCTCGATCGCCATCGCCGCCGACAAGGACCCGCCCGGCAGCGCGCGCCTGCGTTGGTTCATCGTCTCGCCTGAGCACCAATGCCTGGGCATCGGCCACCAGCTCATGAGCGCAGCCATGGCCTTCTGCCGCAGCGCCGGTCACCGCCGCGCCTACCTGACCACCTTTGCCGGCCTGGACGCCGCGCGCCGCCTGTACGAGCAGCATGGCTTCGCGCTGCAACAACAGCAGCGCGGCACGCACTGGGGCAACGAGGTGGACGAGCAACTGTTTGTCGCCGAGATGTGAAACCGAGCGCGTTCAGGTTTTCGGGCATCGCGGCAACCCATCGTCAGAGCAGCCAGGGCAAAGACACGCCCACATCAGAAGTCGCGGCAGGCGAGTGTCTCGCGTTGCCGCCTCTATCAAAGTGTGCTACAATTGCGCAGCGACGTGATTCAACTGAACTCCAGACGGGTGGCGATGATGAAACCGATCCAATTCTCGCGGCACGCGCGCGAACAGATGGCAGAGCGAGGCGCCCATGAAGATGAAGTGGCCGAGGCCATCCGAATTGGAGAGGAGATACCGGCTAAGGAAGGCCGTCTTGGGTATCGCAGGAACTTCCAATACGAACGGCCCTGGGGCGGCCGAACTTATGCCATGAAACAGGTCGTCGCCATTGTTGTCGAGGAACCCGACGCGCTGGTCGTGGTGACGGTCTACACGTTCTACTTCTAGGAAGGAGCTTCAGATGCGCATTACGTATGATCCGCAGGTCGATGCGCTGTATATCCGGTTTGTTGATGAATCGCTTCAAGTGACCACCCAGAGGCTTTCCGAAGATGTGGCCGTGAACTATGCATCAGATGGAAGGATTGTCGGCATCGAGATTCTGGACGCATCCGAGTATGTGTTCCGTCCTGGCGTCGAACGCAAGGTCGTTGTGCAGAACCTTGCGACGGCGAAAGCCTAATGGCGCTGGCAGGTACCTTGGCAGCAATCAGCCCGTGGAGTTGCACTTTGAGGGTTTGACGGAGTCTTCTCCGTACGCTATAATGAGTTCCCCCGGCGCGCACGAACGCGTCCGGGCAGCCCAACGCGGGCCCATGCAGGGCCCGCAGGAGCACCATCGGTGAAGGAAGCACATAGCGAGTCGTCAGAACCTCCTTCGGGTACGAGCATCGACGCGCTGAGAAAGGCGCCGTCGATGGTCAGCGAAGGATCATACGGTCGGATCGAACGGCAGGGCGCACTGCGCGCCTTGCCGGGCATCGGACGGATGCCACACACGCACAGCACTTGTGCGGCACTGGGGTCCATTATGTGCAGTGCCGCCCGGATCGGTAGTGACGCCTTCAGGCGTTCCGCTGAGACCGGGTGTGCCAAGAGGCCCCCCGTGCTGCCCTGAGTTGTGCCCTGCTGCGCCCTCCCAGGGGCCTGGCATCCGACGGATGCCAGGCTCATTCTTTTGTGGAAAGGAGGCGTAGCATGAAGAGACAGTGGTTGTTGTGGGCTGTGGCCATCGGAGTGATTGCGCTGGGCCTCAGCCGCTCCGCGGAGATCCTGGAGTTGCTGCAGTCCTTGAGCCGGGGACGCCTGGACTGGATCCTGCTGGCGGCCGGACTGCAGATGCTGTACGCCGTGGTGTACGCCGCGCTGCACCAGGCCGCTTTTGCCACGGTGGGGGTGCAAAGCAGCGTGGGTGAGCTGCTGCCCGTGTTGTTTGCCTCGGTGTTCGTCAACGTGGCGGCGCCCATGACCGGTGCGGCCGGCATGGCCCTGTTTGCCGATGACGCCGCGCGCCGCGGCGAGTCGCCCACGCGCACGGCGGCCGGCAACCTGCTGGTGATGGTCGCCGACTTTATCGCCTTCTCTGTGTGGCTGGCGCTGGGCCTGGTGCTGCTGTGGCAACGCGGCGCCCTGCAGGCCTACCAGCTGGCGGCGGCCGGAGTGCTGCTGTTGATGACCGCCGGGTTGGCCGGCGTGCTGTGGGCCGGGGCGCGCTGGCCCCAACGGCTGCGCGCGCTGCTGGCCTTTGTGCAGCGAGTGCTCAACGCCGCCGGCAGGCTGCTGCGCCGTCCCGCACTGCTCCAGGCAGACTGGGCGCGACGCAACGCGCACGAGTTCAGCGCCGCCGCGCGCGCCATCGGCGCGCGTCCGCAGCGCCTGGGGCAGGGCCTGCTGTGGGCGCTGGCCATGCACCTGGTGGACGTGGCCTGCATCGCCGTCCTGTTCCTGGCCTTTGGCTACCACGCCAGCCTGGACGTGCTGCTGGCAGGCTATGCCATCGGCATGCTCTTCTGGATCGTGGCCATCACGCCCGGCGGGCTGGGCGCCGTGGAAGGCGCCATGACCCTGGCCTTCGTCTCCCTGGGTGTGCCGCCGCTCCAGTCCACCCTGGTAGTTCTGGCCTACCGCGGGCTGGGCTTCTGGCTGCCCGTGGCCATAGGCTTCTTCCTGCTGCGCCGTGTGCGCAGCTTCGGAGGGGGCGAACCGAGCCCCGCGGCCAGCCCCATCTGGTCACGCGCCGGGCTGTGGGCGCTGGCGGGCACCCGCGCCGCCCTGATCGTGGGCAGCGCCATCCTGACCGCGCTGGCCTCGGCCGCGCGCACCCGGGCCCCGCTGCCGCGCTACGCTCTGCGCTGCCTGGCGCTCACCTGGATCGCCTACGGCGCGTTCTGCGCCTGGAGTCCCGTGCTGGCGCAGGCCTCCTTCGCCCTGCATCTACTGCGAATGCTGCGCTTCTGCGCCTGGACCGCGTTGATCTACGCCGTCTGGCGCCTGCAAAGCGCCCAGCGCATCAAGCAGCCTCCCCAACGCTGCTTCCTAGTCGCCCAATCTGTTTGTCAGCTAGTCCGTCAGTCCTCTACATTTGCCCCGCCCGAGAGGCGGCGGAGCCGCCGTTCGACTGTCCCATAGCACCGCTCAGTCCAAGCCCATCCAGAAGGAGGGAACCGATGGCCTCAAACGCAGCCTTTGGCGAGACCGAAAACGTCGCCATCACCGTGTTGGTGGACAACAGCGCCAACTTGATGGCCAGGTCAAGGCGTGGCGTGAGGCGCTTCACCAGGGCGCCGCTGCTGGCCGAGCACGGCTTTGCCGCGCTCGTTGATCTCAGGTCGCAAGGAGTGCGCGTGCTGTGGGACGCCGGGATGACGCCGGGCGCGCTCATCGAGAACATGCGACGCATGCGCATCCCACCCGGCAGCATCGACATCCTCGCCGTCAGCCACGGGCACGACGACCACACCGCAGCCGTGACCGAGGTACTCAAGGCCATGGACTTGCGGGCCGCAGCGCGTACGTGGCCCGCCGGGTCTTCCATGCAGGAGATGCGCCGCTGGGTCGAAGGCCGGCGCGTGCCGCTGGTCATCCATCCGGCCGCGTTTCGCGAGCGCTGGGAGGTGCACGAGAACGGATCCCGCGAGGGCCCGGTCCAACCGTTTTCACGCGCAGAGTGGGAGGCCGCAGGCGCTCAGGTCGTCGAGTCCGAGGGCCCGCACCGCCTGGCCGCCGGCTGCTGGACCACCGGCTTCGTGCCGCGCCTGAGCTTTGAGCAGGCCGGGCGCTCACCCCGATCGACGTATCGTCAAGGCGATGCCTTCCTGCCAGACGATCTCGAGGAAGACCAGGCCATCGTCATCCACGTCAAAGGCAAGGGGCTGGTGGTGCTTGCCGGCTGCGCGCATGCAGGCATTGTCAACACCGTGAACTATGCGCGCCAGATCAGCGCCGTGGAACGCGTGTGGGCCGTGCTGGGTGGCTTTCACCTGGCCACCGCCGGGCGCGAGGAGATCGAGCGCAGCGTCGAAGCGATCCGGGCCATGCAGCCCAAGTTGGTGGCGCCTTCGCACTGCACCGGTTTCGAGGCGCAGTGCTGCTTCGCGACGCGCATGCCGCAGGCGTTCGTAGAAGGTGTAGTCGGCACCACCTATCGCTTCTAGAAGAACACAACCTCCCGAAGGCTGCACTCGCCTTCGGGAGGTTTTCTGTCACCACAACGCCCTGCGCAACAGCGGCAGAAACACCGGCCGGCGCGTCGCGTCCGGCACCTCGCCCAAGCTGATCTCGTCGATCAGCACGCGGGCGGGTTGTCGGGGATCGCCCTGCACCAGCTCCACGCGCAGGCTGAACTGCGCAGAGGGGCAGGCGGGCATGTCGCACCACACGCGCCGCCAGCCGCCCACGTCCAGGGGCACAGTCGTGGAATACGTCTCGCTGGGCCCGATCAGCGACAGGCGCAGTACGTCGCGCGCGGGATCGCCGGCTGTGACGCGATACAGCAGCGAGAACGACGCCGGATAGTCGAGGCAGCCGCCAAAGTAGGACTGCATGGCCGCGCCGCCCGGCCCGAACGCCGCCGCCTGTGCCCCCGAGTAGGCTTCCTGCGTGAGCGTTACCGCGCCCGAGACCAGCCAGGGGTAGAGCGTCGGGCCCTCAAACTGGCCGCCCTCGACCGAGTCGGTTGCGGGACGCAGGTAGAGTATGGGAGCGGGCGCATCGCCCGGCACGCGCACGCCCAGCGTGTCGGCGGAGCTGGTAAAGCCTGCACGTCCGGCATGCAGCGAGCACGTCACCACCTCGCCAAAGTACAGCGTAAAGTTGCCGCGCCAGTCGGATTGGGCGGGCCTCAGGGCTGCCGGGTCCGCGCGCACGCTCGCACCCGCCACCGCCTGGTCGTGGGTGTTGCGCACCTGCCCGCTCAGGGTGTAGCGATAGATGCTGGTGGAGGTGTCGGCTTGCTCGCGATAAGCGCCCACGTTCCCTGCCCAATCCCTGGCCCGGCAGCGGAATTCGTACGTGTGGCCGTACTCGCCCACGAACTGGGCCGAGGTCTGGGCCACCCCGCTCTGCCAGTCCGCCCAGTTCTCCAGGGCCACGTCGCGCACCTGCACGTCAAAGCTTTGCACGCCTCCCGGGCCGTTGTCCCTGCCGGTCCAGGAGATGGTGACGGCGGGGCCAGCGCTCACCGGAGACAGCGGCAGCACGCGCGCCGACGGCGGCGTTGTGTCCGACGCCTCCCAGGAGGGCCACGCGTCCGCGTCGCTGGCTGCCAGCACAAAGCTGCGCGCGTCCTGCAGGCTCACTCCCCAGATGCAAGCCCCCACCCAGTACCAGCGCCCCCCGTACTGCATATAGTGCGTGCGCGTGAAGGCCAGGTTCTTGCCATCGGGAGACCAGCACGGGCCCTCATAGTCATACGCTGCGGGTGAAGCTCCCAGAGGATGCTTCAGGCCCGTGCCATCGGGACGGATGAGAGCCAGGTCGAGCCAACCGTCGCCGTTCATGTCTTCATTGCAGGCGATCCACTGGCCGTCGGGCGACCAGGCCGGGTACGACGCGCGGCGCAGCCCATTGCTCAACTGGCGCTGGTTCGAGCCGTCGGCATTCATGCGCCACAGCTCGTAGCTGCCGCTGCGATTGGAGACAAACATGATCTGCGTGCCGTCGGGCGACCAGGTGGGATGGCCATCAAAGCCCGGCGAGCTGGTCAGACGCTGGTCATTGCTGCCCCAGCGGTCCATGCTGTGAATCTCATAGTTGGTGGGAGGCTTGCTGGCGTCGTGGCGACTGCTGTAGAAAGCGATGCGCTGCCCGTCGGGCGACCACTTGGGCAACAGCTCGGAGGCGCCGGTCCAGGTCAGTTGCGTCAGGTCAGAACCGTCCGCAGCGATGCTGAAAAGCTGCTCGCCGCCACAGCGGTCGGAGACAAAGGCCAGCCGCGTCGCGCCGCGATTCCAGGCGGGGGTCCTGTCGTAGGGCGAGTCAGCCGTGAGCTGCCGCGGCGAGGACCCATCGCCCTCTGCCGTGTACAGGTCCCAGTTACCCTCGCGCGCCGAGGCAAAGGCCAGCTTGTACGCCAGGCCGCCGCCGGCGAGGCCGGACTCGACCATCGCGTTCAAGTCCTGCGGGCCCAGCTCCGCAGGCAAGCGCTCGACCTGCCCGGCCCGCGTGATGCGCTGCTCCAGGAACGCCGGTACGGGCCCTTCGGCGCTCGCGGCAAGGGGCATGGCGAGGCAAGCTACGATGAGCGCCAACGAGCTTCCGAGCCTGGGTATCGTCAGCCATGCTCTCACGCTGCACCTCCAGACAGGCTCTTCCGAAGGTCGCGAAGCATCTCGCCGTAGATTGGCGAGGCTGCACTCGCCTTCGGAAGGTTGTCACACGCCTATACATCGACTGATCGAGCTTCCCAAGCCGGTGCATCACTGCGCGTCCTGCTGGCTCAGACTTGCCACCGCCCAGCCAACGCGGTCGATGGCCCGGCCGCCGGGATAGGCGGCCTCAAAGTGCACGATCACTCCGGTTGGATTGCCCAGCTCCTCCAAGCTAAAGCGCGCCAACACATAGCCGCCCTGTGTCTGGCTCTGCGGGCGCCGCCCGGCCTGGACAGGGAACAGCACTCGGCTGCTGGAGGCAGTTCGGCCGTTGAATCCGCGGCACAGGCAGGTGTAGGACAGCAGGGCGCTGGCATTGCCCCGCAGCCGGGCCGAAACCCACAGTTCTCCGCGCACCTGCGCGGCATAGAGCGCCACAAAGTCGCCTCCTGACCCCACCTCCTGGCCAAGCGAATCCCGCGACGAGTCTTCGATCAAGGGCAGGACCTCGCTGCCATCCACTGTCTGCCACTCCCCCACCACAGGCGTCAGCGCTTGCTCCTCCACCAGATGCGCGATCTGCCCCACGTGAAGCTGGCAGAACAGCTCATTCTGCCTGACGAATGAGCGCAGAAAGTCGCCCAGCAGCCGCAGTTGGCTGCGGTACAGCTCGACGGCCTGCCCTTTGGCCTCTACCAGCTCATCGGGAAGGGTGACCTTGCCCCATAGGGAGGTGTCATTGAGCAAGCGCAACGGCGGAAGCAGGGGCGCAAAGGGCAACAGGCCCCTGGGCAGCGGGTAGTCCAGGCGGTGCGCCAAGTAGGCCAGGAAGCGCGGCCGCGTCTCGTCGCTCTGCATGGCCGTGGCCAGGGCGGCGAAGGCGCCGGTGGCCCAGTGGTCACGGTGGATGTCGGCAGGGTGCGGAGCGGTGACCGTGTCGGGCTCGAACTCGCGCATCAGCGAGCACAGGTCGGCGAGCAGTAACTCTCCACAGTAGCGCCCTTCGGCGTTGTAGGTCCGAACGTAGGGGCTGCTGCTCAGCCGGGTGAACGGTGAACGGTAGGGGTTTCCATAGTCCCAGTAGCTGGCCCACAAGGGCAGTATGCCCTGATCCGGATAGCTGAGAAAGACCACGTCGTCTTCAGAAAGGCCCAACGACAGCATGGCGTTCAGCGACTCCACCTGGCGGCCCATGCCGGCGCGGATGTAGTCGCGGGCAGTGGGGTAGAGCTGCCTGAGCTCGACCATGGTGCCGCTGAACGAGCCATCTCCGTTGGTCACGATGGCCACCCGCGCCTGGCCGCCACGGCTGAGCACCTCTTGTATCAAACCGCCGCAACTGATGAGCTCGTCGTCACAGTGCGGAGCGATGACCAGCAGGCGCTGAATGCCTTCTTGACCCTCCAGCTCCTCCACGAGAATCGCGGGCAGCGAGGCCAGGTAGTCCAAACGCAGGCTCAGTCCCAGCCCTGCGGCGAGCAGAACGACGACCAGCGCCGCGGCCCGGCGGCGCTTGGAGGTGCGGCTCACCCACCCACGTATTCGACTGCCCACATCTCGGATGCTTCTCATTTTCCGCTCAATCAACAGGGATCGGATTGGAATGGCATTGCAGCCCGGCGTGGCTGCCAAGTCGCAGCCATGGGGGTGCAGCAACGCCTATCTGTACTGCGCATCTAGGTCGTGCGGCGCGCGGTGGCTGCGTAGGCCTCGACGGTCAGCGCGGCGATGGCCTTCCATTCGTAGTGCTGCTCCACCCTGTTACGCGCTCGCGCTCCCATGCAGCGGCGCAGTTCTGGCTGGCGGGCCAGTTCCAGCACTCGCTCAAAGAGCTCATCGTCGGACGTGACCAGGTAGCCTGTCTCTTCATGCTGGTTGATCTCGACGGCCCCGGCGCTCCGCCTGGCCACCGGCGGCACCCCGCAAGCCATGGCCTCAGCCAGCGCCAGGCCAAAGGCTTCGGTGCGGCTGGGAAAGACAAACACGTCCATGGCATTCAGGTATGCCGGCGCCTCGTTCCATGGCTTCGGTCCCAGCACGGCAAAGTACTCCCTCAGCCCCAGCTCCTCAATGCGCGCCTGCAGTGAGGCGTACTGAGGCCCGCCGCCAACCACCAGGAAGCGCACGCCCGGCAGCAAGCGCAGCAGGCGCTGAGCAAGCGCGGGCAGGGCCATCACGCCTTTGGATGGCGCCAGACGCGACAGATAGCCAATCACGACCTGGTCCGGGCCGTAGCCCAGGGAGTTCCTGACGCGTTGCCTGGCCTGCATGTCCGGCCGCCAGCGGCTGCAGTCCACCCCGCCAGGGATGGTGAACACGGGCAGGCCTACACCGTCCATTTCCGCGGCGCACGCTGTGCTCACGGCAATCACGCTGTCGGCCCATCTCCTGGCCATCCAGTATTCGAGACGTCGCAGCAGCTCCGCCAGCACTGGCGAGCCGCGGCCCAGCGTCATGGAGTGCTTGGTGACCACGGTTGGCAGCCCCATGCGCCTCCCCAGACGCAAGCCTGCCAGACTGAGAAGGGAGCCAAAGGAATGCCCATGGATGATGTCATATTGCCCGGCTCGCAGCAGCCCTCCAACCCTGTGCACTGCGCGTGGATCGAGCACAGGGTCCTCCCCACGCACGCTAACCACCAAACCGTCCAGGCGATGCACCAACACATTGGGGAGGGAGGCGTCCACGGCATCCTGCCCCCATGCTTCGGCCGTCGCCGAACGGTGCGCGCGGTGCGTCACCACTTCCACATGCTGGCCTTGATGTGCAAGCTGGGCGGCCAGGCTGTAGACATGGGCCTCGATTCCACCAATCGCTGGCGGGTAGCAGTCAGTGAGCATGCAGATGCGAAGCTTGGGCAGTACGGTCTCGTTCAGCTCACTCATCTCCGTCTGTAGGATGCTGTCTGCCAGCCGCTCTGGGATTGCCCGAGGGCCGCGGCCTGGCTTTGACAGTGCAACACAGGCCTGGAATCGGGGGCGCCGGGCCGGCAGGCGCTCTCACGCGCCAGGTCACAGCGGCGCGAGGCATGGCCGCCCGCGCGTCGCTCAGATCACCATGCGGCGCTGCAGCCAATGAGAAATCAGCGCGGCCGGGGCCATGGGTAACCAGAATGTCAGCAAGCGAAAAGCGAGCACACCCGCCAGCGCTGCCCCCGGCTGCATTCCCAGTGCCGACAAACCGACCACCAGCGCCGCCTCGAGAGCGCCCAGCCCGCCTGGCGCCGGGCTGGCATTGGAGACGGCAGCTCCGCCCAGGTAGAGCGTCGCCACGCTCCACAGCGAGAGCTCAGCCCCAAAGGCCTTCAGGCAGATGGCCAGCGTCAGGGTCTTGGAGGCGATCACTAGCGCTGCGCCCAGAAACAGCTTGGCGGCCTGTTTCGGATGGCGCAGCAGCCTCCATACATCGTGCAGGGCATGCCTCAACGCATCCAGGCGCCGCTGTATGGCTGCTGAACGCATGCACAGCGCTGCCCCTGCTGGCAGCGCCGCCAGCGGCAGGACGACTGCGGGCCAGAGCGCGGGCAAGCGCAGTCTCAGCGCTTCCGGCGCACCCATGAGCAGGCTGGCCAACAACAAGCTGGGCATATGCACCAGCATGCTGGCCAGCATGGTCGTCGCGATCGCGGCCACTGCCATCGGGCGCTCGATGCCCGATCGTTCCAGATAGTGCTCCAGCAGCGCCACCCCGCCGATCCCTTTGGGAGTGACGCGACCCCAAAAAGTGCTTGCCATCTGCACCAGCACAGTATGCTGAAAGGCGAGGGGCCGCTCAACCGCGCCAGTCAAGGACAGCGCTGCGGCTGGCTCTGTACAAGCCGCGCACAGCGCCGCCAGCAACAGCCATTCCCACTGCATCGAACGCACGGCGTGCACGGACTGGCGTAGCTCAGGGAAGCGCGGCAGCAGCAAGTTGAGGGCCAGGCCGGCGGCCAGCAGCCACACCAGATTGCGCCGTTCAAGCCGTCTCATGGGTCTGGCCAGTGTACTGTGATTTCATGCCGCCACCGCCATCAGCGTCTCGCGGTAGGCGGAAAGCAGGATCAGCAGCACCGCCAACACCAGCACGAGCCACTCGGAGCGGATGAGCCGCAGGTCGCGCCAGGTGCGGATGCGCGTGGGCTTGAACTCGCCGCTCCAGCGCCACCAACTGCGGTAGACCTCCATGCTCAGATTGGCCGTGGCCGCGGCCACCAGGCAGTAACCCAACATCTCCAGGCCGCCGATGCTCAGACCCAGCGCCTGCCCCTCCCAGGCATTGTAGAGCCGCAGGTCTGAGACCGCGAAGGAGTTGGTGCCGCTGATCAGCCCGCCGACCAGACCCAGCACAATCGGCACCGTGTAGCCGGTGGGAAAGTCGCGCACGCGCGTGAGGTTGAGCAGCACGATCAGGCCGCTCGTCAGCACCAAGTTGAAGAGCAGGGTCAGCGCCAGCTCCGCGCCGAACGAGCGCGCCGCGGCCACTGCGCCTCCCACCGCCACCTGGGGGCTGCTGCGCATGAGACCTTCCGGCAGGAAGTAGTAGCCCACCAGGTACGCAAACAGGTTGAGAACCGCATGCACGCCATACAGCCACATGGCTCGTCTCCACACGCCATCCTGCTGCGCTGCCTGCGCCGTCATGTCCATATCGCTCCCCTCAACACGACCACATCCACGCCTACGCCAACTTGCAGAGATGATACCACATTATCCGCACACCTCACACTTGACACCATTCGCCCTCCCGCGCTATACTAGCCAACCGATGGCTTCAAGACGCGGAACGACTACCGAGGACGCGGAGAAGACGCCCGTATGGATGAACTTCTCCGCGCCCTCCGTGGTTAGATTCCATGGAGGTTGAACTATGCGACGAGTATTCTGCACCCTGACCCTGGTAGCCGTGCTGCTCACGGCGCTGCTCCCGGCCGTAGTTGCGGCGCAGGGCGCCACCGACCTGGTGCTCAGCACCCAGTACCCCAGCCAGGTCATCGGCCCGGGCGACAAGCCCAGCTTTGACGTGCGCCTGCGCGTCACCAACACCGCGCGCGTCGTGGCCCTCTCCTTGCAGCAGGTGCCCGCGGGCTGGACCGCCACCATCCGCGGAGGCGGCAACATCGTCCAGTCCGCTTATGTCGAGCCCGACACCTACGCCAACGTCAGCCTGGGGTTGACGCCGCCCGAAGACGTCAAGGCCGGCACCTACCGCATGGTGTTGGTCGGCGAGGGTGGCGGCGAGCGCGTGCAGCTGCCGCTCGAGGTGACCGTCAAGGAGAACCTGCCTCCCAAGCTCTCCTTCACTGTGGAGTTGCCCACGCTGCGCACCACCCCCACCGGCAGCCTGAGCTTCAACGCCGAGCTGAAGAACGAGGGCGCCAATGAAGTCACGGTCAGCCTGAGCGCCGAGCCGCCGGCGGGATTCCGCGTCACCTTCCAGCTCACCGGCCAGGAAGTCACCAGCGCGCCGGTGGCGGCAGGCCAGACGCGCTACCTCACCATCCAGGCGCGCCCCTACCTCAACGTCACCGCCGGCAGCTATCCCTTCAAGGTGCGCGCCCAGGGCGAGAACGTGGAGGCCAGCCTGGACCTGGTGGCCGAGATTACAGGCGAAGTCAACCTCACCGTCACCTCCCCCGATGCCAACCTCTCGGGCAGGGCCTACGCAGGGCGTGAGACGCCGCTCAAGGTCGTGATTCGCAACAACGGCAGCTCCCCGGCCAGCTCCATCCAGATGCTCTCGTCCGAGCCGAGCGGCTGGACTGTGACCTTTGAGCCCGAGAAGATCGAAGTGATCGAGCCGGGCCAGGAAGTGCAGCTTACGGCCAAGATCCGCCCGTCCGAGAAGGCCTTGGCGGGCGACTATATGCTGACCATCACCGCCAGCCCGCAGGACAACCCCAACAAGTCCGCCGACTTCCGCATCACCGTGCTGACCTCGACCCTGTGGGGTGTCGTGGGTGTGGCCCTGATCGCCGTGGCCGTGGCCGTGGTCGGCCTGGCCGTCAGCCGCTTCGGCCGCAGATAGGAAGGAATCTCACACGGAGCCACGGAGAACACAAAGGAGTACAAGAACATCAGCGCGCTTCAGGGATGCTGAGACCGTCCCGTTTGCGTTCGTGTCCGCCTGGCGCGGGCATGTCCGGTTACGGGACGGCATGAGGTGCCTCCCGGGCAAGGAGTATCTTGCCGGTATGCGTGCTCCTGGCGTTCTGCGTGGTTGGTCTGGAGGTCTTGTGTGAATGAGAATGTGATCGAAACCAAAGGCCTGACCAAACGCTACGGCGATTTCGTGGCGGTGGAGGACCTGAATCTGAGCGTGCGACGGGGAGAGGTGTTCGGCCTGCTGGGCCCCAACGGCTCGGGCAAGACCACCACCATCCTGATGCTGCTGGGCCTGACCGAGCCGACCTCGGGCAGCGTACGCGTGTTGGGGCTGGACCCCGCGCGCCAGCCGCTGAGCGTCAAGGCGCACGTGGGCTACATGCCCGAACAAGTCGGGTTTTATGACGAGTTGACCGGGCGCGAAAACCTGACCTACATCGCCAAGCTGGACGGGCTTTCGGGCCGCGAGGCGCAGCGCCGCGGCAGCAACCTGTTGCGGCGCCTGGGCCTGGCTGAGGTGGCCGACCAGCCGGTGGGCACCTACTCGCATGGCATGCGCCAGAGGCTGGGCGTGGCCGACGTGCTGATCAAGCGGCCGCAGCTCATCATCATGGACGAGCCCACATCGGGGCTCGACCCCGAGCGTGCGCGCGAGTTCCTGGAGCTGATCCTCGACCTGAAAGCGGAAGGCATCAGCATCCTGCTGTCCTCCCACCTGCTCTACCAGGTGCAGGCTGTGTGCGACCGCGTGGGGCTCTTCCAAACCGGTCGCATGGTGCTGGAGGGCAGCGTGCACGATCTGGCGCACCAGGTGCTGGGCAGCGCCTACCGCGTCTACCTGCAGGCCGATGGCCCTGCGCAAGCTCTGGCAGCGGCCTTGAGGGACGTGCCGGGCGTGGCCGCAGTGCATGCCGACGGCAATCGCTACGAGCTGGAGGCCGATGCGGACCTGCGCGCCGAGGCCGCCGAGGCCGTAGTCAAGGCGGGCGGCCGCCTGCTGGCGCTGGACGTGCAGGCGCCCAGCCTGGATGACATCTACAGCCGCTACTTCCAGCAGCCGCAGGAGGCACAGGAGGTGGAAGATGCAAGCGCAGCTTGACGTGCAAGCCCGCCGGCGCGAGGGCTCGCCCTGGACCGGCGTGTGGGCCGTCGTGGCCAAAGAGATGGCCGACCACCTCAGCTCCGTGCGCATGCAGATGCTGGAGCTGCTGATCGTGGTGACGGCCTCGGGCACGGTCTACATGGCCATGAACAACATCCGCAGCACGATCAGCGAGGATGCCTTTATCCTGCTGAAGCTGTTCACACTCAGCCAGGACCCCGTGCCGGCCTTTGCCGGCCTGCTGGCCTTCCTGGTGCCGCTGGTGGCCATCGCCCTGGCCTTTGACAGCGTCAACGGCGAGTTCAACCGCCGCACCATGTCGCGCGTGCTGGCGCAGCCCGTCTACCGCGATGCGCTGCTGCTGGGCAAGTTCCTGGCGGCGCTGTTCACCCTGGCGCTGGTGCTGATGGCCATCTGGCTGCTGATCATCGGCCTGGGCATCTTCGGGCTGGGCATCCCGCCCAGCATCTCCGAAGTCATGCGCGCGCTGTGGTTCTGGGTGGCATCGGTGCTGTACGGCAGCGTGTGGATCGCTCTGGCCCTGGTCTTCTCGGTGCGCTTCCGCCAGCCCGCGACGGCGGCCCTGGGCGCGCTGGCGGTGTGGCTGTTCTTCACCGTCTTCTGGGACATGATCGTGGGCGTAGTCACCCCGCTGGTCAGCCCGGTGACCTAC
>Ga0116202_10001295_pt1 | contig 14663 bp, 12 predicted proteins | sample LakKivw325mmetaG_FD_94479 | JGI IMG/M metagenome (GOLD analysis project Ga0116202, IMG submission 94479) | Anoxic lake water microbial communities from Lake Kivu, Rwanda to study Microbial Dark Matter (Phase II) - Lake Kivu water 325m metaG | ecosystem: Environmental > Aquatic > Freshwater >...
GCCATCCTGGTCAGTGATCACAACGTCTGGACCCAGGGTTTAGAAAGCTACCATCGGGACGGCAAACGCCGTACCTTGCTGCTGGTCGGCGAGGAAATCCACGACCAGAGCCGCGAGCCGCAAAAGAACCACCTGCTCGTCTTCGGAGCGGAACGCGAGCTGGCTACTCTCGCCGATGATCCCCAAGCCTTGATTGACGCCGTCCGCCAAGCCGGAGGCGTCTCCTTCATCGCCCATCCCGTGGACCCAGAGCTGCCTGCCTTCAACGAGTCAGACATCTCCTGGGAAGACTGGCAGGTGACCGGCTTCACCGGCATCGAACTTTGGAATGGTTTCAGCGAACTCAAGATGGTGATAAAGGGCAAACTCGACGGCCTCTTTCATGCTTATTACCCCGAATTCATCCCCCGCGGTCCGCATCCCGAAGCCTTGCACATCTGGGATAACCTGCTGGCCTCCGGCCAACGCGTCGTCGCGGTGGGCGGCTCGGATGCACACGCCAGAAAAATGAGCATGGGCCCGCTGCGCAAAACGATATTTTCTTATGAATACCATTTTTCCACCGTCAATACACACCTGCTCGTCCCGCGCTCGTTGAGCGGCGACCTGCTCGCCGACCGCAAAATGATCTACGAGGCGCTGGCGGCCGGTCACGCCTTCATCGGCTACGACTTGCCGTCCCCGACGCGCGGTTTCCACTTTACCGCACAGGGCAAGGAAAAAACCGCGTTAATGGGCGACGAGATTCCGGTCAAAGGAGGTGTGACCATCCAAGTCAAAACGCCAAAGCGTGCCGAGATCCGTTTGCTCAAGGATGGTCAAGTTCTCAAAACCGTCGAGGGTAAGTACATCACCCACATCACCACCCAACCGAGCGTCTACCGGGTGGAAGCTTACGTTCACTTCTTGGGGCGCAAACGCGGCTGGATCTTCAGCAACCCGATTTATGTGCGCTAATGCCCTCCCCAAAACAGCAACTATATAGTACACTATCGCCCGTTGCAGTCACGCCAGCGCGCGTGATGCACTTTCCGTCCCTGGCTCGCCCACGGCGATGACCGGGAGCATATCCCGAGGAAAGGAGATTCCCCATGCAAAAGTATGAGTTGGTTTGCATCATCCATCCCGACCTGGACGAGACCGCTTTTAACGGCGCGCTCGACAAGGTGAAGGGTTGGATCGGTGACGCCGGCGGCAGCGTTGACAAAGTGGAGGTTTGGGGGCGTAAGCATTTGGCCTACGCCATCCGCAAGCAACGCGAAGGGCAATACGTTCTGCTCAACGTCAGCCTGCCCCCGACGGCCATCACCAGTTTGGATCAAAACCTGCGCTTCTTAGAGCCTGTGATCCGCTACATGATCACTGTGGTTGACTGACTTGCGTCATCGTCGGTTTTGTATTCGTCTATTAGGAGTGAAATATGAGCCGAGGTTTGAACAAAGTAATGGTCATTGGCAACCTTGGGCGTGAGCCTGAAATGCGCTACACCCCCTCGGGCCGGCCTGTGACCACCTTTACGGTCGCCACCAGCCGTTCGTGGAACACTGCGGACGGTGAACGTCACACCGAAACCGAATGGTTCAACGTCGTCACCTGGGGCAACCTGGCCGAAATTTGCAAACAATACCTGAACAAAGGCCAACAAGTCTACATCGAGGGCCGCCTACAAACCCGACGCTGGGAGGATAAGGAAGGTATCAAGCACGCTACGGTTGAGATCGTCGCCACCGAGATGATGATGCTCGGTGAGCGGCGCGAGGTCAACCACAGCGAGGAAGCCGGTGTCATCGTAGAAACCGAGGGTCAGACCCAACAAGAAGACGAGTTTCCCTTCTAGGCCGCCAAGTGTCATTGCGAGGCGCGCAGCAGAGAATTTGTCGAAGAACTGCCAAGCGGTCATCGCAATACCCGACCATTAATTTGGAGTAAATATCTTATGGATCACCAATACGAAAATGGGACGGAGCAGTCATCCGAACGCCGCTACTACGCCCGTCCGAAGTTTTGCCAGTTCTGCGCCGATAAACATCTGGCGATTGATTACAAACAAGTTGACGTCTTGCGCCGCTTCGTCACCGAAGAGGGCAAGATTCGCCCTCGACGCCAGACCGGCACCTGTGCCAAACACCAGCGCACTCTGGCAGCAGCCATCAAGCGCGCCCGGCACATCGCCCTACTTCCTTACACCGGTAGATACAGCGAAGAGGACCGGTAAGAGGAAATCATGGCAAAAACCAAGGCCGCAAAAATAATCAGCAAGAAGCATCTGGCCCGCCTGGAGCGCGAGCGCCGGCAGATCAGAATCATCACCTATTCTGCCATCGCCATCGTCGTCGCCGTGGTCGGGATGATCGGCTACGGCATCCTGAGTCAGACCGTGCTCCAAGCCAGGATGCCAGTTGCCAAGGTCGGCAACGACACGATCACCACGCGCGAGTTCCAAATGCGCGTCCGACTGTTCCGTCAGCAGTACATCAATCAATATATCCAGTATTATCAGTACGCCCGGATGTTCGGCATAGACCCAACGACTGACACAACTGTCTCCTCTTACTTAAACCAAATTCAAACGGCTTTGGACAATTCGGTTCAACTGGGCCGCGATGTAATGGATCAGCTCGTGAATGAAGTGCTGATCCGCCAATACGCACAGCAAAACGGGATCGTGGTCTCGACTGAGGAAATTGACAAGGCCATCCAATCCAATTTCAATTTCTTCCCGGATGGGACGCCCACCCCGACCATCACGCCGACGACCATCGTCTATCCGACTCTGTCCGCCACCCAAATGGCGTTGACGACTCTCACCCCGACCCCCAGCCCGCTCCCGACCTCTACGCCACGCCCCACGCCGACCCCTGACCTGTCCGCCACGCCGACTACAGTTCCCACGATCACACCGACCGCCACGCCATATACCCTGGAGGGCTTCCAGAGCGAGTTCCAGAATGCGGTTAAGAGCTACACCAGCCTCGGTATGACTGAAGCTGACATTCGCAAGGTCTTCTTTGAGGATCAGTTGTACCGGCAAAAAGTGTATGAGGTAATCACCAAAGATGTGCCCCATGAAGAAGAACAGGTTTGGGCGCGGCACATCCTGGTCGCTGACGAAGCCACCGCCCAATCCGTGCTCAACCAATTGCTGAACGGTGGTGATTGGACGACACTGGCAGCCAAGTACTCGACCGATACGGCCACGAAGAACATCGGCGGCGACTTAGGCTGGTTTGGGCATGGCAAAATGGTCGCCGAGTTCGAGAACGCGGCTTTCAACCTGCCGATTGGCACGATCAGCAAGCCATTTCAAAGTTCCTACGGCTGGCACATCCTCCAGGTTCTCGGCCACGAGGTCCGCCCATTGACTGAAACGGATTACAAGCAATTGACTGACAATAAATTCCAGGAGTGGCTGACCGAAGCTCGCAACGCAACCACGGTCAAGATTTACGATGACTATCTCACCAAAGTCCCGACCGACCCGACGCTTGCCGACGCGCTGGTGAGCTTACAACAATAATGGTTGCCAACTGCGCAACCATAATCGCTGATTCAGCGCTGGCACCGACAAAGAAGCCCGGTTTCTCAGAGAAACTGGGCTTCTGGCTGTCTAACCCTCCCCCTTCAACAACTCATCACTGACCTCATCCAGTTTCAAGCTGATCACCTGGCTGGTCGAATCGCGCCCCATCGTCACGCCATAGATGACATCCGCAGCCTGCACCGTGTTGCGGTTGTGCGTGATGATGATGAACTGCGTATCCCGACTCAATTCCAGCAGCAGACCTCGGAAGCGGGCCACGTTGGCTTCGTCCAGCATGGCATCCACCTCGTCCATCACGCAGACCGGCGTCGGCGATACCTTGAGCAGGGCAAAGACCAGCGCGATGGCCGTCAGGCTGCGCTCCCCACCGGACAAGAGTGCCAGTCCCTGCTCGCGGCGTCCGGGCAGGCGCGCTTCGATGTCAATACCGGTCTCGGTCAGGTTATCGGGATCGGTCAAGAGCAGTTGCGCCGACCCACCGCCGAACAGCCTGTGGAAGATGGCGTGGAACTCTTCTGCCACCGCCGTAAAGGTCTTTTGGAATTCGCGCCGGGTCAGCTCATCCAATTCGGCGATGACCTGATGCAGGTCGGCCTCGGCCTTGCGTAAATCGGCCAGTTGTGCGTTTAGGAACTCGACTCTCTCCTTGACCGAAATATATTCCTGCTGGGCCTCCGGGTTGACCGCACCCATGCGCCGCAATTGCGCCCGTTGACGGATCAGTTGTTCCTCCAGGTCAGGCGGTAGTTCAGCTACAGCCGGTAGTTGTTCCACCATGCCATCCAAAGGCAGTGGCATCGGCCCGGCCATGTCGGCGACATAATCGAAAGCCACCAAGCCAAAATCGTCCTCGACCTTCTTGCGCAAATTATCCAATGCTTCCTGCTTGCGGGCCAGGTCAAGCTGGATTTGGGTGTAGCGGCGTTCTACCACCGTCAGCTCCTGCTGACCGGCTGCTTCCCGCTTCTGAAGCGTCACTTCCTGGGTCTCGGCACTCTCCAATTCCCTTTCTACCGGTTCGATCAGCTTTTGCATTTCCTCGAGTTGCGCGCTCAATCCGCTGGACTGGCCGTGCAAGGTCGCCTTCTCAGCCTCCAACACAGCCAGCGAGCGGCCGAACTCTTCCAAGCGATCTTCCAGGCTGGCCTGCTGTCCTTGCAGCCCCGCAATAGCCTCTTGCCGTTCCGTCTGACGGCTGTGCGCGTCCGAGAGCGCCCGCTCGGCAACTGCCAACCGCGTACTCCAATACGTCAGCTGCGCCTGATGCTCCTCCAGTGTCAAGTCGGCCAGCTCGAGATTGTAGTTGCGAACGTCTTCCTGCGTCCGAATGGATTCTTGTTCAGCATCAGACAAAGCGTCGGCAACTTGCTTATGCTCGGACTCGGCTTGTCTGACTTCTGCTTGGAGACTCTCCTTCTGGCTGACCTGCCAGTCCCGTTGTCGCTGCAATGACTCGGACTGGACCTGAGCCTGCTGCTCGTCCGCCAGGCTCGCTTCCAGGCTGAGACGTTTCTGCTGCACTTCTTCGGCCTGAGCAGTGACCTTGCCCCGCGCTGTGCTGATCTTGCCTTCCAGCTTTTGAATACGTTCATCGAAAGCTTTGATCTGTCGCCCCAAGCCAGCCAACGCGTCTTGAAGTTCGCGCCGCTGACGCGGGCGGCTCAACATGCCGCTGCGCGCCTGCTTGCCAGCCAGTATTGGCCCGCTGGCAATGAACACCTCCCCGCGCAGCGTGACCGCCTTCACCGTCCCCGCCTGTCCAGCCAGGATACGCCGCGCCGCCGAGCGATCCCGCACGACCAAGGTATTTCCAAGCAGCAACGCCACCACCGGGCGCAGTTCCTCCGGCGCCGTGACCAAGTCAGCTGCTAACCCAAGGCAATCTGTGTCGCGTGGGGCAGGGATTGCCGCAGACGGGGTCAGCCAATCCAGCGGCAGCAGCGAGGCGCGCCCGGATTGATTCGCATCCAAAAGTGCCAGCGCCTGCTCCGCCTCACTCCCCGACTCGAGCAGGATAGCATCCATATACTCGCCCAAGGCGGCGGCAATCGCTGATTCCAGTTCCGCCGGCACATCCAAGGCCGCGCTCAACGCGCCGCGCGTCCCTTTGAGGCGCGATTGCCGGGCCGCATCCAATAGAAAGCGCGCCCCGTCGGCGTAGCCAGCCAGGGTTTGTTCGGCCTGCTCCAGCACTTCCAGTTGAGCCTTCAAACGCGCCTGTTCGGCTTCCTTGCTGGCACGCGCGGCCTGTTCTTCCTTGAGCGACTCGTCCAACCCCGTCAGCCGCTTCTGCCCGGTTAGTAAATCCGCCTCCGCCTGCTTTAGGACAGTTTCGGCCAGCTGGCGCGCCGCACATGCAGATTGGTATTTGATCTCGGCCTGGCGGGCTTCTTCTTCCGCACGCACGATTTCCTGCGCAACCGCCTCCAGTTTTTGCTGCTGGCCTGCGCTGCGAGTTCTCAAATCATCCAGGCGAGCTTGCAATTGGGCGCGTCGGGTGTTCAGATTATTCAATTTCTGGCGAACTGCCTCCAGGGACTGTCCTACCTTTGTCCGTTCTGCCTGGCGCGTTTCCAATGCCTCTTGCGCTGACCTCATCTGCTTCTGCGCATCGTCGTACTCGCTTTGCAGGCGGGCGACCTCTGCCTCGGCTTCGGCCAGGCGCTCCCCCGCAATGCGGATCTCCTCTGCCAGACGGGATTGCTCGCCCAGAGCAGCCTGACGATTATCCAGCAGTGCGCGGCGGCGTTCGTCCAAAACGGCCAAGTCTCGACTGATGGTTTCGTGTGTGGTGTGCAACTGCGCCGATTGACGATGCCAGGCATTCAAATGTCCGCGCAGACCTTGCAGCCGCTCACGGAATTTTGCATAATTTTGGCGTATATCTTGGTAACTCTGGCGCGTTTCCTGTAATTTCACTTCATGCCCGCGCGCGACCTCGCGCCCCTCGGTCAGCTCGCGTTGGGCACGATGCCAGTGGTAGCCATACCAATCCAGCAACAGGAGGCGCAAATCGGCCTGCACCTGGGCGAACTCCTGAGCCTTCTTCGCCTGCCGCTCCAGGCTACGCAGACGAGGCTCCAGCTCGGTCAGGATGTCGAGCGCACGATCCAGGTTGCGTCGCGTGGTTTCCAGTCGGCGCAATGTTTCCTCTCGCCGGGCGCGGTAGAGGCCGATACCGGCCGCTTCCTCGAAAAGACGGCGGCGTTCGTCGGCCTTCAAGGCCAGCGAGGCGTCCACCAGGCCCTGGCCGAGGATCGTGTACGTCCGCTCGGATAGGCCCGATTGCGCCAGCAACTCGTTAATCTCACGCAGGCGGACGTGCTGGCCGTTGAGGAAATATTCGTTACGCCCGTCCCGATAAGCGCGCCGCGCCAGGGCTACCTCCGAGAAATCAACCGGCAGCCAGCTACCCGAGTTGTCGAACAGCACCTCGGCTGAGGCCATACCAGCCCGCGGCCGTTGTTCGGAGCCGGCGAAGATCATGTCCTCGGTTTTCTTGGCGCGCAGCAAACTGTACGACTGCTCGCCTAGCACCCAACGCAAAGCGTCAGCGATGTTGGACTTGCCGGAGCCATTCGGCCCCACGATAGCCGTAATTCCTTCGGCAAATTCGAAGGCCGTTTTGGCGACGAAGGTTTTATACCCGTGCAATTCGAGAGATTTAAGGCGTAGAGGCATGGGGAATTTACGATCTATGATTGACGATTGACGATTTATGACTTTCGATTGACGATCTGCCTTCGATGCGTTCGAGCGCAGCCTGGGCAGCGGCACGCGCCGCGACCTGTTTGCTGTGACCGGAACCCCGGCCATATACCTGCCCGTTGATCTGAACTTCTACCTCGAATAGCTTGTCGTGGTCGGGCCCGCTGGTTTGGACGATGGCATAGCGTGGCAGACCATATTTCTGCGCCTGCGACCATTCCTGCAGACGACTCTTGGGGTCATGGATATCTGGCTGGAATACGAACTGCTCGGCAGCCTGTTCCAGTAGTGGATCAACGAAATTCTGGATCGTCCCGATATCTGTCTGCAAGTATAGCGCCCCGATTACCGCTTCGAAGGTAGCGCAAAGCAAGGCATCGCGCTCACGGCCCCCGGCCTGGACTTCGCCACGTCCGAGCCGCATGGCCGGCCCGAGGTCCAGTTGGCGGGCGAAGTCGGCTAATTCTTCTGTGCGGACAAGCGCCGAGCGCATCTGCGTCAACTCGCCCTCGGCCATCTCCGGGAAGTGGGTATACAGCCAGGCCGCGACGACAAAATCGAGCACGGCGTCACCCAGGAATTCCAGCCGCTCGTTGTTTTCCAGGGCTTCTGGATGTTCGTTGACATAGGAGCGATGAGTCAAGGCGCGCGTGAGCAGCAGCAAATTGTTAAACGGCAGGCCGAGTCGCTTGGCCAGCCTGGCAGGAGATATTCCGGTTTCTCCTTCCGGGTAGGAGGGCATAGCTTTCTCCCGGAACCCAGGGAACGCCAGCCCCTCACCTACCCCACCATCCCCTCTCCCAAATTATGGGAGAGGGAAGGGGGTGCAGGGGTTCGGTGAGGGCGCTTGCGATCCATGCGTTCCTAAAAATGATGTAGGCTCATTGTAATCGGATTTGCGCCGGATGACCACCCTTGCTCGTGCCAACATGTGCGGCCGAGGCTTCGCCGCGAGCGGACTTCGTCTGAGCCTTCGGCCCGAGCTCAGGCCGAGGGCTCAGTCGAAGACCTCAGCCGAGCGGATTGCGGCTCGAGCCGGGGTTACTCGCTGACATCAATAGGGAGATCGCCTTTTCGCTGAACTTCGCGAAAATGGGGGACGAAGGGAGGCGGTGTGATAGAATATTCCGAGGTATAACGCGCCATCCCGCCTCACAGTTCGAGAAAGGGCAAACCAATCATGAACGGTCAAATCGCCAAAGAAACGCTGTTCCTGCACAATGCTGAAATGGGACTGGGAGCCTGGGCCTGGGGCGACCGTGTGATGTGGCACTACGGCCAGGGTTACACTGATGACGATATCCAGGCAGCCTTCCAGACCTCCCTGGCGGCCGGCGTCAACCTGGTAGATACCGCTGAAGCTTATGGTTCAGGTCGTTCCGAGCGTCTACTGGGACAGTTCATCAAAAGCACCGATAAACCGGTCCTGGTGGCAACAAAATTCATGCCTTTTCCGTGGCGGTTGGGCAAGCACGCCTTGCTGAACGCCCTCCGCCGCAGCCTGGAACGGCTCGATCTGGAGCATGTTGACCTTTACCAGATCCACTGGCCGTTCCCTCCCTTTCCGGTCGAGCACTGGGTGGAGGGATTGGCTGAAGCTGTCAGAGCCAAACTGACGCACACGGTCGGGGTCTCGAATTACAACAAGAGCCAAATGCAGCGTGCTTACAACTTGCTTGCCAGGCAAGATATCCCACTGGCCTCCAACCAGGTAGAGTACCATCTGCTTGACCGCACTGTCGAAAAGAATGGATTGCTGGAACGTTGCCAGGAACTGAATGTCCGCCTGATCGCCTACAGTCCGCTGGCAAAGGGCTTGCTAACGGGAAAGTACACACTAGAAAAGCTGCCGCCTGGGATCCGGGGGGCCAAAGCGGCAGGGATATTGGGGCACATCAGCCCATTGCTTCAATTGATGGCCGAAATCGGCCAGGAGCATGGCGGCAAAACAACCGGCCAGGTCGCGTTGAATTGGGTCATCTGCAAGGGCGCGCTGCCCATCCCGGGCGCCAAGAATGCCTCGCAGGCCGCCCAGAACGTCGGGGCGCTCGGCTGGCGACTGACAACGGAACAAGTCAAAGCACTGGATGAAGCCAGCGATCAAACCATGAAGTAAGTTGGGGATCGAACGGGAACCCGGTTTCTTGCAGAAACCGGGTTCCCGTATTCACTTAAGGATCTGGAAAAGATCGCTGTAATCGTCTGTCCACAAGCGGATGGAGGTGTTGTATCCACTCATGGGTGTACTGCCGCGCGCGATGGCAGGGTTGTCGAGCAGGGCTGGATCACGCGACAGCAGCACCCAAATTGACGTGAAAGCGCGCACACCATCGCCTGGGGTTTCGATCAGAACCCGGCTCAGGTTGTAAGCATCCGCCAATTGCCAGATGACAGGCCGCAGGTCCAGGTGTTGATTCGTAATGTGGGCAGCCAATATGCCTTCCGGCTGAAGGTGCTCCAGGTACAGCCCAAACGCCTCCTTTGTCACCAAATGCACCGGGATCGAATCGCTGCTGAAGGTATCCAGCACGAGGATGTCGAAGTTCTGGCATTCACCCGCAGCCAGCTCTTCTTCGAGCGAGAGGCGCGCATCACCGAGCACGACCGTCACATTCGCTTTGCTGTCCGCCAAGAAAGAAAAATAGCCCTCCTGCCCCTCCGCCAGGCGCACAACCTCCGGATTGATCTCGTAGAAACGATAGACATCGCCCGGCTGGCCATAGGCCGCCAGAGTGCCCACCCCCAAGCCCAGCACGCCGACACGCATCCCCTGCCGATATTTGGGATAATTCAGGATGGCCAGCCCCACGCCGCTATCTTCCACGTAATAGCTGGTGGGATGGTCACGCTTATCGGCAGCCTCGAATTGAAAACCGTGCTGTGTGATCCCATGAATCATGTCGTAGGCACGGAATGCAGGATCCCTGGCGTTTATTTCTTTCACCCGGATGACCCCATAGAAATTACGCTCGGCGAGCAGCGCGTCGGAAAACGCGCCCGAAGTGTAATAAACGCCGAAGAGGACAGACATCACAGCCAGGCTGCCAAGCGTGGCCCGATAGGCAAATTGCAGCTTATGAGGCAGGCCGGTCTTCTTGAGGAACGACAAGACCGTCAACAGAACCCAACAAGAGGCAAGACCGACCAACAACTCCCAGTAGCCGCGAAAAATATATGGGGCGACCAGGTTGACGAAAATCCCGCCGAGCGCGCCGCCAATCGAGATCATCAAATAGAAATTCGTCAGGTGCTCCGGTGCAGGCTCGAGATTGACGAGTTCGCCATTACAGATCATGCAGCTCACGAACAAGAAAGCACAATAGATTGCGATCTGCAAAATGAAGTTCACCAAAGGCTGAAGCAACACCCAGATGACCGCCACGCTGAAAACGAGCAGCAGCAGGCTGTAGAGGGACCGCACGTACCAGCGACTGCTGGAAAAAGCCAGGATAAACGTCAACAGGTAGATCGTCAGCGGCAGGACCCACAGGAAAGGGATAACGGCCACTTCCTGGGAAATCTGGCTGGTCACCGCCAGGAGCAGCACCGAAGCACAGGCGCCGAGCGTGGTCCACAGGATGTACAGACCGGGCGATGGTCGCGCCGCGCCGGCCACTTTGCACGCCCGGGAACCTGGCGCCTCCGCCGGAAGCTTTGTCCGCACGAGGCGGTACGATCCGTAGCCTGCCAGCAGCCCGAACGACAGGTAGCCGGCCGCCCAAGCCCATCCCTGCTCACGCAGGGTCAGAAGCGGCTCAAACAGGATGGGGTAACTGACCAGGGCCAGCAGCGAGCCGAGGTTCGAGAGGGCGTACAGCCGATAAGGTGAACGGCCGGGGAACACATCGCTGAACCAGGCCTGCATGAGCGGCCCGTTCGTGGACAGGACAAAGTACGGCAAGCCCACCGAAACTGCCAAGATCTTGAAAATGCCCCAGATGGGGAAAGCGACGCCCTGCGGCATCCAGCCTGCGCCCGGCATGATCGGCGATGGCCAGCGCACGCTCATTACCAGGATGATAACCAGCGACAGTCCGACCAGCACTAGATGAATGACTCCCTGACGCGAGCTGCGAAAGCGGGCGATTAGCCAGTAAGCGTAGGCATACCCACCGGTCAATAAGGCTTGGAAGAAAAGCAAAACAGTGGACCAAACTGCCGGCGTCCCGCCGAACCAGGGTAAAATAAAACGGCCGATCATCGGCTGGACTTGGAAGAGCAAGAAAGCCGAGAGAAAGACGCTGATGGCGAAAAAGAGCATAGCTACACCTTTTTGAGCAGGGCTAGCAAAGTGCCACTCTGAGCGACCACTTCGCTTCACTCAGCACTGGCTTCGGGAGCGAAGAGTCTCGATTTTGGGCTGTTTTTCATGCTTGGAGGCAAGATTCTTTGGCGCTCCGCACCTTAGAATGACGTCCTCGTAACGATGTGGGCAATCTCAGTTGATTCTACATGAGAGAAGCTGAAAGGCAAAGTAAATTCTGCTGCTGTGGCTGTACGGAGCAGCACGTTTGCCACAAAGCCTCAAAGGCGCCAATCATGAAAAAGATCGCGTATTTCACCATCTTGGCCATCGCCTTAGTTTCGAACATCCTCTATGCAATGATGATCTTGACCAGCAAACACGGCTGGGATGCCGAGATCTACTGTAACGCTGTCAAGATGGAGCAAAACGGTCTGAATCCCTATCTCGGCAACCAGGGCAGCGAACAACTGACATGGAACTATCTGCCCATTTATCTCAAATTGTTCGAGGCAGTTTGTGCTTCCCCGTTGAACTTCACTGTGACATATCCCAACGCCCCGGTCCGAGATTTTTCATACAAACCTCATACATCCAAATCGGATAGAAACGGTTAGAATAACGCTCATGAACCGCCCCCACGTCACGGTGAACGTCGCCATGAGCGCAGATGGGAAAATCGACACCGTCGCTCGCAAAGGCGCAACCATCTCCTCGGCAGCAGACAAAGCCCGCGTTGACCGCCTGCGCGCCGACTCGGACGCGGTCATGGTCGGCGGGCGCACGCTGTTGGATGAAGATCCAAAGCTGACGGTCAAATCCGCACAGTTGCGCCAGGAACGTAAAGCGCGCGGCCTGGAGGAGAATCCCGTCAAGATCGGCGTGGTTTCGGTGGCGGACTTGCATCTGGAAGGCAACTTTCTCAAAGCCGGGCCAGCCCGCCGCTTGATCTATACAACAAAACGTACGCCCAACGCGCAGATCGTCCGCCTGAAAAAGGCTGGGGTTCAAGTCGTCGTAATCGGCGAGGAAAGGATAGACCTGCGTTCCGTGATGAGGGATTTGCACGAGCAAGGCATCCGGCGCCTGATGGTCGAAGGCGGCGGGACGCTCATCGCTGAACTCTTCCGCCTGGGACTGGTTGACGAAATCTACGCCTACGTCGCACCGCGCATCTTCGGCGGCGCGTCCGCCCCCAGCCTGGCAGACGGCCCGGGGTTTTTACAAAAGCAGGCCCCACGTCTGAGGCTCGTTTCGGTGGAGAAATTTGACGAAGAAGGCGGAGTCCTCATCCATTACACCATCCCACATGATACATGACACGTGATACTCAAACACAAGAGCACATCATGGGACTCACCCACATGCAAATCAAAGAACTGCTCGACGAGAATCGCACTCACGAATGCGAGGGCGTCGGGCCGGATCGCGTCTGCGTCAAGATCGCGGCCATCGCCGAGCTGCCCTCGCGCTTCGGGCAGTTCCACATCGTTGCCTTCTACAACAATAAAGACTTCAAGGAGCACGCTGCCATCGTCCACGGCGACGTGACGGATGGCGAAGATGTGCCGGTGCGTGTCCACTCGGAATGCCTGACCGGCGACGTGCTCGGCTCACTGCGCTGCGACTGCCGCGACCAGCTCGAAACCGCCCTGCGCATGATCGGCCAGATGGACAAAGGCATCCTGCTCTACCTGCGCCAGGAAGGGCGCGGCATTGGCCTGATCAACAAGATTCGCGCTTACGGTCTGCAGGAGCATGGCTACGATACGGTGGAGGCCAACCTGGCTCTCGGCTTTCGCGACGACGAGCGCGATTATGCTGTGGCTGCTCACATGCTCGAGTCGCTGCACGTCAAGTCGGTCAAACTCATCACCAACAACCCTCGCAAGATCGAAGACCTAACGAGGAACGGCATCCATGTCACTGGGCGCATCCCGCACGTCATGCAGCCCAATCCATACAACCGTTTCTACCTCGAGACCAAGGCGACCAAATCCGGTCACATGATTGACTTCGGTGTGGCGCAACGCCTGCCTGAACAAGCCGACCATCCGATCATCGAAGGAATGAACGAGGAGCAGTTGGACAGCATCCGCAGGATTTTCAACACTTACTCGAAAACGCGCTATCCATCGGCGAACCCATGAACTTTTTCACCTCATGCAAATGACAGGAGAAACAATGACTCTGGAAAATCGCGTCGCCGTCATCACCGGTGCGGCGGGCGGACTCGGCTCGGTCGTGACCCGCGATCTGGCCGCGCAGGGAGCCAGACTGGCCCTGCTCGGACGCTCGGCCGAACGTCTGGAATCCTTGAAACGCGACCTCGCCCTGCCAGAGGCTCGCCTGCTCATCCGGACCGCCGACCTGCTCAATCCCTCCGAGGCGAAATCCGCGGCTGAGGCCGTGACCACCAAATTCGGGAAAATTGACATCCTTCTACACCTGGTCGGCGGCTGGACAGGCGGCAAAACGCTGACCGAAGTACCGGCAGAAGATGTGACCGTCATGCTCGATCAGCACCTGTGGACGACCTTCCACAGCGTGCGGGCTTTCCTTCCTGAAATGGTCAAAAACGGCTGGGGACGCGTGGTGGTGGTTTCCTCCCCCTTTGCCTCGCGGCCGGCTGCCAGGGGCGGTCCTTATGCCATCGGCAAGGCCGCCCAAGAAGCATTGATGCTCACGCTTTCGCAGGAATTGAAAGGCAGCGGCGTCACAGCCAATATGCTGCTGGTCAAGAGCATAGACACCAAGGCCGAGCGCCAAACCCATCCTTCCCCCGAAAACGCCTCCTGGACGACGCCCGAGGAACTGAGCGCGGCTATCCTATACTTGCTCTCCGAGGAGACCGGGACGCTCAACGGGGCGAGGATCCCGATGTATAGCGGTTTTAAAAACAACCTCCCGGTGTCTTTGAGACACCGGGAGTTTTTTGTTCTTTCACTCGACCGTCTTGTCTTTTTCAGATGGTCAACCTCGCTTTCTATTTCTTGACAGCCCTCGCAATCGCGGCCACATGTGCAGGTGTGGAACCGCAGCAACCGCCGACGATGCGCGCCCTGGCCTGTACATAGCGCACAGCAAATTGCGCCATCTGCTCCGGCGTGACGGCATAGGTCGCCGCGCCATCATTGCCCAGCACCGGAAGCCCGGCGTTGGGCTTGGCCC
>Ga0116202_10001296_pt1 | contig 14663 bp, 13 predicted proteins | sample LakKivw325mmetaG_FD_94479 | JGI IMG/M metagenome (GOLD analysis project Ga0116202, IMG submission 94479) | Anoxic lake water microbial communities from Lake Kivu, Rwanda to study Microbial Dark Matter (Phase II) - Lake Kivu water 325m metaG | ecosystem: Environmental > Aquatic > Freshwater >...
GCCATACCGCGTCGGGGCTCTGCTGCTTCAGCGGCTTGATCGCATCGGGCGTTAGTCCAGTGATGCGTACAAGGTCTTTGGGTGAGGCGTTTATCAGTTCGAAGGCGGTGCTGATCCCGGACGCGGTCAGCTTTCCGACCAGGGCATCATCGAGCCCGAGCCTGGCCAGCGGCACGGCGCTCGCCTTGCTCATGATGATGCGGTTCTTGTAGTCGGTCTCCTTCAGGACCTCAATCTTCACGCCGCAGAGGAGGCTTGCGAGCCAGACGTTCTGGCCCTTCTTACCGATGGCAATCGAGAACTCGGCGTCCGGAACCACGACGATGTGGGTGTCGCCTTCCTTGATTACCTCGGAGACCTTGGCCGGGCCGAGTGCGCGGGAGATGAAGACCTGCGGGTCCTTGCTCCACTGGACGATGTCCACCTTTTCGCCGGATAGCTCCTTGACGATGTTCTCGATGCGCGACTTCCGGTAGCCGACACAGGCGCCGACCGGGTCTACCTTTTCGTCGAGCGAGGTGACGGCGACCTTGGAGCGGAAACCCGGGGAACGGGCGATGCCCTTGATCTCGACGACCGCCTCGCGGATTTCGGGAATCTCGCGGGCCATCAGCTTTCGGAGGAACTCGGGATGGGTGCGCGACAGGAAGACACGGGGGCCGATAGGCGTCTTCTCGACCCGGTGCACGTACGCCTTTATCGGCAGGCCCTGGCGGTAGTGGTCGGCCTTGAGTTGCTCGTGGTTGGGAAGAGCCGCCTCAATCAGGCCGAGGTTCACGATAATCTCGTCGCGGCCGATTTTCTGGATGGTGCCGGTGACAATCTCGCCCTTCTTCTTGCAGAACTCGTCGTAGAGCTTGGTGCGCTCGGCCTCGCGCAGCTTCACGACCAGCTCGTCGGAAGCCTTGCGGATGGCGATGCGGCCGAGCTCGTCCAGCGGCACCTCGACCCGAATCATGTCACCGGGCTCGGCGGTCTGGCTTAGCTCGCGCGCGTCGGCGACCGAAATCTCGCGGGCCGAACTCGCGACCCGCTCGACCACGTTCTTGGCGAGGAAGACGCGGATATCGCCGGTCTCGGAGTTTATCTCGGCGTCGGCCTCGGTGTCGGGGCCGTAGCGACGGCGCAGGCCCGCGACAATGCTCGCGCGCAGGGTCTCGCAGACATAGGTGACGTCGACGTTGCGGATGCGGGCAATCTGGACGATGAGATTGGCGATTTCCTTATTCATTAGTTCCTCTCAGCCCGGCTCCGCGCGAACAGCTCGGAGTCCGACACTTTTATCTGCGCCTCCCGTATCTCCGTGTACGCGACCTCGCATTTCGCCGGTCCGGCGTCCGAGTCCGCAATCTGCAATCTGCAATCTGCAATCTGCGATTTGCCTTCCGTCCGCAGCGTAACGCCGTCCGGTCCTGCCGCTTCCAGCATTCCTTCCACCCAGCCGCCGCGCACCAGCACCTTCACGCGCTTTCCTACGGCCTTCGCGTAGTCCTCCGGCCGGTAGAGCTTGCGCTCGATGCCCGGCGAAGAGACTTCCAGTATGTACTGCCGGTGCATGAAGTTGACCGCGTCGAGCCGGGACGAGAGCGCCCGCGAATAGTCGGAGCAGGTATCGACGGTTGCGCCGGCAGAGCACTCGACCTGCACCCTTAGCTCGCGGCCGCTCATCTCGGCGTGATAGACTTCCAAACCGGTCTCGCGGGCCGCGGCGTCAATCGGCTCCACCGCCTCCGGCGGGAGTCTGAACGCCGAATGCCGGATGCCTTCTGCCTGCGGCCGGCCATCGCCATCCGTCACTCGACATTCGTCAGTTGCCATTCGGCACTCATCGTTGGGCACTTGACTAGGCACGATGGCGATTATAGCCCGGCACTCTACTGAGTCAACAAACGCTGCCGGGTGCGACGATTCGCCCGGTCCGGCTGGCGTCGTCTAATCAATTGACAGGGCTTGGCTTAGGCGGCACCTGCTCGGGCGCAGGAGGCCGGACCGCGACCGCCGGAAGGCCTGCCCGCCAATCCTTATTGGATCTGGTCGGCGTCAGGCTCGGGAACCGCTGCACGCGGTTGGACGAGTCAGGACATGGGTCGATTCAGACGGAGGGGTCTGCTAGCGGTCGGCGGCACGGACGGCTTCAGTGACCGGCTGGCCGATTTCGTACAGGAAGTCAGGCGAGAAGTCGGCTCCGTTCTCCCAAGCGACTGTGTCGATGTCCTCGTTCACCCGAAAGCCCCGGAAGTACGCGGGGTCCTTCAGTGGTTCGAATATCGGACCGTCGAGATGCGGCTTCAAGTCAACCAGTCGCTCGTCGCCGTCCTCGAAAGAAACCGGCAGCCGATACTCGCCGGCATACGTCGCCCTTCTTACGAAGTGCATGGTCTGTGACGGATGCTACTGCGGCCTTGCCGGGATGTCAAGACGACGGCGTCCCGTGCAGCAACAACTCGCCGTGACTGGAGGAAGCGGCTCGCTGTCCAGCGCGACTCGGGCTTGACCACTGGCCGGAACGTGGTTACACTGCCCGTAGCCAAGAGGCGGTAACGTGAGGCCGAAATCTGGGCATGGCAGGTCGTGACGACAGCGTTCCGGCCTCCGCGCCAAGGTCGTCAAGCCAAACTAACCGTTGAACGCAGAAAGGAATGCAAGCGTGAAAGCAACACGTAGTCTACTCGTGACCGTCATCGTCTTCTGCGTTGCAGCCGGAACCGGCGTCGGGCAGGGAATGGATTGGATGAGAGCAACGAATGCGGCCGGGTGGACGGGAAGGCGGGCATTCGCTTGTGTGTCATTCAATGACCTCATGTGGGTTCTTGGCGGCTACGCCTACCTTTACTCCGACCAGAACGACGTCTGGCATTCGCAAGACGGAGTCACGTGGACTCAAGCCACCGACTCGGCCGAATGGAGCGAGCGGAACGGACCCGCTGCGGTTGCCTTCGATGGGAAGATATGGGTGACCGGCGGGTTCGATTTCGATGGGGTCCAGCGGGACGTCTGGTGGTCGACCGATGGCGCGAACTGGACGTGCGCCACCAGCGCGGCGGATTGGCAGAATCGGGCCGGCCATACAATGGTCGTCATGAACGGAAAGATGTGGATTCTTGGTGGTGCAAACTTCGACCCTCCCAAGAACGATGTCTGGTCCTCGACGGACGGCGTCGATTGGACGGAAGAGACCGATTCCGCCGGTTGGAGCGGCAGAATGTGGTCGGCATCGGTCGTTTACAATGGTCGAATGTACATCATGGGCGGAGGCGACCACAATGACCCCCTCTTCAGCGATGTGTGGAGTTCGGCCGACGGGAAGGATTGGGCCCTGGAGACTGATTCAGCCGGTTGGGGTGTGCGCGATGGTCACGTGGCGGTGGTCCACGACAGCATGATTTGGCTGATGGGCGGAGCCACTCCTTCACGCCCCGAGAACAACGATGTCTGGAGGTCGACCAATGGACGAGACTGGACCAAGGTAATCGACTCGGCGCCATGGCCCGCTCGGAGCAGGGCGGCAGGGCTGTCACTCAACGGCAAGATGTGGGTAATAGCGGGGCAAGGTACGAGCGCATATCCGAGGGACGTCTGGTATTCGACCGGCCTGGGCGTGAGCGAAGAGCCGGGCCGCGCCGGAGTGCCGCGCGGCATCCGCGTGACGCCGAATCCGTTCTTTCACAGCGTCGCCGTGGCCTTGAATTCGCCTGCGAGGGCCGACGGCGTCGCGCGGGTGTATGCGAAAGATGGGAGACTGGTCAGACAGGCTCAGATTCCGGCCGGGTCCAATCGCTGGGTCTGGGACGGGCGAGACGATTCCGGCGCGCCGCTTCCGCCCGGCGTCTACATCATCGACACGGGCAAAGGTGCCCGCGCAAGAGTCGTTGTCACCCGATAAGGAGGATCAATGGGACACAGTAGCGCTGTTCTGACGATTCTGTTCCTTACTGCGGGCCCGGCTCTCGCCGGCCACGACGTAAAAATGACAGAGATTCAGTATCCCATCGATACAACGCGTGGCCGCTGGCCTGCGGATCCTGCCGTGATGATCACCAACGTCGGCACTTACATCGAGGACAGTGTGCCAGTTCGATGTTGGATTGATTCCGAAGGCGTCCGAGTGTACGACACCGTCAAATACACCTGGGCCAGGCTTTATCCCGGGCACGATATGATGCTGAATAGCTTTCCAGCTTGGGCGTTCGCGCCTGCCAACTTCCTCTATCACATCACGGTGTTCACTGACCTGGCAAATGACTCCAATCGCTCCAATGACACGATGGAGTCGACAACATACGTCAAGCTCGCGGACGTTTGTGACGAGCTGATTTGGCAGGAGTTTGGCAGCGTCTATGTGAACGGCTATATCGACCGGTACGAATGGGACTATTGGCAGAGCGCCGACATCTCCGATACGGCCGGACGGGGAGGGACGCGGTCGCCGCTCGGGAGTTGTGTCTTCTACTGCGACGTCGCGACTAGTACCGCCTACTTTGCATTTGACGTTATTCCGGTGCACGACCCCGTTTGGTGCGACAGCATCGTCGTCAAGACTGACGAAGACCACGACGGAAGCTGGGCACCGGATTCAAGCGAAGGCGCACATACCGGGTATATCGACGGGTTTGCGGATACGATTGCCTACAACTGGTTGCCAGGGAAGCGATGCCCAGGAACCCAGCTCGCCTCGTCGTTCGCGGCCGGCAACCTGCAAATCGAAGGGGCGATTCCAATCGGGCCTCGCCGCAGTGACCTGACTGTTGCCGGCACCACTGGAATGGCGATTTCGTATTGGCATGGAGATACGTGCATAGGTTGGTGGCCGCAGACATTGGAAATGGCAGATTGGAACGACCCGTCAAAGTTCGGGACTGCGCACTGGTGGTACACGGCAGTGCAGGACTCACACAGAGACTCGAAGACCCGGCCAGGCCTATATGCGTCTTTGTGTAGGGGCGTCCTTTTCCTGCCGAACGTTGCAGACCGCCAGCAGCAGACAACAAGCTTGCTGGATGTCACTGGCCGCCGAGTCATGGACCTTCATGTCGGTGCTAACGACGTCAGGCTGGTACCTCCCGGCGTCTATGTCATCGAGGCCGGCCAAGGCCTCCGCGCCAAGGTCGTCAAGCTGAGGTGAGCGGTCCTGCCTAGAAGGACAGGCATGTTCAGAATCCGACCCGGCAGAATTGGCCTCTGCGTTCTCGCCGCCGTCGCGGTCTTTGCCTGTCACGAGCCGCGTACCGAAACCTACCGCCGGGTTGAGCTATTCAGCGCAGGGAAGACGAGGATAGAGTTCACGTGCTTGAGCGGCACCTGTCCGGGAAAGACGTATGAGGCCGCTACACCATGGACGCTCGAAATGGACCTGGATACGATCGATGACTGGGGGGCGGGCCGCATCAGGGTGTTCAGATCTGACCCTGGTCCTGACAAGCTCTGGATTTGGGCGTTCGATCGTGACAGCCTGAGAATGACCAAGTACGATGCCACTCAGTTTGACACAGTTGACATCGACCTCTGGAATTGGCACTGCTACCGAGGCAGGCCGTGACGGCAGAGTGCAAGCGGCCGCGTCAGGGTCGTCAAGCTGAAGTAGCGGGTTGCTTGCCGCTCTGCGGTGGAGCGCCGCGGTCTGGCTGCACTTCCATTCGTGTCTCCGCGTAAACCCGGAGAGAGGTTGGAGGGAGAGAGAGGTGGCCTAGGGCTGAGCTTCGTAGACGACTCGGCCCTCGCGGGCGAAGGAGGCGACCGGAGATGAGCGGGATTCGTACTCATCGGGCGCGAGCAGGACAAGGTCGAGCGGTACGACAAACCGATGAATGGTCTCTCGATTGGCGCGGGCCGTCATCTCGACGCGCTCGAAGATGTCCTTTCCCTCAAAGTCGGGAGAAACGAGAGCGACGTCGAGGTCGCTGTCCTCACGAGCGTTCCCTTTGGCCTGCGAGCCGAAGAGGACCAGCTTCTCGACTCGCAAGCCGTGCGACTGCAGAGCCGAACGGAGGAAATCGAGGACTGCCGCTATTGTGACTTCAGCCATTCCAATGCCTTTCTGCTCTGTTCGATGATGGCGTCCGTTCTTGTCTGGTCATAGTCCTTGGTCATGCGGCGGAGTTCGTCCGGGTAGCGGGTCGGGATGCTCAGCCCGTTGAGGCGCGTGAGAAACACGTCCATCTCGGGTGGGAGTTCGAGCTGCAGCTCGTCGACGAAGTACATCAGGTTGTGGACCCGCGGCGGTTCCCTCTTTGTGCGTGCGAGGTACAGTCCTTTGAGCGCCTTCTCGATGGACAAGTGGCACATGAAGACGGCGTAGAAGTACCGGCTCTCCCGGAACATGGAGCCAGCCGTGTCCATGTCGTAGTCGGCCTGAAGGAACCACTCCTCGGGTGGCTTCCTGCTTGAAGTGTCCATCAAGCGAGAGTAGCGTCTGAGCCAAGTGAAGTCAAGCGTGGCGGAGTGGGGCAGCCGATGGCAGGACAAGGGCTTGTGTCGTGAACGGGGACAGGAACATGGGCGGGCACTTCTCCGGGCAATGGGACGAGCAGTCCTCCGAGCTATTCTCCGGGCAGTTCTCCGAATTGCCTGCCGAGTTGCTCTCCGGGTTACTTCCTGAGCGATTCTCCGGGGAATCCGCGGAGCAATCCGCAGGGCAGCGGTCCCCGCAACCTGCGGAGCAGCTCACCGAGTTCCCCTCCGGATAACCTTCCGAGTTGCTGACCGGGTAGCGGTCCAGGTAGCTCTCCGGATTGCTCTCCCCGCAGCCTGCGGGGCAGCCTTCCGAGTTGCTCCCCGGATTGCGCGGGGAGTAGCCTACAGAATAGCCGGGGGGATGGGATAGGGGAGATTCTCCAATGACCAATAACCAATTACCAATGGTCAACTTAGGCCATTTCGGAGCTTGATTTCAGGAGGACATATACTAAACTGGGTCGTCAATGCCCGCCTCAAATGAGCCGACAGATTCTTCTCCACTTCCTGGGTAGGCGGGGAAGCGGCAACCGGCGCCAGCGTTGGTTTCTTGACTAGTTCCGCGTCAGCGGCTATCTTGGGTTACGCGATGACAGCGAGTTCCAGCGGCACGTCCCGCGCTAGAAAGGCTCGGTCGAGACCGCGCGCCGGTCGTCGATCACCGGTTGCCGGTCGGAAGCGGGTCGGTTTCATCGGCGCGGGCCGCGTGGGCTGCGCGCTGGCGTGGCACTGCAACCGGCTGGGCTATCCGATTGCGGGCGTGACCGACCTGAAGCCGAAACAGGCATGGGTCGTCTATGGCCTGATGAAGAAGGAGTATGAGCGGCTGAGTTCGCGCGAAGTCGCCGCCGCAAGCGACGTGCTGTTTCTGACCGTGCCGGACACTCATATCGGGCCGGTGTTCGAGTCGGTGCGCAGGTGGCTGGTACCCGGCGCAATTGCTGTCCACACCTCGGGTGCGTTCGGGCTGGAGGTGTTCGAGCACGCCAGGGAGCAGGGGCTGGGAACGCTGGCCCTGCATCCGGTGCAGTCGTTTTCGAGCCATTCCCAGGCGATACGCAGCCTGCCGGGTTCGTTTTTTGCAGTTGACGGCTCGGGCTCCGGGCTTCGGTTCGGCCGGCGCCTGGTAAGGCAGTTGCACGGCGGCTGGGTGCGGGTGCGCGGGGCCGACCGCACACTGTACCACGCGATGTGCGTGTTCGTCTCGAACCTCGTCGTCGCCCTGTTTGACGCGGCTGAGGAGATAGCGCGGGAGCTCCGCATCTCGCGGCGGCGGGCCGAGCGGATGTTCTCGCCGCTGGCGCGGACGGTGCTCGGCAATATCGCGGAGCAGGACGCGGCATTGAGCCTGACCGGGCCGGTCGAGCGCGGCGACGCACTCACCGTGGCCGCGCACCTGCGGGCGCTGGAGAAGCGGGTGCCGCGGCTGGTGCCGATGTATCGTGTGATGTCGGGACGGCTGGTGGAGATGGCAAAGAAGAAGGGACTTGACGCAGCGGCGGTGAGGAAGATGAGGGCGGCGCTGGAGGAGTAGCGAATGACGAATTGCGGATTACCAATTCCTAATGAGGACGGACGGGCATTGGGACATTGGGTATTGATTAGGAATTGGCAATTCGGCATTGGGCATTGGCAAGCGGCGGCCTGCAAGGGATGTGCATGAGAAGCAACCTCGCTCTACTGGTGCTCGTCTCTCTGATGGTTATGGCGCTATCTTGCGCCAAGAAGATGCTGCCGCCGAACCCGGACCGGTTCGCGCCGCGGCTACAGGAGGTCCAGACTCTGACCCGGAGCCAGGTCGCGCTGGTGTTCGATGAGGACATAGACGGCGCCAAGCTGAAGCCGGACAGCTTCCTGCTCACCGGGCCCGCGGGCGAGACGATTGCCCTGCGCGGGGCCTCGCTGGGAAGGAAGGGGGACGAGGTGCAACTCTGGACTCCCACCCAGGAGTTGAAGCTCTATGAAGTGCGCGGTGTCGTCTGGGACCGCAGCGACAACAAGACGCGGTTCCGGGCGCGCTTCCGCGGCTCGTCGAAGCAGGATACGATTGCGCCACGGGTCACGCGCATTGACCCAGCGCCGGGGGCAGTGGGCCAGAAGCGCGGGGTGAAGGTCAGGGTGACTTTCAGCGAGGCGATAGACACGTCCGGCGTGGTTCGTTACCTGTTCGTGCCGGCCTCGTACGACACGGAGTTTGAGCGGTCGTGGTCTAGCGATTGGCAGACGCTCAGCTTCTCCGGGCTCGAATCTCTCCCGAGCGGAGTAAACGTCTACCTGCACGTTCTGCCCGGGGCCATCGACCTCGAGGGCAATCGCGCGACCGGCCCGGCGTTCACCTACTTCACCAGCGATACGATATTGGATGCCGTGGCGGTGAAGGGGAAAGCCTTATGGCCGGGCGCGGTCGGTACAGGTGCGGTGTTCTTCACCGAGTCCGCAGCCGTGCGCGTTATCACTGACTCTCTTGAGCCTCCCCGGACTGAGACGCTCCCGGTGCGCACCACCGGGCTCGCGCCCGTACTTTTCGACGGCTCGTTTGCGACCAAGGTGCGCAAGGGTGAATACGAGGTCGTGGCCGTGGCTGATACGAATGGGGATGGTCTGGCCGAACTGGTGAGTCCGGCCGTGAAGTTCAATACCGATGCTGAGAGCCTGAGCCTGAACCTGGAACCCGAGTCCCTGCCTCAGCTCATCAATGCTTATCGCCGTTAGCGCGATACTGCTGGTCCTGGGCGTACTGGCGTATCGACGCACCATTTCAGACCTCAGATTGCAGATTGCAGATTCGGGGAAGCGAGGCCGAGACGGAGTCGGAGGTCTCGGGCTGTTGTTTCTGCGCTTGGTCGTGCTGCTGCTGTTTGCCGCGGTGTTCATCGGCGCAGTGTTCACGCATGTATGGACCGAACGGCCGCGGCGGGTCGCGCTCGTGCTCGACGTCTCCGAGAGCATGAGTGCGGTCGGAGCGGAAAGCGCGGCCGCCGCGATTGCGCAGACGTTTCCTTTGTCGGAAGAGGCGATAAGACAGGAGTGGGTGTTTGGGGATACCGCAAGGACCATTTCAGATTTCAGATTGCAGATTGCAGATTCGCAGATATCTGAGCGGACACGGATTGGGACGGGGCTCGCCACAGTTGGGAAGACGCGGCCGGGAGCAGTGGTATTGCTCAGCGACGGGCAGGACAACGGTGAGACTGATGCGGTTGCGGCTGCGCGCGAAATCGGCGTGCCCGTGTACACAGTCGGGTTCGGCGGCCTGACCAGGCGGAACGGGAGAGTCGAGCAGGTGATACTGCCCGCGGTGGTATATTCGGGCGAGAGCGTTGACGTGCAGGTGCGGGTGATGACGACGGGATTTGCGATGAACGATGAACGAGGAACGATGAACGATGAACGAAGGGCGAGGGGCGCGCGGGTCAGACTTGGCAGGCAGCAGCGGGAAGCGCCTATCGGCCCCGGCACTTCCGAGCAGGACGTGCCCTTCCGCACGGTCTTTGACAAGCCCGGCAGGCAGGCCATCGTGGCGCGGCTGGACAGCCTGAGCGGTGAGAGCAACTACGCCGACAACCGGCGCAGCGTCACAGTCAACGTAAGGCCGGGACGCGTGCGTGTGGCGTACGTCACGAACCGGCCCGGCGTAGATACCCGGATGATGCTCAGGGCGCTTGAGAGCGATGATCGGATAGAGGTGCTGCCGGACGTGGCGGTGACGGGGAGCTTGGGAAACTGGGGACAGTCCCGGCAGAGAACGAGGAACGAGGAACGAGTAACGAGGAACGCGCCGCAGGCGGACGTGTTCGTACTCGACGACGTCGTTGAGACGGGCAGCCCGGCAGTGTGGCAGACGATTGCCGGACAAGTCAGGGCAGGAGCGGGGCTCTTGGTGCTTGCCGGCCCGGATTTCCAGCCGGGGCCGAACGTCGGCGGATTGTTGGAAGGGACGGCTGGCCGAGCGCAGACCGGCACCTTTACGCCCGAGCTTGCGGCCGAGGGCAGGGTGATGCCGTGGTGGGGCACTGCAGGCGGGGCGAGGGATGTGGGGCGAGGGGCGCGGGGAGAACAGATTCGGTCACATGACGGTCGGGACGTGATTGACCTTGCGAGAGTGCCGCCGTTCGCAGGACTGATGCCGCTGACCGGCGCCAATCGCCAATCGCCAATCGCCAATCGCCAATCGCTTTGGCTGGTCGCGCAGGAGAACGAGGTCCCACTCATCGTCGCCGGCAAAGCAGGCAAGGGCAGGTTCGTCTACGTGGCTGGATACCCGCTGTGGCGGTGGGGATTCGGGCCGGAAGCGAACCCGGACCAGGGCACGCCGCTGTCGGTCTTCACGACCGGAGTGATGAGATACCTGGCAGAGCGTGACACCAGCCCGTTCCGGCTTCAGACCGACGAGACAGACCTGTACCGAGGCCAGCCGGTGCGGCTAGTCATGAAGGCAGTGGCGCCTGATGGCAGACCGTGGACGGGACTCAGCGCGATGGTGCAGGTGGTAGCGGTTAGCGTCGATTCGGGAACGGGGACGAATCCAGAATCCAGAGACCAGAATCCAGAATTAGGAACTCAGGCCCAGAAACCGGAGACGGTTGCGGTGCCGATGACCGAGTCCGGGGGCGGAGTCTATGAGGCGACAATCGAGGCGCTCGCGCCCGGCCGGTATCGGGCGGTTGCGACGGTCGAAAACGGGGACAGTCCCTCGGAGGAAACTGGGGACAGTCCCTCTGAGCGTCTGCGTCGAACTCGACGCGGGACAGTCCCCAGTTTCCTGGGCAAGGCGGCGACCGAGTTCGTGGTGGCGGAGCAGGCGGTTGAACTTGCGAGCACCGGCATGAATGAGGGACTGCTCAGAGCGATATCAGAGGCGAGTGGGGGAAGGTTCTTTGTTTCGGACAGCCTCCCGCGCGAGGGGAACGGGATTGCGCTTGGTTCATACCAGCGCCGTTTCACCTTCGACCCCAGGCGGGCGGTGTGGGCCTACGTGCTGATTGCGCTCTTGGCGGGCGCGGAATGGCTGCTGCGCAGGAGAAGAGGGATGTTGTGAGGAGAAGAACGAAGTCAGGGGTCAGAAGGCAGAATGCAGAGTGCAGAATTCGGACCGGGGGCGTCGGATGGGTCAGGACGACGGCGGTTGTCCTTCTGCTGCTTGTCGTTGTGGGTATTGCCCGAGCGGACACCGGGCTGGAGGCGGCGAACTGGCTCAGGGCGCGCGGTCTGAGCCCTGAACTGGTGGTGGTGTTGATTGCCGCTCTGCCGATAGTCGAGCTCAGAGGCGCGGTGCCGGTCGGCATCATTTTCTTCTGCATGCCTTGGTGGCAGGCAGTGCTATGGGCCCTGCTCGGCAACATAGCGCCGATTGTCTTCATACTTCTCCTGCTCGAACGCATCGTCGCCTGGCTCAGTCACATCCCGCTGTTCCACCGTTTCTTCGAGTGGCTCTTCGCCCGTGCACGCAGCAAGAGCGCCTCAATCCAGAAGTACGAGTTCTGGGGGCTCGCGACCTTTGTGGGCATCCCTCTTCCCGGTACCGGCGCCTGGACCGGAGCGGTCGCGGCCGAAGTGCTCGGCCTCTCGTACTGGAAGTCGCTCTCGGCCATCGTCGTCGGCGTCCTGATGGCTTCGGCGGTCGTGACATTCCTGTCTGTGCTCGGCCGGCAGTTCCGCTGGGTGGGCATCGGGCTCATCGTCCTCATCACAGTCGGTTTCATATACACGGTGGTCGCGGCGGTCAGGAAGCCGCGGGCCAGTCCGTAGTCTCCTCGCCGCTGCTCCTTTTGACTTCCGGTCCGCTTGACCTAGTATCTAACAGGAATTGAGATTCGGTTTCCACATTTCGATAGCCGGCGGATTCGGTAACGTCCTCAAACGGGCCCGGGAGGTCGAGTGCGAGACGCTGCAGATGTTCGCCTCCAATCCGCGCGGGTGGTCCGTCGCGAAGCTCGACCCGGACGACGTGGCCAAGTTCCGCGCCGACGCGAAGGACTCCTCTATCTCGCCGCTCTTCGTTCACGCCCCGTACATACCAAACCTCGCCGCCGGGGGCGGTGATGGCAAGCGCACAGTCAAGGCGCTGGTGACGCAGGTCGAACGCGCGAAGGCTCTCGGCGTCCCCTTTCTTGTATGCCACACAGGCAAGGCGATGGCGGCGGACGAGGCGACCGCCATTTCCCGGATTGTGAAGAACGTCGATTCGATACTCGCGGCCGCTCCTGACGGCGTTGTGTTCCTGCTCGAGAACACGGCAGGAATGGGCACGGAGGTAGGGTACAAGTTCGAGCAACTGGCCGAGATAATCAGCAGGGTGAAGAAGCGCGAACGGGTCGGAGTGACGCTCGACACAGCCCACTCGTTCGAGGCCGGGTACGAGTATCGGACCAAGGCCGGCATTGATGCAACCCTGCGCGAGTTCGACCGGCTGGTCGGAATGAACCGCCTCCATTTGCTGCACCTGAACGACTCGAAGACCGAATTCGGCTCGCGCGTGGACCGGCACTGGCACATCGGCGAGGGGAAGCTCGGCAGGGCCGGCATGAGCCAGATAATCAATCACCCGTTGCTCAGGAACATGCCGGCCGTGATGGAGACGCCGCAGCATACGAAGCGGATGGACCTGAAGAACCTGAGGGCGGCGAGGAGCCTCGTCGAGACAGCCGAAGTCAAGAGTCAAGGGTCAATGGTCAAAGGTCAAAGGTCGGAGCCGGCATGAAGATACGGTTCTGCGGGGGCACGCGGACCGTAACCGGCTCCAAGCACCTCTTCACGTCAGGCAGGCAGCGGCTGCTCGTTGAGTGCGGGCTGTTCCAGGGACACCGGGCCGAGGCCGAGCACACGAACCGGAGCTTCCCGTTCAAGGCGCGCGAGGTGAACTGGTGCGTCATCAGCCACGCCCACATCGACCACGTCGGGAACATCCCCAACCTCGTCAAGTACGGGTTCCGCGGGCCCATCCTCGCGACGCAGGGCACGGCCGCCCTGTCGCGGCTCCTCGTCGAGGATTCGGCCAACATCCAGGAATCCGATATCCGCTACCTGAACAAGAAACTCCGGGAAAAGGGCGAGCCGCCGAAGGAGCCGATATACAGGGCCAAAGACGCCGAGGAGTCGCTTGAGTACCTCGAAGGAATGCCCTACGCGAGACCCCGCAAGCTCGGGCCGTTTGAGGTAGTGCTGCACGACGCCGGGCACATTCTCGGGTCGGCCCTAGTGGACGTCGAGGTCGAGGGGAAGCGCGTGCTGTTCACCGGCGACCTGGGCCGCAGGAAGATGCCGATAATCAACGACCCGGTGCAGGTAGTCGAGGCCGACTACCTGATAATGGAGGGCACGTATGGCAACCGCCGGCACGGCGACTACCGCGACGTGGATGAGCGCCTGGCCGAGGTCGTGAACCGTGTCTACTCGCGCGGCGGGAGAATCATCATTCCCGCCTTCGCGGTCGAACGGTCACAAGAGATTGTCTACACCCTGAACCGGCTGCGCCAGAACGACCGGATTCCAGACGTACCGGTCTACGTTGACTCGCCGCTTGCCGGCCGGGTGACCGAGGTCTATCGCAACTACCCGCAGTACTACGATGCCGACGCGACCGCGATGCTCAACGGCCACAAGTACCTGTTCGATTTCCCCGGGCTCCGCTACATCGAGACGGTCGAGGAATCCAAGGCGCTCAACCTCAGTAAGGAGCCCTGCATCATCATTTCGGCTTCGGGTATGTGCGAGGCCGGCCGGGTCCTGCACCATCTGAAGCATTCGGTCGAAGACCCCAAGAATCTCGTGCTGATGGTGTCGTTCCAGGCCGAGAACACGCTGGGCCGCAGGATTGCCGAGCGCCAGCCGGTCGTGCGGATTTACGGCGAAGAGCAACCGCTCAGGGCCGAGGTCGAAGTGATGGACGAGTTCAGCGCGCACGCGGACCGCGACGGCCTGCTCCAGTATGTCAGCGCCATGGACGTCCCCCGGCTGAAAAAGGTCTTCATCGTCCACTCCGAACTCGACGCCGCCGAGGCCTTGGTCGAACCCTTGAGGACCCTGGGCGTGCGCGAGGTCGTGATTCCGGAGATTGGAGAAGAACATGAGGTCTAGGGACAGGCGAAGTCAGAATGCAGAATGCAGAGCGCAGAATGCAGGAGTTCGGACTCGGGCGGTGGTTGTCGTGTTGGGGGTCGTTCTGATGATGATGGTGGTGGCGGGGTGCGATTTGCTGCTGGGCGTCGATACCA
>Ga0116202_10001297_pt1 | contig 14660 bp, 16 predicted proteins | sample LakKivw325mmetaG_FD_94479 | JGI IMG/M metagenome (GOLD analysis project Ga0116202, IMG submission 94479) | Anoxic lake water microbial communities from Lake Kivu, Rwanda to study Microbial Dark Matter (Phase II) - Lake Kivu water 325m metaG | ecosystem: Environmental > Aquatic > Freshwater >...
CAGTTCGGGCGCTCCCTGGACGAGTGCGATACCTTCTGCCTGAAGTATCTGGACTACCTCGTCAGCAAGGAATCCTGCGACGAGCTGTGCGCGGTCATCACCGAGCCCTACCAGGGCGGCGCCGGCTCGATTACCCCCCCGCCGGGCTACTTCGAGGGCCTCGACAAGTGGGCCAAGGACCGCGGCCTGGTCTTCATCTTCGATGAGGTGCAGTCGTCCTTCGGGCGCACCGGCAAGATGTTCGCCTTCGAGCACTTCGACATCAAGCCCGACCTCGTCACGCTCGGCAAGGGCCTCGGCAGCGGCGTGCCGTGCAGCGCCGTCATGGGCACCAGCGCCATCATGGACATCCTGCCCCCCGGCAGCATGGGCAGCACGAACGGCGGCAACCCGCTCTCCTCGCGTGCGGCCCTGACCGCCATCGGCATCATCGAGGACGAGCAGCTCGTGGACAACGCCGCGAAGATGGGCGAGTTGTTCAGGGCCCGCTTCGAGGCCATCCAGCAGAAGCACGAGCAGCTTGGCGACATCCGCGGCATGGGCCTGGTGTGGGGGCTGGAGCTGATCACCGACGCGAAGTCGAAAGGCCCGGATGCGGACCTGACCCGTCGCGTCATCAACAACGCCTTCCAGCGCGGCCTGTGCGTCATCGCGCCGATCGGCATCCACAAGAACGTGGTGCGCGTGGCCCCGCCACTGATCATCTCCGAGGCCGAGGCCAACGAGTCGCTGGACCTCTTCGAGGCGGCCTTTGAGGCGGCGCTGTAGCAGGAGAGCCGCACGCTGTGCAGGAGCCTGACAGGGACGCGGCCGCTGGTCGCGTCCCTGCTTGACTCTTCAGGCGGGGAAGACTACGATTCCGCTGGGCCGATCGAGGCACCGAGGAACTGACGGATGGCTACGAACGCAACGAGGATCAGAGTACACGTGCGCCATGGGCGGATCGAACTGCCGCCCGAGTTGCTGGCCGAGCACCACATCGAGGACGGCGATGAAGTCGAGGTCGTGCTTGCCGATGGCGCGGTGCAGGTCCACGCGTCGCGGAAGCGGGATCTGAGCAGGTTCGTCGGGATCCTGAAGGACACCGCCCTGACCAAGACCACGGATGAGTACATGCGCGAGATCCGCCCTCGATGATCTGCGCCCTCGACGCCTGCGTGCTACTGGATGTGTTCATCGAAGACCCGGAATGGACGCGCCCGTCACGCACTCTTCTGGAGAGCTTGGCGGGCATCTCCGATTTCGTGATCTGTCCGGAGGTCTACGCCGAGGTACTGCCGCACGCCCCGAGTTCCGCATTCCTGGATGCGGTGCTGTCTGACTTTGGGCTCTTGGTGGTGGCGACCGACGTGGCAGTGGCTCGCGTCGCCGGCGAGGTGTGGGCGCAGTACCGGCGTGCCGGGGGCCCACGCTTGCGCATCCTCACCGACTTCGTTGTGGCCGCTCATGCCTTGGTGCACGCCGATGCCTTCGTCACACGAGACGATGGCTTCTTCCGCAGCTACTTCAGCGATCTGACTGTCATCACCCCCCAGCCTGCCGACGGTTGACCCCAACCGCGGATGGTTATGCGCAGGAGCATCACCCATGCCCGCCTCTCCCGCCGCCGTTGCCGATCTCCTCAACGCCGCCTGTGCGGAGGCCCGCGCACTGCCACGTCTGGTGGCCTGGCCGGCGGAACGGCCGCTCCTGACTGCCGATGACATCATCAAGGCCCGAGAGCACACGCCCGACGAGTTCCTCCTCGAACGCGACGGGCACGTCGTCAGCGGCGTGGCCGTGAACCCGGGCCGCGACGGCACAGGCTACCTCGCCTTCTTCGCCACGCACCCCGACTACCGCCGTCAGGGGCTGGCGAGCGAGTGCCTGCAGCGTGCTCTGGACTTCCTGAAGTCGCGGGGTGCCGCCAAAGTCCAGACGAGCCCCTTCGTTGACTCCCGCCTCACCGCCGCTTGCGCCTTTCTCGAGCATCACGGCTTCGTCGTCCACGACCCGGACCATCAGAACATGGTCATGCAGATTGACATGTCCAGTTACGAGCCCGAGCCCATCGCTCTGCCCGAGGGCTACCGCATCGAGGCCCTGCGCCCGGAGTGGGTCCCGCAGTACCTGCAGGTCAAGGACCGCGTCTTCGGCGGGACCAGCCCCGACGACTGGTTCGAGAAGACCTTCAGCCACCGCTGGGACTTCGAGTGGGACGGCTGGATGACCCTCTGGCAGGGCGACGAGATGATCGGCATCTCCGGGGCCGACCTCTTCCGTGACCCGGCCCACCCCGAGTGCTACAGCGGCGCGCAGATCGAGTATGTCGGCGTCGTGGACGGGCACCGCGGCCTGCGTCTCGGCGAGATCATCGTCCGTGCGTGCCTGGACTACATCAAGGCGCGCGACCTGCCCTGCCAACTCATCACGCAGCGCTTCCGCGTTCCGGCCGTCACCCTCTACGAGAAGCTGGGCTTCCGCTTCCAGCGCGAGAACCGCACGTATGAAAAGCCCCTGTAGCCCATGAAGCCCCGCGAACAGGGCGTGCGCCGCCTGTTCGGCCGCATCGCGCCCCACTATGACTTCCTGAACACCGTCATCAGCCTGGGCCTGCATTGCGGGTGGCGGCGCCGGACGATCCGCCTGCTCGCGCCTCGTCCCGGCCAGTTGTGCCTCGACCTGGCCGCCGGCACGGGCGACTTCGCCTTGCGCCTGGCCCGCCTGGGGGCGCAGCCGGTCGCTCTGGACATGACGCCCGAGATGCTGGCGGTGGCGCGGCGACGCGCGCCAGGGCTGTGGATCGTGGCGGGTGATGCCTTCGCCCTGCCCTTCCCGGACGCCACCTTCGACTGCCTCACCGCCGGCTTCGCCTTTCGCCATGCGCAGGAGGACCTGCCGCTGATCCTGGCGGAGTTGCGCCGGGTGCTGAAGCCGGGGGGCCGCTGCGCCTCGCTCGAACTGTCCCATCCTCCGCGTCGCTGGTGGCGCCGGCTGTCCGACCTGTACATCCAACTGCTCATGCCGATCGTCGGGGGCTTCGTGGACCGCGACGCCTATCAGTACCTCGCTGATTCACTGCATGGCTACCCGGACGCCGAGCACCTGGCCGCGCTCTTCCGTCAGGCGGGCTTTGGGGAGTGCTCCTACGAGCTGTTCGCGGGGGGAGTGGCCGCCGTCCACGTGGCGACCGTCACCCCACGCCGGGAGGCGTGAGCCCGCGCCCCGTTGTTCCTCCCACATATACCGAATCGACCTGGACACGTGGATGAAGACGACGCTACGCCCCGCGACCCCTCATGACAGCACCGTCATGGGCGGGGTCTACCTGGCCGCCTTCCCTGACAGCGTGCAGCACTTCTTCGGGGATCGCCCCCCGGCGCCTCAGGCCGTCGGTGACCTGCTCGCCATCCCGCTACTAGCCGAACCCGGCTGCGGCTGGGTCGCGGAAGCCGATGGCGTGGTCGTGGGCTACTGCCTGGCACCGGCTCATGTCAGCCGCCTGTCACGCCCGCTGTGGCGGGGCCACTTGCTGCGGATGCTGGGGCGCTGGCTGACCGGACGCTACCGCATCGGCGTGGGTGCAGCGGTGCGCCTGGCCCGCGATCGTCTGCTCGTGTCCACCCGTGATCCGCACCGTGTGGAGGCCCACATTCTCTCGGTAGCGCTGCTTCCGGGCTGCCAGGGGCAGGGCCTGGGCCGTGAGTTAGTGCAGAAGGGACTCGCCTACCTGGCCGCATGCGGCGCCCCTCGCGTGCGCCTGGAGGTTCGTCCCGACAACACCGCGGCGCTGCGGCTCTACGAGCGCCTCGGGTTCGCGACGGTCGGTCGGACCCGGGACTCGCAAGGGGAATGGCTGATCATGATCCGTGAGGCGGCCGCATGAGCCCTTTCCCCTCCAGGGCCTGGCGCTGGTCAAGCGGTCGCGTCCTGGTGGCCGCGTCCGGCCTGGCCGTGGCCGCCTACCTGGCGCTTGTCGCGAGGGCCATCATCTGGCCTGTGCACGCCGAACTGCCCGTGCTCCCGGAGCCCCGGGAAGGCCAGCCCGTGCTTGTCATCGCGCCGCACGAAGATGATGAGACGCTCGGTTGCGGCGCCTATATGCGCGCAGCGGTCGCGTCCGGCGTGCCGGTGTGGGTGTGCCTGGTGACCTTCGGCGAGGGCGAGGAGTTGGGCCGCCTCTGGGCCACCAAGCACCCCGTGCCTTCGGCCCGGCAGTTCGTCAAGCTGGGGAAGATCCGGCAGCAAGAGACGCTGAGAGCCCTCCAGAGCATCGGGGTGCCACAGAACCACGTCATCTTCCTGGGCTACCCCAACATGGGCCTGCGCTGGATGTGGTCCGCGCGCTACTGGAGCCCCAAGAGTCTCTGGCGCAGCCCCTTCACCAAGACCGACCATTCGCCGTTCGACGACAGCCTCACCCCCGCGGCCCCCTTCTGCGGGGCGGCAGTCCTGCACGACCTGAAGGCGGTCATGGAGCGCGTACAGCCGCGGTTCGTCTTCTGCACGCACCCGGCCGACATCCACCCCGACCACTGGGCGACATACTGCTTCACTCGCCTGGCGCTCGAGGAGTTGCGGGCGCGCCCCACCCAGGCCTGGGCCCAAGAGTGCGAACTGTTCACCTATCTCGTACACCGCCGCGGATGGCCGTCCCCCTGGGGCTACTACCCCGAACTCAAGCTGGCACCCCCGCCCGCGCTCGTGGACCTGCCGCTCAACCACTGGGTCGAGTGGCCGCTCACGCCGGAGCAGACGCGGGCCAAGAACCGGATGGTCTTGACCTACCGCAGTCAGGCGGCGGCCTTCGACCTGCTGTTGCGCGCGTTCGCACGCCGGAACGAGCTCTTCGCCGCCCTCCAGCCGACCGCACCCGGGCGGGAGTTCTCGTGGCTGTCCACGAGTGACAGCCGGGAACCCCGCGGGGAGACTGCGTACTTGCGACTGCACCTCGGGGCGGACATCGTCGGCGTTCAAGCCATCGCGGCCCCCACTGCCGCGACCGTCGAGGTCCGCACGGCGGCTCCGCTGACCCGCGTGCACTTGGTCGTGCTGATCACCGCGGTGGGACCATCCGACGGGGCCGTGAGGAGCGTATCAGTGGCGCTGTCCCCAAAGCACGCGCCGGAGGTGTGGGCCAGCACCGACCGCGAAGGACCGCGACAGCCCCCAGCCCAGGTGTGGGTCGCCACCGCGGGGACGACTACCACGGTCTCCGTGCCGACGGACTGGACGGGGTCCTGCGGGAAGTTCCTCGTGGACGCGATGACCCTGTCACGCACGCGCATCGTGGACCACGCGATGACCCGCTTTGTGGTCCGCGAACCGGACAGCCTTGCGGCCGTCGGGGCACCCCCGGAGGCAGCGCCTACTCTGGCCTCACGGTGATGGTGCTGCCCGCGTAGGTGTCGGACAGGTCCAGCTCTCCCTGAGGGCCGGCGGTGGCCGTCACCCGCTTCGTCCGCCCGCGCGTCTTCACCTCGACCACGTGCCGCGACCCGGCGGCTACGGGATACCGGCCGTGGGCGAGGATCAGCCGCACCGACACGGGCTCCCCGCCGCGCAGATCCAGCCCCCGGGCCATCGGCCGGACCACACAGCCCGTGCCGGCGATCTCGAACACCACCTGCTGTGGTGCGTACTCCTGCATCAGCACCGTCGCCTCGCCGGCGAAGGGCTGCACCACCAGGGGCGTGCGCGCCAGTTGCTGCGTCTGGGCCGGGGGCGCCTGCGCCAGCAGATGGGCTGTCCCGGGAGCCAGACCCTCCGTCCCGGGCGCCGCGGTGAACTGCGACGCGCACCCGGTGTAGGCATGGCTCCGCGCGCCGTAGGCCCACAGCTCCGCCAGTACCGGCAGCCGCCCGGGGTTGTACACGGCCGCGCCCTGATCGCCTCCCCCGAAGAACGGCCCCGACTGCAGCAGCCCGTTCTGCACGAGTTCGTACCCGGCGCGTCGCCCGAACAGGCGCGTGTGCAGCAGTTGGCTGAGCCCGTCGGCCAGCGGCCAGTACTGCCACAGCGGGTGGGTGGCGAAGACTGCGATACCGGCCCCGTGCTGCCTTCCAATGACCCCGCTGAACCACGCGCGCTTGTCCTCATCAAAGCGCGCGGAGACGGTGGCCAGCGGCGAGGCATTCCCGGTCAGCAGGGCCTCGGCTACCCAACCGCTGACCGGATAGCTGCGCCGCTGCGTGGCCGGGGCGGTGTCGCCCTGACGCGGACTGAAGAGGCCTTGGGCCTTGACGCCCCGGGGCCACGGCGCCAGCGCCCGCAGTCCCTCCGCGGCGGTCAGATCGCCCACCCGCTCCCTGGCGTTGGCGAGGCCCAGGATGCCGAAGGCCTGCTGCAGCACCTCCGGCACTTGCGTCCACGAGCCGGTCTGGTACGCTCCCAGCCCCAGGTCGGCCACCAGGCACCCGCCCTGCCGCACGTACTCCTCCAGTTGCCCGGCCTGTGGCGGCGGCAGGCTCAGGCACGCCGGGGCCAGCACGCAACTGTAGCTTGCCAACTCGCGTTCCTGCAGGTCCGCCACGGAGAGGTAGTCCACAACACCGTAGCGCGTACCCAGCCGCAGGTCATAGGCCAGGTTGCTCGGTTCCCCGGGCAGGTAGTCCACGATGTAGCCGTAGACGGGCTGGCGGGTGACGTCGAAGCCGGAGGCGTACGGGGAGGTGATGATGGCGACGTTGGCCCGAGGCTGGAGCATGCACGGAATGGTCGCTGCGTCGCGGATGGCGTTCGTCAGCCTTCGCCCGCGCTCGACCGAGCGCTGCTCGATCTCGTACAGGGGCGCCAGCATCGGCCAGTCTTCCAGCCCGAAGCCCACGGCGCCGTGCAAGGCGGCGTGGTGCATCCAGTTGCGCAGGCTGCCGTCGGCGTAGGCCGGGCTGGAGTTGTCCGGGACGCGGAAGACCGGCAGCACCTGGAACTTGCCCCCGCGCCGGGCGATGTCCAGCGCCTGCGGGTTGTGGGCCACTAGGTCGTTCTCCAGGATCTCCGGCGGCATGTTCACGCACACGACATCGTAGCCGTTGGGGATCGAGACCAGGCTGCGGTAGAGCGTCACCCGACCGGTGAGCACCGGCCGCGCAGCATCCACCTGACGGATGGCCCGCAACCACTGGTCCATCACGCGGTGGTAGGCGTCGGCCTCATAGTCCGCCACGTCTACCATTGCGCGACCGATCTTGTATGGCGCCTGGTCTTCCAGTGTCCGCGCCTGGGTGAGCGTGACGCTGGGCCAGGTCGGGAGGTGCGAGCCCCACCGGGCGTTGAGGGCGTCCAAGCTCGCCTCGCCAGCTTGCAGGTAGGCCCGGAAGTCCGCGTCGCTGAAGGTCAGGTAGCGCTCCAGCGTCGAGCCGGTAGCCCAGGCCGTCAGCCCGGGCTCATCGCGCAGCTGGCTGACGAAGGCCTGGATGAGTTCGCGGACCGTGCCGGTGTAGCGCTCGTCGTAGGGGCTGACGCGGTGGGCGCCGGTCAGGCAGGTGGGGAGTTCCACGATGACCTTGATGCCCTGCAGGTGCGCCTCGCGGACTGCCGCGCGCACGGCCTGCAGATCCATGGCTTCCCCGGGCTGCAGGTGCAAGTAGAGGGTGTCCAGGCCGAGGGACTTGAGGATCGGCAGCGCGGACGGGTCGTCCAGACCGTAGCAGAACCGGAACGGCCCGGGCGGCCCGGCGCCCAGTCCGGCGGAGACCCATGTCAGGGAAACGAGCACGACGAGCGTGATCAGACGCATCAGGTGAATGGGACGCTTCAGCGAGGCGGAGGTTCCGCCCCGTTCCGGTGCAGGCGCTTGAGGAGCAGTGGCAGCCACTCGGCCTTGCGGTCCAGCGCCTCGCGCGCCGCCTGCTGTTCGGCCTTGCGCTTGCTGGCGCCTTCGCCGGCGCCGAGGGGCGTGCCCATGAAGCTGACCTCCACGCGGAAGCGCAGGTCATGGGCCGGGCCCTCACTGGCCAGCGTCTTGTACGTGGGGAGCTGGCGCGCGTGACTTTGGACGAGTTCCTGCAGCGCCGTCTTGTGGTCGAAGCGATGCTCGGCCTGCGTCGCCACAGCCCCCGCCACGTCCAGGTGGCTCAGCACGAACTCGCGGGTGGCCTCCAGCCCGGCTCCCAGGTAGATGGCCCCGACCAGCGCCTCGTACACATCGGCCAGCAGAGAGCTCTTGCGGCGGCCGCCGGAATCATCTTCCCCCTTGCCCAGCAGCAGATAGTCGCCCAGGCCCAGCGCTTCAGCCGCGCGCGCCAGCGACCCTGCCCGCACCAGCGCGGCCTTCGTCTTGGTCAGCAGGCCCTCGTGCAGATCGGGGTACTCATGGTACAGCGCACCGGCAATGATGAGATCGAGGACCGCGTCGCCGAGGAACTCCAGCCGCTGATTGGAGAGGACGGGTGCCAGGCCCTGCTCCCGGATGTACGACCCGTGCTGGAAGGCCTGCTGGAGGAGATCGTCACCGATGTCCGGCAGAGCCAAGGCGTCCCGCAGCTTCTGCCAGCGGGATGGTGACATCTTCGCACCCCTGCTCTCAGTCAACGTACTTCTTGACGATCAGCACAGCGTTGTGCCCACCAAACCCAAAGGAGTTGCTCATGCCATATTCGCCGCTGAACTCCCGGGCCTGGTCCACGACAACGTCGCTGACCACGGCATCGTCCAGGTCGTGGCAGTTCAGCGTCGGCGGCACAACCCCCTCCACGAGCATGCGGGCGGTCAGAGCCAACTCCGTGGCGCCGGTCGCGCCCAGTTGGTGGCCATGAATGGACTTGGTGGAACTGACCAGCGGGCCATCCGCGCCGGGCGCGAAGACTAGCCCCAGCCCCCGCGCCTCCATGTCATCGCCACCCGGGGTCCCGGGGGCGTGCGCGTTGACGTAGGCGATGTCCTCGGGGGCCAGGCGCGCCCGCTTCAGGGCGGCCTTCATGGCCCGCGCGGCGCCACCACCGTCCGGCGATGGCGCCGTGATGTGGTAGGCGTCCCCACTCATCCCGTAGCCCACGATCTCGCCCAGGATGTTAGCCCCGCGCGCTTTGGCGAGTTCCATCTCCTCAAGGACCATGATGGTCGAGCCCTCGCCCATGACGAAGCCGTCGCGGCTGCGGTCGAAGGGCCGGCAGGCCGTGGCCGGCTCGTCGTTCCGCTCCGAAAGCGCTCCGGCGGCGCAGAAGCCTGACAGCGCAGTCGGGCAGATGACCGCCTCGGCCCCGCCGGCGATCATCGCGCGGGCGGCGCCGCGCGAGATGATCTCGAAGGCCTCGCCGAGGGCGTGCGTGCTCGTGGCGCAAGCCGTGACCACCGACAAGTTCGGGCCGCGGGCTCCGTAGTGCATCGAGACCAGCCCCGAGGCCATGTCAATGATCATCATCGGCACCAGGAACGGGCTGACGCGATCCGGGCCGCGGTTCAGCAGGATCGTGAACTGCTTCTCCCAGGTCTGCATGCCGCCGATGCCGGAGCCGATGAGTACGCCGGTCTCGTCGCCCAACTCGCCGTCGAGCTTCAGTCCCGACTGCTCCATCGCCAGCTTCGTGGCGTACAGAGCGTAGCAGGCGAACAGGTCCGCCCGCTTGATCAGCTTGGCGTCGAAGTGCTGGTCGAGATCCTCCAGCGGCGACACTTCGGCCGCGATGCGCGTCTTGTAGGCCGAGACGTCGAAGCTCTTGATCGGCCCGATGCCGCTGCGGCCCTCCAGGCAGTCGCGCCAGAGGGCCTCCAGCCCGACGCCGCTGGAGGAGATCGTCCCAATGCCGGTGATCGCTACGCGAGCGCTCATGTCAACACCGCCCTCACGGAGAATCTTGAGGGATACCCCTGCTCCCAATCCCTAGGCCTGTACGTTCTTGCTCTCGAGGAAGCGCACGGCGTCCCCGACGGTGCGGATCTTCTCCGCCTCTTCATCCGTGATGGTAATCTGGAACTCGTCCTCCAGCGCCATCACGAGTTCGACGATGTCCAGAGAGTCGGCCTTCAGATCGCCGTCGAAACTGGCGTTCTCAGTGACTTCGCTCTCTTTGACGTTCAACTCGCGAACGATCAACTCTTGCACGCGCTCGAACAACGCCATGCACCTTCACCTCCGATTGACTGCCTGCTCTGCTCTGTACAAGACGGCACTCACATAATGAGCCCGCCGTCAATGTTCACACACTGGCCGGTGACGTAGCCGGCTTCGGGCGAGGCCAGGAAGGCCACCACGTTCGCCACGTCCTCCGGCGTGCCCGGTCGCCGCAGGGGGATGCGGGTCAGCCACGCCTCCCGCGCCTCATCGGACAGCGCGTGCGTCATCGCCGTCTCAATGTAGCCGGGGGCCACGGAGTTGGCCGTGATGCCGCGGCTGCCGAACTCCTGCGCGACGCTCTTGGTGAAGGCGATCATGCCGCCCTTGGAGGCCGCGTAGTTCGCCTGCCCGGCATTCCCGCCGACCCCGACGACGGAGGCGATGTTGACGATCCGCCCGTACTCCGCCTTCATCATGACGCGCGCCACGGCTTTGGTGCACAGGAACGCGCCCTTGAGGTTGATGTCCAGGACGAGGTCCCACTGCTCTTCGCTCATGCGCAGCAGCAGGCCGTCCTTGGTGATCCCGGCGTTGTTGACCAGGATGTCCACCTGGCCGAACTCCGCCATCGCCGCCTCAACCATCTTCTGACAGTCGTCGGCGTTGGTGACGCTGCCGACGGTGGCGAGGGCGCGCACACCGGTCGCGGCAATCTCCGCGGCCACGCGCTCGGCGCCCGCGGCGTTGATGTCATTGACCACGATGTTGCAGCCCAGGGAGGCCAGCTTCTTGGCGATGACTTCGCCGATGCCGCCGCCCGAGCCTGTCACGATCGCGACTTGATCCTGCAAACACATCATCTCGGAGAACCCTCCGTAGCGACGCCCGTAGTGGCGTGATTCATCACGCCGCCTTGAGGGCGCGGTAGACCGCGCCGCTACCCCACCAACGCCTCAATCGCCGCCTGAACGCCCGCCAGGTCGCCCGTCGCATGGCACGTCGCGTCCGGGAAGCCACGCCGCACCATGTTCGTCAGGACCTTGCCTGGCCCGACCTCGACGAAAGTCGTGACGCCAGCCCCCACCATCGCGCGCAGGCAGTCGTCCCACCGCACCGAGGAGGTGAGTTGCGCGACCAGCGCCTGCCGCACCTCGTCCGGCTCCGTCCGCGGCGTGGCATCCACGTTGCTGACGACCGGCACCTGCGCCGGCTGCAAGTCCACTCCGGCCAGCGCCTCGCTCAGGCGCTCGGCTGCCGGCTGCATCAGCGGCGAATGAAAGGCGCCGCTGACGGCCAGCGGGATCACACGCTTAGCGCCGGCTTCTTGGGCCAATTCTCCGGCACGCTTCACCGCCGGCTCCTCACCGGAAATCACAATCTGGTCAGACGCATTCAGGTTCGCCAGAACCACGGTTCCAACCTGCCCCGCCTCCGCCACGGCCGCGGTTAGCTTGTCCTCCGCCAGGCCGATGACCGCGGCCATCGTGCCACCCACCTGGGTCCCAACCTCGGCCATCAACTCACCGCGCACGCGAACCAGCTTCGCCCCCTCGACGGGCGTGAGGCGCCCCGCACCCACCAGCGCTGAGTACTCGCCCAGGCTGTGCCCGGCCACCATCTGCGGTTGCACGCCGGCCTCGGCCAGCAGCGCCGCCACGGCCGCCGAATGCGCCAGCAGCGCGGGCTGGGCATTCTGCGTCAGCGTCAGTTCCTCGGCAGGACCTTCGAACATGAGTTGCAGCAGCGGGAACCCCAACGCCGCGGCGATGTCGTCAAGAACCGCCCTGGCAGCCACCGAACCCTCGTACAGGTCCTGCGCCATGCCAACCGATTGTGACCCCTGTCCGGGGAAGATGAATGCGATCATAGTCGTTGGAGCGCGGGCTTTCCAGCCCGCGCCGTTCCTTGCGCGGGCTGGAAAGCCCGCGCTCCATCGCTACTCCTGCCCCAGTTCCTTCTTTAGCGCCTTGGTCAGCGCCGGCACGACCTCGAAGAGGTCGCCCACGAGCCCGTAGTGCGCCACGTTGAAGATCGGGGCGCTGGGGTCGCTATTGATGGCCACGATGCAGTCGGCGGAACTCATGCCCGCCAGGTGCTGCACCGCACCGGAGATGCCGCAGGCGATGTAGAGCTTAGGTTGGACGGTCTTGCCGGTCTGGCCGACCTGGTGGTAGGCCGGGATCCAGCCCGCGTCCACGGTCGCGCGCGAGGCGCCGACGGCCGCGCCCAGCACTTCGGCCAACTCGCGGACGAGCGCGAAGTTCTCGGGCTTGCGCAGGCCCCGGCCGCCGGAGACGATGATCTCGGCTTCCTGCACGTCCAGCTCGCTGCTGCCCTCTTCGCGAATGACTTCCAGGATCTTGCTGGCGATGGACTTCTCGTTCAACTCGACGCTCTGGCGGATGATCTCGGCCTGCCGCGAAGTGTCGGGCTCGGCCTTCTTCATCACGCGCGGGCGGACGGTGGACATCTGCGGCCGGGCGTTGCGGCACACAATAGTGGCCATGACGTTCCCGCCAAAGGCCGGGCGGGTCTGCATCAGCAGCCGCGTCTCGGGGTCAATGGCCAGCCCCGTGCAGTCGGCCGTCAGGCCGGCGCCGATGCGCGCGGCAATCCGCGAGGCCAGGTCGCGCCCCATGGTCGTGGCGCCGATCAGCACGATCTCAGGCTTGTACTTGTTGATGAGCCCACAGATGACGCTGGTGAAGGGATCGGTGCGGTACTGCGCCAGGACTTCGTGCTCGACGAGATAGACCTTGTCGGCGCCGTAAGCGGCGGCGATCGGGACGAGACCCTCGACCTCCTGCCCGGCGAGTACCAGGCTGACGTCCTCTCCCAGCTCGTCGGCGAGCTTGCGGCCCTCGCTCAGCAGTTCGAGCGTCACATCGGCAAGCTTGCCGTCATGCGTCTCGGCGAGCACCCACAGCCCGGAGTACTGGCTGGTGTCCACTTCCTCCTTGCGGGTGATCTCCATGACGATCGCGCCGAACTTGCAGCTACTGACGCAAGCGCCACAGCTCGTGCAGTCGTCGGTGAAACGGGCCTTGCCGTCCACCATCTCGATGGCCCCGTAGGGGCAGGCCGCCAAACACAGCTTGCAGCCGGTGCATTTCTCGCTGTCTATGTAGATGCCCATGCGGCTAGATCACCATCTTCTCGCGCAGCTTGCTGACTAGGGCGCTGACCTGCTCGGGGACTTCGCCCTCCAGGCGCTCCCCATGGGAGTGCCGGTCGGGGGCGAACACCCGCACGACATTCGTGGGCGAACCATTCAGGCCACAGCGGTCGGTGTCGGCCTCGATGTCGGCGGCCGTCCAGCTCGGGATTTCCTTCTTGCGCGCCTTCATCACGTTCTTCAGACTCGCGTGGCGCGGTTCGTTCATCTGCTTGACGACCGTGATGAGGCATGGCAGCCGCGTCTCGACGATCTCGAAACGGTCGGACAGCAGGCGCTTGACCTTCGCCTTCTTGCCCTCGACCTCCAGATCAATGGCATACGTGACCTGCGGGATGCCCAGGTGCTCGGCGAGGCCGGGCCCGACCTGGGCCGTGTCCCCATCGAAGGCCTGCTTGCCGCAGATGATCAAATCGTAGTCGCCGATCTTGCGGACGGTCTGGGCGAGGGTGTACGAAGTCGCCAGGGTATCGGAGCCGGCGAAGGCGCGGTCGGAGACCAGGATGGCCTCGTCGGCGCCCATCGCCAGGGCGTCCTTGAGCGCCTGGGAAGCCTGCGGCGGGCCCATCGTGATGATGGTGCACTGGCCGCCATGCTTCTCGACGAGCTGCAGGGCGCACTCAATGGCGTTCTCGTCGAACGGGTTGATGATGCTGGGCACGCCTTCGCGCACCAGCGTGTTGGTCACGGGGTCAATCTTGACTTCCGTGGTGTCCGGCACTTGTTTGATGCAGACAATGATGTTCATACAGGCCTCTCGGCGGGTTCGGCAGGTTCTGACCACGTGACCGGAACGAGCATGAGTTTCACGCCGTGCTCATCTTCAATCTCGGTCTCAGTGTCGGCAAGGATCTCGTAGTAGCGCCACTGGCGTGGCGGCTCGTGACGCGCGCGCACGGATGCCGTCCACCACTTGCCTTCCTTGCGCACACTCCCGGGAACCAGCTCGATCTCCAGCACCTGCGGCAACTCGCTCAGGTGCTCCTCGATAACCTGGGTCATCTGTTGCTTGGTCATGGCCCGATTCCCACTTCCCGGAAGACCCGGTCGGCATTGGCCTTGGCCGCCCGCGCGGTGGCGCGGTCGCAGGTCATCCCGGGCCGGTAGTCAGCATCAACACGTGCCTTCCACAACACGCGGTAGGCTCGCCTCGCGTTGCGTCGCCTGCTGACTGGCACACCCGACAAGTTGCTCATGATGTAGTCCAGCATGTCATCGTGAGCTGGGTTGCGCCGACCGGACGCGAAGGTCACCTTGCCAATCAGAAGGTGCGTCACAGCCGCATACGCCGCGAAGTACGAGCGGCTGATGCTGCTTCTGAAGCACCCACTATCCAGCAACTCCTGCGCGTCAGACCGATTGTCCTGAGCGACCTCAAGCCACGTCGCCATCGGTGTCTCCGAACGCTAGCTGATCGCTTCCTTCAGGCACTCGATCGCGATGACGTTGCGCTGGATTTCCGAGGTGCCCTCGACCAACTCGAACAGCTTGCTCTCACGCCAGTAGCGCTGC
>Ga0116202_10001299_pt1 | contig 14655 bp, 13 predicted proteins | sample LakKivw325mmetaG_FD_94479 | JGI IMG/M metagenome (GOLD analysis project Ga0116202, IMG submission 94479) | Anoxic lake water microbial communities from Lake Kivu, Rwanda to study Microbial Dark Matter (Phase II) - Lake Kivu water 325m metaG | ecosystem: Environmental > Aquatic > Freshwater >...
GCCCGCCGCATCGGGCTGATGAAGAGGAGCGCCTGCATCATCAACGTGGCGCGCGGCGCGCTGGTGGACGAAGCCGCCATGCACGCGGCGCTGCTCGAGGGCCGGATCGCAGGGGCCGGGCTGAATTGTGGGTGAACGGAGTCGCCTTTCCCTCGCTCGTACTGGGGTCTACGTCACGCTGGACTGATATTCCGCTTGAGCAGGGAAACAACCATATTTTATTGCGACTCATCGGGGTGACCCGACTTGCCTTGAGATTCGAAACCCTGATGCGCCAACCGGAGACGGAGTTCAAATTTGCCCACTGGGGATGATCAACGTGAGATAAGGATTAAATGATGAATATTGATTTTAGCAGTAAGCGCTGGGATGCCGTTAAACAGAATTACGGCCGGTGGTGGGCCGGTGAACTGGAGCGGCCGTTGATTCAGGCCATGTTGTCGGGGCGTTGCCCGACAAAGGCGAAACCGGATATTCCGTGGCACTACTTTAATAGTTTCTATGACCTTTCCGTTCCCGTTGAGAAGATTGTGGACTGGTATGAGTACAACCTTGAAGACTCCGTATTTCTAGGCGACAGTTTCCCCCACGTCTTACCAAATTTTGGGCCCGGTGTTGTGGCGGCCTATTTGGGCGCCGAGCTTGTCAACAGCGAGAGCGCAGGCACAACGTGGTTCCATCCGGCCAGGGTAGTTCCGGCAGGTGAGACGCGACTGCAGTTCGATCCGGCCTCGCCCTGGTGGCAACGGACCGTGGCTCTCTATCGCGCGGCGCAGGAGCGCTTTCAAGGGCTGGTGCAGTTGGATATGACCGATCTCGGCGGGAATTTGGATATCGCCGCCACTTTCCGGCCGTGTGAAAACCTGCTTTTTGACTTGTACGACTCGCCGGATGAAGTGAGCCGCCTGGCCTGGGAAGGCCATGCCGCATGGTGGCAAGGCTTCGATATGATCAATCGGGAAGCCAGCCTGAACCCCGGCTACACGGCCTGGTGTCCGATATTCTCGGAGACGCCCTACTACATGTTGCAATGTGACTTCTGCTACATGATCGGGCCGGAACAATTTGCGCAATTTGTCCTGCCTGAATTGACTGCCAGTTGCCGGAAATTGGCCAATCCATTTTATCATCTGGATGGTCCCGGTGAATTACCGCATCTCGATGCGTTGCTGAGCATTCCCGAACTGAAGGGGGTCCAGTGGATACCCGGCGCTGGCCAGCCTGACTATACGCATTGGCCGGAGGTCTATCGCAAGATCCGGGCGGCGGGCAAATTAATCCAGATATTTGCGAGTGAATCCAAGCATGGCTGGAAAGCGTTGGACATTATTGCTGATCAACTAGGCAGCGCTAAAGGCATCATCATGATTGGCAACGGTGGTATTGAGGATGATTCTGAAGTCAACAGGTTACTCGCAAAGTATGGTTGAAAAGAGTCAAAAGGGAGATGGTGCGTTTAGCGGAAGGCAGGGAGAGGAAGTGCATTATGACGGTTAAAATTGCAGTGATTGGGGCGGGAAGCATTGGATTCACCAGGGGCCTGATGAGGGACATCCTGGCGGTGCCTGAACTCAGGGATACGGAATTCAGGTTTACTGATATTGATCAGAGGAATCTGGACATGATTACGGAACTGGCCCGGCGGGATATCAAGGCCAGCAGGCTCATGGCCAGGATTATTGCCACAACCGACCGGCGGAAAGCGCTTGAAGGCGTCGAGTTTGTGATTAATACCACCCGCATCGGGGGGTTGGAGGCTTTCAAGCTGGATGTCGATATTCCGCTTAAGTACGGGGTGGATCAGTGTGTGGGCGATACGTTGTGCACCGGTGGCATTTTGTATGGTCAGCGCAACATCCCCCAGATTCTAGCGTTCTGCAAGGATATGCGCGAGGTGGCGGCCCCCGGTTGTCTGTTTTTGAATTATGCCAACCCGAATGCCATGAATACATGGGCAGCGATCAAATACGGGGGCATTCCCACACTGGGGCTGTGTCACGGGGTGCAGGGCGGGCATTGGCAGATCACCGAGGTCATCAAGTTGCTGGTGAATGGCGGTAGGAAGCCCGGCCAGAAGGGCTATGTCAATGTCACTACGAAGGATGTGGATATCATCTGCGCCGGCATCAATCATCAGACCTGGTATACTCAGGTGCGGTATCAGGGGGCAGACTGGACAAGCAGATTGATCGAGGGGTTTGAGAAGCATCCCTCCTTCAGCCAGTCAGAAAAGGTGCGCATTGATATGCTCAGGCGGTTCGGCTACTACACCACCGAATCCAACGGACACGTCTCGGAATACGTGCCCTGGTACCGGAAGCGCCCCTCCGAGCTGGGTCAGTGGATCGATATGAGCAGTTGGATTAACGGGGAGACAGGGGGCTACCTGCGCGTCTGTACCGAGGGGCGGAACTGGTTCGAAACGGACTTTCCCAATTGGCTTAAAGGAAAGCCGGAGGTATTTTCCGCAAAAACACGGGGACATGAGCACTGCAGTTACATTATTGAGGGGCTCAAGACCGGCCGGGTCTACCGCGGTCATTTCAATCTCACGAATAACGGCTGCATTACCAATCTTCCGGATGATGCGATCGTGGAAGTGCCGGCGTATGTTGACCGGAATGGGATCAGCGTTCCCAAAGTGGGGGATCTACCCCTGGGCTGTGCGGCCATCTGCAACGCTTCCATCAGCGTCCAGCGGCTGGCAGTGGAAGCGGCGATTCATGGGGACGTGAATCTGCTTAAACAGGCGGTGTTGATGGATCCGCTGACCTCGGCGGTGTGTACGCCACCGGAAATTTCACAGATGGTCGATGAGTTGCTGGTGGCACAGGCCCGCTGGTTGCCACAATATAAGAAGGCGATCCCGGCGGCCAAAACCCGGTTCGCCGCTGAGCAAAAACTCGGTCTACACAGTACTGAAGGGGCGGCACGCCTCAAAACCAAGAGCGTGGCGGAGATGCAACAGAATGCCAAGGCGGCTCGCAACAACGCGGTGGCGGCCGACAAGGCCATGGCGCAACGGGTAAAATCTGTCGATGCCACGGCCCGGAAGACATAATCGAACATAAGCTTCGAAACTCAAAATGAGCTTAAAAAGGATATAGTCATGAGTTACTCCCTCCCAGATTATGAGATTCAGATTCTTCGCACCCTTGCCAGGCGTCAAATTGAAATTGCCGCGCTCCCGGTCATGGGGCAACGCAAACAGATGTGGACGGATATGAATGATGGCAAGCCCGGCACCCGACCACCGTTCGTCATTGAGTCATGGACCTTTGATCGCGATTTTATGCCCGACTCGATTTTTCATTGTAAATCGGACTATGGGCGCAGGCTGGAAGGGGAATTCCTCCGGAACATCCGGCATCATGAGATCCTGGATGATGACCATGTCTGTCCCGACACCCTGGATATGAACTGGCATGTATGGTGCAATGTGTGTACAATTTGTCTGTCCCTTCATCCTCAGAATAGGCGTTAGTATCCTTCGATTCGAGCGTCATATCAAATCATCTTTCGCGTGATGGCCAAGCCCAAGGCTGGCGTCACCCGCCGAACAACGGGAACGGGCGCTCCTCCTCCGGTGGATAAGGTGAGAACGCCCTCGCCCCCGGTTCCGCATGGCGCGGCCGTGATCGGAGGCGGCGCCCCGGAAAGGAGAGGGAGCGCGCTACCGCGTCTGCTGGCGGTAGAGGCGGGAGAAGAATCCGCCTTGCTTGACGAGTTCCTCCGGCGCGCCGTTCTCCGTCAGCACCCCGTTGTCGAGCACGCAGACCCGCTGGCAGCGCAAGGCCATCGAAATCCGTTGCGAGACGATGACCGCCGTGCGGCCCTTGAGGTTCTTGACCAGCGTCTCCTGGATGCGCCGCTCGGTCTCGGCATCCAGGGCCGACATGCAGTCGTCCAGCAGCAGCACGTCGGGTTGTGTCAACAGCGCCCGGGCCAGGGTGATGCGCTGCCGCTGCCCGCCGGACAGCGTCATGCCCTTCTCGCCGATCAGCGTCTCGTACTTCACCGGCAACTCCATGATCGTGTCGTGGATCTCCGCCGCCCGGGCGGCTTCAACGATCTGTCGCGGCGTCGCCTCGGGGTTGCCGTAGCAGATGTTGTCGCGGATGGTTCCGCCGAAGATCTGCGGCTCCTGGGGCACCAGCACCACGCGCTGGTGCAGGGAGTTGAACCGGATGCGGTTGAGGGGAACATAGTCGTACAGGATCTCGCCCGTTTCGGGTTCGTAGAGGCGGCTGAGCAGTTGCAGCAGGGTGCTTTTGCCGCAGCCGCTCGGGCCCATCACGCAGACCCAGGCGCCGGAGGGGATATGCAGGGTGATATCCTCGAGAACCGGTTCGTTCTGTTGCTCGTGCCGGAAATGGGCGTTGAGCAGCGTGATGCCGCGCCTCAGCGGGGCCGGGAAGTCGAGGGCATCCGGCGCCTCGGCGATCTCCTCCTTCTCGTCGAGCACCTGCACCAGCCGCTGCAGCACGATCAGCAGCTTGGAGATGGTGACGTTAAGCTGGCTGAGGGCGATGACCGGCCCGAACAGGATGCCCGCCACGCCGTTGGCGTACATCAGGGTGCCGAGGGTCATCTCGCCATCCAGCACACGGACCGTCCCGTAGAGGAACAGCGCGCCGGTTCCGATCGACGCGATGATGGTGCAGACCGTCCCGAGCCCCGCCGCGACGTGCTGCTGGAGCATGGTGTCGCGCAGCATGCAGGACGAGAGCCGGTGGAAGTTCAGGTCCTCGTGGCGCTCGCGGCCATAGGACTGGATGGCCCGGATGCTGTCGAGCTTTTGGGAGGCCAGCGAGTACATCCATGAATTGGTGTGGCGCAGTTCGGCGTTGACCTCGTCCAGGACTTTCCGGGACCGGCGATAGACGAACATGTAGGCGGGTAGGGTCAGCAGCGCGATAAGCCCGAAGCGCCAGTCGAGATAGAAGAGAATGCTCAGGCCGGTGGTGATGAGCGTGAAGGAACTCAGGAAGGAGAGGAAGGTCATGTATAACTGGTCCTGCACCTCGCCGACGTCGGAAAGGATACGCGACATGAGCCGGCCCGGGGCATGGGCCTTGTGGTAAGCGAGCGACAGGCGCATGACCTTCCGGTGAAGATCCTCGCGGAGCCGCGCGGTCAACTGCTGGGCGATGCGGATGCGGCCCCGCGCCTCGAGCCGGGAGCCGACGTTGGAGACAATGAGGGTCAACAGGTAGAGGCCGAACAGCAGACCCAGCTTCTGCATGGCGCCGGCCGGCCGGACGGAGAACCCCGTTTCACGGTCCCGGCCAACCCTGCCGGTGGGGGCCGGTTTCCCGGGCATCCGGTCCTGCTGGATCATCGTCTGGTCGGCGCCGCCGGACCCCGCTCCTTCCGCATCGGTCCGGGTGTTGATCACCAGAATCGAGTCGACCACGATCCGGCCGTACCAGGCCATCACGAAAGGGGTCCAGGCGTTGACAACCCACCAGATCGAGATGACCAGCAGCAGGCGGCGGTGCGGCCACACGTATTCGCGGAGGAACCGGAGATAGAGCGCAAGGCGGCCCGCGACGGATTCGTAGTCGCGGCGCGGCGGCCGGAACCGGATGTTGCGGTGATGCACCCTCACGACGCGCTCTCCTTGATACTGCCGCGACCCATGAAACGCGCAGTGATGGCGGCATAGCGACCATTCGGGATTTTCATCAGTTCGTCATGCGATCCCTGCTCGACCACCTGCCCCTGGTGCAGGAACACGATCAGGTCCGCCGAGCGGATCGTGCTCAGCCGGTGCGCGACGATGAAGGCGGTGCGGTCCTTGAGGATACGCTCCATGGCCACCTGGATAGCCTGCTCGGACTCGCTGTCCAGGGCGCTGGTGGCCTCGTCCATGATCAGGATGGCCGGATCGGCCACAATGGCGCGGGCGATGGTGATCCGCTGCTTCTGGCCGGTGGAGAGGGGCATTCCCTCGACCCCGATGAGCGTATCGTAGCCCTTGGGAAGGCTGGCGATGAACTCGTGGATTTCCGCGGCGCGCGAGGCGGCCTCGATCTCCGCCTGGGTCGCGGAGGGCCGGGCGTAGCGGATATTGTCGGCGATGGTGGCGGTGAAAAGCTGCGGTTCCTGCAGGACAATCCCGAACTGCCGCCGCAGGTCCCTGAGCCGCAGGGTCCGCACATCCATGCCGTCAAGCTTGAGCGTGCCGCCGGTGACATCATAGAACCGGAGCAACAGGGAGAGCAGGGTGCTCTTGCCGCAGCCGGTCGGACCGATCAGCGCCACGGTCTGGCCCGGCGCCACCTTCAGCGAGAAGTCACGGATCACCGGCTTCTCCGGCGCGTAGTGGAAACTGACGTGGTCGAACTCGACCACGTCCTTCAGTCGCGGCGCAGTGATGGCGGCGGGGTTGTCCTTGATCTCCGGAGCCTCCGAGAACAGCTCGGAGAGCCGGTCGGCGGCAACGCCAACGTCCTGGACCTGCTTGACGAGCAGGGAGAACCGCACGGCGGGCCACAGCAGCTGCATGGAGTAGGTGGTGAAGGCGAGCACGTCGCCATAGGTCATCAGGTTCATCAGCACCATGGCGCAACCGGCGAAGTAGAGGGTGGCGCGTCCGGCTTCAGCCAGCAGCTGCGTGTTGGTCGAGAAGGTGTTGTTGGCCACCTGCAGGGTACGCACCTGCCGCAGGCTGGTCTCGGATTGCGAGTGGAACGTCCGCTGTTCACGGGCCTCGGCCCCGTAGCTCTTGACCACCAGCGTGGTCATGAGCCGGTCCTGGAGGCCGGCGGAGAGCCGGTCCATCGAGCGTTGGTAGTTGCGGTTGGCCTGGCGGATGAACCCGATGTTCAGGCGCACGTTGACCACGAAGATGGCGATGATGGCCACGATCATCGCCGCCAGGCGCCAGTTGAGCAGGAACGTGGCGGTGATGGCGAAAGCCGAGCACACGAGGTCGGACACGATGCTGATGGTCTGGGCGGTGAGCAGGTTCTGCACGGCGCCGGTGTCGCCCATGAGCCGGTTGACCAGCATGCCGACGCCGGTCTTGCCGAAGAACCGCATCGAGAGCCGCAGCAGGCGCTGGTAGAGCGACTGGCGCATGTCGAAGACGAACTTCTGGCCCACGTAGGTGATGCCGACGGTCTGGAGGTAGGAGCAAACGGCACTAATCAGCGGCAGCAGGATCATCACCAGCCCGAGCATGAAGAGGGGACCCCGGTCGCCGGGGGTGATGACCCGGTCGACGATGGCGCGGATGACCAGCGGGGGCAGCATGGCCAGCACCGACATGAGCGCGGTCAGGCCGAGCAGCGCCCAGAGCCGTCCCGTATAGGGGGCGAACAGCGGCAGGAAGTGCTTGAGCCGGGAGGTGATCATCCGGATGGCTTACGGCTCCAGAAGGAACTGCCAGACGTTGACCTGTCCGCAGTAGATTCGCACCTCGGCGGACGTTCCCGGCGGCACGTTCTTGCCTCGGGCCTCGAAATCCCCGTAGGCCACCCGGTAGGCCTGCTGCCCCTCGGTCTGGATGACGTTGCGCAGGGCCGAGATATGACCGGTGAACCAGAAGGGCTGCAGTCCGCCGTAGGGGGCCAGACGCGCCTTGTAGGATTGGCCGACCGCCACGCGCGCGGCGTAGCGTTCGGGAATGCGCAGCTTCAACACCTGCCGGTCGCCGCCGAACACCTCGTACATCATGTTGTCGGGCCGGACCAGCTCGCCGATCACGAACTCGTAGCGCAGCACCTGCCCGGCGACCGGCGCGCGGATGATCTTGAGGTTCAGGTGGGATGACGCGCGCAGCAGGGCGTCCTGACGGGCCCTGATCTCCTGGCGGCGTGAGGCCAGTTCCTGGTCGTAAACGCTCTGGTCCTTCTTGAGGAGGGAGTCCAGTTCAGCCTGCGCCAGCTTCCCGGCGAGCAGGGTGTCCTCCATGGAGCTGCCGGAGATGAGCGCCTTGGCCAGCAGTTCCTGCGCCCGGGTGATCTTGGCCTCGGCATTCTGCACCTTGAGCCGGGCGATCGCGATCAGCTCCAGGTGTCTGCGTTTCTCCTCGGCGATCTCCGCCTCGCGGCGCGCCGTTTCGGATTCCATCTGCAGGACCCGGCTGCGGGCCTCTTCCACGGCGGCCTGATCCTCGCTCATGTCAAGCCGGACCAGCGTCTGGCCCTGGGTCACGGACGCGCCGGTCGCGACGAGGATTTCGGCCACGGTGCCGATCGTGGCCGGCCGCACCTCGGCATAGTCCTCGGTGGTGACATACCCGTTGGCCATGAAGCTGCGCTCGAACCGGATCAGGCTCCCGCCGATGAGCAGGGCGACGAGCAGGACCAGCGCGGCGGTCAGGCGGCGGAACCGCTTGCGGTGCGAGGGGGTGGTGGGCGCGGGTTCTCCGGTGGTGGTGCGATAGTCTCCCATGGGGTCATGCTTTCTTCGGGTTGTCGGCGCCATCCGGGCGGGATACCGTATCCGGTCCGGGCAGGCCATCGAGTTCGTCTTCAAAGCGCTTGAGGCAATAGTGGCAGCTTCGGCATTCGCGTTCGTAGCAGTCGCGATGGACGCGGGCCGGATACATGCGGCGGAACGCCTCGAAACAGTCGTCGGAACAGAAACTGTGGCGTTCCTGGAACGCGCCCAGCGCGACGTGGACGAGGTGATAGCCGTCCTGCTCGGGCCGGCAGGGCGTGTTGCACCAGGCACAGGGCTGCTCCTGGGTGGCCACGATCCGGTCGCCGCACGTCGGGCAGCGTCCCGCCGAAATCAGCCTTGTCCCCTCAGGCAGCGCGGCGGGATCGGGTTCACCGCTGCCTCCGGGGGTGGGCGTGGCGTCTCCGCCGGACGGGCCCTGGCCCGGTTGCTTGCGCCTGATATCGGGAAGCAGCTCGCGGGCCATCGCCTCCTCGAGTTCCTCGTCCTTGTCGTTGCCAAGTCCGATCAGGTTGATGAGCTTATTGATGTCCACCGGACTCCTTTCCCCCCGTTACGGGGTCGTTCTGGAGTGTCGGGTCTTCGGGATAGCCCGTCGCATAGACAAGATCGGAATAGCCCTTGAGAAGTTCGGCGGCGACGGCATCGCGGGAGCGGCAGGCCTTGGTCAGGTCATTTTGCGCATCCAGCACGTTACGGCTGCGCCCTTCACCGAGCCGGAAGCGTTCCGCCTCGGCCTCAAGTGTGATCCGGGCCTGTTCCACGGCGGTATGCAGGTGGCTCAGGCGCTCCCGGGTGCCGTTCACCACGCGTCGGGCACTGGCGAGATTGGCCGTCAGGGCAAGGTTCAGGACCAGCGCCTGCTGGGCAATCTGCATCTCACGGGCCCTGGATTCGCTGAGACGGGCCTTGGGCCCGGTCTGGCTCCACGGACGCGTCCAGACCAGCACCGCCGCGACGGCGGGTGTCTCGCCGACCACGCTGCCTTGGCTGGAATCCGACGGTCGGGAGTTCTCGGCGGCCCAGACTCCGCGCAGGGAGAGGGAAAGGTCGGAACGGAGTTGATCCTCGAAGGCGCGCGTTTCGGCCGCGGTGGCCGCGGCCAGGGCGTCGATCTCGCGCACGGCGCCCCGCGAGGCAAAGTTCCCGGCATGGCTCGGTTGTCGCTCGGGGGTGATCAGGGATATCCGGGCGAGCAGGGTTTCCGCCTTCGCGGCGAGTGGTTTTGACGGTGTTGTCCCGATGGCCTGGATCAGCCGGATGCGCGCGGTGTCGATCGCCTGATCCGTCGCGCCTTCTTCTTCGAGGCGCAGCGCGAGTTCCAATCTCGCTGGCGCCAGCTGATATTCCGGCACAACCTTCAACCGGACGAGTTCTTCGGCTTCCTTCAGCAACTGGCGGGCCCGTTCGGTCGCCGAGGCGGCGGTGGCGGCGTTGGCCAGCTCGGCGAGGTAGTTCACATAGGCCTGTTCCACGGCGTGGCGCACCGTCTGGCGGACTTCGAGGAGGCGGGCGGCCGAGGCGGTCTCCAATTTCTTCAGCCGGGTCTCGCCCTGGCGCCACGCGTTGAAGCCGCGATCCTGGAAAAGGGGGAGGCGGAGCTGGGCGCCCACCAGGGTGTAGGAACCGGGCGCGGTTCCGGCGGGGGGATCGACGAGATACTGCTCGGTCGCGGCAATCCCGGCGTAGAGACCGGGCGAGACAGGAACTTCAACCGAGGCGGCGGCGCCATAGGCGTCGGCAAAAGGCAGTCCCGCGGGAGTGGCGAGAAGCGGAACGGTCGCGCTTCCGGTCAGGCGGCCGGCCGTGGCGGTGGTGACGGGATCGAAAAACTCGCGATGGGCCTCGCGGGCGGCCGTGGCTTGCCCAAGGCTCTCCCGTGCGGCTTGAATGAGCGGACTGTGGACAAGCGCCTCCTGCACGAGCGAATCGAGCTCATCGGTGTCATCCTGGCCCTGAATAGAGGAGGCCAGCGCAAGCGCCGCTCCCGCGGCGGCCAGCCATCGCGCCTTGCCCGGGCTCATGTTGATCAGCCTCCTGCCCGGTTCGGGCGACCACGTCGTGCCGTTATTCATCCCACCACAATCCTCAAGAATAATGGGTAAGGCTATCACCGGGGGGGGGGCGGCATCAACGATTTTCCAGACGGTCCGGGGTCTGCTAGGGACACACATGGTCTGCTAGGGACACACAAATGGTTACAATAAAACCATCTATAGGTTCGTTATAGGTATGCAGGAGGGCAAGACCTGTGCGGACGGCGAGGATTATTGAGGATGGGGCGGCGTATTATCATGTGATGACGCGGGTGGTGGACCGGCGGCGGGTGTTCGCGGAGACCTGGTTGCTGGAGGCGGTGCGGCGGATCATGAGGGCGGTGGAGGGGTTCAGCGGGGCGCGGATCCTGACGTACTGCATCATGGGGAACCACCTGCACGTCTTGTTGCATGTGCCAGAACGGCAATATGTTGCGGATGACGAGTTCCTGCGGCGGCTGGGGTTGCTGTACAGCAACCGGATCTTCCTCGATAACATGGCGGCGCAACTGGCGACGCTGCGGGGTGGTGGGCTGAACGCGGAGGCGGAGGCGCTCAAGGAGGAGTACGTGTACCGGATGTACAGCCTGCCGGAGTTCATGAAGACGCTGAAGCAGCGGATCAGCGTGTTCTACAACCGGAAGCACCGGCGGAAGGGGACGCTGTGGGAAGAGCGGTATAAAAGCATCCTGATCGAGGGGAGCGAGGGAGCGCTGAGCGCGACGGCGGCGTACATCGACCTGAATCCGGTGCGGGCAGGGATCGTGAAGGATCCCAAGGACTATCGGTTCTGCGGGTATGGCGAGGCGGTGGGCGGCTCGAAGGTGGCGCGCGCGGGGATCCTGGTGGCGTTTGGGGAGGAAGGCGGCTGGGATGAGGTTGGCGGACGGTACCGGCAATTGTTGTATGTGATTGGGGAGAAGAAGGCCGGGGAGGGCGGCAAAGAGGCGTCGCGGGCGGGATTCAGCGGGGCGGCGGTTGAGGCGGTGATGGAGGCGAAGGGGCGGTTGTCGTTGCCCGAGATTCTGCGGTGCCGGGTGCGGTACTTCACGGATGGCGCGATCCTGGGGAGCCGGATCTTCGTGGAGTCTGCCTTCCGGCGGCACCGGGGCCATTTCAGTGCGAAGCGCGAGCATGGGGCGCGAGCGATGAAGGGTGGGGACTGGGGCGATCTGTTCACGGCCCGCCAGTTGCGGCTGGATGTGATCGGAGTGCCCGCCGCGCCGGCATAACGGCGTGGCGGCGGTGGGGTGGAGCAGGGTAGTCGATAAGCCCGGCGCAATGCCAGGGCTTGAATCCGCCTGTCCGGGATCGGCCGGTCCGGTGTAATCCCGACCATGAAATGAGCGTGGAGTGGCTGCCGATGGCCATCGGCCATTCCGATTGAGGGCTTTGCGATGTCTCCAGACGAAAACAGGGTGAAGGAATCGGAGGTTTGAACAGTTTGTGTGTCCCTTCTTCTTGCTCCTCTGCTAACGCACTGCTAACGCATGGTCGCTAACATGACCCACTGACCATGGCCTACCCCTACACAACCTCGACTCGACCCCAAAACGCATGGCCAGTCTTCGCCCCGTGTACGGGCTCCGCCTTGGCAAGCCGGGAAATCCTTTGCAACCCCGAAAACGCATGGCCGCCGGTATTTCTCCATGAACACGAGAGTGGAAATCCGTGCAGACGTTTGTCATGGCAAACTGCGAGAAAGCCATGTTGACGCGGTGTTGAGGATGGTCAATACTGTGGGCAGTGTGGGTTTGACAACACTAGGTAGATATGGTTTTGGAGCGAATCCATCTTGATGCGAAGCGACTGGTGCCGTTCTGTCGGCAACACCACATCCGACGACTTTCCGTTTTCGGTTCCGTGCTCAGGGACGATTTCCGCCCTGAAAGCGACGTGGATGTAATGGTGGAATTTGATCCCGACTTCGTGCCGGGCTTGATCGGTTTTGCCGGCATTGAGATGGGACTGTCGGAGCTGGTGGGGCGAAAAGTCGATTTGAATACTCCACGGTTTTTCAGCGAACCGCTCAGGCGACGGGTTCTGTCTGAGGCGGAGGTGCTTTATGCCGCGTCCTGACGATCCCACGCATGTCCGCCACATGCTTGAAGCCGGCCGGAAGGTGCAGGCGTTCACTGCAGGCCGCGGCAGGGAGGACTTGGAAGAGGATGAGTTGCTGGCGCTCGCGTTGGTGCGTTTGCTGGAGATCATTGGAGAGGCCGCGACACGGATCACGGAGGAGACCCGCAAGGCGAATGCGGCTGTCCCTTGGGCGCAGGTCATTGGCATGAGGAATCGACTGATCCATGGATACGACGTGATCGACCTTGATATCTTGTGGCGGACGATCACCGCCGATATTCCGGAGTTGGTGCTTGCTTTGGAGAAGATTGCCATCTGAGCGGCTGAGGGACAGGAGACCTCACGTCTCCACATTCGACAAATGACCTGACCCGCTGACCATGGCCTACACCTGCACAACCGCAACCCGGAAACGCCTGGCCAGTCTTCGCCCCGTGTACGGGGCTACGCCGTGGCAAGCCGGGAAATCTCTTGCAACCCCGAAAACGCATGGCCCCTTTGCGCAAGTGGAAAGAGATGGGCTGATGGGCTGAAGGCTGATGAATCCCGGCTGAGTCTTTTTCGCTTTCCATATTCCCCGGCTTGCATTAGAGAGATGGGCTGACAGCTAAGGAACATGCACCTTGGAGATGAAAAGATGACCGACGAGAAGAAGGGCCTTAAGAGCGCGTTCGACCTGGCGATGGAACGCCTGGCCAGCAAGGGCGACGGTCTCACACAACTAACCGCTGAGCAGAAGGAATCCCTGGCCGGCATTGCCGCCAAGGCCAAAGCCGCGTTGGCGGAGCTTGAAATCGTCTACGGAAAGAAACTGGCCGAAGCCGAGGCCGCCGGCGATGCCGACAAGACGGCCAAACTGAAGGAAACAATGCGGATGGAAGCAGCCCGGATCCGGGACAGGGAGAATGCGGAGCGGAAGACAATCCGCTGATTGCCCGCGCAATGCATGGCAGCCATGGCAACGAAACAAATACTGGTGGTCAAGCTGAGTTCGATGGGAGATCTCTTCCACGCGCTGCCTGCCGTCCACGCCCTGCGGAACGGCCTGGATGCAGAGGTGGATTGGGTTACCCAGCCGGAATATGCGCCCCTGGTGCGGTGTTTCCCGGACATCCGCGACGTGATCCCGTTTCCACGGCGTGGCGCTGTCATGGGCCTGCCGGGATACTGGCGCGCTGTGCGGCGCAGGCGGTACGATCTGGTCATTGACCTCCAGGGGTTGTTGAAAAGCGTTCTTGCCGCCCGGATGGCGATTGCCGGCAAGGTAATCGGCCCCTCCTTCTGCCGTGAAGGCAGCCGATACCTGTATGATGCTGTGGCCGGCCCTCCCAACCGGAACCGGCACGCGGTGGATGAGGCTTTGGACATCGTCCGGCATTTCGGATTGCCGATGGGTGAAGCGGTGTTCCCGGTCCAGTTTCCGCCGGTGACGCCTTTTACCAGCAGCCTGCGGGTGGGGATTATTCCGGCCTCACGCTGGCCCAACAAGAACTGGCCGGTGGAGTACTATGCCGAGATTTCGCACCTCCTGATGCATCAGGAAGGGGTGACGATTCATCTTTTCGGCTCCGAACAGGAACGAGGGGCCTGTGTGGCCATCCAGCATGCGGTTGAGGCGGGGCATGCCTGCAGCCGGGTGGTGAACCTTGCCGGGCGTACCGGCATGGCGGAACTCGGCGGGTGGCTGAAGGCCATGGATCTTGTTATTGCCAATGACTCCGGACCGGCGCATATGGCGGCGGCGGCCGGAACGCCTGTTCTGGCCCTGTTCGGCCCCACGGATCCTGTCCGGACGGCACCGTACGGCCCGCGGAATCGCGTTGTGCAGGCCGATCTGGCATGCCGTCCGTGCCTTGGGCGGCAGTGCCGTCGGGAAATTCCCGACTGCATGCGGACCATACGACCGGAAACCGTGTACCAGGTTGCACGGGAGATGCTCGGGGGGGGCAGGCAATGAGGGGAGTGGCGTGGATCGGGGTATTGCTGCTGGGACTGTGCACCGCCGGATGTTCCAGGCCCGTGCAGCAGGCCGACGGGGATGAAATGGACCACCCGATGATGATCAAGGCTCGGGACCTGGAACAGCAGGGCGACATCGAGGGCGCGCGAAGGATCTACACGGTAA
>Ga0116202_10001300_pt1 | contig 14635 bp, 18 predicted proteins | sample LakKivw325mmetaG_FD_94479 | JGI IMG/M metagenome (GOLD analysis project Ga0116202, IMG submission 94479) | Anoxic lake water microbial communities from Lake Kivu, Rwanda to study Microbial Dark Matter (Phase II) - Lake Kivu water 325m metaG | ecosystem: Environmental > Aquatic > Freshwater >...
AACCCCGGCTATGGTTTACTATGGCAATCAATCGCAGAAACAGGCAGCGGCATGATCATGAACCCGGAACAGTTTCTCACTTATAAATCCCTGTTTCCTGTCCAAACAACCCCGACCACCTCTCAGGTCACCGATTTGCACTATTTTATCTCCTTGCCTTGGGGAGTTGGATATCTGTTGCGGGAATATTCGGTTTTTTCACTAGAGACTTCTTCCCAGCATTTTCAATTTATATGAAAGGAATTTAACAGGTTGATCAGTTATATTCAATTCGTGTCGCTTCATCCGAAAGGACATGACGTGTGAGTTCCTGCCAGAAAGGGCTGTCCCAGGTGCGAAGCTCCTGATGCATCAGGTAGTACTTCTGTGGAATCGGATGGGTGCCCGGGACAACACTGATGCCATATCTCGATTGGATGAAATCTCTGAAAAAACCGATCCTCGGACAGGGGGGATAACCAACGATCAGACCTGTGGCCAGATGAATGACATCAACGCCGTTACGGATCATTTCTTCCGGGGCGTACTCAATGTTTCCCCCCGGACATCCGTCGCAGGTTGTATATCCCACCAGGATTGTTGCTTTATCCCGGTAAAGGCTGAAGGCGCCTTCCCTCTTCTCCAATGATCGGAAACATTTTCCGCCGGCGCAGCGACGGTAGCGATGACAGATGATGATGCCGATTTTCACTTGTTCTTTTTTAAACCCTGATGTTTCTTCATGATTCATGGCTTCTTTTTCCCAACGATAAAATTCCTCAATGCTTTGTGAAGGGTTGTGGCTGCGAGAAGCGCGCAATGTTTGGAATCGTCCGGCATTCCTCCCAGATGTTCCAGAATGGAACTCTGGTTGATTCTGATGCAGTCCTTCAGGGTTTTTCCCTTCGCCATGACAGTGGCGGCCGTGGCAGCTGCATGGGACGTCATGCATCCGTCGGTGGTATATTGAATATCCTGAATCTTGCCGTTATTGATCCGAAGAAAAATTTCCACCGTATCTCCGCAGGGACCGGTAACTTTCGCATAACCATCCGGTTTATCGATGACCCCGCAATTTCTGGGATTCAATCCGTAGTCAAAGACCTTTGCCGTATAGCCCTTTTTCGCCACCTCCATGAGCATTTTCATCATTTGTTCTGTTATCTTGTCCTCTTCATCCATCTCGCTTGCTCCCGATTATCTTTTCTTGCTCTTTAAAGATATCCTGAAAAATTTTTTACCATCACAAAATTGGTGAATGTCATCTCCTGCAACCTTGCCCTGTTGAACAGGGCGGCGAGCTGCATCGCTCTTCCCTCCCGCAGCAGGTCTTTCCGCCGCGGGACTCAGTGAATGACCCACTTTTCGGGATAAAACCCGTAGAGAGAACTCTCGAAAGTCGCTCGCTACCACACTGGCGGCATATCAAATTCGGTTTATCGGTCGTGATATTCTCAAGGAATTCTGAAATCGAACCGCACTGTTCACATCGATACTCATAAATGGGCATTTTCACCACCTGATACTAAAATAGACCATGACATTCACAGCTCACGTAAATCAAAGTTTTTATATGTCGATCCTTACCATGATTCTGGAAGCCATGCCGAAACCTATCGTCACCTGAACATTTTCCACATTAACGGACACGGGGCCCTGAACGAGCATGGGATTGACTTTGGCGACCTTTTTCCCCACGACAATACCCATTGCATTTAGACAGCCGTGGAGACCATATCCCCCTTGAATATACTCCACAACACCGCTCTCACCCGCCTCCAGATCTACCAGACTTGCCAGCTTGCTCTTCCCTGTCATTGTCCATGTTCCTCTTCGTATTCTCTCATGAAGCATCTGCCTACGATTACATTCCCCCGCTTTATTCCAAACATGGGTTTAATGAGATGCCTTTTGATCTTTCAAAAGCAAAATGGGTTTAATCGCTTCAGAAAAAGCAGATGCCGCCGCGGTTTCTCCGTAATGATAAATAAAGGGTTTTCCGCTGTCGGAGGCCTCCACGATCAGCGGTTCTATTGGAATGCGGCCTAAAAATGGGACTCCCGTCTCGCCGGCCATTTTTTCGCCGCCGCCTCTCTTGAAAACATCAATGACCTGCGAACAATGGGGACAGACCAGCCCGCTCATGTTTTCTATCACTCCCAGAACAGGAAGTTTGAGCTGTTTGCAGAAATCAATGGATTTTCTCACATCAATCAGGGACAAATCCTGCGGGGTGGTGACAATAATCGCCCCGTCAGCGTTTGGAATCAGCTGGGCTACGGACAGGGGTTCATCTCCCGTGCCCGGGGGAAAGTCGATAATGAGGTAATCAAGTTCTCCCCAATTCACCTCGGCCAAAAGCTGCTTGATGACGCTTATCTTCATGGGGCCCCGCCAGATCACGGCCTTGTCCTGCTCCTGCATGAAAAACCCGATGGATATTACCTTGACTCCTTCCACAAAATCTATCGGATCAATGCCGTTTTCACCGGCTTTCAGGGATTTCCCGTTGAGATGAAGAAGAGTGGGTATGCTGGGACCATGAAAATCCGCATCCAGAATGCCCACTTTTTTTCCTTCAAGACCCAGGGCAACGGCGATGTTCACCGCCACGGTGCTCTTGCCGACGCCCCCTTTTCCGGACAGGACCATAATCTTGTGTTTAATCTGTGCCATACGATCCTGAAGGGCCGTGTCCTCAACGAAGGCTCTCAACTTCTCGTCGGGAGCATGCTGCTCTTCTTTATTTTCTTGTTGTTTTCCTGCTTTATTCTGTTTCTTACAATCCATTCTATGCTCCTTTAGTAGTCGCTTGATTTCTTTTCCTGTATAATGGACTCCATTTTATTCCATATGGAGATCATTTCCTCGGTAACATCATCTTGGGTGAATTCGACATAGGGCACCGCCTTTACCAGCGATCGGGGCACCTTGGCCGAAAAGGGAATCTTTCCCAGGATTTCTATTTTTTTTGATGCACATATTTCCATGATCTTCTCTGAATTTTCCGGATTCAAATCATATTTATTGATTACGACCCTGGTGGGGATCTGAAAATGTCCGGCCATATCGATGACTCTCAACATATCGTGGATGCCCGATATTGTGGGTTCGGTGACAATCACCGCCAGATCGGTGTCCGTGATCGCGGCTATGACGGGGCATCCGATCCCGGGAGGGCCGTCGATGAGGATATAGGACTTTTGTTCTTTCTTGACAATGTCTTTGGCCGCCTGCCTGACGACGGATACGAGCTTTCCCGAGTTGTCTTCCGCAATGCCCAGCCTGGCATGCACAAAAGGGCCGTATCGCGTATCGGAGACAAACCATTCTCCCGATAAGTTTTCCTCCATCGCAATCGCCCCGTAGCGACAGATGCGGCTGCACAAACCGCATCCTTCGCAGGAAACAGGATCGATAACGAAGTCTTTTCCGATCGCATCGAACCGGCATATATCGATACATTCACCGCATTCACAGCACTTCTCTTTGTCAAGTCGGGCCGTCCGGCCGCTTCTGAATTCAAAACGCTCCTTCACGGAAGGATGCAGGAGGAGATGTAAATCGGCGGCGTCGACATCGCAATCCACCATCACCTTGTCTCTCGCGAGGGAGGCAAGAGACGCGGTCAACACCGTCTTTCCCGTGCCGCCTTTGCCGCTAATGATTACCATCTGTTTCGTGACCATCTCTGACGCCCCTAAGGATTAACTTTCGCTTTTTTTTATCAATGTGTTAATTTTTTCAGGCAGTTTCTTAAATTCAATGTCGTATTCGCTTTTGTAGCCGATAATCGGCAGACCTTTCGAGTATAACGATGCGATTCCCCTATCAAAAGGAATCTTCATCAGGACAGGGATGCCGTTTTCCCGTGCATAGAGGTCCACACAGTCATCACCAATATCATACCGGTTCAGGATGATGCCAAAGGGAACGCCGATCGTTTTCAGCATTTCAACGGCCAAGATGAGATCATTCAGGCCGAAAGGGGTCGGTTCCGTCACGAGGAGGCAATAGTCCGTTCCTTTCACCGATTCAATGACCGGACAGCTCGTTCCCGGAGGCGCGTCGATAATCACCGATTTCATGGAATCGATATGTTGCTTAACCTGCCGGATGAGGGGTGGGGACATGGCTTCGCCGATGTTGAGTTTTCCATGAACGAATTGAATGCCGTCGGAGAAGCCTTTTTCTACGATCCCTATTTCCTTTTTGACTTCATGTATGGCGCCCAAGGGACACAGACAAGAACAGGCGCCGCAACCATGACAGAGATGGGGAAAAATCAGCACAGTGCCGTCTTTTCGAATTTCACCCGGCAATACGGCGATGCTGTTAAAAGCGCAGACTTCCTGGCATGTGCCACAGCAGTCGCACTTTTCCTCGGCAATCTCGGGAATGGGAATATATGCGGATATTGTTTCAGAAATTACCGGCTTTAAAAACAGGTGCGCGTTCGGTTCCTCCACATCGCAGTCCAAAAACTGCACGTTTTTCAGGGACAAGGCAAGATTAACCGCAATTGTGGTCTTCCCCGTCCCGCCTTTTCCACTCGCTACAGAAATGATCATGACAAAATCTACTCTCTTATCATTTTGGTCCCGCACTCCGGGCAGCTCTGCCTGCTGCAGGGAGATCCGACCTGATGCGCAATCTTGTAACCGCATTCCGGGCACGCACAGTAGCCTGTCGCACAGGCCATTGATCGACCTGCACCACCGCCGGTTCTGCCCATTCCTCGTCCTCCTCCTCTGCCCGCGCCTTGGCCTCCTCCTGTTCTCTGGCCTCTGCCGGCACCCTGTCCTTTTCCTGCTCCCGGGCCTGTACCATCTCTGTTCGGCATGGCATTTACCTCCTTGGTTCTGTTTTTTATCGAGCCATTCCTTTTTTTGAATCTACCGTCGGCGCCTGAGTTTTCTTCAAGGCCCCTTCTTTATACCTTTCCAGGGCTTCCCTGACCGTTCCGGCCACACCCGTAAATATTTCAATCCCGGCCGCCTGAAGAGTTTGAAAGGCATTGGGACCAACATTCCCCGTCAATACCGCTTTGACAAGGTTGGATGCCATCAATTGGCCTGACTGAATTCCCGCTCCTCCGGACGCCTGAGTACTGGCGTTTTCTATGGCCTGGAACGCCATGGTGTCCGTGTCAGCAATGATAAAATATCGACATCTGCCAAAACGGGGATCAATTTTCGAATCCAGTGTCGTTCCTTCTGAGGTAATACATATTTTCATTTCACAAGTCTCCTATTCGTGTTCGCATTTGTCTTCGTGCGGATGGTCGCAGATTGACTTTTCCACGCCATATCCTTTCCCTGCTCCGGGCTGACACAAGCTCTCACCGCCGATAAGGGCGCCTTTGACGAACTTTTCTATTGTTTCGGTCACTTTGCCTTCAATCCCGGCGATGGCTTCCATGTCCAGTTCACGGAACAGTTCCACCGCCCGCGCTCCCATGCCGCCGGTTATGATGCAGCGAACGCCCCTGTCATATAAAAAACGCGGGATGAAACCGGGTTGATGTCCCGGATTGTCGATGACTTCACGTGCTGTGATTTTATTTCCGTTTATGTCTACCAAAGTAAAAGCGGGGCACCTTCCGAAATGGGCTGCCACATAGTCCCCGTCCGTCGCAATTGCTATTCTCATCATGATCCTCCAGTATAAAAAATCGTTTACGGAGAAGAGGTCCGCGGTGTCGTGGCCCTCTTCTCCCCTTCCGTTCCATGCGCAGGAGCTTCTCAACCTTCGCTTTTATCGAGCGTGGCGATGTGATCTCGAAGGGCTGCGAGTTCCCTCTCGAGAAATTCCATCTGGCTCTTCAGCGCCTCTTTTTCCTCTTTAACCGTCCAGCCCGTGCTATAGGGGCTGCCTCCCCAGCCGAACGCCGGAAAATTGAAAGCTCCTCTCTGCCACCGGGTCAGTCCCGTGGCATAGAAGCGATTTCTCCGCCCCCGGCCGCCACCACGGCCGAATGATCCCGGTCCCCTGAAGGACGGAACCCCCATTCCGGGCCGTGGCGACGCGCAAAAACCCCTGCCGCCTCCCGTCATCGGGCCCATTCCCATGGGACCTGTTCCATCAAAACCTGGCATCTCTTTCACCCCCTTTCTGATTGTTAATGAAAATCATTATCATGTTACGAGAAAAAAAATAACCGGCTATTCTTTATTCTTTGCAGTTGTCGCACAAACCATAGAACTGAATGAAATGGTTTGTAATTTTGAAATTGTATTTCCTGGACAATCCCTCTTCCGTTTTTTTCAGCAATGCCACTTCTTCATCGATAAAATCGGTATAATCAATCACACGACCACAACCGGTGCACACCAGATGGTGGTGATGGGCCTTGCCCCTGGAGCCTTCAGCCAGTTCATACCTTGCCCTGCCCTGGCCAAAGTCAAACTTATTGACCAGACCGATATTCGTTAGAATATCAAGTGTCCGGTAGATAGAGGTCAGGCCAATGTTTGGATAAATTTTATGCACCCTCATGTAGATATCTTCAGCGCTCAGATGTTCCTCAGCCCGCGATAACACATCCAGGGTCGCTTCGCGGCCCAATGTCATACGATAGCCACAACCCTTGACTTTTCCGTGACACCATTGATATCCCTTAGCGTATTCGACTGGCATGAAATACCTTTATCCTCACTTACTGTTAATGGCTTCCATTTCCATTTACATCACAACAACCCTGCTGTCAAGAAAAATTTTCAGAACTATTTATTAATTTGGAATAAAGGCTGACTGAAGCGGCGCAGCGCCATCAGGGCGATCAGGTAGGATACGGCCGCGCATTCGAGGACGGCGGCAAATCCGAAAGTCATGGCAATGACCACGCTCAGGATGGACGCGAGGACGGAAAAACAGCCGTTCACACCCCACACCCACGGCAAGAGGGACGGATCATGCTGCTCGGTAAAACGTATGCCTGCGGGAAAAGGAATTCCCATCAGGAATCCCAGCGGCGCGATCAGCAAAACGGAAACCATCAGGCGTGACGTGAAATCCCAGCCGAGGAAGATGTCAAACACAAGCGGAAGAAAAAAAGCATAGGCAAACAATAACGCAACGAGAACCGCCAGAAACCATATCTTTGCCATCCCGCTGCTCTGCCTGATCAGCCCTTCCGAAAGCAGGCTCCCCACTCCTGCAAAAACGAGCACGGAGGCAAGGATCACCGCCAGAGAGTATATGGGATTGCCCAGAAAGAGGATAAACTTCTGAATGAGCGTTACCTCCGTGAACATGAAACCGAGCCCGATGGCGGAAAAATACAGGAAGGCGGGCCATCTGGTATTCGGCCTCTGCACAGTGGATGGCAAACGGTCTTTCCTCAGCGCAAACAGAGGACCAAGAATAAAGACTACGCTCAGAACCAGCGCCTGAATCAGGAGAAACAGTAAAACCAGATAACTGATATTGTTCCTGTCGATGGACAGTTTCCAGACATTCGAGAGGGTGAGCGTCCTGAACCCGTAATAATGGAAGAAAAATGGCCTGTCGTCCGTGGAGGGTACGACGTTGAAGGGATATTGTGCATAGAACACGTTTTTATTTTCCGTGCGGAGCAATCGGTAGAAGATATTATCGCCCTGTATGTTGGGCGCGTAGAGGATGCTGAAACCGGACGTTTCGCAGATTTCCCGGATTTTCCGCAGTTCGCTATCGTCAAATGCCTGTCTCTTCACGAGCAGAACTGCCGCAGGACCGCTTCTGAGAAAAACGATGTTCTGTTCAGGATGGGAAATGCCGGTATTTTCAAGGGCGGAGATCGTCAACGACAGGAGCCGCAATGTCTCATTGGGAGGAAGGGTAAACCATCGCGTCACAGTGAGTATACCTCCCGGCGAAAGATGGCCGATATAATCCGTAAAGGCTTCCTTCGTGTAGAGATAGTTTTCCGACAGACTGTAGGCTCCAGACAGTATGGCCGCCCAGGTGTCCACAAGCGAAAGCTGTATGATATCGAATGTTTGTTTGCTGTTGCGGATGAACGTGCGGCCTTCCGCAATCCGAAGTGTCACATTGGGCAGATCGTAAAGACGCCCCGAATAGTCCCCGTAATTCTCCCTTACGATTCTTGCGATGTCGGGGTTGATCTCCACGGCAGTGATATGTTTCGGCTGTGTCGTGAGCAGTGATGTCAGGACATCGAAGCCGCCGCCCGATCCGATGACGCAGACAGAGGGATTGGGCTTGAGCTGATACGCCACGGACGCAGGAATCCTTTGAAAAAGATCCGCATGCTGTTTCGCTTTTTCGAAATTCGTGATGGGAGCGATCGCATCGGCATCGATATAGATGAACGCCTGATCGGGAAACTTCTCCGGCTCAAAACCGCCTGTCAGACCGGGAGCGTAATACCGGTCTTTCGCTTCCATGACGTCGAGGCGGGAGATGACATTCCAGGTAGAAAAAGCGGGCTTTTGTTTTGTCTCCGCCATATCGCGAATCATGGTTTTGCTGGGAGCGACACTGAAAGAAATGAGAGAGTTGACCTTTGCAAGAAAGAGTATTTCCATCACGGCAAATACAATGACAATAACTGCCAGCCGCCTGTTTTGGAGCCCGGCAAAACAAAGGGCCGCCGCGGTGCCCATGACCGCTGCAAGCACAATGGTCCCGGAAGGCGCGAGAAGTGGAATCGCAAATATAACGGCAAGGCAGCCCGCACCGGAACCAAGCAGATTAAAAAAATAAATGGCGCCGACATGAGCGGGCATGGCGCTCAGCAGGAGGCCTGTACAGAGTCCCGAAGCGAGAAAAGGCAATGCCAGCAACGTGTAGCTTGCGGACAGCCGCAGTATCGCGCCGGGATCATCCATGATACGGAAGGGATCGAGAGAATAGCGGCTGATGATCAACAGGGCAGTGACAGACAAGACAGAAAAGAAGATCGAGATGATTGAAGCGCTCCGGCGAACGTCCTTCTCAAAGAGCTTTCTGAAGACGGTGAGAAAAGCGCCGCTGGCGCCGAAACCGAACAGGGCAATGCTGATCACCATAAAAGAGAAATGGTACCACATCGTCACGGAAAACAGCCTGACAAGGGCAATTTCCATCATCAGGGTGGCTGCGGCCACGAGGCATGTCCCCGCGTAAAGGGGCATCAAAACACTCTTGTTCATGAATACCGGCTTTCTGATTGATAAAAGCTATGATCGATTTCGATGATACGGGAGTTCATAAGCGCCTGAAAGAACTCTCTTTGATCAGAGAATATAGAAGAGGCATGATGAAACATCAAGCGGAAAGGCACATTGATTTTCTTTTGGTGCCGAAGCCGGGATTTGAACCCGGACAGGAGTACTCCCACTAGACCCTGAACCTAGCGCGTCTACCAGTTCCGCCACTTCGGCACGGTGTCTGTCTACACTGAGACAGAAGCCCTTGTCAAGCAAAATTGAGCTTGAATTTAATGCCATAAGTGCTATGTTACCCTCGAAATTGGAGACTTCTGTTTTCAGGATGGGGCATACGGGGAGCTCTCCGGGCGAAAAATATTAAAATCAAGTCAGGCGATGCCATGAAACTTATCAAGGGAACGGGAGACATCCCGCACGAATTTCGGGATGCATTCGTAACCATAGGCAATTTCGATGGGGTGCACCTGGGACATCAATTTCTTTTTAAAACCTTGATTCAGGAAGCCCGTCGGGAAAATCGAAAGGCCGTGGTCATCACCTTTGACCCTCATCCCAAAAAGATTCTTCATCCGGACAGGAGGCCTTTTTATCTCATTACCACCCTTGAGGAGAAAATCAGGCTGATCGAAAAGCAGGGAATTGATGCTCTGATGATCATTCCCTTTTCACTCGAATTTTCTGAAACAACCGCTGAGGAATTCGTCCTCGAGATCCTCTGGGACAGACTGCACATAAAGAAAATACTTATCGGTCATGACTATACCTTTGGTAAGAACAAGGCAGGGAATGAATCCTTGCTTGCGGAACTTGGCAGCAAACTGGGGTTCGAAATAGGCATTATAAATGCTTTCAAGGTCGATAACGGCGTCATCAGCAGCACCCGTTTGCGGTATGCCATCCTGGAGGGGGATGTAAAGAAAGCCGCGGTAATCCTGGGACGCCCATACAATCTTGGCGGAATCGTCATAGAGGGAAGTCGCCGGGGTGGAAGTCTTGGTTTTCCAACGGCAAATATTAAGCCGGTCAAGGTCCTCATACCCGCCAACGGCGTCTATGCCGCAGTTATTCATATGGAAGGGACCCGCTATCAAGGCGTTTTGAATATCGGCTTTAATCCCACATTTTCCGATGAAAAGCTCTCCATCGAGGTGCACATTCTCGATTTCAATGATAATATTTACGGGAAAAATCTGGATATCCTTTTTATTGACAGGATACGTGATGAAAAAAAATTTGAAAGTCCCGAAAAGCTGGTCGAACAGATTAAGCTGGATACCGATCAGGCCAGGAGCTTTCTTAAGCCCCACTTTTGAAAAACAGTGTTCGATTCTCCCGAATCTTCGTTTTTTGCCATCATGAATATTACATGCCTTCACCCCTGGAATGTTACCTGCAAAGAAGCCGTCGCCATCCAGCAGGAACTCAGGCAAAGACTGATCCTCCACGATAACGATTTTCCCGCACAGATTAGAACCATCGCCGGCGCTGACATATCCTACTCAAAAAAGAACGACCTCTTCTACGCCGCCGTCATCCTGATGAATTTTTTATCGATGGAGGTCATAGAACAACGGACTGTCGTTGAAAGAGCGCCTTTCCCCTATATTCCGGGATTGCTGTCCTTCCGGGAAGGTCCTGCTTTATTAAAAATCTTCGAAAACCTTCAACATACCCCGGATGTGGTCATTTTCGATGGACAGGGAATCGCCCACCCAAGGGGCGTCGGCCTGGCTTCCCATATGGGGCTTTTCCTCGATCTGCCGACCATCGGCTGCGCAAAGACAAGGCTGGCAGGACGATACGGGGAAGTAGGAAAAGAGGTGGGGGATTATGCCGACCTGGTCCTGGATGACCGGATTGCGGGCTCTGTTTTACGCACCAAGAAAAAGGTAAAGCCGTTATTCATATCGCCGGGGCACAGGATCGGGATCAGAAAGTCCGCCGACATCGTTCTTCATTGCTGCAGGGGCTATAAACTTCCCGAACCGATCAGAAGGGCGCATCTCGTGGTAAACGAAATCCGGGTAAAAGAAGGTTAATGCAGGACGCAACGGCCTGCCCTGAAGCGTATTTATGCGATTAAGCAGCACCTTTCGTTCCGAAATGAGCAAGAGTGATCAAAGAAAAACCGAAGTGCGCCGGTTATTGAAGCCGCCTACAACTAAATAATTTTGAAAAATCTGGATGTTGATGATTGCGAAAAGAAACTGTGAATATGAATGGCTTCATAATTCACCCTAAATAATCTGATCATCTACTCATCATTTTGTGATGTCGGAGGTCTGGAATAACCATGTCCTGATCTTCCGCGGCGGTAGCTTCAAAAGTCCCATCCTGATTCCGGTAGCGCACAAAAAAAGCTTTACGGACACCCACAATCGGATCGACTCCAAAAAAAAGGTTACTTGCTCGCACTACAACCGCACCGCCTATGATCCTATTCTGAATAGCAGACTTCACATCGACATGATTATTCGCCTGTCCGTACCATGCCTCAAGAATGAGCAGGTTAGTGTTTCGAATTGTAATCTTAGTATCGAAAGGACTGGGGATGAGAAGGTTCCGACCCTCCTCAGCGTAAGCGCCGAACTCCCCTTGATCCGTTTCATATCTGACTATAAGTGCTTTCCAAGCACCCCGGAGGGGATCGTTACCAAAAATCTCATTGCTGACATTGATAGCAAGCTGGCCATTTGAGATCCTCTGTTTAAGATTATCCGTAACGTCCATTTGAACTTCGCCAGAGCCATACAAGGCTTTCAGTATCCGTAGATCATTTTTAGCTCCCCCTTTCATCGACTCATCAATCTCGGGTTTCCTGTCCTTCCGAATAGATCCAAAGAGATTGTCCAACAGGTTGCGGCTGAGTGCTGTCAGAAGATTAAGATCGTTCCCGGTGACGTTCTTCCCCAGTTTTGCCTCCCCTGTTTTCGTATCAATCATCCTTGAATTGATTGTATAAGAAGTCCCTATCTTCACTACGGAACCGATAACAATCAGATCTGCTCCAAGGATTTTTCCTAGTTCAACTGCGCTCTTGTCGTCTATGAGACCGGACTTCTGCAATTTTTGTTCTGAGATGGCCTTGTTAATCTGTGCTCTCTCCACGACCCGATACCTGTTGGCATCTATCAGTTCCGTTCTCATAATTTCAGATACCGCTTTTCCCAGATGTTCTTCCGATCCAATACTTTCGAAATCCAAAACGGCAATTGTCTGCTTGGTTTCTGCGTTAGCATGACCGGAAAGCAGGAAGAATAACAGCAAGAAAAGTCTAAAAGAATTAGCGATCATTAATGAGCCATATTTTGCATTAGGCATGCGACTATCCTTTCATCGGAGTAGCTGGATAGATTTTAGTAATCATAACAAAAGTCCAGTCGAAATCAAAGCGTTCCGTTCATTTTTATATGAAACCTTCTATCCTGTTGATAATCATTTGAAGTCCAACGTATTTGATGAGCTATGCGCTTCGTAGATAACAGGAAGCACACGAGCGCTCTCGCTTCCATCTACTCAACGCTGGGATCGATTACGGCAAATGTTGAAGAATAACGATCCGAAATGGTAATGCCGAAATTAAGCCGGGGTTCAAGGAGTGCAGGAATCCGCACATATTCATTGTGCAGTGTAATCAGTTGTAACTTCGTAATGAATAGCTTTCCTATCGTATTCAATCATCATATCTTGAACCACGGGAGGAACGACAGCCATATCTGCTGCTTCACCTGCAAATGCCCTAATGGCTTCTATTGATTCCCAAACGGTAATGATCAGAAACTCTGTTCCTTGCTCGACGCTTCGCCTTAGAATAGATGCTTTGAGAAATCCGCCAATCTCTCGGAGCTTTGGAAATGTATCGTTTTTAAGATGATCTATATAATTATCAGCTTCCCCGTTTTTGGCTATTCCTTTCCAATGTCTTGAAATCATGGTTTGTTTGCCTCATTTTTCAGTTTATGGTCGAGGGTTTATATCATCTTACAAATTATACAGTATTCTAATACGATAATAATTTTGAGACCTTTGAAAAACTACACTTCCTGTCATTCCCGCGCAGGCGGGAATCCAGAAAGTATTTGATAATAATAGATTCCTGCTTTCGCAGGAATGACAAGATGGTTGGTTTTAGGCAATTTTTCAAAGGTCTCATTTTACCGTATTAATATAAATTATATCCGCATTTATTGTTTTCCGAAAGAAATATTCTGGGGCTAAACTTTTCTTAGAATCGTTGACTTTACTAAGGTTTCGTCAAGGGAAAATGAATTCAAAATCGCCGGAACAGGTATCGCCAGTAAGCATCAAGCATCTTTCGACGGGGGGTGTAACGCAATATTTCAAACTGAGGCTGTCAAACCAGCACGCAATCCTGTAAATGACACCGCATTCGTACCGATCGATGGCACCTATTCTCTTGATCCCCTTGAAAGCGAAGCATTTGTTTGGCTCGAACGCCCAGTGCAAAACATTTTTTCTCGGGAAACTCATGGAAGCATTCATAAATGGGGGAATAAACAATGGAGATGCCTTTTCAAAGAAATCTTTTAACTCCTGAAAATTTTCGATCTTTTTTTCTATCCCTAAGGCCTTTCTAATCCTGTCAATCTCTATGGGAGCTAATGACTTTATTGCGGCTTTATTCAGATGGTTTGCCTTCTCAATACCGAATTCCTGGAAGCAGTGATAAAACCACATTCCATCATGCGTCATCCAACATCGGTTTAGAAGATCAATTAATTCTTCCCTGCCAAGTTCAGGGGGTGAGCTCATTTATTTCCCTCCTTAGTGAACAATGTAAGACAGAGAAATTGAGGAGTCAACGAAAAAAAGGTTACCGACCATTTGAAATCTACAATAAAAAATGAATTGTTGTAAATTACTGCTTTTAGGAAGATGTGCTTGTCGAAAACACTTACAACTGTTTGGTGGTGAGCTTCATCAGAACTAAGAATTACAAAGAGAATCAATTTCTATTCTTGTATGGACCATAGGGATAAGCCTGTGTTCTGATCAAATCCTCTTTTCAATGCCAACCCATCAAAGGTCTCAATAATAAATTCACAGGCAAATACAATTGTACCTGGGGCAAGATGACCACCATAGGCCTTGCCAGATGAGTCGGCCAGGGTTACGTGAGCATGTACAAAAGGGGTACCGTCTTTGATTGAAATATTTCCTGTTAGATCTGTAATCTCTAAGGGTTCATTAATGGTGATAAATTCATATTCCCGTTTTGTCTGATTGTAGAACCCGATGGAGGCCTTTTGGACAGCACCTATAGCCTCAATGCTACCAAGTTGAATATTTCTTTCTTTACATATCTCTGTGATTTCTTCCAACAGGTCAGCACCATGCCTGAGCTTACCCATTAATTTTTCTTTATGTCTGACTTTTGTTACAGCTACCATTTTATCTTCCCCTTTTTAAAATGCCTGCGGATTGAAGTACAGTATTTCCTTTGATGATGACGATCTGTTTAGTGCAGGAAGATGTTTATA
>Ga0116202_10001302_pt1 | contig 14626 bp, 15 predicted proteins | sample LakKivw325mmetaG_FD_94479 | JGI IMG/M metagenome (GOLD analysis project Ga0116202, IMG submission 94479) | Anoxic lake water microbial communities from Lake Kivu, Rwanda to study Microbial Dark Matter (Phase II) - Lake Kivu water 325m metaG | ecosystem: Environmental > Aquatic > Freshwater >...
CGCCGAGACCTATCTATCACAGAACTTCCCTGGATCACATGTCGAGGGCATCACTCACTTCTACGGTTACTACACAATCGATTTCCAGAAAGACGGCAAGATAGTCGGGATGCTCAGCGTGAATGGATACAGTGGAGAAGTTTGGTATCATTCTTGGCATGGCGCATTTGTCCAAGAAGTCGAACTGGGCTAGGCGGATGCTCGATACCCGATGATCGTCCGAACGCCCTCGTGCTTATATACTGACAAGTCGATGCTCGTTCTTCTTTGTAAATGGCAAGCCTACTAGCCAAATAGGGCTAATCTGTAGCCTGCCTCAACGAGCTGGAACTTACGTTTGACAAATCGCAGGCGAACAGCGAAGAAGGGTCACGGCGGGATCTTGGCGTTTCTGCTGCTCCTCGCCATCTTCGGGGGAATTGCCTTTCTGGTTTCCTCTCCAATGCCACTCCACTCGGACGTTCAGCCATCTGTTCCTTCGACAAATGACGGTTCACAGCCAGTGTCAACGGGGGATGCGTTTTTCGGCAGTATCGTAAACGCTCACCTGGCTGGGAGCACAGGAGGAATTGTTCAGGCTGACACAAACTGTAAGCCTGTGGAGCACGGCCTAACAAACTGCATCGCGATAATCACAGGCTCTGATGGAACTGAGCTTCACTTCAACTATACGCACGACATGTCGAATCAAGCGTGCCTCGCCGCAGGAGACCATGTTACAATAGAGCTTCTTGGCGATGGAAATGTAGAAGTCATCAGAGGATAGCCTGTTTTGAATCCTCTTCCGCTGATCTCTCTAGGGCTGATTGACGGACTGAATATCTGCTCGCTTGGACTGCTTGGATTGTTTCTAAGCCTAATGTACTCGACTCAGACCGACCGCAACACGATCTTGGGCTACGGCGCGGTCTACATAGGAAGCGTCTTTCTTTCCTATGTGATGGTGGGACTCGGGGTCACGTTACTTTTCATCACGCTTCCTTCTGTGCCGCATTTTCTCGCAAGGATCGCAGCTGCTGGAATGCTTGCGATTGGCGTCGCTGACATTGTCAACTATTTTCGGCCACATTCGATCCCACTCATGATGGGATCTGTCTCGCATGCGCTCAGCTCAAGAGCTGTACGTTTCATGAAGGCTGGCGGAGTTCCTGCGGTTTTCGCAGCGGGCATTCTGATAGGATTTCACAACTTTCCTTGTGCCTGCACGGGCGGTGTCTACATGACCTTCCTATCTCTCATATCTGGCTCGCCCCTCAAGATTCCTTACCTTCTTGCATACAATGCCGTCTTCATTCTACCACTGACCGCGATCTTGGTCGTATTCTCCAGTAAGAAGGCAATTATGGAGTTCAGGAAAATGCATGCCAGAAATGCATCCACGACGACTCTGCTTCTTGGGACAGCGATGGCGACCGTGGGAATACTCCTGTTGACCGCGATAATGCTAGGAGTACAATAGGCACATTCAGCGCTGAATTCTCGACTCAATTAGTATTGCTCGATATTGTTCTCTCGCTTCCATGTCTGTCTGCCTGTTCTCTCTCTTTTGCCCTTATTTGCCGCAGGTCTCGTGATGCAGGCATCCTATCACGAACTGCGGATTTCTGTCTGCGAAGTCGCTTGATGTGCACGCACAGAGAACTGCGCCTAATCTCAGCTATGTCATGAACTTGGACGACAGTTCCGCACCGCCGAGAGTCATCGGGACAACATGCTTCTTGGAAGCAGTCTACCTCGTATCCATCCAAAGACGATCATTGCAAACCCCGCGAAAATCAGCAACAAAACATGGTACCAAGTTCCGACCCACACCACCAATTGTCCTACAGCTCGAAGAGCCTGCATTTCCCGAGTCATGTATCTGCCAACATATCTCCCAATAGAGGAATCCCTGTATCTATCCAAGTTCACAAATTGGATTATGAAAAAGGATACCGCCACTCCTGGAGCAATACCTACCAGAAGGCCAGATGTAAGGTCGTGCATCCAGAAGAAGTAGAGAGAAATCAACGAACTACCAATATCTGTAACTAACTTCACGGGATGAATCTGGTGATAGAGAGATTTCTCTGCGAAATTCACACGGATCCCGGTGCCCTACCAAGCTCAATATTATCGTGGTAAGACGCGCAATGTGGAGCTTGAACTTTATGTCTCTTCGCGTGTGTGGATAGGCTGGTACGCATACACGCAATCACTCCAACTGATGGTTCAAATTACGGTGCCCGCATCAACCTACCCCGTCACTACAAAAGGACAGATGAACGACGAGCGTTCATAACGCCAACGGGGGCGTAGGAGTTCGTATTGTGTTTGGCTGTTGTTCATTCTCTCCGCATGAGGTCAGTCTGGCGTTCCCCAAATAGACTTGCATAATTTCCGCTTGGACAACTAGCGAAAGAAGGGCGACGCCGAAGGTCATTGCGACTATCATATTCTTGAAGGGGGTTTCAGGCAAAGAGAGTGCCAGAGCAATTGAGACTGCTCCTCGAAGTCCCGCGAAGGCAATGACTCGGGTCCACGAGTGCGGTATCTTCTCTCGCATCATCTTCGCGAGTCCAACTACTGGATAGACGCTGATCACCCTCGCAGCCAGGATGGCCAAAAAGGCAACTGTGATGGCCGGGGCATAAGTGATGAGCAGCGTGAAATCTGTTTTCAGTCCGATAAGCAGGAAGGCGAAAGAAGTGGCCATAAAGGTTGCGACTTCCCAGAACTTTGTCATAGTATTTCGAGTCTCCTCAGACATTGCTGTTCGCATTGTTCGGTTTCCCATGTATAGGCCGGCTATGGGTACCGCGATCAGACCGGACATGCCTAGGCTCTCGGCGAGAGCGTAAGAGCCGAACATCACGGCTATTGTGAATGATGTCTCGGCTAGAGGCTCAGTAATCAGTTTGTGTAGCAACTCAGCAACCACTGATACCACAAGGCCAACTCCAACTCCTCCCAGAAGATCGTAAGCGAATGTACCTAGATTGACCGAGTTGAAGGACAAAGACGCAGCAACAGAATAGAGGATGACTGGCGTAGCATTGTTGAAGTAGGCTTCCGACTCTAGCAGGACTGTCAGCCTTTCTGGCGACCGAACTCTCTTGAGTAGACTGACGACTGATACAGGGTCAGTGGGAGCGATTATCACGCCAAACATGAGTGCGATTGAGAGGGGGAGACCAACGACGACATTAATGACTAGTCCCGTTATGATGGCGGATATTACAACTCCGAATATGGCTAGGCTTATCACCGTTTTCTCAACTGTCCTGAAGGTCTGAATACGAGTTCGCATGGCTGCTTCGAAGATCATGGGTGGAACGACGAAACCAAGTATCATGCTACCATCGAATGGAATGCTCTCCAGTCCGCCACCGATTCTCAGGAATGACAGTGCTAGGCCAATGACGATAAGGATCGTTGAGTATGACGTCTTGAGTTTGGCGCTTAGGATGGCGCCTAGGAAGGAGAGGAAGATAATCAGTGACACTATGGTCGCTGGAGACAAGGCGACAGGGTCAGCCACTTGCTCACCACCTACGTATCTTCTGAGCTGGTGCGATTCTTCTCATCTTGACCGACATGCCAACTCCGAATCTTGACAGACCTGTCTTGAGACGGAATGGAAGCCGTACGCCAAATCCGTCTGGCTGACTGATGAATTGCCACTTGCTTTTGCAAGTAGAACCTAATCGGAATAAAGAGCACCGAAGCAAGACCTAGAACCCACAGAAACGCCATGAAACTCTCCGATGGCAGACTGAAGTAGAGTGGAATGGAACGAAATAGTCCGAGATCGCGAAGAATCGCCGCGACTAGACACATGAGCACTGCGACACCAATGCCACCAACGATCACGAAGTCTAGCTTGTCTCGATCCATCTTCACTCATTGAAAATGAGCAGACTGGCTGAACGATAATGATTCAGGTACGCAAGATACGTACGTGGGATACGTAAGCGGAGTACGTACGAATAGTACCTGATTTTTCCGAGGTTGGCGATGCCGTTAGTCCAGTCCGAACTTCTTCAAGACATCAATGACTTTCTCGTACTCTGACACGAACGTTCTACCCTTCTCGGTGGAAGCGAGGCGCTCATCATACTCGACAAGCTCCAGAGCTTTCATGTCCTCAAGATGTGCTCGGAAACGGTCTGAGGGAAGATTAACCTCATTCTGAACTCTCGTAATTTTCACAACGCCGTTAGACTCTTGACGGATTATGGAGCATAGTATGTCGTAGAAGATTCTCGGACGATAGCGAGCACGGACTTTCTCGGGTTCTTTCGTGTGATGCAAACATCATCATCCAAGACGAGTACTCGTGACTGCGGTGGCAGCTTCAGTCAAGATAGCAACAAGACCCGCTAGCCGAAACAAGTTTGACAACGCAAATGACCAGAACCCCTGGTCCAACGACCAGAGCAGGAGACTATATTGTCCGAAGGCAAGCAAGATGAAGCCTGTTTGCACAAAGAAATTTACTTCATGTGGGCTCTGCTTCAGTGACTGGTTCAAGCTGAATATTATGTAACCTAGAAAACCTAAGTTGATGATTCGAACAATCTCGTCGGCCACTGAATAGGGAGGGAAAGCGCCAAACGGCGGTACGACCTCAACCAAGATGACCACGACAATAGCTAGCACTGCGATAGAGAAGATCCAGCTGGACAACTGCCCTCTTGTGCCTCTGCTTCTCAGAAAGTAGGTTCCACCTATGAACGCAAAGCCGAAGCTTGTAGAGAACAGATCAAGCCAACGAGCAACATCCTTCACCACGGGGATTGCAGCGGACGCCACGAGAAAGAGGTAGGAAAGCGCGAGGAAACTGAATCCAATCGGAAGGCCGAGCAAGTATTCCCTTTGCGTCACTCTATAAGACCTGAGCATCAAGTAAGCTACGCTGAACGCTAGACCTGCTGAGATTATGCTGCTAAGGAAAAGCGGCGCGATCTCCAAGTCCAATTAGCAGACCTCTGCTTGTCGTTCCGACTAAATGAGTTCGAGCTTTCTTAACATTTGGGCAACCTTGAACTTGCATTCTTTGTTCGTTGGTTTGCAGCGTTCGGCCTCGATGTTCTCGCTCATCTGCTTGACCTGAAAAGGCAGCCTGCAATGTCGTTGCTTGAAAGGGGACGGCAGCTGGGGTACAAGGTACCCACCACACACAGAAATTCAATGAAGACGACGAGCGACGCGTTAGGGGAGGAATCTCCTAGCGACCTCTCTTTCTTCCTCTTTTCTGTGGTAAGCTAGTGCATTCGTCGTGATTTGAACGATCGTCGTCGCGTAGGCTGGTGCGGGCGTCCGAATTCGAACTCTTGGAATCGGTTGTTTTGTGTGTGTGGATCCTCTGGTGCGACCACACGGTTTGAACCATCATAGGATTGATTTCTACGTGTGTTGTTCAACTGGCATTGCTGGTTCCAGTTTGCGTAGGTTCTCGACCATCTCGTTCACGACTGTCACGAACTTGTCGCTTTCGGATGCTGAGATCCATTCGAGCCTGACACGTTCGTCTGGAACGCCCATTTGCCTCAGGAGCTTTCGCAGCAGCGTGAAACGTCTGAGGGCTTTGTAGTTCCCGCTAATGTAGTGACACGTTCCCGGATGGCATCCTGCGATTAGAACCCCATCATAGCCTTCTTCAAGGGCTTCGAGAACGAAGCTTGGGTCGATTCTTCCGGAACATGTCACGCGAATCGAGATCAGATTCGGATCGTAATGCTTCCTGGTGGTTCCCGCAAGATCCGCGCCTGCGTAGGCACACCATCTGCAGAGGAATGCGAGAATCCTAGGTTGGCTCAAGGCCTCAACCTCTTCCTGCTCGTATCATTGCCATGATCTGAGTGTCAGTCAGGTTCCTCAGCGAGAGAGCACCGGATGGGCAGGATGCAACGCAGGTTCCGCATCCTTCGCAGAGTGCTTCAGCGACCTCTGCAATCTTCCTCTCCCTGTTCATGCTGAGTGCTTCAAAGGGACAGGCTGGTACGCAGATACCGCACCCGCTGCAGAATTCGTTGACAATCCGAGCCACCGTTGGCTCGCGTTCGAGCGTTGGACTTGACAAGAGGTTCAAAGCTTTGCTGGCTGCGCCGCTGGCCTGAGCCACCGTCTCCGGGATGTCCTTCGGCGCTTGTCCAGCACCAGCTAGGAAGATCCCTGCAGTTGCACTTTCTAGAGGGCGGAGCTTCGGATGTGCCTCGGCGAAGAAACCGTTCTCATCCACAGACGCTTTCAACGTGTTAGCGAGTTCGCGGGATCCTTGACTTGGAACCATCCCGACCGCCAACACCACAACATCGGCGTCAATCTGAACGGTCTTTCCGCTGAGAGTGTCGACGCCTTTGACGACCAATTTGTCGTTCTCTTCGTGGACCTTAGCCACTCTGCCGCGCAAGTACAGGACTCCTCCTTCTTCTTGCGTGCGTTTGACAAACTCCTCGTATCCTTTTCCGCCGGCTCGTATGTCCATGTAGAAAACGTATGCCTGCCCATCTGGGACCTTGTGACGGAACAGCATCGCGTGCCGAGCGGTGTACATGCAGCAGACTTTCGAACAGTAGGGTAGTGCTGTTTCAGGCTCTCTTTGTCCTGCGCATTGAATGAACACGACTTCTTTCGGAATGCGCCCGTCGGAAGGTCGCCTGATGACGCCAGATGTGGGTCCTGAAGCAGATAGCATTCGCTCGAATTCTAGGCTGGTCATTACGTCTGGATAGATTCCGTACCCATACTCGGTAAGCCTCGCTGCGTCGTACATCTCGTAGCCTGTGGCCGAGATAATGGCCCCGACTTCAAGCTCATGGGTCTCCGGATGCGCGTCGAGATTGATGCAAGACATCCCGAGCTTGTCGCAAGCTTTCTTGCATTCGCCACACGCTTGAGGAAGAAGCCCCAAACAACTTTTCGCGTCTAACACATATGCAGGAGGCACGGCCTGCGCGAACGGAATGTAGATCGCTTTTCTCCATGTCAGACCAGAATCAAACTCATTGGGAACCTCAGCCGGGCAGACTTTGACGCATTCTGCGCACGAGTTGCATTCAGTCTCGTCAACGTAAACCGGTGCCTGTCGCACTTTCACTTTGAAATTTCCGATGAAGCCTTTGACTTCCTCGACTTCTGAGAGTCGGAGGATCTTGATGTTTGGGTTCCGGTAAGCCTCGACCATGAGCGGCCCTAGGATACAGATAGAACAGTCTAGGGTCGGGAATGTTTCTGAGAGTTGGGCCATTCTTCCGCCAATGGAACCTGTCTTCTCCACAAGGTAGACTTGGTGTCCACTGTTAGCGACGTCAAGAGCTGCGCGGATGCCTGCGATGCCGCCGCCGACAATCAGCGCTCTCCTGGTGACAGGAACGGTGATTGGGTCGAGGAGCTCGTTCAGTTTGACTTTCTCTATGCTCTGGCGTATGATCACATGTGCCTTCTCAGTCGCCTTCTCGATGTTGTCGTGAACCCAGCTACATTGCTCGCGTATGTTCGCAATCTCAGACTGGTACCTGTTGAGGCCCGCAGCCCGAGCGATGTTTCTGAACGTGATCTCGTGCATTGCAGGTGAGCATGCAGCGACAACTATCGCGTCTAATCTGTGTTGCTTAATGTTGTCCTTGATCAGTGCTTGTCCTGGTTCCGAGCATAGGTATCGATGGTCAGCGGCTACTACAACATCAGGAGTCTTGCTGGCTGCGTCAGTGATCTCCTTGATGTTGACTGTTCCCGCGATATTTAGGCCGCAATGGCAGACGAAGACTCCCACACGTTTCATGTCTGACTCACGCTCTCGACGGTGCTCTTGGCGCCGCCACGAATCGTCTGGAGTTGCGTGTCGCTTAGTCGAAGATCTTCTGGGCTGACTCCGAGTGCAAGGCCGAGCAGCTGGGTGAAATAGACCACAGGCAACGGTCCCGAGCTGGAGGATGCTTTAGGATCTTGTTTCTGGGATTCCTCCAAGTTGTATTTGCATAATGGGCAGCTGACCGTGAGTAGTTTCGCTCCGTGCGAGCGAGCGGCCTGCACAACATTGCGTGACAATAGAGCCATGGCGTCAGGAGCGCCGACGCCGAGGAAAGACCCACAGCATTCCGTCCGTTTTGGATAATCCACCGGCATACATCCTATGCTGAAGAGGAGATCCTCCAGCACTGACGGTCGATGCGGGTCGTCGAGCTTCATCTCCTCAAAAGGACGCAGCAGCAGGCATCCATAGTATGCGCCGACCGGCAGACCACGCAAAGGCGTCTTTGCGGCCTCTCTGATAGCGATGAAACCTACACGATCTCTTAGTACTTCCAAGAAGTGTAGGACGCCGAGTCCGCCTTCATATCTCTCCTCGTTGAATTCGTTGATCTGTTCCTGTTTGATCGCGTTTCGCTTGGCTTGGAGGTTCGCTCTCTTGAGGACGTTGTGGCATCCCGCGCAGAGAGTCACGAGCGTGTCGCTCTCAGCGCGTGCCCTAGCTAGGATTCGGTTCGGTCCTGCGTTCGTCATGACATTGTCCGCAACATTCGGGAATACTGCTCCGCAGCAAAGCCATCCCTGCATTTCTTTCAGTTCTAGCCCGAGCGCGCGTGCGGACGCTCGCGCGGAGTCCTCGAAATCTCTTGCTACGGTTCGGAGCGAACATCCCGGGAAGTACAAGTAGGATTGCATTTTCCCAACTCAGTATGGGCTGAGTTTCCTGAACGCGCTCACCAATCCCTGCTGGGGCATTTCAGGTGGGGGTTTCTCGATCTTCAGGTCACGCAGATCGTTGCGGAGCTTGATTGTTCGGAGGGCTTCGCAGACCTTGCTTACATCCAAGCCTCTGGGGCACTGCGTCTCGCAGGAGAAGCAGGTTGCGCATAGCCAGTACGATTTGGCGTCGAAGACTTGTTCGAGGCCGAGCTGGAGATAGCGAACTACTAGGTGAGGCATAAGATCCATCTGCGGCGCTAGCGGACATGTGGCTGAGCATTTTCCGCACTGATAGCAAAGCGAGAGATCTTGGCCGCTTATTCTTTCGACCTTGCGCAGTAGAGGACTCGTGACTGTTACAGCAGAGATCTGATGTGCCACTTCACTCCCATCCTCTGACTGCGAATGCCTCCAGTTCGATCTTCGCCTCTTTGCTGCGGTAGTCGGGAAGGATTATGGGGCTGTGCCGATCTGTGCTGACGGCTGCCTTCTTGAGTTCCTTGTGAAATCGAACAACATGCTCCAGAGTCGGCTTACCACCTTGTGCGGTTCGTGATCTCTTGGCTGCGTCCTTTCCGGCGCGTCTTCCAAATACTAGAATGTCAAGCAGTGAGTTGCCCATCAATCGGTTTCTTCCGTGAATTCCACCCGCGACTTCCCCTGCAACATGCAGGTTCCGAACGTTTGTTCGTCCGTCTTCGTCTATTAGCACGCCGCCATTTTGGTAGTGTTGTGTTGCATAGACGAGAATGGGGTCTTTGGTTATGTCGATGCCGAATCGTTTGAACTGTCGTACCATCGCGGGTGCTAGGCGCAGAGTTCGATCAGGACCTCTCAGGATGTCGATTAGTGGAGTGTCAAGCCATACTCCGACGAGTCCTTCGGGGGTGCGAACTCCTTTTCCACGTTCTTGACATTCTCTGATTATTGCAGAAGCGACAGCATCCCTTGTCTCAAGCTCATTCACAAACCGTTCTCCATCGATGTTGACAAGCTGGGATCCGAGGCTTCGCATCTTCTCAGTTATTAGCAGTCCAGAGATCAGCTCGGGAAACGCAACTCCTGTCGGATGATATTGGATAGTATCCACGAAGGCCAGCTTGGCACCGGCGCGATAGGCCAGTGGGAGACCGTCGCCGGTTGCCCCGTAGTGATTCGTTGTCGGAAATCCTTGCACATGGAGCCTGCCCGAACCACCTGTCGCCAGTATTATCGTCTTTGCTTTGACGAAGACGAATTCGTTAGTTTCCATGTTCAGCAGAATAGCTCCTACACAATTGCCTTCGGCATCAGTGAGGAGCTCGATTGCAGGCGAGAATTCGATGACTTGGATATCTCTATTGATGACTTCGTCTCGGAGCGTTCGCATGATCTCCGCGCCGGTGTAGTCGCGGGCAGCGTGCATTCGCTTTCTGCTTGTGCCGCCGCCGTGCATTGTCACAAAGGTGCCGTCGGCTTCCTTATCGAACATCATACCCAGGTCTTCAAGCCATTCAACAACTGAAGGAGCGTCTTTGACGAGCGTTTGAACGAGGCCGGGTATGTTTGTGTAACCGCCACCTCCCATAACGTCAAGATAGTGAGATGCAGGCGAATCGTTCTCTTTGTCTGCGGCTTGGATGCCTCCTTGCGCCATCATCGTGTTGGCGTCGCCGAATCGTAGCTTGGTACACAAGAGAACACGGGCGCCTTCTTCTTGCGCGGCTAGGGCTGCTGCCGCGCCTGCGCCACCTCCTCCAATAATCAGAACACCAGTTTCGATATCGGTTCGCGACAGATCAGTCTTTTCCGGGTTTATTCTGCTGTACGACTCCACAATGTCGCCAAGTTCGTTGACGACCGGCTCTCCCCTGTTGGCTCCCACGATGAGTTTCCGTGTTGTTCCTGGCTTGTAGTCCGGGTGAAATTTCGTCAGCAGCTGCTTCTTCTCTTCTGGTGTAAGCTTTGGGAAGGACTGTTTCATGCGCTCCATTCGATTTGCCGTTACTTTGTCGATCGAGCGTCGCATGTCTTCGCTATAGCTGATTACGGTTCGCCACTGTTTGGTCTGTTCCGAAGCCATCTACGCTTCACCTGCTTCGATTTCTCTGGAGTTGTACAGCTTCGTCAATTCCGCAGTGCTCATCTTGACTAGCTTCGCAAGTTCGTCGTCGTAGCGTCCGGCCCTAATCTCGCCAAGTCGTTTCTGCAGATGTTTCGACTTCGGAGCAATCTGCGTTCCATAGAGCCTTCGTGTAAGAATCGCGACGTTATACTGAACTATCTCGGCGGGGCATCTCGTGGCGCAGAGCCCACACATGATACAGTCGAATGAAAGGTCGGCGGCATTGGCAATGTCGCCTCGCATCGCGGCTGCCATTATGTCGATTACAGACAAGTCTTGTGGACAGGCTCGGCTGCATGAGTTACACTGCAGACATCGCATGATCTCCGGATAGTAACGTGTGAGCGAATTGATGTCTGGCGTCAGGTTCTTGATGTCGTACCGTGCTTTTGTCGCAGGGTGGAACGGAAGCATCGAGAATACCATTCCACTCCGAACGGGTGTCTGACACGCGAGCCCCGTGCGAAGCCTGAAGTCTCCGTGAATCCTGTAGACGGTCGCACAGGCACCACAGAAACCACTACGGCAGCCACAGCCACGAAGCAACCGGTAACCGAGGTGTTCCATGGCGGTTAGTATGGTGAGGTTTCGTGGCACTTCGTACTGCTTACCGAACACATAGATCGTCACAGCCGACTTGTCAGTGCTCATCGACCATGCTCCTTCGGAGAAGGATGCGACTACCTAACCAAGTTCGTCTGTTGCAGAATATATCTCAAAGCTACATACGTACTGGACTGTATATTCAATAGAACCAAGACCAAGAGTCAGCACACGCTCTCCAGCGTCTCCCGTCACTTTCTACTTAGATTGGCCACGTCGACTTAGTTGCATAGAGGATGAAATGGCCAATAGTAGGCCAAAGAGTGGCCTATGCGGGTACTTTCTGTTCTTGGAGCAAACCTCGAGCAAAATCGTAGCCGCTTTTGAAAGCAGTGATATTCAGTTGTTCCGTGCCTCGCGGAGTGTACTTCGCGATCGCCTTCTCGACAGCTGCCGTCTCTACCATATTGGTTAGGCCGATTATTGCGCCAACCATCACCATGTTCGAGACTATCTTCTTGCCCAGGCGTTCGGCGATACGTGTTGCGGGAACTCTGTATGTCTTCGCGGTGTGATTCAACTGGTCGTCTTGGATCATGTCAGGATCGATAATGACGATCGTGTCGCCGGTCAGATCTCCGACATTCTTTCGGTAAGCCTCTTGAGACATGACCGCTACTAGGCTGGGTTTCCTGAGCTTTGGGTAGTTGATCTTCTCGTCGGAGACTATGACTTCGACTTTGGAGGCTCCTCCTCTGGATTCGGGGCCGTAGGATTGCGCTAGGGTCACATTCTTTCCGCCGAAAACCGAGGCTGCTCTCCCGATCATTACTCCGGCGGTCACGATTCCCTGACCGCCTAGACCTGCTATCCTTACCTCAAAGCGCGACATTAGTGCGTCTCCCTGCCTTGTCAAGCTCCGCCTGAATGGATCGATTCTGCCCCCACAGCAAGTCGCTGAACTCTGGTTTCTCGACGTCGACGAATTCTCCGACAACGATCTTGTCAGGTCCGACCACGGCGTCGATCGGATCGATGTTGGATCGGACTTCACTGACTTCCCTGAGCCATTTCATGCCTAGGATCGGATCCGCGATCTTGTTTCTTCGCCCATACTCTTCTGGGCACGGGGTTATGATCTCGACGAAGCTGAACCCTTTCTTGCTGATGGCTTTCTTCATGGATTCTCTGATACGTTTGACATGAATCGCTGTCCACCGTGCCACATAGATGGCTCCTGAAGCCGCAGCCAGGTGCACCAGATTGAATGGGTGTTCAATGTTGCCGTATCGACTTGTTGTTGTGAATGCGCCGATCGGTGTCGTGGGGCCAGATTGGCCTCCAGTCATACCGTAGTTGAAGTTGTTGGAACAGATTACAGCGATATCGACGTTCCTTCTAGCGGCGTGAATGAAATGGTTCCCCCCTATCGCGAAGAGGTCGCCATCCCCACTGATCACGACGGGTTTCAGGTCAGGCCTCGCCGCTTTCACTCCCACAGCAAACGCTATTGGACGGCCATGTGTTGTGTGGAATGAGTCTGTGTTCGTGTATCCCGAGATCCTTCCTATGCAACCGATCCCTGACACGACAACGATCTTGTCCCTGTCAAAGTTGAGCTCGTCTATGGCTCGGGCGAATTCTCCCAGTATGATGCCGTTACCGCAACCGTTGCACCATATGTGGGGAATCATCCCGCTCCTCGTATAATCTTCGAGCGGGTGTTGAACAGCCGACATTTCCTACATCCCCCATTCTTAGCTTACTGCTTGGGCCAAGATCTCCTCGGGCGTGTGAAGAGCATCTCCCAGTTTTGGTAGAGAAGTCACTTTCCGGCGGCCTGCACTTCTCTCAACTTCGCGGACCAGTTGGCCGTAGTTCATCTCGGGCACCAAGATCTTGTCCACTCGCGAAGCCATTTGCTCAACTGCTTCGTCTGGGAACGGCCAAATTGTAACGAGCCTCAATAATCCGATCTTGATTCCTCTCTCTCGTCCTTCAACTACGGCTGCGAGCGCAGATCTCGCGACGCTTCCGTACGCAACGATGCAGACATCGGCGTCATCAAGGAAAACGCTCTCGACTCTGGTGATGTCTCTCACGTTCTTGCGGATCTTGTCGCAGATTCTTTGAACCAAGACTGCATGATGTTCTGTGCTGTCGGTTCGTGGGTGACCAGTCTCATCATGAGTTAGGCCGGTAGCGTAGAATCTGTATCCTTCACCGAAGGTCGCCATCTCAGGCACGAGATCTTCTCCTGCCCGGAAAGGTGAGTATTCAGATCGCGGTACGCTGGGTCGCTTGCGGTCAACCAGTCGTATCTTCTCAGGCTCTGGTATCGCGAGCCTCTCCATCAGGTGCCCGATGATCTCGTCAGTCATGACAAATGCTGGGCACCTGTACTTCTCTGAAAGGTTGAATGCTTCAACGGTAAGATCGAACATCTCTTGGACGGAAGACGGAGCCAATGCGATTATCTCATAGTCTCCGTGCGATCCCCATTTTGCCTGCATAACATCCTGCTGGCCTGTCTTCGTGGGTTGACCTGTGCTCGGTCCGGCACGCATCACGTCCACTACGACGCACGGCGTCTCGGTCATGGCTGCGAGTCCAATGTTCTCCTGCATCAGGCTGAAGCCTGGGCCCGAGGTGGCAGTCATGGACTTTGTGCCGGCATAGGATGCGCCGATCACGGCGGCCATCGAGGCTATCTCGTCTTCCATCTGCAAGTAGACGCCGCCAATCTCAGGGAGTCTCCTTGACATGTGTTCAGCGATCTCTGTGGCTGGGGTGATTGGATAACCTCCGAAGAATCTGCAGCCAGCAGCCAGTGCGCCTTCCGCGCATGCTACGTCTCCAAGTGTGAAATACGTGCCGGTCAGAACATCTCTTCTCAGCGTCTCGTCGCCTTCTCGACTAGGAATATCGCGAAGTCGGGGCAGATCTCTTCGCATACTCCGCATCCAACACACAACGCGGCATCCTTCACTTGGGGTGCATGAACGCCTCTAACGTTCAGCTTGGTGCCCTGTTCAAGAACATCTCTGGGGCAGAACTCTATGCAGAACGAGCAACCTTTGCATCTGTCTTCAAGGACAACGATCTCTACGTCTCTGAGCTTCATTGCCTGAGGAGCGGAGATCGGTCGTCTTCCCGGTCTCTGTGGTGATCCTGGCTGCATCGTCATCTCAGCTGTGGGACCCCATTCGTTCGGGACTGGTCCCTGGGAAGGATTGTTAGCGATCAAATCGTGTTCTGCCTGTCAAGTATGTTCCGTAGTGTCATACATATACCGCCCCCTACTAC
>Ga0116202_10001306_pt1 | contig 14608 bp, 8 predicted proteins | sample LakKivw325mmetaG_FD_94479 | JGI IMG/M metagenome (GOLD analysis project Ga0116202, IMG submission 94479) | Anoxic lake water microbial communities from Lake Kivu, Rwanda to study Microbial Dark Matter (Phase II) - Lake Kivu water 325m metaG | ecosystem: Environmental > Aquatic > Freshwater >...
CCCCAAGGACCAGGCCTTGCTCAAGCGGGTCAGGGGCAATCCCGCAGAGGGCGAGTGGCTGGAGGTGGACGAATTCGTGCTGAGGCGGCTGGAGGAGGAACTCCGCTTCAGAGCAGACAACCGCATGCTGATTGCGCAGATGGTTGCCACGGAGCCTGGGCTCGCGTTCCATCGGGCCATTGCGGAGTGGCGTCGGCAGTCAGAGCCGCTCGTGGAGCCACGCCCCCGCACCGGCCAGCGGCTGTCTGTATACGCAAGGGCGGCGAATCCGGCCTGGTTCGGTGAGTTGGTGGAGATCGGCAGACGCGTGGGTGTGCGCGTGCCGAACCTGTACGGCTACGACCGGGCGTACACTCATCAGCCCGTCGGCTGGTCCACGCCCAGAGTGGTCCTGGACCCGACAGCCGGGGGTGGGTCCATCGCGTTCGAGGCGATGCGCCTGGGGCACCGCATAGTCGCGAACGAACTGAACCCGGTGGCATCAGTCATCCTGCACGCAACGCTCGAGTACCCTCTGCGCTTCGGCTGCGAACTCGCTGCAGACATCCGCCGATGGGGGCAGCGACTGCTAGAACGCCTCGATGGAGCGCTTGGGGACCTGTTCGCGCGAACCGGCGCGATCCCGCCCGGAGAGATCGAGCAACTCCGCAAGCGGACGGGTGGGCATCCCCAGCTCGCACGTGCGCTGGGTACCGAGGAAGTGATGTCTTTCCTCTACTGCCGCCAGGTCACCTGCCCCTATTGCGGCGGCAAGGCACCCTTGCTGAACACCTGCTGGCTGAGCAAAGAGGGCGAGCAGTGGGGCGTGCAGATCATTCCCGACACCCGGACCAAGGACGTGCGCTTCGACACCTACCGCGTGTCCCATGGGCGCGGTCCGGACGGCCAGGACCCTGACTTCGCCACCGTGGCGGACGGCACGGGCACCTGCATCCACTGTCGCCAGGCCATCCCGGAGGACGAGATCAAGCGCCAGGCGCGCGGCGAGTCCCGCCATGGGCGCTGGACCGATCGGCTGTACTGCGTGGTTGCGGTGCGCCACCAGCCCAAGCTGGACGCCCACGGTCAGCCACAGCGCTATGCCTCCGGCAAGAGCAAGGGTGAGATCAAGACCGAGAAGGTCACCTTCTTCCGCCCGCCGAACGCTGCCGACCTGGCGGCGCTGGACGCCGCTGCCGCACGTCTGGAGGCCAAGTGGGACGAGTGGGACTCCCAGGGCCTGATCCCTACCGAGCAGGTGCCGCCCGGGCAGAAGACCCGTGAGCCGCAGAACTACGGCATGCCGCGCTGGTGCGACATGTTCACGCCGCGGCAGTTGCTCGGACACGTCACCATGCTCGAGGAGCTCATCCGCCTCCAGGGCGAGATGCGCCAGTCCATGCCTGAGGACCGGATGCGCGCGGTGGCGACGTACCTGCAGTTCGTGATCGACAAGGGCGTGGACTACAACAGCAAGCAGACGAGGTGGCACTACAGCCGCGCAGTGTTAATCAACAGCTTCGGCCGCCACGACTACTCGCTCAAGTGGACCTTCGGCGAGATGATCTTCACCGGCCCCAACTCGGGCGCCGCCTGGGCGCTAGCGCAGGTGGTGGACGCTTACGCCGGAATAGCTGCGCTTGCCGGTGGAGCCGGAGGCCGGACAGCCGCGACCGTGATCAGCGGCCCGGCGGCGCACCTGGCGACGGTGGAGACGGGGACGGTGGACCTGGTGTGCATGGACCCGCCCTACTACGACAACGTGCAGTATGCTGAGCTCTCCGACTTCTTCTACGTGTGGATGCGACGTTCGCTGCACGCCTTGTACCCGGACCTGTTCGTGCGCCGGCTCACCAACAAGCTAGACGAAGCAGTGGCCAATCCCGCGCGTGACGGCAGCGCGCGTCAGGCCAAGCTGGAGTACGAAAGGCGCATGGGCGAGATCTTCGCCGAAGCGGGCCGCGTGCTGAAGCCGCGGGGCATCATGACCGTGATGTTCACCCACAAGAGCCAGGACGCGTGGGAAGCCCTTACGCGGGCCCTGATCGAGACCGGCTGGGTGATCAGCGCCTGCTATCCCGTTGACTCCGAAGCGGTCCAGGGAATCCACATCAAGGATACCGCCTCCGCCGCCAGCTCCATCTTCATCGCCTGCCGCAAGCGGGCGGAGCGGCGCGCCCAGCCAGCGGTGTGGCTGGGGTTCGGTGGGACCGGCGTTCAGCAGCAGGTGGTGGCGGCAGTCAGCCAAGCGCTGCCGGAGTTCGAGCGTCTGCACCTGAACCCCGTCGACGAGATGGTGGCCAGCTACGGCCGCGCCCTGCGGGTCCTGTCCGAGCAGTGGCCCGTGCTCGACGGCGACGAGCCAGTCTCACCTCTCCGGGCGATGAACGAGGCGAGCCGGGTGGTCGCCGCGCACCAGATCACCCGCCTGACCAGCGGGCGCCTGCGGGTGAGCGACCTGGAGCCAGAGGCCGCCATGACACTGACCCTGTTCGGCCTGCATGGACTGGACGAGCTGCCCTACGACGAGGCCCTCAACCTGTCCCGTTCGCTGAGCATCCGGCTCGAGACGCGGCAGGCCGGCTACACGGCCGAAGGCCCCATGCTCGGCATCAACCAGCAGGAACGGCCCAGCCGCCGCACCTCCAGCCGCAGCGCCGAGAGCGTGGGGTACCATGCCCCGGTGGTGCGTTCAGGCTCCAAGCTGCGCGTGGTCGAGCCCGCAGAACGCCACCCACGCCGCTGCGAGGTCCCGCAGACCGAATGGGATGCCCTGTGCGGGCTCATCATGGCATACCGCCGGGGCGATATCCCTGTGGCGCGGGCCTACCTGCAGCAGCAGGAGCGCTTCGGTCCGCGGCTGCTGGACCTGCTGGCGGTGTGGACAGCGCAGGTCGGCGACGAGACGCTGCGCAAGGAGGGGGAAGCCATGCTGTTCGGTCTGCGCGGGGCGGGGCAGCCGTGAGCGCGCCAGTACCGCCCCGGGTCGCTCAGGGCGCGCGTGGCCTGCAGTCCTATGCCTGGCGGGACTCGTACAAGACCTCGGCGGCGAATGCAGCTTCCGGGCCCGTTGACCTGCTGCACGACTTCTACGTGCCCGCGCTGCAGCGGTCCGTGCGCTACGACCGGCTGGCCGGGTACTTCCGCTCGACGTCGCTGGCAGCCGCTTCCCGCGGGTTCTCGACCTTCGTCAACCGCGGCGGGACGCTCCGGCTGATCGTCGGGGCTGACCTGGACCCCGAGGACGTACGCGCCATCCTCGCCGGCGATGCCCGGTTGCTGGAGCGCCGGTTGTGCGGCGAGCTCACCGGACGAGCGCAGTGGCCCACCGCCGTCACGCGGGGCGTGGACCTGTTGGCCTACCTGGTCAGCCAGGGATGCCTGGAGGTCCGGGTCGCCTTCCACGTGCACCGACAGACGGGTACTCCGCTGGCGCTGACCAGCCAGGACGATGGCTACGTCCACGAGAAGTGGGCCGTCTTCACCGACGAGTACGGCCAGCAGCTCTATGCCGCCGGCTCGCTCAACGAGTCCCAGACCGCCCTCACCCTCAACGCGGAGAACCTCGAGGTCTTCTGCTCGTGGTGGGGAGAGCACGACGCCCGCCGCGTGAAGGCTGCCCAGGAGGACTTCGAGCGGACCTGGCAGGGTGGCAATCCGTACCTGCGGGTCATGCCCCTCCCGGAGGCGGTACGAGCGGCCCTGGTGACGGCGGGGGCGCAGGTGCGCGAGCCGGTGGAGGTGGACGGCAGCAGCGCCGCTGTCCGCCGCGTGGCCCCGCCGTCCGCCCGCGAATGGCTGCGGTTCGCGCTCGTGAGGGACGGCCCCAAGCTGCCTGGGGGGCGCTTTGTGGGCATGTACACGGCACCGGTGGAGCCCTGGCCCCATCAGGAGATGGTGGCCCGGCGGCTGGTGGAAACCTGGCCATACAGCTTCCTGCTGTGCGATGAAGTGGGCCTGGGCAAGACGATCGAGGCGGGCCTGGCCATCCGCTCTCTGTACCTGGCCGGTCTGGCACGGCGGGTGCTGGTGGCTCCGCCGGCCAGCCTGACGCTGCAGTGGCAACGCGAGATGGCCAGCAAGTTTCTCCTGCCCTTTGCGCGGGCGCTCTCAGGTCAGCCACCGCGCCACGCCTACCTGCACCCCTCCGAAGAAGAGCGTCCCAGCTCGTCCGTGTACGCCCCCGCGCTCAGCATCGTCTCCACCGGCCTGGTGGCCCGCCGAGACCGCCGCAAGGAGCTGCAGGCCGCTGACCCATACGACATCGTGCTCATCGACGAAGCCCACTGCGCGACCCGCCGCAATCCCACCGCGGGCGCGCGGGCCGCGCCGGAGTACGGCCAGCTCTACCAGGTGCTGCGGGACGAGTTGCGCGGCAAGACGCGGGCCCTGTGGCTGGCCACGGCCACCCCTATGCAGCTGGACCCGGTGCAGGTCAGCGACCTGGCAGAGCTCACGAACCGGGTCGGCTGCTTCCAGTTCGACCCCAGCCTCACCATGGCCTACTACCAGGCCCTCGGACAGCTGGTCCGCGGCTCGCCGCTGCCAGAGGCAGGCTGGAGTTTCCTGCGGAGCACGATCCGGCCTTTGGAACAGGCCGACCCCTTCCTGTGGCGCTTCCTGCAGGATGCAGTGCTCGACGCGCGCATCCGCATGCCGATCGCGAGCTGGCTGAGCCGCGGCACGGTGCCGCACGGCGTGGACCTCAAGAACAGCCTGCGGTTCCTGTTCGCCGCCGCGCCGCTGTCGCGGATCATGCTGCGCCACACGCGGCCGCTCCTGGAGGTCTACCGGCAGAATAACCAGCTCGGCGCCAACCTGGCCACGCGCCGCATCCTGCCCATACCGCGGATCACGTTCTCGCCTGCCGAGCGTGCCGCGTACGACGACCTCAAGGCATACTGCGACGAACTGCGCCGGCAGCTGAGTGCGAATGGCCGGCAGGCCGAGCGCGCCAACCTCCAGTTCTACCTGACCATGCTGCGGCTACGTCTGGCGTCCAGCCTGTTCGCCATCCGCCAGACCCTGGCAAGGCGCCGCGAACGGGTGCGCCTGACCCTGGAGGAACACCTGGTTGCAGAGGAAGACGAGGAGCAGCCGAACCTTGCGGAGATGATTCAGGACACCGAGATCGAGGACGACCGGGCAGTGGTGGCCGCGTTCCTCCAGGGACGCACTACCGCAGACCTGCAGTGGGAGTATGCTCGGCTGGAACGCATGCTGGAGCAGCACGGGGCCATCCGCGGCCGTCCCGCCAAGACCCAGACGCTTCTCGAAGTCATCGAGCAACGGCGCGAGGCCCGCCCGGGCCGCTTCCGGCAGACCGTGGTCTTCACTCGTTTCTACGATACGCTCACCGACATCCGCGACACGCTGCTGCAAGTGGAACCCCACCTTCTGCTCGGCACGTATTCAGGGCAGGGGGGACAGTACCTGGACCCCGACTGCTGGCAGTTGCGCGGCGCCGAGCGGGACGAGATCAAGAACCGCTTCTGCGACGGCGAGATCGACGTGCTGCTGTGCACGGACGCCGCCGCCGAGGGCCTGAACCTGCAGACAGCGGACCTGCTCATCAACTTCGACCTCCCATGGAACCCCATGAAGGTGGAACAGCGCATCGGGCGCATCGACCGCATCGGCCAGCTGCACGAGGAAGTGTCTGTCCTCAACCTGGCGTACGCCGACTCGGCCGAGCAATTCGTGTACGAGCGCCTGCTGCAGCGCCTGAGCACGGCTGCCGGCGTGGTGGGGAGACAGCAGGTCAGCTTGCTGCCCGTCAGCGTCGAGGAGTTCGATGCGCTGGCGGCCGGGCGCCTGTCGGAACGGGAGCTGGAGAAGCGCGCGCTGGAGCGGGTGGCCGCGCAGCAACAGCGTGCCGCCAGCATGGAGATGCCTGCCACCGAGCTGTTCGACGTATATCAGCGCATCACCCGTGTCTATCGCCAGTCACGCCTCCCGGTGAGCCTGGACGACATCGCCGCCACCCTGCAGGAGTCGACATACCTGGCGCAGATGGGCTGCCGGACACGGTCCAGCCCAGCCGGCCAGGCCCTGGAGATCGCTGGCATGGAGGGCCTGCCGCACGGTGCCGTACTCACCACGGCGCGAGCCCTGCACGACAAGCAGAAGCTCGATGGCCGGCAGCGCTCCATCCACTTCGCGAGCTACGGGGATGCGGTCTTCGAGGGCCTTCTTGACCATGTCCTGCGGCACCCGCCGCCGGCGTGCGTGCGGCGCCTCAGCGTCCGGCTCGCGCTGATCCCGACAGAAGTCGTGGGCTACCTGGTCAGCGTGCGCGCGCCCGACGGCAGCACCAGCGCACGTCTGGTGACCTGCTGGGCCGACACGCAGGACCTGGAGCTGGCAGAGCAGGTCAGCCCCGACGCTGACGCGGTCAGCCACGCGGAAGACGCGCTGCGCCGCGAGGCCGAACAGGAGTTCGCCGCAACGGTTGCGGTGAAGCGGCTGGAGCAGGACAACCGGCGAGCCGGACAGGCCCAGGTGGTCCTGGACTGCCTGCTGGCAGAGTGGCTGCTGTCTTCCGTCCGGACGCGGTCCAGTGCCGGCGACCAGTTCTGGGCGCTGCTGGCAGAGGCGCGGCGGACATGCGCCGACCGCGAACTGAGTGCCCACCCGCTTCCTGCCGACTGGTTGCGCCGGATCGACGGGCGGGTGCCCGCCGAGCTGCACATACCGCGGATCGGCGATGAGGGCTGGTTGCCCGCAACTCAGCCGCTGCTGGAGGCCGCGCTGGAACTGGCCGAGCGGGAAGCCAACAGGATGAAGAGGAAGAGAAGCGAGTGCCGTACGGACCAGGTGCTGGAGCGGCTGGCGCGCCTGCGGGAGCAGTTCGGCGATGCTCTGCAGTGAATCGCTGCTGTCCCATGCCCGGCAGGTTGCCCGGACGCACACGCCGATCAGGTTGTGGCCGGACGGCCTGCCCCAGCGCGTGGAGCCCGTGTAGTAGCAGTAGTACGTGCCCTCCCAGGCGACCAGGAACGGATCGATCACCCGCCCGTCCGCGTTCCAGGTGTTCTCCGGCCCGGTGTTGAAGATCCGCTGCGGCGCGGACCAGGTGTGTAGATCCTCCGAGAAGGCCAGGCACAGGTAGTGCGGGAAATCGCGGTACTGCTGATAGCAGAGGGCCCACCCGTTCGGCGTGCGGATCGCGTTGCCCGGCGAGGCGTACCCTTCGGGCGAGATCACGCGGATGGGAGCGAAGGAGACGAAGTCCGCCGTCGTCGACAGGCCGATGTGCCAGGTCGCCGCCGCCGGCTCGTAACAGGTGCAGAAGACGTGGGCGAGCCCCTCGTGCAGCAGCACCGCCGGATCGCGCAGGTGCCTGTCCGGCAGCCGCCACACCGGGTTGGCGAGGCGGGCGTCCGCGAACTGGTCCATCGCGTTCTCCTCCGCGTCGCGCCGGGTGTTGACTTCCAGCCCCCGGGTTCCGTATACCTTGGCCGCATGCCAGTCCAGGCCTCCCACGCCTTGCCACAGGAGCGACCCGCGACGTGACCGAATTGCGAGCGGGCACGGGGCCGCTGTTCACGGACCCGGACCCGGATGCGGCGCGCGCGTTCTTCCGCACCAAGTCGCGCGCCCTCAAGGACAAGGTGACCACGGTCCGCGAGGCAGTGGCCCGTCACGTCCACGACGGCGACTACCTGGCCTCCGGGGGCTTCGGCGCCAACCGCATCGCGACGGCCGCCCTGCACGAGATCCTGCGGCAGCGGCGGCGCGACCTGGGCTTCGCCGGGCATACGGCCACGCACGACTTCCAGATCCTGGCGGCCGGCAACCTGGACGGCGGCCGTCTGCTGGCCCGCGTCGACGTGGCCTATATCGTCGGCCTGGAGGCGCGCGGCCTGTCGCCCCAGGCCCGGCGCGTGATGGAGAGCGGCCAGGTGGAGGTGTGCGAGTGGACCAACTTCGCCCTGGCCTGCCGCCTGCAGGCCGCCGCGGCCGGCATACCGTTCCTGCCCGCGCGCAACATGCTCGGCACGGACACCTTCGCGCGCAGCGCTGCCAAGGAGATCCGCTGTCCGTTCACCGGCAAGAAGGTGGTGGCCTTGCCGGCGCTGTACCCGGACGTCGCCGTCATCCACGTCCACGAAGCCGACTGCTTCGGCAACTGCCGCATCCACGGCATCTCCGTGGCCGACCGCGAGCTGGCCCGGGCCGCCAAGCGCGTCATCGTGACGACCGAACGGCTCGTCAGCACCGACGAGATCCGCCGCACGCCGCACGCCACGGCGATCCCGGCCTTCTGCGTCGACGCGGTGTGCGTCGTGCCCCACGGCTCCTATCCGGGCAACATGCCCGGCGCCTATTACTCCGACGAGCGGCACCTGCGCGAATGGCTGAATGCCGAGCGCGACGAGAACGAGCTGCGCCGCTTCCTGGCGCGGATCATCTACGGAGTCAGCGACTTCGGGGAGTACCTGGAGGTCTGCGGCGGCGCCGCGCGGCTGGCGGAGCTACGCGAGCTGGAGCTGCACCCCGGCCAGCAGCGAAACAAGTGAGGGCACCGGAAGGCCATGGCCGACCCCGAGTACAATCCCATGGAGTTGATGATCTGCGTCGCCGCCCGCCTGCTGGAAGACGGCGCGACGGTGGGCGTGGGCACCGGCGCGCCGTGCGCCGCCGCCATGCTCGCGCAGCGGACCACCGCGCCGCGCCTGTTCATCGCCTTCGAGGCCGGCGGCCTGGCGCCGCAACTGCCCTCGATGCCCATCTCCGTGGGCGACTCGCGCACGTTCTGGAAGGCGCTGATGGCCAGCAGCATGATGGACGTGCTGGAGGCCTGCCAGCGCGGCATGATGGACTACACCTTCCTGGGCGGCGGGCAGATCGATCCGTACGGCAATCTCAACTCGACGGTGATCGGTCCGTACGAACAGCCCAAGGTGCGCTTCCCCGGCAGCGGCGGCGCCAACGACTTCGCCAGCTTCTGCTGGCGCACCATGGTGATGACCCGCCAGGACGCGCGCCGGTTCGTCGAGAAGCTCGACTTCTGCACCACGCCCGGCTACCTGGACGGCCCCGGGGCGCGCGAGGCAGCCGGCCTGCCGGCAGGCTCGGGGCCCTACAAGGTCATCACCGATCTGGCGGTCCTCGGGTACGACGCGACGACCTGCCGGATGCAGGTGGAGAGCCTGCATCCGGGCGTCACGCTGGAGCAGGTGCAGGCCAACACCGGCTTCGAGCTGCGGTGCGCGCCCGCGCTCGGCACCACTGAGCCGCCGCGGCCGGAAGAGCTGACGATCCTCCGCGAGCAGGTGGACCCCTACCGGTACGTGATCGGGCGCTGAGGCGGGCCCGGGCGAGCCGCGCCGGGCGCGCCCTGCCAGCAGCCGCGGGGCCGCAGGCTGCAGGCCCAAGGCAAGTGGCCGCCGGGCGCACCTCACTGGCGGCCCGACGTCTCGATCCCGTACGCCCGCAACTTCTGCACCAGCCCCCAGCGGCTCAGCCCCAGTTCCGCGGCAGCGTGCGTGCGGTTGCCCTGGTGCCGGGCCAGCGCCGCCACCAGCATCTCGCGCTCCACCTGCCCCACCACGTCCCGGAGCCTGCTGCCGCTGCCGGCCGCGACCGTGGCCACGGCGGACAGGCCGGGCCCGGCACCCGCGCCAGCGACCGCCTCGGACAGATGCCCGGTGTCGATGCGTTCCTCGCCGGCAGCCAGCAGCGCCGCGCGCGCCACCTCGTTCTGCAGCTCGCGGATGTTGCCCGGCCACGCGTACCGGCAGAGCGCGTCCATGGCCGCAGCGGTGAAGCCCGCGGGTACCCGTCCCCGGCCACTGCCTGCCTGCAGCCGGGACAGGAAGTGCTGCGCCAGCTCCGGGATGTCCTCGCGGCGATCGCGCAGCGGCGGCAGGAGGATCGGGAACACGCTGAGACGGTAGAACAGATCCTCGCGGAACCGGCCGGCCGCCACTTCGGCGCGCAGGTCGCGGTTGGTGGCCGCCATGACCCGCACGTCGACGTGGCGCACCTGGTCCTCGCCGACGCGGCGCACCTCGCCCTCCTGGATCGCGCGCAGCAGGCGCACCTGCAGAGCAGGCGTGGTCTCGCCGATCTCGTCGAGGAACAACGTGCCGCCTGCGGCCGCTTCGAACAGACCGGGGCGATCCGCCGTGGCGCCGGTGAACGCACCGCGGCGGTGGCCGAACAGCTCGCTCTCCAGCAACTGCTCGGGCAGTGCCCCGCAGTTCACCGCGACGAAGCGGCCCCTGGCGCGCGGTCCTTCGCCGTGGATGCAGCGCGCCAGCACCTCCTTGCCGGTGCCCGTCTCTCCCGCCAGCAGCACGGTCGCGTCGCTGTCGATCACCTTGGCGGCCAGCGCGCAGACGCGCTCCATGGCGCGGCTCCGGCCGATCAGCCCGGCGAACCGGAGACGGCCGTCGATCTCTGCCTGCAGCGACCGGTTCTCCTGCTCCAGCCGCGCCTTGTCGCGCTCCAGCGACAGGATCCGCAAGTGGGCGCGGATGCGCGCCCACAGCTCCGCCTCGTCGGTGGGCTTGGTCACGTAGTCGTCCGCGCCCGCGTCCAGCGCCCGCACCTTGTCCTCGGTGCTGCCGCGCGCCGTCAGCATGATGACCGGCACGGCGGCCCAGCGCGGCTCCGCGCGCATGCGCCTGAGCACCTCCAGGCCGTCCATTCCCGGCATCATCCAGTCGAGCAGCACCAGATCGGGCGCCTCGGCGGCCAGCCGCTCCAGGGCCTGCGCGCCGTCCGTGGCCACGATCGTGCGATAGCCCTGTTCGGCTAGCTGCTGCTCGAGCAGGTCCACGTTGAACGGCTCGTCGTCCACGATGAGGATGCGCGCCGGCGGCACGGCCGGCGCCGCGGGCTTGTCGGCCGGAAGCGCCTCCGCGGCTGGCGGCGCCTGGTCTAGGGGCCTGTCGCCGTTCACGGCTGCGAGTCCTCCTTGCCTGCCGGTGGCGGGGGCGCGCCGCCGCCGCGGGCGGAGCCGTCACGAGGCCCGGGGCAGGCGCCGCCCCCAGGGCCGGCCGCGGGCTGGCAACCCTCGCCAGCGGCCGCGGCGTCCGCGCGGCGACTCGTCAGGCTCTCGAGTCGGCGCAGCAGTTCGTCCGCGCTCGCCGCGATGTTGTCCAGGTTGCGGCGCTGGCGCTCGTCCAGCTCGGCGCCCACGCGCCGCGCCAGCAGGCGCGCGTATCCCAGGACCGCGTTCAGCGGGGCGCGCAGATCGTGCGCGATCGCCGCCACGAACTGCTCCTGCGTGCACCGCATGGTCGCCAACTGCCGCCGAGCCTCGGCCAGCTCGCTGTCGCGTTCGCGCAGGCAGGCCCGGCACTGCTCCAGTTGTCGCTGCAGCTCGTCGACAACGCCCTGGCACATCGTGCTGCCTCCCTGCCCGACTCGGCGCTGGCGCCGCTCACCGCGAACGGCGGCCAATATACCCAGCCTCGACCGCGGCAGCCAAGAAACCTGCATGGGGCAGCCGCGGCCAGGCGCATGGCCCCGCGGCTGCCTCTTCAACGTCCGACCCGCCACCCGTGGGCGCGGGCCCTGGCGGCCTCTCCAGGACCCGCGCCCCAGTGCGCTCAGAAGTTCTGCACTCCGAAGATCGCGTAGGCCTGCAGGGCGATCCCCGCCAGCGCGATCAGCGCCGGCACCAGGAGTTCGCGAACGTGTGCCATGGTCTGTATCCTCCTACAGTGTGGGTGAGTGGTGCACGGACCCGAACGAGATGTAGGCGAGCCGTGCGGTGAGTACGGGAACGGCGACCAGAGCCACCAGTGCGCACAGCGTCTCCAGCAACTGGCCCGCCACCTGGTGCCTGGCGAGGAAAGGCGGCGCCGTGGCAGCCTGCAGCAGCGCGGCGACGTCCGCATGTCCCAGACCCGCGGCCGATGCCAGCGCGGTGGTGCCGTAGGCGTTGGCGGCACGGACATCGGCCCCGCCCGCCAGCAGCACGGACACGGTCTCGGCGTGCCCCTCCTGCGCCGCGTACAGCAGCGCGGTGTTGCCGATGCGGCCGCGGGCATCCACGTCGGCGCCGTGCGCCATCAGGAGACGGACCATCTCTGTCCGGCCCTGAGCCGCGGCGATCATCAGGCTGGTGTTGCCCTCCAGGTCCGGTTGATCTGCGGGTGTTCCCTGCGCCAGCAGCGCCTCGACGCGGGCGTTGTCGCCGCTGCGGACGGCGTCCGGCAGATCGCCGGCGGCGCCTGCACCAGCGGCCAGCAGCGTGGCGGCGGCGATGATGATCAGCGTGCGGTTCATGGCGGCCCTCCCTTTCTTCCTGGCGTCCGCCCTCCCGAACGCAACGGGCGTGCCAGGCGCACCAGGGCGGCGGCCACGAAGCGCCTTCCTAATCCTCAACTACTTGTTGCCGAAAGGGATACGTGTGGACGGAGGCAGCGGATTGGGGAGGCCTGGAGGAGGTGGCAGGACTGGCAACCGAATTGGCTTCCAGGCGGGCCGCTCGACTTCAATCGATTGCGGCTCAATGTGATCGGATGGTGCCCATCCGCTTGGCACCACCGTCAACATCCTTGGCAGTACATGCGCGCCGCGACGCCGGCGCGCCCGCGCGGCCGTTACCGCTCACCCCGCCGTGCAGAGCTCGCGTATCAGATCGATGTAGAACTTGAAGTTGGCGAACGGCACGTCCGGCGGCACGGCGTGGTCGACCATGGGCGAGAACCCGCCTTCGGCGACCAGCGCCGGCACGCGCGCCATGACCTCCCGCTCGATGTCCGCCCTGGTGCACCCGTCGCGCAGCGCGCGCTTGTCGATGTTGCCCATGAGCAGCAGCCTCTTGCCGTGCTGGCGCCGGTAGGCGGCGGCGTCGCAGCCGGCCGCCACCTCCAGCGGGTAGATGAGATTCACGTCGGCCTCCAGCCACAGCGGGATCAGCTCGTCCACGCGGCCGTCGCTGTCGACCATGATGATGTCGATCCCGGCCTGCCGCAGCGTCCGCGTCACCCGCTGCAGCGGCTCGCTCATGAACTGGCGAAAGAGCTGCGGGGAGATCAGTGGACCGGTCTTCATGGCCATGTCCTCCCAGACGCTGCCGAAGTCGATGCCGGGGACCTCGTCCAGCGCCCGCTCGATCACGCGCAGGACGAAATCGGCCAGGAATTCGGTCATCTCGTGCACCAGGTCGGGGCAGTCGTAGTACCACAGCGCCAGATTCTCCATGCCGACCCAGTTGCGGATCCAGCCGTAGTAGGAGCCGGCGCTGATGCCCAGCGGGAAGTCGCGGTGCGCGTAGCAGCGCTTCAGGTAATCCCAGTACTCCGGGTACCGGTTCGCTGCCGCCGGGTCGAGCCGCTTCTTCCACCGCTCCCACGTGTCGCGATCGCGCACCGGGTAGCGGATCCACTGCGACATGCCGATCTCCCGGTCGGTCCAGCGCCGGGTCAGCCCCCCGAACTCGTCCTCGACCAGCGACCAGCTCGCGGTCTGCTCGATCACCTTGGTCTCCAGCGGCGGAAACGGGCCCAGGTGCAGCGGGATCGTCTCCATGCGGTCGAAGCCGAAGAAGCTGTTGAAGTGCACGTCCCACGGCATGCCCTCGCGCAGCCAGCGCTGCCGCGTATCGGCAAAGGTCCACTGCGGCATGAGGAAGACCCGGTCGGGCGATCCATAGCGGAACGTGGCGTGGAAGCGTTCGCGAGCATCCATGGCGATGTCTCCTGTGACAGCCCCGGCAGCCCCGGCAGCGCTGGCAGCGCACCAGCCGGCCGCAAGCTAGCGAAACTGCCGGCCTCCGGCAACGGGCGGCCGCCGCGCGCCGGCTGCCCGCAGAGGGTCGCCGCCGAGCCGGCGACTTGTCTGCCCCGGCCCCATTGCCGACCTTGGCCGGCGGCGCCGGCCAGCCACCGGGTCGGGCGCGGCGGGGACCGACACGCGGCCACCGCAGGACAGGCTGGCGCATGGAACCGGGCTCCGTTGCGGCTGGTCATACCGGATGCGGAAGCTGGCGCCGTCTGGTGCGGCGCAGCGGCGTGGTCCGGTTCGTGAAGGGATTCCGCCGGGCTGCCGCGGCCCATCGCCGCCGCGATGGCCGGAGGATCTGCCGGTCTGCCAACGCGCCGGGCCGGCAGGCATCAGGAGCGATGCTCGTGAGGAACCTGTGCAGCAGGCGAGGGCCACGGATCGCGCTGGCAGCCGCGGTCCTCGCCGTCACCGTGGTCGCTGCGGCCTTGCCGGCCGGAGCCGGCGCGCGTGCGGATCGGCACTCCCGGGCCGATCGGGCCCTGTCCCATGACCGGCGGGTGGCCCGACCGACCGCGGTGCAGCGCGACCGGCGCGGTGGGCCGGCGCACCGGACTCGACCCACCGGCTACTGCCCGGTCTGGGTCCGACCGTCCATCCTGTGGCCGCGCGTGGGCACCTTCGTCGCCTACCTGCCAGCGCCGTGGGCAGTGGTGCGCGTCGGCCCCTATTGCTACGACTGCGTGAGCGGCGTGTGCTACAGCGCGGTGCCGGGCGGCTGGGTGGTGGCCAACCAGCCCTGCTGGTCCCCCTGCACTCCCTGCTGCGCGGCAGCCGCCCGCGCTGCGGGCCTGCTCCCGCGCATGACGGCCGCCAGCGGCCAGGATGCGGCCCAGCAGGCCAGGGATCGCTATGCGTGCCATGTGTGGGCGGTGGCCGAGTC
>Ga0116202_10001312_pt1 | contig 14562 bp, 16 predicted proteins | sample LakKivw325mmetaG_FD_94479 | JGI IMG/M metagenome (GOLD analysis project Ga0116202, IMG submission 94479) | Anoxic lake water microbial communities from Lake Kivu, Rwanda to study Microbial Dark Matter (Phase II) - Lake Kivu water 325m metaG | ecosystem: Environmental > Aquatic > Freshwater >...
CCGTTATTGTATTTTATTTGGTGAAGTTTCCACAACTCGACCATTCTTTTCTCTGATGGGTCAAATCAAAATAGGATCTGATTATTTTCCTCCCAAAATCTGAATTTGGATCAATACCCGATATCTTCTGAATCGTTTTTTTGATCCCCAGGGTGTGAATCATGTTTTGCAGCTTCATCGCATCCGGGTCTCCCGGAAAATCATAATGATAGGCTGCTCCACACACATAAGCAATGGTTTCTGGCTGAATACCCTGAGAAAAGCAGAGTTTGGCACTCCCAATCAACCGATCGTCGGGGCCTAACTTCCGAACCGGATCTTTACCAACTCGTTGAACGGTATCCATTATTTGGGGATTCCCAAAGCGGATTCGTACGTCTTGACGAATTGCTTGCTGTTCTTTGGCGCTGAGATCTGAAGGATACTTTCGAAGGAGAGCAGCTGTGGTTTCATCCAGTGCCTGCTCAAATCGGGAACTGATAAAAGAGTCCCGCAAAGGTTCATGAATATAGGAATACCCTTTTAAATACCCCAAGTAAGCGAGAACAGCGTGACCGAGATTATGGGTAAAGAGTTTTCGTTCGACTTCAGCGATAAAATTTGCAACCGGTTTAAATCCGGAAATTTCCGGAAATGCTCCTCGAACACCTGCAGAATCATAGGGAACCTGATGATACGAGTCGGCGACAACAAACAACCGATCTTGATTTCCAAATCGATCGCTGGCAGCTGGAACCATGCGAGCAATGCTGGTTCCAACAAAACCAACGTTTTTCTCTGCCCATTCCTGATCTTCAATCGAGAGTCGTTCATAAACCCGCTGACGTAATAATTGTGCAGCATCAAGTACATTTTCACACAGAAAAATATTAAGCGGCCATGAATTGAATAAACGACGTGCTTTCAAACCAGACGTGATCAAAGGGGCAATAGCGTCCAAGTTTTTCACTCCTACTGACGTTCCGACTACATCACAGGTAGAAATAATCTGAGTAATCTCTTCGATTTGACCTGTCCACAATGCCTGAACTGGAGCGATGGTGAGGTCGATCTTTTTCCCACTATAAGCATCAAGCAGGCAAAGAGGGTATTCTTTTCGTTTATTAAGCTCATTCACCAGATCCTGGTTGGAATCAACAAAGACCATCGAAAAATCCGATTCTTGAAAAAGTTGCCCCATAAAGCCTCTTCCGATATTCCCTGCTCCAAATTGAACCACGGTTTTCACTCTATCACCTCGTCTTCCATTCTCTTTGAAATAAACCTATCCAAGCATTAGTCTATCATTTTTTTATAATTTCTTTTCATCTCGCTTCGAATCTGTTAATATCCTGTTTAATCGATCATTTCCTCAGGGAGGTTGAACATGTCGGAACCAATTGAATATCATCAACAAGGGTTTAACTGCTGTGAATCAACACTGATGGGTTTATGCGATTATCTGGGGAAAAAGTGTGATCTCTTCCCCCGTCTGGCGACAGGATTTGGCGGTGGATTAGGACATACTGGTGATGTCTGTGGAGCTATAACCGGTTCCATCATGGCCTTTGGAATCAAATTTGGGCGTGATGATGCCACCGATAAAAAAACCCGTGATGAATTGTACCGCCTGGTTGAACATTTTATAAATGATATTAAAAAAGAATTAGGAACTATCGATTGTATCAATTTAATCGGAATTCCCATGAACACTGAAGCAGGAATGGAAGAGTATCGGAAAAAACATATGCACTTAAAATGTCGGGAGTTTATAGATACCATTTCCCGTATTGCCAAAGACTATCTTGATCATAACCGGAAATAATTCTTCTCGAGGATTCGAATGAACCTCTTTCATTTATTGGTATTTTACTCACCTCGTTATAAAAACAGCCTGAATGCGCTTTTAGGTGCATTGCAGAAAAACCCGGTTTGGGATCGGATTCAGATCCATTTATGTACCCGAGAATCGGAGCTTCTACGAAAAGTGGCTGAATATCAACAATGTCTGGTCTTGGTCTCGATCATGACCTCCGATTATGAACCAAGCCTCACTCTACTCAAAAAATGTAAAACCCTCAATCCTTATGTTAAAATTTGTGTCGGTGGTCCGCACATCAGCGCTGACACTCACGCCTTTGAGGAATGGGCAGATTGGCTGGTCATCGGAGAAGCTGAAGACATAATCCAAGAAATAGTCCAAGAATGTATCGATGGAATATCCTACTCTTTTCCCCGAATTTATCGTCCGTCGCATCGGGTCAATCTGAATGTTTATCCACCTTCACCAACCAAATTAGGAATTTATGGACTCATCGAAATCACTCGAGGCTGCCCCTTCGAATGCCAATATTGTCAAACCAGTTCACTCTTTGGGAAAGACGTACGGCATCGGCATCAGGAAGTCATTTTTGAATATTGCCAGGAAATGAAAAAAAAGGATCTTTTAGATATACGCTTTATTACTCCGAATGCTCTTGGTTATGGTTCTCCCGATGGACGAATTATGAATCTCGATGCTGTCTCCCAGCTTCTAAAAGGGATAAAAAAAATCATTGGGCCTAAGGGGAGAATATTTTTTGGGTCTTTTCCATCCGAAATCCGACCCGAATGGATCACACTGGAATCCATTCAACTTTTGCGGAAATTCACTGATAATGAAACCCTGGTGATTGGAGCGCAAACCGGAAGTAACCGAATGCTCAGCAAACTACACAGGGGTCATACCCGGGAACAGGTAATGAAGGCAACGGAATTGGCAATTCAGCATGGTTTTAAAGTGGCGGTGGATTATATTTTTGGATTACCGAATGAAAATGAGCTGGACCAAAAAGAAACACTGAACTCAATCCAACAACTCATCACTATGGGTGCAGTTATTCATGCTCATAGCTTTCTTCCCCTCCCAGGTACCCAGTTTGCTGAAGCAGTTCCCGGACCCATAACTCCGGTTCTACGCCACTTTTTAGGAAAAATGGCTCGAGATGGTTCTCTTTTCGGACAATGGCAAACCCAGGAAAAACTTGCTCAAATAATGACATATACCAACACCCATTAGTTAGAACCCATCATATGTTGGGTTCTTCTTCGCATAATTAAGACTTAAAAAAGAGAGAGACCGGTTTGAACCGGTCTCTTGAGTGTTTTGGAAAGACTATATTTCGAGAATACTATCCTGTGGTTTGAATCGATTCCCCTGACGAGATATTTCTCGAATGGTCTTTTCGAGTTTATGACGTGGAACCATAACAAAACGTCCACATTTCACACATTTCATACCGATATCCACTCCGATGCGGATCACTTTCCACTGTTGTCCTCCACATGGGTGAACTTTTTTTAAGGTTAAGATATCTTCAACCTCGATTTTGATGATTCCCATTTGAATTCCCTTACTCGGTATAGACTTCCTGACTGAAAATTCTATCCAGTGGGCGTCGTGAAGTCGATTGAGCAGGCTTCACCGGATACCCCAATGGAGTAATCGCCACAACTCGGACATCAAATGGTATATTACATATTTCCTTCATTTTTTCTTCATCAAAATCTCCGATCCAGCACGTACCCAATCCTTTATTCCATGCGGCCAGAATGAGATGAGTCATAGCGATGGTAACATCAATCGGCCAGCTTTCCATATATTTCCCAATGTAACCACCTCTTCCGATAGCACAGGCAACGATAATAAGTGGAGCTTCTCCGACAAATTCCTGTCCCGAGCAGGCTTGGGCAATCAAACGTCTCTTTTTATCATTTTTAACCAGAATAAATTTCCAGGGTTGAAGATTATTCGCCGATGGAGCTAATTGTACTGCTTCCATGATTTGGTTTATATCATCCTGGGCAATATCATCCGCCCGGAATTTTCGAATACTCCTCCGACTTCTTATCACATCCATTAAATCCATTACGATGACTCCTTTCAAACCTTTACTGCTTAATTCAGCGAAGTAATGCGAGGTATCTTGATCTCGGTATATGGTCTTAAATTGTAAGGACTATCGATCACATCCGCATTCGCTTCTAAAATCTTTTTCCATTTGGTTCCATCACGATAATAGCGTCGTGAGATTGTCCAGAGGTTATCCCAGGGAAGAATAATATAAGAAGTGTATTTTTTCGATTCATCGAGTTGAGCGGTGAGATCTTCGATCTTTTTTTGGAGAGATTCAATTTGGTTCGATTTATCCTGAACACTTTGAGCAAGATTTTGGACTTCTTTTTCAACTCGTTGCTTCTCTTCTTCAAGTTTTTGAATTACTTCAACTGACTTTTTCTCTTCTTTCAAAAGAGCTAAATCCTGATTGATCTGGTTTAATTCGGTTTGCTTTTTCTGAAATTCTGCTTCCAATTCTGATTTCTCATCTCCTAATTGCTCGATTTCAACCCGTAAACTGTCTTTTTCCTGGCTGAGATTTTGAACTGAACGTTGAGTTTCCTGGATAAATTTCTGTCCTTCGATCGCATTGAACAGTGAGTTCACTTTATTCTCGATCTGGGTTTTTTCATCTTTCAATTGATCCAGACTCTCTTTAAGAGTTTCTATTTCAGGAACGGCAATACCGTATTCTTGAACGATTTTTTCAATTTTCCCTTCAACACCGGCAATCTTTTCTTCAATGGAATCAACCCGGATTTCAATCTCTTTTTTGGAGAGATCTTGTTTAAATTGCTCCAAAGCAGTGATCCGGTTTACGAGTTCATTGATAGAGGTATCCAGTATTGCTAAGGTTGGCTTCAGCTTTTCCTCAACCGGTTCCTTCAACAGATCAGCTTTCACCTTTTGAAATTCGGTTTGGGCTTGTTCTATGAGTTGCTTAACATCGGCAATTTTATTATCCAAAAGAGTATTGATCGAATTCCATTTCACTTCCCATTCCTTGAGGGTTGCACTGAGCTGGGTTATTTGTTCATCGGTTTTTGCTATTCGGGCTTGTAAATCGTCTTTAGTAGCTAATAATGAATTGATTTTCCCCTGCATACTTTCTTCCATCTCAACGGTTATTCCTTCTTGTTGGCTGATAGCTTGCATACTTTCTTTCAATTGAGCAATATCTTTTACGTTCCCCTCGATTGCGGCAGCAAGTGTCACTTTTTCTTTTTGAATGGCATCGATCTTTTGCTTTAAAGATTCTCCTTCGGTGATCAGGGTACTGATTTTGGATTCGATTTCCTTTAAGGTGTCAGATCCCGGTATTTCTTGTTGTATATTCTGAATTAAAGAACGGCATTCATTGATCGATTTTTCTTCCGAAGCCGTGATATCGCTCTTCATTTGATCCATCTGGCTATCAAGTTTGGTAATAAAATTTTGCAGGCGGGTTTCGGTGTTCGATAGCGATTGATTCAGATTATTGACCAGATTCCCTAATTGAGCGGAATTGGCGACGATGTTCTCCTGGGTCTGTTTTAATTGGGTGAGATCACTCTCCAGAATACCCGTCCTGGTTTCCAGATTGGTCAGTTGAGTCATTACATCAGTATTCGGTACCGTCATTTTTTCTGACTGAGCGTGTTGTGATGACTCGATGCTCTGGATTGAACCGGTGAAGGCATTGATCTGATCCTGGAGAGTCTTCAGCTGGTTATCGACCGTGTTTTTCATGACGTCAAAGTTTTGGCGTAAAGCACTCAAAGACTCGCCAAAATCGGATATCTTGGTTTCAAGCTCTTTGATTATCGAGGAAATCTGATCGGCAGTCATGGTTTTTGTGGAGAGCTGGGTGATTGATTGTTTCAGCTGATCCAATTCGGAAAAACGTGATTGAAACAATTCTTGATTCTCTTTTAATTCATTGCGAAGGAGTGCCATTTGTGATTCATTTTCGGTTTTAAAATTGGCAATGGCCTTTCCCCAATCGTTTCGATATGCGTCTATCCGTTGTTTCTGTTCAGCAACCATCTGCTGGATGGTTTCCAATTGCTGCACTAAAACCTGGCGATCGGATACTCCCTGCTGAATACTCTGTTCGTAATCTTTTTTTATGGTCTGAATCGCATTCTGCAGCTCTTGATTTTTTAGATTCATCAACTTAATGGTGGCTGAAAACCTTTGATCAATGTTTATAGAGTGAAGCTCAGCTTGGATGCGGGGAATCTCAATGCTTATAGTCTCCAATTCAGCAATGGTAGATTGCAATTTGGATAACTGCACATCCCTTTCTCCTGAGAACTTTTTTAATTCAGAAATTGATTGATCCAATCCTTCAAAACGATTTGCATATTCTTTCAAACGTTGCAACATATCGTTTACTTGATTTGGGATATTCTCCCATGCCATCATATTTTGTACCAGTTGATCGCTCTGATTTGAAAGTGTGGCTATTTTCTCCTCAAATGCAGACAGACGATTTTCATAGGAGGTAAAATCGGGATACGAAGTTATTTTTAGAGTGATTTCGGATAATAAGGTGTTTTGGGTTTTTAAATTCTCCTCCAATGTAGCAACTTTCCCCGATACTCCGGTTAAGGAATTACGAACCGGGAAAAACAGAAAGATCATAACCAACGAAAAAACTAAAGCAATCAATGCCAAAATAAATGAAGTCCAGTTTTTCAAAATATCACCCCCCTAATAGATTTATTGTATTATCCTTTATCAAATCTATCATTCACTCTATTTTCGAAGATACTCAGAAGAGATTTATTTGTTTATTGACATGAATAATATAGATTCTATCAGTTATATTTCACCGCAATTTTATACTTTTCGCTCTTCATTCCTTCATAAACAACTCTTCCACTCGTTGAAAAACTTGAAAATCATTTTCTGGTTGCGGAAAAAAAAATATCCCCAATAGAATAATAATAATAGAAAACAAAAGAAGGAAACCGATGATAAGCCAATTCAAATCATAACTTTTTCTCTGGCCAAGATCGACATTTTGAATCCAGGTCGGAAGATCCTTTTTCTTCATGATTCCTCAAAAATAATCCGTTCCAAATCCAGGTCAAATTTGCTTTCTACTACCCATTTTCTTCTGTCGACTCTTCTACTATCCGAGCATAAACCGTTCGGGCGAACTCTTTTTTCGTCGTACGATCAACAAATTTGAAAGCTTTCAATAATTGATATTCATCATTGGAAAGGGTACCGTTCCGTAACAATCGATCTAATTCTGGTAATTGAAAATTGGATAAGTAAAGAGAAGCGACTAAAAATTCTCTTCCTTCTTTGGATCGAATACGAGCTTCTAACTTCTCTACGACCGATACGTCACCAGAACGATACTGTTCAATCACATCCTCACCGGATAATCCAGGAATATTTTTAAAAACAGTATGGATGACAATGTCTCCCATTGGCTGTCCGGATTGAATTTTTTCCTTAATATCCCAGAGAAGCGGCGAGAAATCAATGGTCTCTTCGGTGAGGTTGATCTTTAGGTTCTTAGCATCCAGGTTATATTCTTGAATTTTTTTCAATCCCCGTTCGAGAATCGCCTGTCTGGGTTCCTGAGTCTTCTTTTGTTCAATAAGTGGAATCCTTGGAGTCACTTTTTCATCACCGGTGACTCCTAATAGTTCGGAAGAAGACACAGATTTAAAATCTTTTTCTTCGAGATTGATTTTCGGTTCGGCTGGAATCGTATACTCCTTTTTTACTCGTACTCCTTCCCGCTCAGGCAGTTCCTTATCATGTGGTATATTTTGCCATTTCCGCTTTTTCTCTAATTCTCTCAGGTCACTTTCAGTTGGAGGGGGTGCTGCTTTAGTTTTCAGTGGAAAGTTGATCTTTTTTTCCGCAAAGAGTCGTTTTTTAATTTTCGGCTCTTCTTCAAAATCCTCATTCTCTTCTTTCCATAGCTTACGTTCTCGTGCGCTTTCACGAAGAATAAGGATGATACTAATCAATATGGCAACGATCAGAATCGCCAAAATCAAACCAATAATATCCTGAATTCTCAACATACCCTGCATAGGTTCACCTCTAAACTTTTCGGTCAAAATAAATATTTTTTCCCTGGGCAGAGAGAGGTATTCCCATAACGATATCATCTTGGGAATAACCCATTTTGCGCGCTAAAACTCCAATTCGATACATAATCCGATTATCGGCATTCAACAGAGAGGCAGTTTTTACCGCCGAACCAAGAGCGATGCCCAAATCGAGTAAACGAAACATACATTGGGGTCCCTTAAACTCGCTTTTTTCAACCGGGTGTAATTCCTGGCAGGAATCAAACCCACAGGCTCCGCAATTCAAATTCATAACTGCTGCATCCTGAATGCCAATCAAAACCACTACTTCGGACTCAAGAACGTTTTTCCCATCACGGATAAAACCGGGAATATTCTTTTCTTCTCCATATTGTATCATTCCTCTGCCCAGTTTTTGCACATCTTCACCTTTTAATAGTTGAAAGTTTACGAAATCTTTTCCTCCCGATTTCGGAGCGGTGCGGGCAGCAATTGCCATCAATCCGCCAATCTGTTCCAAAATTTCTCTCATCCTATCACCCCTTGGTTTGATATCCCACTCTCATTCACCTATCATAACTGAAAACCACTATCAGGTCTACCTGCGCCTGATCCATATCCGCTCTCGTCGATATTACCAAGCCGATTTTAATAACTCGATCATGTCTTCCCGACGAAAGGGACGAGGATTTTCAGTAATATTCTTTCCTATGTTATCTTCTCGGAGAACCGTTTCTAATTGATTCTTTTGAACCTGAAAATCTCTGAGTTTCATTCGTAGGCCTACCCGCCGGAGAAGATCTTCAAAGGCACTCGCCAGTAATTCAGCCGGATAATGGCCATTATTCTCTTCCAAGCCCAATCGTTGAACGAGCTGTAAATATTTCGCGAAAAAAACCTCGTGGTTGTAACGGATAATATGAGGCAAAAGCAACCCACACGCTTCTCCATGCGGTATTGAAAATTCCGGTCCGATCAGATGGGAAAAACCATGAGCGGCACCCGACGAGGAATTCGCAAAAGCCATGGCACTCATCATACTCCCTTTTGCAACAAACTCCCGACTTTGAACATCTTTTCCATTCCGAACCACTTCCGGGAGATACCGCCAAAGAAGCTCCACTGCTTCCAGAGCAAGAACACCACTCACTGGGTTCGAATGTGGGCTGGTAAAAGCTTCGATCCCCTGTACCAGAGCATCGATTCCACTGACTGCGGTGACATAGGGATTCATGGAAAGTGTGAAAAGTGGATCAATAATAACCATTCGGGCAACCAGAAAGGGACTGCGAACGCTTTTCTTGAAATTCAATTCATAATCGGTCAAAACTGAATTGCTCGTCATTTCCGATCCAGTTCCAGCGGTGGTGGGAAGGGCTACCCAGGGAACACCGGGCTGTACCAGGCGAGCTCCATAAAAATAGGGGCGAATACTCCTCTCCTTTCCCAAGAGACATGCAACCGCTTTCCCACAATCAAGAGCGCTTCCTCCCCCAATCGAGAGAACCATATCACACTTAGCAGAAAAACCACAATCAATGGCGCGATCCACCGTCGTTAGGGAAGGTTCAGGTTCAACTTCATCGAAAATGGAATAAAGCACTCCGGCACGATCCAGCGAAGTGGTGATCTGGTTGAGAATCCCATGTTCACGAACTGCTTTTCTACCGGTAACAATCAGGGCTTCCCCCCCGATATCTTTCACCAAATTTCCCGTGTCGTTCCCTTGACCCGAACCAAAAAATATTTCACGAGGAAGTCGGAAAACAAATGGAGTGCCCAACTTTGATTACTCTCCCTGTATTTGAGCAATGACAGTACGTGAACGCGGGCGATTATCAAAATCTATAAAAACCACATCTTGCCAGGTTCCCAAAATGAGCTTTCCTTCATCGAAGGGAATAACCAGCGAAGGACCGCACAAGGCTGATCGCACATGAGCATACCCATTCCCATCTTTCCATCGCTCATTATGTTCATAACTTTCTTTGCTGCTTACCATATTCTCCCAATGTTTTTTGATATCTTCTATAAGACCGGGTTCATATTCCATGGTGGTAATCACAGCTGTGGTTCCTGGAACAAAAAGAGTAATAATTCCAGAACGAATGTGAGATTGTTCAATGAATTCCTTCACCTGAAGAGTTATACTAATGATATCAGTGTGGCCTTTGGTGGAAAACTTAATTTCCTTGGTTAAAATCATCTCATAATCCCCCTCTCCTCTCCTTTTTTCAAAATACCAACCACTTTCCCAGCAATTATGAATCGCCCCGCTGATGGTGAATATTGTTGATCGTGCGGGTTCAAAGTGAACGTGTTTGAGGTTTTTTCACCTTTGATCTGTACGAGTGCAACCTCAGCATTATAAATAACCAATACCCATTCACCATCTTCAACCAGCGATTGGCATTTAATGAGGAGATATTCTTGAGAAGTATTTAAATTGATAAAGATTGCATCACCATGATTTTCCCAAATAAAATAATCTCCATCTTCCAAAAAATAACGCGGCATAGGGACAAATGATATTACATCGTCATATTTGATTTCCCCCTGTTCCATATAGAGAGATCGGAGAAGTGGAATGGGAATGCATTCCTTATTTTGGTTGATTAAGGATGTATTGGGTAAAATTTCAATAGCGCGTGGTTTTGAAGGATTTCTTTTAATAAAACCTTTTTCTTCTAATTTCTTAAGACGATAATGAACGCTACAAGACGATTGCAAACCAACAGCTTTCCCAATTTCTCGAACGGTAGGAGGATAACCTCTCTTACTCCAATAATTATAGATAAAGAACAGGATTTGCTGTTCTTTGAGAGATATTGTTTGTTTATTATCCATACCAATTATGTAAAACAACATCATTCATGACGATCATATAATCGGACAGGTCAAGGTCCTTTTTACTCCATTGAGGCTTTGAAGCTCACGGAGAATCGTTTCTCCAATATCGCGATTACTCTCAGCTTCAACTAACACAATTATGTCAAACGGTCCCATAATGCGATCAACGCGAAGGACCCAGGGAAATATGGCTAATTCTTTCTTGAGCGTTTGGGCTCTTCCGGTTTGAACTTGCATGAGAATATAGGCTTGAACAGCCATCACTTCACCCTACATAAGATCTTGCGAGGTCATTTTGATGATTTCCTCGATATATTTTTTTAAAGCCTGCGGTACTCCGGGAAGATCAACATTCAAAAAACCTCTGGTAATTAAAGAGAGGGCTTCTTCTTTCGTCAGACCACGTGATCGAAGGTAATTAATTGCTTCTTCTTCAATCGGTCCAACTGCCGCCTCGTGAGATAAACGACTTTGAGGAGCACCATATACTTCAAGTTCAGGAACCGATAGAATTTCCGCTTGATGGGAAAACAGTATTCCTTTACATTCCAGGTGGGCTTGAGCCTCATCGTTATATGAAACCAATTTCCCACGGGCGTAAACTTTTGACTGATCAGCAGCACAAACCCGAGATACTGAATTTCCTCGACAGCCTCGGTTTTCCATCATCAGGTTGGAACCGACATCGATAATCGATGTCCCCTTGCCAAAAATTATGCTTTGAAAATTGGCATTGGCATTTTCTCCCTTTAAAATGGCCTTGGGAAAGGTTTGCAGAGAAAGAAGTGGTTTCAAAAGAACATAGGTACTGCTGTAAAACGAATTATCTTCCATTTCCACCACGGTTCGAGGACGGACATGAAAATTTTCACCCCAATTATGAATCATGGTAAATGTCAATTGCGCATTTCTTCCAATATAAAATTCACTGACTCCAATATGTAAACCCTTCTTATTCCCTTTTACCGAAGCGCACCCAGTGTTGATATTGGCACGAGCGCCTTCTTCCAGGATGATTAAATTGTGAACGCTTTGAACCCGCGCTTCTTCCGACATTAATAAACAAGCCTGAAGTGGAACATCAATCTGTTGATGGGCAAAAATCCGAATGAAATACCCTTCAGTTTGGCAGAGTTCGGCAAACGCAGTATATTTATCAAAATCAACTGGTATGAGACTCCAGTAATAACGGCTTATTTCAGGGTATTTTTCGATTGCTTGGCTAATACTCATGATTTCTAATTTACCTTGGAAAGCTCTCTGAATCTTTTCAAAAATTGCCGAGCGATCAACCTGAACATAGGTAGCGGCGTTACCAGTATCCAGCAAATCGATACCAGCATACAAGGCGGCTTCCTTCATTGATTGTGAAATTTTCTCGATACTATCGATCTTTTCATGGGGAGAGCATACTGAAAATTCCGTCAGATCAATATCCGGTCCTAACGTCGCTTTTTTATCATAAGCCGCTTCTGCTTTTGATTTTATTTCACGTAAATACTTTTCACTCATCATGGTTGCTCACACCTCGCACACCCTTCATAGCCATTGACTTTAATATCAGAGAAAAGATCGCGGGGATTTCCTCGACAAATGATTTTTCCATCCATTAAAACATGCCCCATGTCGGCATTTAAATAATCTAAAATATACCCGGTGTGGGTGATAATCAATCCTGAGCGTTTTTTGGTCTTGACCAATTGTCGTTCAAAGAGCTCTCGCAAAGCATTTCCCACCAGAGCGATATTATCGAGATCAACGCCTGATTCTGGTTCATCGATCATAGAAAAAATTGGACGTTGTAAAAGGATTTGAAAAAGCTCGGCTCGCTTGGCCTCTCCTCCAGAAAAACCCTGTCCAATAGCGCGATTTAATAGCGAGGTACAATTTAATTTTTGAGCAATATCATCAAGAGACTCAGAGTTTTTATGTTTTTCAATGATCAAACCACCCAGGGTTTGAAGTTGGACTCCAGGCACAGTCGGCATTTTTTGGAATGCCATTCCTATTCCCAACTGTGATCGTTCCTCGATACTCAGCGAAGAAATGTCTTTTCCCAGAAAGGAAATATGTCCATCTAAAATAGTATAACCCGGCATACCCATGATAGACATTAAAAGAGTTGTTTTCCCAGTGCCATTGGGTCCAAGTAAAATATGAACCTCCCCCTCACCGATGGTAAGATTGACATCTTTCAGGATGATCTCACCGCTCACTGCTACTTTTAAATGTTCGATGTGAAGCATAATTTCACCTGCATTCTCCATACATCTCTTTTTTTCATTATATCATGGAACACTGTCTTTGACAGTAATCTTGGTCAGCAGAGAAGTCATGAAGATCTATCCTGGAAACTACCCAGGATTTGATGTTAATCGTCACCCCTGAATGTTTCTATCAGGGGCCTAAAGTAAAAAAGACTTAGATTCCCGATTAATACATTCGGGAATGACGGATGAAGACGTCACCAATCCTGTAAACTGTTAGGATGGCAGCCTAAGGCGTAAGATGAAAAAAATTCAAAACAAGGTGCATACACTTGGGGAAAGAATCCAAGAGTATGGCGTGAGGATCTCATCTTTTTATCTTTTCCAACTCAACACCTCAACCTCTCAACAACTCAACATTTTGGTGTTTCCATACTCACATGGTGCTGCATAGCAGCATGGCGGTCTATCCTCGATATCCATAGTAAAACTCTTATCTATCTCTGATAGCAAGACTCATGGTGTGATTTTTCTTTAGGGTTAAACTTTAAAAAGTGTTACAATAGCTAAAGTTTTTTATTTTCAAAAACACTGAGGAACATTTACGATCTCTTCTATGCCCGGGAAAGGATGGTGAAAGATATGAAAAAAACAAGGATGGGAAAGCTGGATCTATGGGTGACTGAATTCTGTTTTGGAGCCTTACCCATGGGACCCTTACAAGCGAATCTCTCTTTACCAGATGGAATTCATTTGATCCAAAAAGCCTGGGCCAAAGGTGTCAATTTTTTCGATACCGCTGAAAGTTACGGAACTTATCCCTTTCTTCATGAAGCCCTCAAGGAGTGTCCGGAGTCGATCATTGCCACCAAATCAACGGCTATCAATTATGAGGACATGGAAAAAAGCATCGATAAAGCCCGGAGAGAATTAGGGCGATCCTCTATTGATATTTTTCATCTTCATGCCGCCCGAGCTACGCCTACAGTTTTTGAGGAAAGAAAAGGAGCCTTTGAATGTTTAAAAGATTACCAAAGAAAAGGAATTATCCAGGCGGTTGGAATATCGACTCATGCCGTGGATGTGGTTGAAAAAGCCGCCGATGAACCTAAAATCGACATTATTTTCCCTATCATTAATATTGACGGAATGGGAATAATTCGTGGCAATACCACCAGCATGATCAAAGCCATTAAAAAGGCTTTTCTTCGGGGAAAAGGAATTTATGCGATGAAAGTTTTAGCAGGCGGACATTGCATCGACCGGATTTTCGATGCCATTGAATTTGTAAGAAATATTAGAGAAATAAGCTCGATAGCAATCGGAGTAGTACGAGAAGTCGAACTCGATTTCCAGCTCCTGCTTTTCAATCAACAACCTGTCCCCACCGATCTCCTGAACAATTGCCTGGATAGAAAACAGAAAAAACTGGTCGTCTTAAATTTCTGTCGGAAATGTCGTCAATGCATCGAAACCTGCCCATCGGGAGCCATAACCATGGGGCCCGACAAACCAATCATTCATCTTGAAAAATGCCTGGCATGTGGATATTGCCTCCCCGTCTGCCCGGAATTCAATTTACGTTTTGCATAACCCGGCTCATACC